>JACKQG010000365.1_pt1 | contig 66259 bp, 69 predicted proteins | sample 8237621 | NCBI WGS metagenome assembly JACKQG01 (sample SAMN15677084, study PRJNA649215) | marine metagenome | biome: marine; feature: Black Sea; material: saline water; isolation source: suspended particulate matter (SPM) from the Black Sea western gyre | collected 2013-06-09/2013-06-10 | depth... | reverse complement strand
CTTGCAAAGCTAAATACAAGTCGTTCATTCCATTCCCTCCAGTTAGTATTATCTGCGATATTATATCATTACGGCAGAGCCCATGAAAGCGGGAGAGGAACGCTATTTTCGGAGACCAGCTTGACAGCCACCCTAAAGCCTAAGTATCCTGCCACTAGCACCCGAGTTGGGCCGAAAGTTTGCTCTGAAGAAAGCTATTTACCTGCGGAGGTTCTCCGCTAAATCTGTTGTTGAAGGAACATACATTGAACACGACTACAAAAAAATCAATAGAAGTGGATGGAGTCACCCTGCATTTGGGTAAACCCGATTCCACCCGTCCTGAATGGATTGGTCAGGACGAAGTACTCAAACAAATACAGGCATGTTGGATGGTGATTTCGGAAAATGACTTCCCCCTGTCACCAAGAATTACAGGAATGCCCGGAACCGGAAAAACCACTCTGGCTATGGTTGCGGCAAAACAAAGAAATCAGCCTTTGTATATATTTCAGTGCACCAGTGATACCCGTCCGGAAGACCTTTTGATCACTCCGGTTCTCTCGGAACAGGGAAAAATTTCCTACCACGCATCTCCACTGGTATGCGCCATGCTTGAAGGAGGTATATGTATTCTGGATGAAGGCAACCGCATGAATGAGAAAAGCTGGGCTTCACTGGCTCCCCTTCTCGACCATCGCCGCTACGTAGAATCCATTATTGCGGGAATTCAGATTCACGCCCATAGCGAGTTTCGCGCTTGCGTGACCATGAATAACGATGAATCCACTTTTGAGATACCCGATTATATCCTTTCCCGTTTGCAACCCACCCTGCAAATGACGATGCCCAGTTATCAGGATGAATTGGCCATACTCCGATATCACCTGCCCTATTCAGAAGAAGAATTGTTAATAATGACTGCTGAGTTCCTGCAAAAATCTCATCAATTAGATCTGGATTTTTCACCCCGCGATGGCATTCACATCCTCCGGTATGCGCTGAAACGAATGAGTCAGGAAAAGGACAGTCCTCTGGCTAAAGACACCATATGGCAAGAGGCCATCAGTAAAGTTCTCGGTGAAGAAGCTCTCGATTTGGATTCTCTCGCAGCCCGAAACAGGCGATCTTTAGGTGAAGAAAGACTGCCAATGGGTCTTGGAGATTTCTTTTTTAATGATGACAATCCATTGCATCCTGATAGTGACCACTAGGAACTTAAAACTATGAGTCAAGCCCTCAAGCTCAGTGATCGTATTCAATTTTTGCCTGTGATCCATGGTAGCGGAAGCTTTTCGCGGGAAATACGCAAGCAACTCTTATCGATTCCCTGTGATTGTCTGGCAGTCGCACTCCCGCCTGAATTCAAGCAAACAGTTGAAGAAGGTATCGACATCCTCCCGAACATTTCCCTGAGTTGCCAGGTCGAGCAAGAGGGTGAAATGAATTATGTACCCATTGATCCCAGCCAGCCGATAATCATGGGTTTACGCGTTGCCATGCAGGAAGGGATACCGCGTCATTTTATAGACTGGAGCACGGAAAGTTATGAAAAAAGAAGTGTCGACTTTCCCGACAGTTTTGCATTGAGCCAGATATCCTACGAGAAGTTTGTCAGTACTCTGCTCTTAACCCAAAAGCGGCCCAAGGATAAGGGCCAACACTTCTGGCGGGCACGTTGGATGGCCTATCAACTGCATCAGTTGGAGATGGAATATACCAATATAGTTTTCATATGTTCCATCCTTGATTGGCCTTGGGTTAAGGAGGCTTATGATGAACGGCTGGAGGTCACTCCTCCGCAAAAAGCTGAGGGTTTGCCAGCATTACATGGCGTGGATAAACAAACCTTATTCTTTGCGCTCACCGAATTGCCCTATGTGACATACTTGTATGAAAAGAAGCGGCAGGAATTACGGCCCGACAAAAATACACCGGTTGACGGGGTAAAAGAAATTCTCCTGCGCGCCCGTGAATTGTTCATTAAAAAACACAAAATTCGTTATCACAACCTGACCTCGCAGACTTTCCAAATTCTTTTGCAGTACATTCGTAACCTGACTTTGATGGAGTCTCGTCTTCTGCCCGACCTCTACACGCTGGTAAACGCTGCCAAACAATTCGGGGGAGACCCCTTTGCTATCGCAGTTTTGGAAGCAGCCAGAGAATATCCGTTCGAACCCGATGATAATTTACCAGAAAGCCTTTCGCTGGGGATCGATCAGGCCATGCCGCATGAAGAAGGTGCCAAACCGGTCATCATGAAAAACCGCTTGTCGGAAACCCATTTTGAATGGCGTACTCTAAATTTAAAACCTGAGCCGGACATCCAGTCACAAGTAAAATGGCAATACGACTGGGACCCTTATGGCCAGTGCTCCTGGCCAGTGGAGGATGAGAAAATAGAAAATCTGAACACCCATGTGCGTGAGCAAACTAAACTTTTATTGAGTCACGATCTGGCCCGAACCGAAAAGTTCACATCCTCCGTTAAAGATGGCATAGACATTCGGGACACCCTGCGTCACTGGCATACGGGAGATATTTACGTGAAAGAAATTCCTCCCTCCAGAGGACAGGTCGAAATCATCGTCTTTCTTTTTGATCCTGAACCCGATCCGCAGAAATACAGCTGGTGTCAGACCTGGTACGCCGAACATAATGAGGAATCTACGCTGTGTTTTTTCGCGACTGAATATATGAGTAATTTAATCGGGCCTGGTATTGGACAAGCCACTTATGGAGGGTGCATGATGATCTATCCTCCACGCCCTATTCCGGATATATGGCAGGATCCGCGCATACATTCTTCTGACACCCTTGAGGAAAGACTTCTGGAGGCGGCTTTTTTTCATTCAAAAGAAAAGCATGTCACGGTTGTATCACCCTGTACACCACGGATAACCTGGCGGAGGCTTGCTAAAAGATATGGTAAAAAAATCATCCATATTCCTTTGAAACGATTTTCTAATCAGACGATTGAAAAAGTAAGGCGGTTCCATGTGCTGAACGGGAAAAACATCCGCTCCTACGCACAACGTTTCATCCAGGACCTTTGAGAAGTGCGATTCCCAGTCAAGAATGGACTTAACGAATCACTTAAATGTCGGTGATATAATTCGGGGGATGGCTTTTAACTCATCAATAATTTGTTGTGTCGCTTTCAGTCGTATTTGGACAGGGAATGATTCCATTATCGTCACACTTGAAACGACGCCCTTTTTTTCTAACTCAAAAACTCTTTCTGATACGGGGTCAGGAGTTTCAGCACTTCCTATTATTACGGTATCGATGAGTTCCTCTTTTCCTGATATTGACTTCGGACATGTTGTGAACTCACAATTTGCTCCTGCACGAGAAACATAGCTTCCATCAGGACAAGGCTTTGCATCCATCGTACACACGACAAGCTCAGAATTCTCTTTTGCGAGCACTAAACCTGAAAATCCGAAAATCAACGTAGCAATTAAAATCACTTTCACAGGTGCTTGAATCAATTAAGTTGGCTGGGTGTTTCCAGGGACAAAAAATTTCTATGAAGCGGGGCATTACTAGAAAAAGCCTCCTGAACAACATCTGGAAATGCACGGTCACATTCGCTGAGATATCTCATTACGGCGATCATCCAATCCGACTCATGTGGAGAATGAATAACCGCAATATTCTCATCTTCGTAGTCCTTGCAGATTTGATCCGATGTTCGACTGGCTCCAGGGAGAGTTTCCTTCTTATTTATGGTGAGGGGGCGAAGAGGGTCGATATGAATGATTTCCAGCCCCTTGTACTTTTCAGGAACATCCTCCTCGACAAACTCTTCGATAGGGATACCATTGACATTGGTGAGTCCCGGTTGAGCCAATGAAGCAATATAAATGGGAACCTTTTTTATAGATGCCTGTTCAGCGTAGCCTTGGCGAAGAACCGTCTCATTTTTATCTGTCTGCCCAAATACTACAAAATCCCAATGCCCATAGGTCAATCGCTTCTGTTTTTGGATAATGACGGTTTTCTCATATGCATCAACAAGCTTTTCGTAAGTTTCCTGGTCTTTTGTCCTGACTCTAATTTTCGGCATTGAGGATCATGGGGGAAAAATTATTCTTAAATCATTATAACATGCGCGGAGGCTCTCTATATTAAAGAGATGTATAACGGGAGGATTTTTAAATCACCCTCTATCTAGGGAAGCCATTGAATAATTCGCCTTCATGAACCCCAGCTTTGCTATACTGCATACAGGTAAAACCTCGTACACGTGCGTTCAATGATTCCCACCTGGATCGACACCATTAATGAATAGCAATGAGAAAGTCAGTAAAGCAGCAGGAGCTGTAAGCGGGATGACTCTGGTGTCCCGAGTTTTCGGGTTCCTGCGTGATATGGTTATTGCCATGGCATTTGGCTCCTCGGCATCCGCCGATGCTTTTTTTGTCGCTTTTCGAATCCCAAATATGCAGCGTAGAATTTTAGGTGAAGGTGCCGTGACGGCGGCTTTCATTCCTGTCTTCTCGGAGACACTGACCCTGAAGGGCGAAGCCGCCGCATGGAAACTAACCACCAACCTATTCAACATCCTTTTTATTATCTTATCCGCAGCATCCTTATTGATTCTGGTGTTTTCTCCCGCAGTAATAACAGTCTTTGCTCCGGGCTTCCTCGATGAACCGGGAAAGTTTGAACTGACGGTTAAACTGACACGCTGGATGTCCCCCTATCTTTTCTTCATCGGTCTGGCTGCCTTCTGTATGGGAATTTTAAATACCCTGAAGGTTTTTGCTCTTCCAGCCGCCACTCCCATTTTACAAAATGTCAGCATGATTGTCTCGGTTCTGGTGATTGCTCCGTTGATGGATGAACCCATTACAGGGTTGGCCATCGGCGTTGTGGTCGGGGGTGCCCTGCAACTTTTAGTTCAGCTCCCTGCGGTATTTAAAAAAGGTCTGCGCTTTGAGAAAACCCTTAACTTCAGACAGAAGGAAGTTGTTAAAATTGCCCGGCTGATGGGACCGGTTGTATTGGGTCTGGCTGTTTATGAACTAAACATTATGATTGATACACTGATCGCCTCCCTGTTGCCGGGTGGATCGATCTCATATCTTTATTATGGAAACCGACTGGTGCAACTGCCTCTGGGAATATTCGCGGTAGCTTTAGGGGTGGCCCTTCTGCCTACATTATCGGGCCAGGCGGCGAAGGGCAACCTGAAGGAGTTGGTCCAGACTTTAGGCTTCAGTATTCGTCTCATTCTTTTTGTCACCATACCCGCAACGGTAGGATTGATCATTCTCCGCGAACCTATCATCAATACCTTGTGGGAGCGGGGTGAATTTCTGGCCTCCACCACCGAGGGCACGGCCATTGCTCTACTCTATTATTCCATTGGCCTTTGCGCTTATTCAGGAATCAAAATCATAGCCCCCGCTTTTTATTCCCTGCAGGACACCAAAACTCCGGCTAAAATAGGTATTTACTCTATGATTCTCAACACGGTTTTGAACATAATTTTAATGGGTCCCTTGCAACATGGTGGCCTGGCATTAGCGACTTCAATATCCGCTTTATTTAATGTTGCGATGTTGATTTATTATTTAAGGAAACGCCTCGGTCTGATGGGTGGCAGGAAAATACTGCGTTCGACTCTTAAAATGTCTTCTGCCTCAGTAGCCATGGGTGCCATTACTTATCTTGGAAGGGAAAGCTTTTTTCATGCCAGTGATCCTCTCTCGACCCGATTGTTTGTTCTGACTGCTTGCATATCTTCCGGAATATTGGTATATGGCTTAATCTCTCATTTTACCAGGAACGAAGAATGGCGTTTTCTTCTGGATTTGAGAAAGAAAAAACAAATGCCCTTATAACTCACTTTCGTAAACATGAAACAAAGGATGCAGCCCCGATGATCGTCACCTGCTTGGATTTAGAAGGAGTTTTGGTTCCTGAAATCTGGATCGCTTTTGCTGAAAAAACTGGTATTGAAAAATTACGGCTTACCACGCGAGATATCCCCGATTACAATGAACTGATGCAGGGGCGGCTCAAAATTCTCACTGAAAATAATCTCAAACTATCTGACATAGAAGAGGTGATCAGTGGCATTGCACCGCTTCCTGGCGCAAAGGAATTCTTATCCTGGCTGGAAAGTGAGTTTCAGGTCATCATTCTGTCGGACACCTTCAACCAGTTCGCCGGCCCTTTGATGGCACAACTCGACTACCCCACCCTGTTTTGCCATGACCTGATTGTTGATGACGAGGGACGAATCACCGACTACCGTTTACGGCTTCCGGATGCAAAAACCAAGGCAGTGGCAGCATTGAAAGGGCTTAACTTGAAAGTCATCGCCGCTGGAGATTCTTACAACGACACAGGAATGCTGAAAGAAGCCGATGCCGGGATTTTGTTCAGGGCGCCCGATAACGTTGTGCAAGAATTTCCACAGTTTCCCGTAACCCAGACTTATGAAGAATTCAAGACAGCAATCCTTGAAGCGAGTGACAAACTGAGTGGTTGAAAAAAATTATTTGATTTCTGAATCAAGCAGCTTATTGCCTATCCATCCTGTCCGGGCTTGCTCCCCCGATCCCGGCTTGGAGCGAATTTTTGACCATTTACCCTTTTTCTCCAGAATTTCAACCTGAGTGCCTTGAGTCAGCACAAATATGATTTTGCCTGTCTTTGTGCTGGGTTTGTCACGCAAATTGGCAAAACTCACTTTAACCTTAAAAAGTAATTTAAAGTCTTCGTCCTCAGCAACCTTAAGGGGTGCTTCAGTAATGATCTCCTGCGGAAGAAAGTCTTTGAGATTAAATTCCAGCTTGACCATCACGACCACAATAAAAATCAGAGTTAGCAAGGCAATACGCAAAAAAGTCTGGGAAGCATTCAAGCCCTTTTCAGGGTCAGGTTCTGGCGGCTGAGGAGGGCCGCATTGGACGCAAAAAAAACCTGGAGCGGGTAAAAGAGATCCGCAGACATCACAATATTGATGTTGGCGTTTCATATTAGGATAAGTTGTGCTGCTGTCACCGAGGCCCATCATCCACCTTTTAGTTAAGTCGGTAAATTTGACGGTATTTATTTTTCAAATAGCCGAGAAAAATCGCAGGGTTCAAGTCTTCCCCCGTGACCTGCTTAACCAGATCGGGAACCGATAACAACCTGCCTTGTTGATGAATTTGAGTGCCTAGCCAATCCCTTACAGGAGACAGGTTTCCTGCCGATATTTGTATTTCCATATCAGGCATAGCCTGGATTAATGCCTTATGAAACTGGCTGGCATAAATCGCCCCTAAAGTATAAGAAGGGAAATAACCAAAGGCTCCTCCGCTCCAATGTGTGTCCTGCAAAACTCCAAGCGTGTCTGTTGGCGGTTCCACTGCCAAATATTCTACCATTTTAGCATTCCACAGCTCAGGCAACTCCTCGACTTGAATCGACCCGTCAAACAAACCCTTTTCCAGTTCATAGCGAAGAATGACATGAAGTGAATAAGTCACCTCATCCGCCTCCACCCTTATCAATAAGGGCTGACTGACATTGACCGCTTCATAGAACCTTTCGGGAGTCACGCCTTTGAAGTTTTGTGGAAATGTATCGGCTAGCAACGGCAGATAACGGCTACAAAAAGGTCTTCCTTGCGCGACCATGCGCTCCCAGAAAAGGGATTGAGACTCATGAACAGCCATGGTCAGTGCCTCAGATACAGGCAAGTCACGACCATCCTGCATTCGCCCTTGCTCATAAAGCCCATGTCCTGTTTCATGAATGACTGCATAGAGAGACTCGACAAAGTTGTCTGTTCGATAGCGAGTGGTAATACGCACATCCGTCGGGTGACTTCCGCCACAAAAAGGATGTACCGAAACATCCATCCGGCCCTTGTCAAACTGAAACCCCATCTCTTCGCTGATCTTCCGTCCCAGTGCTTCCTGCTTTTCAATCGGAAACTGGCCGGTCAAAAAAGTAGTGTCTGGTTGATAGTCGGACTCCTGAATAGATTTTATCAATGGAATCAGCTCAGCTTTAAGCTTGTCGAATACGGGAGTGATCTCCTTCTGAGTGGTTCCTCTTTCATAAATATCAATGTTGGCGTCATAAGCCTGCATTTGAGGAAAAACATAACCGGCCCACTTTATTTTCAAATCCACCAGGCGTTTTAAAACCGGAGAAAAATCTGTGAACCTGTTTTCAGCACGGGCTTTCACCCAAACCTGGTGCGCTCGGGAGGACAGTTCAGCCAACTCAGTGACCAATGTCTTTGGAATCCGTGTCGCCATATCAAAATCCCGGCGGGCCTCGCGGATATTGCACCATTCAAAAGCGGTGAATCCATTTTCATTGGTCTCGGGCAGGCGATCCAGCAGTTTCCCCATTTCAGGGTGAGTGGTTTTTTCGTGCAGGACTCCGGCCAAGGCGCCAAGTTGTTGGGCTCGGGATTCTGCAGCTCCTGTCGGCATAATGACTTCCTGATCCCAATGCAGGATGCCCATAACTCCACCTAGCCGGTTGCTCTCCTGTAAACGTTGAGTCAGAGAAAGATAATCTTTTTTTAAATCTTCATTCATGCTGCTGCAAACCTCCAGAATAGACCGTGCATTTTATTTAAAACCTGTCAGTGGATACCGCCTGATTATTTTTTGCTTTGGTCTCTGACGACACGCACCTTACCGGAATCCATGATCAAGACCCGTTCGCCTGCTTTAAGTTCTTCATCGTTAACTTGTACAATGGCATAAGGTTCCCCTTCATCTGGTTGGATGATGAATTCCGATGCATCACCGCTGGTGATTACATTTTCAGTAGCATGGCCCACCACCCCGCCTATGACTGCGCCCCCTAAAGCACCCAGCGCACGAGTCGCTGTGTTCCCACCCAGAGTAGAACCCGCAAGGCCCCCTGCTGTTGCTCCTGCTACAGCACCTGTTCCCGATTCCGTTCCCTTAATCTCCACATCCCTTACAGATACAATAACGCCCTTTTTAAAGTATTCCGGCGAACCCATTTCGCTGCGGTCATAAGTTGACCCGGAATGCAGGGAACAACCGGAAAGGCAAGAAAGCAGGATCATCAGAAAAAAAACCGCTATTTTTTTGTACATGACACACTCCATAATAAGTTCTCTGGTATAATTTAAAAACGTCCTCGTGCAAATCATGAGCTAGATACGATGTATTGGGATCGTTCTCATCAATTAATAGTATCAAATCCTGAGGCATATATGGAATCCGATAAAGAAACCCCCGAAACCGTACAAGCTCGGCTGGATGTTTTGCGCAAGGGTATTGTTAGCGAAGAAAACTCCGTCAATTATTACCAGACTCTGGTCGAAAAAACTCTTGAAGATTCGGATACCAATATCGGTATGCGAAGAATGTATTATGACCTGATGTCGGAAGAAAAAAAGCATGTTGATCGTTTTCACGAACTCATTGGTGAGTGGGAAAACCGGCTCAAGCAGTTCTAGATATATCTGATCATATTTTACAGGCCTCGATGTCCTCTTTTTACTTCTGGAAAACTCTGCTATCAAACCCGGTTTATTCGCTCCTTAAATAATTGTTTGTGTCATATATTCTGAGTTTCTTTCCTACCTTGACATTTCAATGACTTTCTTCTATATTGATAACAATTCTCATTATTACTTTAAAAAGTACAAGCTCGGTAGCAACTATCATAAATATAAACATCTTAATGGTTTACCCATCATGTCATCCATAAAAAACGCAATGACCCAGAAAACGGGTTTTAATAAAATTTTACTAGCGGCCTTATTTTTAAGTCAGATTTTTTGGGCTACTGAGCAGGGTGAAGCCGTAAATCAAGAGACCATAGATAGAACAAGAAAAATAGTAATGATGCTCAACATCGCCGCCAAAGAATTTGAAGAGGGTGTGGTGGATGGGAAGATAGTTGTGCCCATGGAGTATAAAGAAAGCAAGGTTTTTCTACAGCAGGCAACTGAGAGGTTTGAAAGAATAAGCACAAAAATAAAAGAGCCTGAAAAAGCAGAAAACCTTAAAAAGCGGTTTCTAAACTTGATGGATATGGTTGAGGGCAAAGTCGAATCGCGAACCATGTGGGAAGAAGTCAACAGCATCAACTCAGAACTTCTGGAAACTTTCAATGTTCGAATTTATAAAACACCCATTACACCCGTATCGCTGGCAAATGGGAAAAAGATATATGAAACTAACTGTTCGGTTTGCCATGGCATTAAAGGTGATGGTGATGGCCCTTTGTCCGTTCACTTTGAACCCTCCCCTGCCGTTTTATCTAATCCAAAGCTGACAGGAGATGCAAACACCAAGGCCTATGATAATTTTGAAGTGATTATTGTTGGGATTGCCAACACCGCAATGATCGGCTGGGCCGGGATACTTTCGGATCAGCAGATTTGGGATGTTACATATTATCTCAGGACTTTTTCGAACGCAGACTTAAAACTCCCGCCCGTAAACATTGAACTGGCCGCTATCGAATCATCCGCAGATGCCAACAAGGATATTGTCGATCAGGTCATTGAAGAGGTCGGAAGACTTCTTGCAGAGAGTTTAAGCATCTACAAAGCAGGTCAAGTTGATGATGCCGCCGAATTGGCTTTCGACGCTTATCTGGTGTATGAAAAAATTGAGTCCAACCTCATTACCAAGGACAAGGATCTTGGTGTGAGTCTTGAGTCAGCTTTTAGCCGTTATCGCGGAGAGATCAAGCGTAGTGCGCCATTTGAGGATGTTGAATCGCTTCAGAAGGAAATCAACCTGAACCTGGCAAAGAGTTTGGAACTGCTCAAGAGTGAGGTCGGTTTTACGGGGATGTTCTTTCAATCATTCTCCATCATCGTTCGCGAAGGATTTGAGGCCATTCTCATTATTGCGGCATTGATCGCGTTTTTGGTTAAATCCCGCAATCAGGGCCGGGTGAAATCCATCCATATCGGCGTGGTGGTCGGCATTCTTGCCAGTTTTGCCACAGCTTATATAGTCCACGAAGTCCTTCACTTGAGCATGGCCAGCCAGGAAGTCCTTGAAGGCTGGATCATGCTGGTAGCTGTTGCCGTATTATTTTCTGTCAGCTATTGGCTGGTTTCCAAAATAGACAACAAGCGATGGCAGGAATATATCAACAAACAAATGCATGGCGCCCTGTCCAGGGGAAATACTTTTACTCTGGGTGCGGTGGCTTTTATATCTGTCTACCGCGAAGGATTCGAAACGGTACTTTTTTATAAAGCATTGTATTTGTATTCAGGCGATGCGAACGAGGGGATTTTGCCGGGGTTTCTGGCAGGTTGTGTGGTTCTGGCGGTGGTATTTTACCTGGTCAATAAGTTGGGCATGAGAATTCCCATCAAATGGTTTTTTGGTTTCACCAGTGTTCTTTTGTATTACATGGCATTCACCTTCATGGGAAAAGGACTTCATGAGTTGCAAATGGGTGAACAACTTTCCATGACTGCCGCAAATTTCTTACCCTCAGTTTCCTGGCTTGGCATGTACCCCACTTGGGAGACATTCATCGGGCAGGGGGTATTGTTTGGGGCTTTTGTCTTTGCGCTAATCTACACTTTTATTATCAAGGCTGAGTTGGGTGCCACCCAGTTGAAGGAGGAAACAACTCAACTGCAAAATAACATCAACCAAGTACACGACCTGGTTGAACATATATCCCATCATGCCAAGCGTTGTGAAGTGTTTCTCAAAGACACTCCAGATCAGGATTTGCAAGAGCTCTCAAGCCATTTGAAGGAGATAGATATCAAAATCCACGAGTTGGTCGGGCATGTGAAACATGTCGAGAACCAACTTCAGGATGAATATGAAAAGTTGGCGAAGCAAGGCTTCCAGGCTAAATAAAATCAGGCGCTCCGCAAGTGGGTTGGCCTACTGATTATTGAGAAGTGTCTACGGGTTTATAGATCAGAAAAAAACAGGGGATATGCCAAGCACGGGACATAAATGCACCGGCTGATGCAAAACCTGGAGAAACTGGAGCAGATGGACTAATGAATATAACGCTTTTCTTTGCCTGAGGAATTCGGGGAAAGAGACTGGTCGCGGTTGATCATATCCATTTTCTTATACTCTTCCCAGTTGTCTCTAAACAAGTTGAATCCGACATAATCCAGAGCTTGCATGACTTCAAGCTCAGAGATTTTTCCTTCGCCGCCATCCATTTCACGAATCACATCTTCCAACTGCTCGCAAAGACTGGCAAACCGTTCTTCATCTTCAAACATCATAAAGTCTTTCATAAAATCAAAGGTCATGCCTCTCTTCTCCCCTTACTAGAGTGGTTCGCAATATCTGTCACACCCATATTAGAATAAATTTTGTTCACTGCAAACATAAATTCTTCGATTTCTTTCTGTATTACAGAAAATGCCCGGTCTGCCATACGCTTTGTGGAAAATATTGATCCCCCCAGTGCCACAGCAGAGGCCCCCGCAGAAAAATAATCAGGGATATTTTGAGGACTGATCCCGCCCACGGCCATCAGCTTAATCTTGTCAAAGGGTCCCTTTAAGAGCTTAATATAGCCCGGCCCCATCTGAGCGGCAGGAAAAACTTTCACCATTGTCGCCCCGAAACTCCATGCCTTTTCAATTTCTGTAGGAGTCAAAGCTCCCGGGAAATAAGCTCGATTGTTTTTAATGCAACATTGGGCCACCTGTTCATTCAGGTTTGGAGCCACAATAAATTGCGCCCCAACATCAATGGCCTGCTGGCTAGACTCGGCAGATAAAACCGTTCCAGCCCCTATGCAAAAATCGGGGAACAGTTCGATAGCCTTTTTAATAAGAAGAAGGGCATGAGGAGTATTGAGGGTGATTTCTAAATAACGCAGCCCCCCCGAGTATGCCGCTTGCAGCACACCCGGGAGGGAGTCTTCGTCAACACCGCGTATAATTCCCAATACGGGTTCTTTCTCAAAGAGAGTTAAGTCAAATCCTGCCATGGGGGCTTAGACGTTGGCTTCTGTGGTGAGTTTATTGTAGAAATCCAGATATTTGTCCTTCTGGTCCGAATCTCTAAGTTTCATAGCCGCACGAGGATGCAAGTCCAGAATACCGGTGATCACATAAGGAATGGTGTAGCCCCACTCAACACTCTCACGCAATTCCACAAAATCACTTTCCAACACTTCGAGAATAGGTCGAATATTAAATTTGGGGTTTTTCAAAAAACCTAACAACAATTCCAGAGGGCAGTTTCCTGCGGCTCTGCCTATGCCCCAAATAGTTCCATCCAAATAGTTAATGTTTTGGATGATGGATTCAATAGTATTGGCAAAGGCCAGTTGCTGATTGTTATGTGCGTGAATACCAAGTTCACGGGTTGGAAGCGCGGCCCTATATTTTTTGGCGAGATAAGCAATCTGTTCAGAATACAAAGCCCCAAAACTATCGACCAGGTAAACAACATCAACAGCACTTTCTTTTTCGACCTGTTCCAGAGCTTCATCCAGCTCTCGTTCTCTAGCGTGGGACACGGCCATAATATTGATAGTGGTCTCATAGCCTTTAGCATGAAGCGTATTGACAAGATCAATAGCCTTGTCAATATCCTTGGTGTAAGAAGCAACCCGCATCATATCCACAAGGCTTTCTGATTTTGGGATCAGCACGTCAGGGTCAAAACGTCCAATATCAGCCATCACAGAAATCTTGCAATTTTTCTCCGTATCCCCGACAATGTTTTCCAGATCTTGTTCGGAACAAAATTTCATAGGGCCATATTCACCACGTTTAAACTGATTTTCATCGGCCTTGTAACCAAGCTCTATATAATCAACTCCAGAATTATTCACGGCTTGAAAAACCCTGCGAACCAGATCATCGCTGAACAGGTGATTGTTCATCAATCCCCCATCACGAATGGTGCAATCTAATACTTTAATCTCTTTGCGGTACATTGTCTTAAATCTCCTGACGGGGATCAATACATCCCCCGGGAAAAAGTGGTTTTGGGTAAAACTTTCAATAAATTGGAGAAGATCATTATATTTATTAAATTGGTGGGGGTCAATGAGATAATTCTCGATAGATTCTTTTAAGACCCCTGACACAATAGTTTCAACATCGAACCCAAGTCTCATAATCGACTCAAGCAAACTCATCTAAAAACTATCCAACCTATGGCTAATAAAACATCTTTCTGGCTTGTCAAACAGGAACCCTCGCAATACAGTTGGGATAACTTTGTGATGGACGGGGAAACTTACTGGGATGGGGTACGAAACTACCAAGCCCGCAACAATTTGCAAGCCATGAAAAAAGGCGACCTTGTTTTCTTTTATCACAGTGTCACGGGTAAGGACATTAAGGGTATCGCTAAGGTAACCCGTGAGGCTTATCCAGACCCGACCAGCGATGACCCACGATGGGTCGTGGTCGATTTAAAACCTCTTAAAGCACTCACTCACCCCGTCACTCTTGAAGAGGTTAAAATTCATAAGGATCTTCAGGAAATAGCGTTGGTTCGCCAATCCCGTCTATCTGTCATGCCTGTGACAAAAAAGGAGAGCCGGATTATTTTACAACTGAGCAAAACCTCAATTTGAATGTGCGTTTCAGAGTTCAACTAAAAGAAATTCCATTGACTTCAAAAATATTGAAGTATAAATTCAGGCAAAGATAATTTATCTAGGGTGTAAACCATGAAAGCAGTACTCTCTCTTATCGTTGTTATGTCCTTAATGAGCTTATTAAATTGCTCTGGAGACAAAACCGACAAACAGGCCCCAAAACCTCAAGCCTCACAATCGGCACCAGAACATATTGAAGCGAAACCTGCTATCCCTGCCATCAATTCGCCCAATGCTCAGGATTTACAACCGGATTTGCATCTCAGTGGCACCGAGAACACTCATATTTCAGGAATAACTTCAACATCCGAGCACATAAGCGGTCAGTAAACCCAGCTATGAAGCCAACTTATCTTCTAATGGTATTTATTTTTTGCATTCTGGTTCCTCCCATATGGGCCAGCCCTGCAGAAAAATCTACCTGCCTCAAACAAGTGGAGCTGCTGAAAGTTCCAAGAGATCAGGCAGCAGAATTTGATGGGGTTTGGGGCTTATTTCAAAAGAATGCAGAACTACAAGGTTTTTCTGCCCTGGGCATTAACTTGGACAAAATGATCAACTCAATGATTTTTCATTTAGAATATTTATGCGACACCATCGATGGAATTCCTTTTGATGAGTTATCCGACTACGTTTCAACAAACCTGGCAGAAAAAGGAGCGCAGAAATTTAGAGAAGAACTCATCGTTCTTGGTAGAAATGAAGGGCAAATAGAAGTGTGGTTTGAGTTCGCCAAATTTGCTGTCGCAAATCGGTATCGAGTTTTGCAGCCTAAAAAAGTTACTCTCACCAGCCAGTCGGCTCAACCTTTTATCAAGAGATATTTGGAGCTTGCCAAAAGGATAGATCGTAAAGAGAACTTGAGTTCCGTGATTCATGAAGCACAAACTCAGACAAACCAAATCCAGAACTTTTTCGAGACAGATCCATATATGTCGCAAGCCATCTATGAAAACTCCCAAATCCCTTTTGCCGATTGGGATGAAAACTACGGCGGCTCCTGATATTTAAACTGACATCCATTTCTATTTCTTAATTTAACGAGGAAACAATGAGCAATTTTCTAGTCATAGGCGGAACAGGTGTGATGGGGACTGCAGCGATCAAAGCCATTCGTGAAAAGTTTGGGAGCACCGCCAATATTCTGGCTAACTGGTATGGTAAAGAAGAACCCGGTTTCACCATTGAAGGTGCTGATGAAACTCTATTTGGCGACATCAATGATCAACAGGTTCTGGATAAAATCAAAGCTTACGATGATGGGCAATTCGAGATTTTATTCTATGCCACCGCTCTCGGCGAAGTTGGAGTGCCCATTGCAGAAGCTACCCTCGAGTCCATCAAGCAATCCAATCTGCTTTCATTTGACCCTATCTTGAAACTGGAAGCGCAGCTGAACGTAAAAGCCATCGTTGCCTATTCCACCTTTTATGTCATCAGGCATCAGCTTTCCACTTATGGAGCAATGGGTCACTCAAAAGAGGCAATTGAAAAATGGACGGTTGAGAAGGGCAAGGCCCGGCATGTTTGTATTCGCGCCGGACTATTTGAGTCTAAATCCTCACGCGGCATCAAATTGCTTTTAAGAAAAACAGCAAAAAACCCGGAAAACTTGAGAGATCCCCTGCTCCGCTCATACTTTGAAGGGAAAAGTTCTAAAGAAGGCATACAAAAGTTTGAAGAAGGTATTTTCAGTGAAGAAAAAGAAGCTTATGGCGATTGCAGAACCACTGCCGATGATTTGTATCAGTCCCATTTGACGCTGTTCGATTCTAGTGAAGCTGTTTTTGTTAATGTTTGCGGTAAACGAATTTGGCTCTCTGATTCTCCTCTCCTTCTCAAGGATTACCTTTAAGCCGCATTTTCTGTTAGACAGTAATGCGATTTAACAATAGAAAATACGGACGGATACTGGTATCCTTCTTGGGATATTTCATTTAAATTGATTTTGCTGCTTTTTTAATTGATAATTAAAAGCACAGATCATCAATATTCACGAAACTGACCTCGCTCGTTTCTCATTCACGACTCATGGATATTAAAGATACTTCAAAAAAAATGGAAACACCCCGGCCTCGTCAATTTTCAAATGATGAAAATTTAAACACCTTACTGAATAGCGTGGTCAGTGAAGTGAGTGCCTACGCTGAGCGACTTGGTGGGCAGATTAAAAAACTGTCCGATATTGGCAGGGCTCTCTCAGGCGTTTACGATTTAAACACCCTTCTCGAAATGATCGTCGATCAGGCCAGGAATTTCACTAACGCAGATGCCGGCACCTTATATATTGTTGAAGACAATACTCTTCGATTTCAAATAGTCCAAAACGATAGCTTGAAGATTCGGATGGGTGGCAAAACGGGAGAAACGATTCCCTTTCCACCGGTTGAATTAAAGGAATCCAATGTTTCCGCCTTTGTTGCCTTAAAGGGAGTGTCCGTAAATATCCCCGATGTTTACGATACCGATCTTTTTGATTTCACCGGCCCAAAGAAATTTGACAGTTCCACTGGGTATCGGTCTCAATCCATGCTGGTAGTTCCAATGCGCAACCACGACAACGATGTGATCGGCGTTTTGCAACTTTTGAATGCCACCAACCCTACCAGTAATCAGGTAATTGCATTTTCACAGGATTACGAAAATCTTTGTGAATCATTGGCCTCACAAGCAGCGGTCTCAATCACTAACGCAAAACTGATTTCCAACATGACTGAACTGTTTGAGGCATTTGTTAAAGTCATGGCTACTGCCATCGATGAAAAGTCTCCTGTCACAGGTGGCCATATTCGCAGGGTGGCCGACCTTACTCTGACGATGGCGGATGTCATTCATGAGATGGAGGACGGCCCGTATAAGGACATAACCTTCTCACCAGATCAGATTTACGAATTAAGAATTGCCGCCTATATGCACGATATAGGAAAAGTCACGTCTCCGGTTGAAATCGTTGAAAAGGCGAAAAAACTCCAAACCATTTTTGACCGTATTCAATATATTCGTTTGAGAATGGCTTACATCAGTCAGAAAATCATACTGGAAGGTCAGAATACCCAGATAAAAATACTACAGAATGGTGCTGAACCTGAAAAATTAAAGGCCCTTGAAAAAGAAACCACAGACAAGCTTGAAGAGATAAAAGAAATACGGGAATTCATTAACAAATGTAATGAACCTGGAGAATTTCTTGACGATGAAATATTAGAGAGGTTAAGGGGTATAGCTCAAAAGACTTACATTGATGATGCCGAGGAGGAACAACCCTTCCTGACGGAAGATGAATTGGTCAATCTGTCAATTCGACGAGGAAGCATAACAGAGGCCGAAAGAAAAAAAATGCAGGACCATGCCGCTGTCACATTAAGAATGTTGAAACAAATCCCCTTTACCAAAAAACTAAAGAACATCCCCGATTTTGCCGGAGCTCACCATGAGTTCATCAATGGGAAAGGTTATCCTCTGGGCCTGAAAGGGGACGAGATACCTTTTGAGGGGAAACTGATGGCCGTCACCGATATTGCGGAGGCATTAACCGCATCAGACAGACCTTATAAAAAAGCAATGCCCTTGGAAACGGTCTATCGAATTCTCAGATCCATGGCCGAAAAAGAAGAGCTGGACAATGGTCTCGTTGAATTATTCATAGAAAAGAACGTTTACAAGCGTTATCAGGAAACATGCGAAAACGCCAATACAGATAAGTCATAAGTTCATCTTCACTCATGGTCATCAGGCCCCCTGCCCTATCCCCAAGTATTTCCTTTATTAATTTTCGAAGAACACATCATTTACTTTTAGGCTTATAGGGGCCGGTACGAAGATAGTTGTCGTTCATTTTCACATGAGCATCAATTTGGGGGGCGTCCTGTTCTTTACCATCGGGATGACCCGCATCAAATTTTTTTGATAGAAGATCTTTAGTCTTATCTGATAGGATTGAAGATCTATGTTTTCTGGCTTGGGTTTTCTTTTTACCAAACGTTTTTTGGTATCTTTTTTTATCCTCATGGGACATATTCAGGATCATATTGCCTCGCTCAAAAGAATCGTTCCAGGATTATAGAATCAATCCTGTGACAATTAGAGTACGACAATTTCAACCAATTTTATAATTATTTCTATGTCTATCGATAAATTAAAGGAAGCCCTCAAAGATCCAGATTTTGAGGAATCATCATTACGTGCTGTCATTATCAACATGGATCACTTTGAAGTTGCCCGACGCCTTCACGAATTGAATCTGGAGCAGAAAATACAAGTTTTCAACCTTCTGGCAGATGATGAGAAAAGGCAGGAACTCCTTTATGAAACAGACATTGACAGCCGTCTTGAAATTCAGAAATCTCTGGACCTGAACTATTTAGCCACTCTTCTGGATGCTATGCCAGAAGATGAAGCTACAGATATTATTCAAGAGCTTCCTGATGAGACTCAGGAAGAACTCCTGGGTAAAATGGAGGTTCGGGACGCGAAAATCATAAAAGATCTGATCCGCTATGAAGAAGAAACTGCTGGGGGTTTGATGACTCCAGAGTTCAATAAAATCTTTTTCAACAGCAGAGCCGGAGATATCTTTACCAAAATCAGGCGAGAGTCAATTAAGGAAACTCTTCCCTATTTCTATGTTGTGGATGAAAAAGACCAGCTACTCGGATTTTTCAAATTGAGAGATTTGTTAAATATTCAAACATCTGCCATGGCAAAAGAGTTTATCCGACCTGAAACTCCCAAAGTCTATCTGGATGATCCTTGTGAAAAGGTGGCACAAGTTATGGGACAAGAACATCTTAGTAGCCTGCCCGTTGTAAACAGCGACAATGTGATTCAGGGAATCATCACTTTTGACGATGTCATTCGAGCCATGCAAGACAGTGCCAGTGAAGATATATACACCATGGTTGGAACCGCAAAGGTGGATCCCTTCGCAAAAAAAATTAGCAACAAAATCATATCCCGGGCACCCTGGTTGTTCACAACCTTTATTGGAGGCTTGGTCAGTGCCTGGATGCTAGGCTTTTATCAAACAACCCTTGCTGAATTTGCTGCAATTATATTCTTTATTCCTTTTGTGATTGGTTTGGCGGGCAATGTTGGCATTCAGGGTGCTACGGTCATTGTGAGGGGGATGGCAACTGGAGATATTCAAAAGGATAATCTTGCTACGGTGGTCAAAAGTGAGCTGTCTGTTGGAATATTAAACGGAGTAATTTTTGGACTGCTATGCGGAGGGCTTGTCTATCTGACCTCTGAGTCCATTTTGCACACCAATCCTGTGCTCGGGTTGGTGGTTGGCACAGGAATTATTCTCGCTGTTTCCGTCTCATCGCTGTTGGGCTCATTAGCCCCGATTCTTTTTATAAATCTAAAAATTGACCCTGCTATCAGCACCGGCCCAATAATCACCGTCATTAACGATATTCTGGGGCTGGCTATTTATCTTACGACCGCAGCTTATTTTTTTTCAACCCTGTAAAACAGGTTAATCCTCCTCAGCCAACTCCACTTCTATTAAAGCGGTATCCACTTCAACATAATCTCCTTCCATCACATAAAATTCTTTCACCCTTCCTGCCACTTCCGACAATAAAGTGAAATAACCCTCAGAAATAATTTCAGCCACAGCGGTGCCAGGAGCAACTTTATCTCCCTTTCGGACCAGGTATTTATCCACCTTACCCGAAGTCATGGTGGGATACATGGCGGCCATGACAATATAATCTTCCATAGTGCTTTCTCCAACTCAGAGATTTTTGTTTAGGCCGTACCTACATAATAATTTATTACCAGGTCATTAAACAGTATAATGAAGAAACCCTAAACTCACCTCTAATTATGAAACTTAGAACAGGCGATAATCTTTATGAGCCGCTTTCCAGAAATACCGGAGAGATAACTTCAATCATAGAGCATCCAGCGGGAAAGATCGTCAAGGTCCGATGGCGCATACCAGGAGAATTGCCTCATGACACCGAATTATTCTACAAAAAAGTTCAAAGGGCCGTTCGGGACGGTTACTATGAACACACCCCCAAACAGGACCCTGCATAACGAATCTTAATGTTTGTAAACAGTGTGAGAAGGACGACCCGCAAGAATATTCTCCTTACCCCAGTTCACCACATTTTTGAATTTATCCGATTGCATGAACTCATTAAACGCTTCCTCAGCATTCCATTCTGACACAATCAGGTATGACTGGGCATCGTTCACATCCTTGTATAAAAACGATTTCGAATGCCCCTCCATCTCATTCATCACTTTTATAACAGCATCAAAAGCGTCTTCGAAAACCTTTTCTTTTCCGGGAATCATTTTATAATTCATTCCTATCGTGACCACATTTATCTCCTTTGTGAAAAACTAATAATCAAATTTATCAGGCAACAAGTTCCAGATGCTCTCCTGTAGCATCTTGTTGCAAGCTAATGGAGTCCAATCCGAAAATATTTTTAATGATGGAAAGATTCTCCTTCTTATGTCCCAGATACAGAGACACCCTTCTGGCTGGCACTCTGAAAGTAACCGATAAAGGAACCTGTTTCAATGCCTTGATCATCTTTATCATTCTTTCTCGAGCAATACGACTATCAACCAGATAGCGGAATGAAGGGTGAAAAGGCCCAGCAACATAATTCTCCATTAAAGACGGGTCGGGATGCAAACCAACTCTTATAACCTTGATACCGGACTTTTCAAATTTAACAACGGCTTCTTTGACCGCTTCAATCATTCTTTCCAGGCTCCAGGGAGTATAAATTCCCTGCTGGTACATATCGAATAAACCGGTATTTTTAATAACCAAAGTGGGATAAATCCTGACAAAATCCGGCCCGAGGTTGATGACATCCTCCACTGACTTTTGAAACTTCTGTTCATCGTCGCCGGGGAGACCGGGCATCAGCTGCAAACCCAAACGAAACCCCATTGCGTGAATTCTGTTCACAGCAAACTGAATCACCTTGAACGGACATTCACGCCCCGCCAACTTTAATACTTTTTCATCGGTAGATTGGATTCCCAGTTCCACCGTTTCAACATGGTTGCTTTTAAGCCTTGAGAGCCTGGAGTCATCAATGAACAAGGCGTGCGTAGAAACCCTGATTGATTGAACCTCTCCCGACAATATCCATGGCTGAACTGCCGACAACAAATACTCCTGACGCTCCAGGGGAATGCCGGTAAAGCTCCCGCCAAAAAAAGCTAATTCTCTTCTATCTGGAAGGCAGTGCGGGTCCAAGTCTTCTAAATGAGTGCGCAGGATTTCCTTTAACATCTTCCTGTCCGTCTTTTTTTCTGCGCCCGTTATTTTTGACTGATTACAAAATGAGCATCTGTAAGGACAACCCTCGTGAGAGACAAAAACTGGAATGATTAAGTGTTTTTTCTTTTTCACGGGACAAGCAGTCGATAAGCGAAGAAAATCAAAACAATCTGGACAGGTAATTGAAAAGCTGGTTAAGGGATTGCCAAATACCAATTAAGACAAGCACCAAAAAAAAACATCCCAAGGCCACACTGAAACCAAAGACAATTCTCGACCCTAAAGTTTCCCGTTCAAAACGCGGAGGCTCTTTGTCTTGCGGAATAGGATCCCTCTCATAAGGCAATCTTTCGTTGACCATGACGGGTTCAGTTTGAATTCACAACTGACTGATGAATATTTTCAAAGTATCCCTTATCTTTCCTGACACTCGCAGTGTCCATCCTCAGTCCACTTAATATCTATATAATCAGGGAAAATCGTTTGATTATCAAAGTTGGCTAATTCTATCTGATCGCAGGTCAAATTGACAACACCTTTCAGGTTCGCCCCATGCAAAAAAGTGTCCATGAGTTCAGCACCCGCCAAGTCAGCATATGAAAGGTTGGCCTCACTTAAAATTGCTCCCGTCAAATCGGCTCCGACCAGGCTTGCATTACTGAGATCTGCTTTGATCAAGTACGCCGCAGACAAATCGGCATCAGTTAAATCTGCCCCATCAAGTTTGGCACCCATCAACTTGGCATTGCAGAGGTCACTCCCCTTCAAGCTATCTTTAGAGGCCTCAATTTCTCTTTTCTTTAAAATCCATTCTTCCAGCATGTTCCATGATATGCAGAGGGCACTTTTAGTACCATTTCAACAAATAAACAGTTCCGCTAAAATTATGTCAGGACATAAAGAAAGGATCAAATTAAATTCACTCTCAAGTTTTGGATGGGGGCGAAAAACTTTCCATGGCCATTTTAGCAGCCGCCTGTTCCGCTTCCTTTTTACTTTTTCCTACCCCCTGTCCTTTAACTTCATTCTTGATCGTTACGGCGACTTCAAATTCCTTGGCATGATCCGGCCCCAATTCGTTGACAACCTTGTAAGAAGGGGTACACACCCATTTGTCCTGTGTGTATTCCTGAAGTTCACTTTTAAAATCCCTGAAATCCCAAGAGTGCGCAAAATTGGATATTTGTACTTCCAGCAGTGGAAGAAATACCTTGGATGCAGACTCCAATCTACCATCTCTGAACAGAGCTCCTGCAACCGCTTCAAAAGCATCCGCCAGGATGGAGGATTTGTCTCTTCCCCCTGACAAATCTTCTCCTTTTCCCAGAAGCAAATATTTTCCCAATTCTAATTCGCGGGCAAGACCCGCCAGGCAACTTTCATTGACCACCGCTGCACGAATTTTTGACAAGGTTCCCTCTGCGTAATCACTGAACTTAGACACCAGATAATCACTAACCAGAATATCAAGGACAGAGTCACCCAGGAACTCAAACCTCTCATTATGCTTGAGAGATCCGTTTTTTTCATTCACATAGGATTTATGAGTCAGGGCTTTATTGAGGAGTTTCAGGTCGGAAAACGTATATCCCAGGGTTTCCTGAAGAGGAGCCAATGCACCAGCGCGATCAGGAGAGACTTCGATCATGGCGGAAATTAGTTTATAAATTTCTTAAAAATAAGAACCCCATTAGTCCCACCAAAACCAAATGAATTAGAAAGACATATATCTAATTTTTTTTCGCGGGCAACATTGGGTATATAATCCAGATCACATTCAGGGTCAGGCGTGGAGCGATTAATCGTCGGTGGGATCAATCCTCTTTTCATGGCAAGAAGAGTGAAAATTGCTTCGACGCCTCCTGCAGCCCCAAGTAAATGACCTGTCATGGATTTAGTAGAACTGACAGCGAGTTTATAAGCATGGTCGCCAAACGTGGTTTTGATAGCTTGTGTTTCTGTTGCATCGGCGGAAGTAGAAGTTCCATGCGCATTAATATAATCTACATCTTCTTTGTTAATTCCGGCACTATTAAGAGCAAGTTTCATACAACGTGCGGCCCCCTCCCCACTTGGAGAGGTCGCAGTGATGTGGAAGGCGTCGCCATTGAGACCATAGCCGATAACTTCACCATAAATTTTAGCACCGCGCTTTTTGGCAATCTCCAACTCTTCAAGCATAACAACACCACATCCCTCACCAATCACAAAACCATCCCTGTCTTTATCAAAGGGGCGGCTTGCGCCCTGGGGGTCATCATTGCGGGTTGATAAGGCTTTGGCCGCATAAAAACCTCCAATACAAAGTGGCGTGATGACCGACTCGGTACCTCCCGCGAACATAACATCAGCATCACCATACTGAATGAGCCTTGCGGCCTCTCCAATAGAATGTGTTCCGGTAGCGCAGGCCGTAACCACACAAGAGTTGGGACCCTTAGCGCCCATTAAGATTGATACCTGCCCCGATGCCAGATTAGCAATCAACATGGGAATAAAAAAGGGAGTGATTTTTTTCACTCCCCTTTCCTTAAATATATCGTGATATTTTTCTATCGCAGGCAGACCCCCCAAGCCGACTCCGATCATAACGCCGACCCGCTCTGCATTCTGGTCATTTATTTCAATGCCCGAATCATCCAAAGCCATTTTACTGCAGGCCACGGCATAATGGATAAACCGATCCATCTTCTTGATTTCTTTGTGGTCTACATACTCGGCAGGATCAAATCCCTTGACTTCCCCGGCGATTTTAACAGGAAAATTTTCATCAGGAGTGAAGGTTTTAATGAAATCAACCCCCGAACGGCCTTCAAACAAAGCCGTCTCGTTTTCAGCCACACCAAGCCCTAAAGGTGAAACGATCCCCAACCCAGTCACGACAACGCGTCTTTTCATGCATACACCCTGATGATTATGACGACCAATCAGTTGGTCCGACTGGTTATATAACTTGTAGCATCCTGAACAGTGGCAATTTTTTCAGCCTCTTCATCGGGAATTTCAATATCAAATTCCTCCTCAAGAGCCATCACCAATTCCACAGTATCCAGAGAATCAGCACCAAGATCATCAATAAAAGACGCTTCTGCCGTCACCTGTTTTTCATCAACACCCAACTGATCAACAATAATTTCTTTAACTTTATCTTCAACTGACATAACTTTTAAAACTCCTTATTGGAATCACATCAACATACCACCGTTTAAATTAATAACCTGTCCTGTAATATAACTGGACCTGTCAGATACTAAAAAAGCAACACAGCGCGCTACATCCTCAGGCAGTCCCAGCCTGGCAAGAGGTATCTGCTCAATCAATTTTTGACGCACTGTTTCATCCAAAACCCTTGTCATCTCGGTATCAATAAAACCGGGTGCGACTGCATTCACCCTGATCCCTCTGGATGCAACTTCCCGGGCCAGAGTTTTTGTTAAGCCTATCACTCCAGCCTTGGATGCTGAGTAATTTGCCTGACCAAAATTGCCCATCACCCCAACAATCGAAGCAATATTGACAATTGTCCCACTTTTTTGTTTCATCATCTGCTTTGCCGCCTGCTGGCTACAAAGAAAACTTCCTTTAAGATTGATGTCTAAAACCAGGTCCCAATCACTTTCTTTCATCCGCACCATCAAAGCATCCCGGGTGATTCCAGCGTTGTTGACCACGATATCCACCGGCTTTTTATCTTTCATGATGAAATCAAAAACCTGTTGCACCTCAGCAGCGTTTGAGACATCAATTTTAACAGCAGAAGCAGACCCACCATTATTATTTATGGCCTCTGCTGTGGCCTGAGCTCCTTCCAGGTTCACATCACCAAGCACCACATGAGCTCCTGCGCGGGTCAGTTCTTCGCCGATGGTTCTACCAATTCCCTGAGCTCCTCCAGTGACCAAAGCCACCTTGTTTTGCAATTCCATGAAAATCCTGTTTGAACGATTGAGTTAATTACCGTTTAATGCTGTCAGGGTTTGCGACAAACTTTCGCGATCTCCCACCTGATAGCAGGTTATATTCTTGTCATATCTTTTTATCAGGCCCGATAAAACTTTCCCCGCCCCCAACTCGATGACTCTCTCAACACCTTGATCCACCAGCACCTGCATTGTCTCTGACCAGCGTACGGGAGAGCAAACCTGCTTGACTAGGGCTGATCTGGCATCGCTTCCTTTAGTGATGGGTTTGGCCTCAATATTGGTGATCACAGGATAGGACAAGTCGTGAAACTCAGTTTGCTCCAGTTCTTTTTGAAGCTTGACCTCAGCCGGTTTCATAAGAACACTGTGAAACGGAGCACTCACCGGCAAGGTCACGGCTTTTTTTGCGCCCGCTTCCAGAGCTTTTGCGGAAGCCTGTTCAACAGCCTCTTTATGTCCAGCGATAACGGTTTGCACCGGACTGTTCAAGTTAGCGAGTTGGACTATGCAAGACTCTTTAGAAACCTGGTCGCACAACTCCTGAAGTGTTTCAATCGACAAGCCTATAATGGCGGCCATTGTCCCCACCCCAACCGGAACCGCTTCCTGCATGAACTGGCCTCGCAATCGGACCAACCTCACCGCATCCTTAAATTGAAGAGCCCCTGCAGCAACCAAAGCCGAAAATTCACCCAAGCTATGGCCTGCAGCGACTACCGAATCTATACCATTTTCCCTTAATACTTTCAAGGCCATTGTACTGTGTACCAACAGTGCCGGCTGGGTATTTTCCGTCAACTTTAAAGTTTCTTCAGGGCCATTAAAACATATATTTGCAAGGTCATATCCTAAAACATCATTGGCCTCTTCCATCAGTGCGCGAGCCGATGGCACATGATCATAAAAGTCTTTGCCCATCCCTATAAACTGGGAACCCTGACCCGGGAAAACAAAAGCAGTTTTTACCATTTGATCACCGCCGACCCCCAGGTCAAGCCTGCCCCAACCACTCCAAGTGCAGAGGTGTCTCCTGGCTGAATACGTCCACTCCGCCACGCTTCATTAATCCCAATAGGGATGGAGGCTCCAGAGGTGTTCCCATATTTATGGATATTCATGAATACTTTTTCCATCGGGTAATTCATCCTTTCAGCAACCGCGCTGATAATTCTTTGATTGGCCTGATGTGGAACCAAAAGCCCCACTTCTTCAATACTCAGCCCATTAAACTGCAAAGCTTCCTGGATCACAGCCGTCATTCTTTTAACAGCGATTTTAAAAGTCGCATTGCCAGACATCTTTATGAAGTATTTTTTGTCGTCGATATCCTGCTTATTAACACCCGTCCGCCCAATTCCACCTGGAACACAAATCAAATCAGACAAGCGTCCGTCCGAATAAATATGGGTGGATAAAATTCCCAGAGGTTTTTCCTGTTCCATCCGTTTCAGCAATAAGGCCCCTGCCCCATCGCCAAAGAGAATGCAGGTGGACCTATCCGTCCAATCAACGATTCTGGAATTGACCTCACTGCCAATGAGCAGAATATTTTTGTAACGCCCATTTTTTAAATATTGTTCGGCAATGGAAAGGCCGAAAACAAACCCGGAACATACAGCGGAAACATCAAAAGCGGCGGCACCGAAAGCCTGCAACTCATTTTGCACAAAACAGGCTGTCGAAGGAAATAGTACATCAGGACTGGAAGTGCAGACAATGATCAGGTCCACATCATCGGCACTAACCCCACCTGCCTCCATCGCTTGCTTCCCGGCTCTGGCCGCCATAGTTGAAGCGGACTCATCATCGGCAGCAATGCGGCGTTCACGGATTCCTGTCCGCTCAGTGATCCATGCATCAGTAGTATCCAGAGTCTTTTCGAGGTCTAGATTTGTAAGTATTTTTTCTGGCAAATAGGCACCGGTTCCAGCAACTACAGCCTTGAAGGAGTTTTCAGGTTTTGTCATTATTTTCATCAAGCAGTTTATCGGTCGGTTTCTTAGGTTCGTTATTGTCAGGCTCTTCGGGGTCGGTACCAAAAGCTATATTTTTGATCTGATTCCAAATCGTTCCTTTGGCCGCTTCCACATCCATCAAATTGGATTCAATGCCCTTCCGAATATGTGCATTTATATTCTTCTCGCTCAATTCGCGAGCCCGGTTGATAGCATTTTTTATCGCTTTTGGTGAAGAGCTTCCATGCGCGATGATAACAACACCGTTCACTCCTAAAAGAGGAGCACCGCCGGTTTCTGAATAATCCACCTTTTTTTTGAAGTCGTCCAACTGTGGTTTTAACAATAGATAACCCAGCTTGCTGAGCCAATTACTTTGAAACATGCGTTTGAGATTGGTTCCAATCATTTCGGCCAGGCTCTCACTAATTTTGAGTGCCACGTTACCGGTAAAACCATCGCAAACGATCACATCCGCATTGCCCCGATAGACTTCCTTCCCCTCTACATTGCCAATAAAGTTGATGTGGCTGGCTTTGAGCATTTGAAAAGCCTCTTTGACGATTTCATTGCCCTTGCCATCCTCTTCACCAATACTGAGCAAACCTACACGGGGATTTTCCTTGCCTAGAATGTACTCCGCGAAGACATGTCCCATAATACCAAACTGGAATAACTGACTGGTTTTGCAGTCCACATTCGCGCCAGCATCCAAAAGGATGGTGTCGCCTTTCAGAGTGGGCAATTGAATGGCAATAGCAGGTCTATCGACACCATTTAACGGCCTCAAAATAACCGTTGAATAAGCCAGAACTGCGCCGGTATTTCCGGCACTCAAAAAAGCCGATGCCGTGCCGTCTTTGACCAGATCCAAACCGATTTTCATGGAGGATTTACGTTTCGAGCGCAGGACCTTGCCTGGGCTGTCATGCATTTCCACCACCTCATCGGCGTGGACGACCTGAATTGGAAGGTTGTGATCGGGATCAAGCCGTTCTAAAACCGCATGGATCTGATCGGATAAACCGGTGAGAATAATTTCCGTTTCATATTCCCTCGCCGCCATGACCGCACCTTCTACAGCGGCCTCTGGAGAGTGATCGCCTCCCATCGCGTCAACCACGATTTTCATTTCTGGATGTGGCTCCTTTCCAACGAACGTTGGGGATGATTATCTATCAGGAAAACTAGTGACCAAGCAGTGAGACAAACGAGGTATTAAACCGATTCAACTGCCATCACTTCTTTGCCTTTATAATAGCCGCAATGCGCACAAATATGGTGCGGGCGGGCCATCTCATGGCACTGGGGACACTCTGCATAGGAAGGAGCGCTCAAGCCATCGTGAGAACGACGCATTCCTCGTTTGGATTTAGATGTTTTCTTCTTTGGGACTGCCATGATATCTCCCTATTTCAACTTGTCTTTTAATTGTTGTAAAACTGCCAATCGAGGATCACCAGATCCTTCGTGTTTGCATGCACATATTTTTTTATTCAGGTTTGTCCCACACTCAAGGCACAAACCGGCACAATCTTCCTGGCACAGTATAACTTGTGGCAGGCTTAATAGTATCAAATCCCGAACCGAACTGGATAGGTCAATCTGGCTCTCGTTATAAAATTCCTGCTCTATATCTTGGCTAGTCAGTTCAACTTCATCGGCTGGCTTGCTATTTTCTTCCCGTGGAGTGAAGTGAACCTTGAGATCACCTTTAACCAAAAAAGTAAAATCACTCAAACAACGAGTACAAGTGACAGTGAGCCCTGTCTCTAAACTACCCTGGCACAGGATCGTCTGACCCGATTTTTCCAGCCTCCCCTGAACTTTAATATCCTCCGTTAAAACGCTATCGGGGGAATCTAAATTAAAACGCTCTTTAGCCTCAAGCACTTCAAAATCCAAGCCCTCTTCATAAATTTTCTCAATATCAAAAATCATGGCTTGAAAAACCCTTGAATTCAAACCCTTTACATTTCCGGAAGCTCAGTTCAGAAGGAGGGATATTAAGCGGGAATGTTAACTTTTATAGCAATTTCAGTCAAGCAAATAATTCCCCGGCGAACCGCCCGTGGCAGATAGCCATATCTTGTTTGCCAGCAAAGAGTTATCTCGGCTGAACTTGACAGCCTAAGTTGGGTTTTAATAGACCCTATTTAACAAAAGAGGGAGCAAACCTCCATCAGGCCGAGATAACTCGTTGCCAACCACATGACACTATTGCTAATTCGCCCCACGCGGAGTGGCCCTAGCTTCTTGGGTGAAACTGGTCGTGGACTTCGAGCATTCTTTTTTCGAGAACATGGGTGTAGATTTGTGTTGCGGAGATATCGGCATGCCCCAGCATCTGCTGGACGGATCTTAAATCTGCTCCCCGATCCAGTAAGTGCGTGGCAAAGGCATGTCTCAAGCTATGCGGCGACACATCGGCTTTTATATTACTCTGGCGGACATAGGTTTTCAGTATCTTCCAGAATCCTTGCCTCGTCATGGCCTTGGCTCGGCGAGTCAGGAACAATTCTTCCACCTTTTGTCCTTTCGCCAGTACCGGTCGGGAGTTTAATAGGTAGTCTTCCACCGACCTTCTCGCAACCATGCCTATCGGGACAATGCGTTCTTTCGAGCCCTTGCCCATAGTTCTCAGGCACCCGGCCTCAAAATCCAGGTTATGGCCTTTCACCGAAATCAGTTCGGAGACCCGCATTCCGGTAGCGTATACAACCTCCAGCATGGCCTGGTCGCGCAAACCAATGGCAGTGTCGCTATCAGGACAACTCAAAAGTGTATCGACATCTGTCAGTGACAAGACATGAGGTAGCTTTCTCCAGCGACGGGGGGTCTCTAAAATCTCGGCAGGATTTTCCTTGAGTTGTTTGTCCTGACATAGATAACGGAAAAAAGATTTGATCGAAGACAAGCTCCGCGCGATGGAAGAGGAGGACAATCCCTCATCGCGCAATATCAAAAGAAAACCTCGAATATCCGCAGTTGTCAGGCCAGACACCTCGGAATATATCCGGGCAAAACGTCGCAGATCACGGCAATAACCGGCAACCGTATGAGGCGAATGCCTCTTTTCAATGCGCAAATATTCCGAGAACTCTTGAATTAACACATCCATGATAAAATTATGGTATAAAATTCAATGAGTTACAATTGTTATTTTCCTCTAGGTTAATTCCGTGCAATCTGTTAAACTCAATTGTTGGAATTATAGAGGATGGAATCGTTAGTATAATGAAATTAACCCCTTATTGGTTTTTACCCTTCCATAAACTTCGGACCGTTTAACCTCTCCGCAGGTCGTTTTCTATTGCCAGTTTATTCAGGCTGAATCACCGCATTTATTCATTCACAATTAAACAGACTAAAGACAACTATGTTGAATCAGGAATTTATCAGAAATATTGGAATCATTGCTCATGTTGATCATGGAAAAACCACCTTGGTCGATTGTCTCCTTAAACAGAGCGGAATGTTCCGGGACAGTGAGCTCACGGAAACCTGCATCATGGACAGCAATGAATTGGAGAAAGAACGGGGAATCACCATATTTTCCAAAAATGCGGCGATAAACTACAAGGGGTATAAAATTAATATCGTTGACACACCCGGGCATGCCGATTTCGGCGGTGAAGTGGAACGGATATTAAAAATGGTCAACGGAGTTTTACTTCTTGCTGATGCAGTGGAAGGCCCGATGCCGCAGACGCGATTCGTTTTGAAAAAATCGCTCGAATTGGGACTCAAACCCATAGTTGTTGTCAACAAAATCGACCGCCCTGCAGCGCGCATTGAACAGGTCGTTGATGAAGTATTTGATTTATTCGTTGAGCTTGGAGCGAATGACGAACAATTGGATTTTTCTGTCATTTACACTTCGGCCAAACAAGGGATTTCCAGACTGAACCCTGAAGACCCCGACAGCGACATCACCCCGCTTCTCGATATGGTTATCGACAAAGTTCCTGCTCATCAGGGAGACCCCGAAGGTCCTTTCCAGATGTTGGTGTCCTCCATCGATTATGACGACTATGTTGGAAGAATTGCAATCGGCACAATCACACGTGGACATATCAAGGCCAAAGCCAGCTACACCCAGATTGATCGTCAGGGAGACATGGAAACCTTTTCTCTTTCAAAACTCTATACTTACCAGGGCTTGTCAAAAGTAGAATCGGCAGAAGCAACCACGGGAGATATTATCGGCCTTGCCGGGATGAAAGAAGTGCAGATAGGCGAAACCATTGCGGACACCAGTTGCCCGGAACCACTCCCGGTCATTGAAATTGACGAACCCACTCTAGGCATTCACTTTTGTTCCAACACCTCACCCTTTGTGGGCCGTGATGGTGAGTTTGTCACATCGAGACAATTGCGCGATCGTTTGTTTCGGGAAACCCGTTCCAACGTGTCTCTGAGAGTGGAGGAAACCGATACACAAGACACTTTCAAGGTTTCTGGACGTGGAGAATTGCACTTAACTATTTTAATAGAAACCATGCGCCGGGAGGGTTATGAGTTTTCCATTTCCCGTCCGGAGGTTTTGATCAAAAATATCGATGGTGTTGCGCATGAGCCGGAAGAATTTGTGATCCTCGATATTGACGACTCTCATATGGGCTCTGTTATGGAGGCTATGGGGAAACGTAAGGCCACCCTGAAAAACATGATTCAAGGAGAAACCACGGCGAGACTTGAGTTCGTCATTCCCACACGTGGTCTTTTTGGTTTTCGTTCTGAATTTCTAACATTGACCAAAGGTACGGGAATCATCAATCGCAACTTCCACAACTTCATTCCACATTGTGGTGAAATTGCCCAGCGCATCAATGGTGCTTTAATTGCCATGGAAAGTGGGAAAACTACTGGCTTCTCCCTGTTCAATTTACAGGAAAGAGGTTCCATGTTTGTCGGAGCGGGTGAAGAGCTTTATACCGGAATGATTGTAGGCACGAACAAAAAAGATAATGACCTGGTGGTCAATCTCTGCAAGGAAAAAAAGCTCAGCAATATGCGTGCATCGGGGTCTGACGTGAATATTATTCTCACTCCTCCGGTAATCATGAGCCTCGAACAGGTTCTTGGTTTTCTCAATGAAGACGAACTGGCGGAGATCACCCCTACGAGCATACGCTTACGGAAAAAAATCCTGAACGAAAACGACAGAAAAAGATATGGAAGAACACGAAACAGCATTCCTGTTTCCGTATCCTGATTGTTCCATTTTCATTGCCCTGATTTTTGAAATGTTGTAGAATCAACGACCTTCAAATATCAGGGCTTCTTTCTGAAAAACATTGTTTCGTTTTTCAAGCCCCTAAGACTTTTCGACGAACAAGCCTTCTTAAATAAAAAACCGGATTAACGCTCGTCCGAGAATTGGATCTATATGGAACATACAACCTTGGTTCAACACATCAGGCGGCAGGAAAATGCCACTCCCGGTGCTACCGGAGAGTTCACCAGCCTGATGAATGAAATCATGGTAGCAGCCAAAATCATTTCTCTTGAAGTCAACAGCGCAGGGATAGGAGAGGATATATTTGGGCTCACCGGAAAAATAAATGTTCAAGGGGAAGAAGTTAAAAAACTCGATGAGTTTGCTGATATTACGTTCACCAAAATCATCGGACAATCCGGCACGGTGTGCGCCATCACTTCTGAAGAAAGGGAAGAGGCTTTTATCATCCCCCAGGAAGACAATCCCGGAAAATATATCTTTATGATGGACCCTCTGGATGGTTCTTCCAACATTGATGTGAATGTCAGTATCGGAACAATATTTTCCATTTACCGAAAGAAAAGCCCAGGCTACCAGGTCACAGATGAAGATCTCCTGCAAAAAGGGGATGAACAAATTGCCGCCGGTTATATCGCTTATGGTTCCAGCACAATTTTTGTTTACACAACCGGTCAAGGTGTTCATGGGTTTACGCTTGATCCGGCTCTGGGTGAGTTTTTTCTTTCCCATCCTAATCTAGTTATCCCAGAGCAGGGCTCGACTTACAGCATCAACGAAGGCAACTGGGTAGTTTGGGATGAACCTCAAAAGGACCTGGTCTCTTACTTAAAGGAAGATGCTCCCGCATCAGGACGGCCCTACAAGTTACGTTATATCGGTTCTCTTGTCGCGGATTTCCACAGAACTTTGTTGAAGGGGGGGCTCTTCATGTATCCCCGGGATATGAAAAGTCCTAAAGGGAAGTTGAGATTTTCTTTTGAAGCCGCACCAATGGCTTTTATAGTTGAAAATGCGGGAGGAAAAGCTTCTACAGGAAAGCAACGCATTCTGGATATTACGCCAACCGGCATTCACGACCGTCTGCCTCTGTTCATCGGCAGCAAAAAAGATGTGGAGTTAGCAGAACAGCGTCTGTCCGCTACAGTGAAAAAAGGCGGTTGGTTCAAATGGTTAAGCGGATGACCCTGAGCAACCTGCGAAAATTTAATATTTATTTTTTATATACACGGAGTCGCTTTTCCCAGCCTGTTTAATCCCCATCATCTAATTTATTATGAAAATTCAAAGCATACGCGGTGTTAAAGATATTCTGCCTGATGAAATCTGGAAATGGCAATACATTGAATCCATCGTCCATAACATTTTTCCTCGATACGGTTTCAGGGAAATACGCCTACCCATTTTTGAAAACACCCGGCTGTTTACCCGCAGCATTGGTGAAGCCACGGATATCGTCGAAAAAGAAATGTACACCTTTCAAGACCGTGGTGGTGACTCCATCACGCTTCGCCCTGAAGGAACCGCATCGGTGGTGCGTGCCTATGTAGAGCATAAGATGTACAACCCCCCTTCGATACTCAAGATGTTTTATATTGGCCCGATGTTTCGCTATGAGCGGCCGCAGGCAGGTCGGTTAAGACAGTTCAATCAAATTGGGGTCGAAGCTATGGGTTCACCCAGTCCAATTGTGGATGTGGAAGTGATGACCATGCTCATGGAGTTTTTCAAGCAGTTAGGACTCACCGACACCCAACTTCAGATCAACAGTCTGGGCAGCCAGGAATGCCGACCTCATTATCGTGAAATCTTAATAACAGAAATCGAAAAACATCTGGATCAACTTTGCTCCAACTGCACAAACCGATACCAGCGCAACCCTTTGCGCATTCTCGATTGCAAGCAATGCGGTAAAATTGCAGAAGGACTCCCAAAACTCATTGACCATCTCGACCCAGCCAGTGCCGAACATTTTTCGGAAGTGCAATCTCTACTAGACTCGGCCGGAACCCCCTACTCTGTTAACCCCAACCTGGTTCGCGGATTAGATTATTACAACCGCACCGCGTTTGAGGTCACCTCGCAAAATTTAGGCGCTCAAAATGCCATTTGCGGAGGCGGACGTTATGACACTCTGGTCGAAGAGCTTGATGGCCCCTCCACTCCTTGTTTTGGTTTTGCCTTGGGTCTCGAACGCCTGGTTTCGCTGGTACCTTTTGATAATGCAAAAACACTGCAGAAAAACCCCGATATTTTTATTGTCTGCCTTGGAGACGAAGCCAAAACCGCAGCATTTCAAATTGCCCACGAACTGCGATTAAAAGGAATTCGCATCGAAAGAGATTACGACGCGGGCAGCATGAAAAGCCAAATGCGTAAAGCCAACAAAACCCAGTGCCGGTTTACCCTGATTCTTGGAGAAAATGAAATCTGTTCCGGTAAATATTTATTGAAAAACATGGAGACCGGCGAGCAAATAGAATGTCCTGCCCAGGAACTGGCAACAGAAATAGCTAAATTTTCCGAAAGTTCATAATAGTTTTTTTCTTGGGCAAAAATTTTCTCTGATGTCATGCATCTAAGATCAGTCCTGTGATTGACCCATCTGAGTGACCGTGCTAGATTAACCCTGTAAAAATCTTACATAGAAAATATTATGGCTAGCAGAGAATTAGAAGTTCTTGAAGATTATATTGTTCAAAATAAGCTGAAGATCACCAAGCAAAGACGCGCTGTCCTCAATGCCTTTCTTGAATGCGAGAAACATGTCAGTGCCGAAGAACTTTATAATCAAGTCATCATCACCGAACCTAAAGTTGGGCTGGCGACGGTATATCGCACCCTGGCATTGCTCACCCAGAGCGGCCTGGCTTCGGATCTGGATTTTGGCGACGGTCAAAAACGCTACGAGCATAAATATATGCACAGCCACCACGACCACATGATCTGTACCGAGTGCGGAAAAATCATCGAGTTCAACCATCCCCTCATTGAAAAATTTCAGGAAGAAGTCGCCAGCCGAAACGGATTCACCATCACCTCTCACAAACTCGACATGTTCGGCCTGTGTAGCGAGTGCCGCTAAGCGCGGGGCTAATAGCCGTAACTTTGCAGGGCAAACAACCGGTATCCCGATCTGACAAGGTAATTCCAGCTATTGTCTTTTAAAAGTCTGTGCGGGTTTCGTCTCGGACAGGTTATTTTTTAGGGAGAGACTGGGCGCAACGAAAGCCTATGTAGTTAAAGACTTCGTTCATGATCTGACCGTAGGTGGTCACTTTCGGAAATACTTTATTTTTTGGATGCAACCAGACCCGGTTGGTGATGCGCAATGCACCGGCTGAGGAATCGAAGGAACCGCCACGAACAACTTTTGATTCTCCTGTCTCCGGCCCTTGAGGATTATTTTTAGAGCGGATTTTATAATAGGGTTCATACCAATCGTTGACCCATTCCCAGACATTCCCCATCATGTCGTGCAGACCATATTGGTTGGCAGCTTTAGTCCCAACAGGGTGTGTGGTTTCTGCTGAGTTGTCTTCATACCAAGTGTAATCTTCGTTCACCATATTACCCCAGAAATAGCGGGTAGTGGATCCTCCCCGCGCCGCATATTCCCATTCAGCTTCAGTGGGCAAGCGACAAGCACTATTGGATTTCTTGATAAATTTCTGCACACCCAGAAAATTGACCTGTTCAACAGGCAAGTCTGCTCCCACGAACCTGGAAGGATTAAAACCCATCTGTTTTTCCCAGCGTGCCTGAGTCACTTCATATTTATCCAGATAAAAATCATCCACACAAACCTCATGCTCTGGTTTTTCATCTTCCTGAGTGTAATCATTGCCCATGATAAAACACCCGCCTTTTATGAACACCATCCCTTCAGGAGCTTTGTCGGCCTTTGCCTGATCTTCAGGAGAAAGCGGGATCGGTACGATCCTCTGCTTGGGGGATGAAGAGAATTCTTCCGACACCTCCGGCAGTTCAGAAAAGCTGGGATGCATTTCTTCACCCACATGTTCTTCAGTTTTGTCAGTGCAAGCGGAAAACAGAGAAAAAAGACAGACACTAATAAGTATTTTATAAAAACGCATTGTTTTAGCAGGAGTTGTGAAAAGGCTGAATGATACCATTTTACCGGGGTTTTTCAAAAATAAATCTAAACTTTAAGAAATCACAGGGGTTTTTCTTTAAATAAGTTGAAAAATAGGGCTACATCCACATATTACCCCAATAAATAGCTTAAATTTTTCGCCCAAATACCGATAAATTAAGAGATACATCTTTTCCTGTCACGGAGTAGGACTTTGCGAATCATAATACCATTCAGGCTTTTTATCGTTTTGATCCTTTTGATCTTACTGGGCGCAGGTTGCAGTACCCTGGAAAAAAGCTACCAGAAAACACGCAAGGTCATGAGCAATATTGTCAACTCCGCCGAGGATAGCTATCGTCCTGCCTTAGGGTTGGACAAGGATATTAATCTGCAATTTGCCAGACACCAGTTCAATCGCAGAGAATATGCCTCTTCTGAATTTTATTTAAAGAAAACACTCGCCAATCAACCGGAAAACAAAGAAGCTATCCATCTGCTGCCCTGGGCTTATTTTTTCCAAAAGCGTTTTGACAAATCATTAGCATCTTTCAAGCAGGCTCACACTCTGCACAAAAAAGACCCCACCCCTTTATTGGGTATGGGCTGGTCTTATTTTACCTTAAAGAAATACCAACAAGCTCTGGACAGTTTTGAGCGCGCCGAAAGGTTCTCTCCAGACTCTTACGAAGTTCACAAGGGGAAGGCCTTCATCTATCTGGAGCAAATGCGGAGCCAACTGGCAAAAGAAGAACTGGGAAAAATTCTTCACCCCAGAAAGGTGAACGAGTTATTGGAAGCGTGGGAAGCCTCAAACCGGGATGATGCTACCATGCGTTGGGAGATCGTTCCCTCTAACTCTGAATCCAGTTCTATATTTACCTTGCAGGTTGAGTTTCCTCGATACCGCAGTCTTCTTTTAGGGATGCCCGCAGATGACATAAATGCCCTGGATTCAGCCTGGGAAAGCTATTATCAGGGCAAATACACCAAGGCCTCTAACCTCTTTGACCGTTTGGCCCGATCAAATTCACCAAATCTGGATGCAGTGAACGGACTGGCCTGGAGCCTTCTGCATGCAAAACAAATCAATAAATCAGAAAAGACCTTCAAGGAAATCCTGGAGCTTTACCCACAATTCATAGGAGCCTTCAAAGGCCTGCGGGAAATTGAAGAAATCAAAAAGCACCAAGCCGTTTATGTGCAAAATTATATAGATATGGGTAAATACCAACTTGCCGCAAACAAACTTGATGATTTACTCGATCGGTACGACGACTGGGCTCACCTTTACAATCAGTATGGAAAGATTTTTCTTGCCCGCAAAGAATACGAAAAAGCCCGGGAGTACTTTTTGTATGCACAAAAGTTTTCGCCCAATGACAATCCCTCTAAACTCGGGCTTGAGCAAGTGCAACTGGCTTTGGACAAGCAGTTATATAAAGCCGATCAGGCTTTCAAAAAAGGTGACTACAAGTTAGCCACTATAATTTATCACGACTATGTAGGAGATGACACTTGGCCATCACCTCAATTTAACCTTGCCCACGCCTACAACGGGCTTGGTTGGAGCCAGTTCTACAAGAAGCAATATGAGTATGCCATTGACAAGTTTTCAAAATCCATCGAGCATGAAGATTACAAAGCATCTTCTGCTAAAGGGCTTGGCCTTTCCCTGTTTGCCATAAAAAATTATCAGGATGCCATTCCCTATCTGCAAATAGCTTTGAAACATGATCCTGAAAATAAGGATCTTGCATACAAGCTCGACTGGAGTATTCTGAGAGGCGAGTCCCTGAATGTTTCTCAAAAATATTTCGAAAATATTTTAGAAGATCATCCTCTGCGCGCTTCGTCCTATATGGCTCTTGGTTGGATTCACTACAATTGGAAAAATTTTGATCTGGGAATCGAGTATTTTCTCAAAGCAATTTCTCTCGATCCTGATTTTGCCATGACGCCGGAATTTCTGACATTACTGGAAAAGGAACGCTTCGGATGGCAGGTCTATAATTTCCTGGGCTGGACGTACTATCAAAATCAATTGAATCAACAAGCCATGCAAATGTTCAAATACTCTTTACAAATCCAGCCCAACAAATCTGAAGCTCGCAAAGGAATGGGTTATATTTATTTTCGGCTGGGAAAATATGATTCAGCCATAACCATGCTGGAGCAATGCCTGGCTTTGAATCCTGATCCCAACCCGGTATTTGAAGAGGTGACCGGTTCCAACGCCATTGCTCCATTTCAGATGCAGACAACAGCCCGAACTAAACTTGGAAGGGCTCGCTTTATCAATGACAATATCCTCGAGGCCATCAACGCATATAACGAGGAAATCCGTCTAAACTCAAGCCAGCCTGATGCCTACGATGGATTGGGATGGGCCTACCTCAAGCAAGACCGTGCTCTCGAAGCCAGAACCGCTTTCACAACCGCAATTCGCCTGGAACCCCTGAATAACTCAGCACAAAAAGGCCTGGTAAAAGCCAAACATGCTATTACCGAAGAGCGTTTGAAAACCAAAGAAGGCTCCCCTTTTTACTTCCTCCAAACAAGTCCAAACTAGCTCATTAACAACTTATCCGCGAAAAATCAAAACTTTTAATTGACACTTGTCTGAATTCGCTTACAATAGCTTAATATCCCACTGGTTGTTATAAATTAAAGACGCTCAAACATTTGGGGAGGAAGGGGCACCTTTCTCTTTTCACTGTAGGGGTGAGAAATCATGGAGTTGAATCTCATTCGACTCCATGATCCCGTTTCTGCTTGCCGCCCACTCCCATTGGGCAGGGGTTCTATTGGCCAACTCTTTAGTTGTCAGCACAAGTTATTACACATTGGCTCCACTCCGAGTGAGCCGTTTATTTTTTCCCAGAAAACATTGCGACATAAGAAGACTTAAGACTTTCGACAACAGAAGGGTCCGCTAACGTCGAGATATCTCCTAGTTGATCGGCCTCATTGGCGGCAATTTTTCTCAATATGCGCCGCATGATTTTCCCTGAACGGGTTTTAGGCAGTGCTGGAGCCCAGTGTATGACATCCGGCGCTGCAATCGGGCCAATTTCTTTCCGGACAAACTGCACCAGAGTTTTCTTCAACGCGTCATCAGCCTGCACTCCATCCATAAGAGAAATGTAGGCATAGATGCCCTGCCCCTTTATGTCATGTGGAAACCCTACGACAGCAGCTTCGGCCACGGACTCATGAAGCACAAGAGCCGACTCCACTTCAGCCGTTCCCATCCGATGCCCGGACACATTGATAACGTCATCGACTCTTCCCGTGACCCAGTAATAACCGTCTTCATCACGGCGACAACCGTCACCGGTAAAATAATAACCAGGGTAAAGTTTGAAATAAGTCTCCTCAAAGCGTTTATGGTCGCCATAAAGCGTTCTCATCTGACCCGGCCAAGGTTGGGATATCGCCAACACACCTTCAACACCGTTGCCTTCAAGAAGTTTACCGGTTTCTGCCTCGATCACTACGGGTTTTATGCCAAAAAAAGGCAGGGTCGCAGAGCCAGGTTTTGCCGGAGTGCAACCTGGTAGAGGTGTGATCAAAATACCACCCGTCTCAGTCTGCCACCATGTATCAACAATCGGGCAATTCCCTCTCCCCACATTTTTGTAATACCATCGCCATGCTTCCGGATTAATCGGTTCACCCACTGAGCCCAAAACCCGCAACGTAGATAGATCATACTTTGCCGGCGTGTCTTCCCCATGAGCCATGAGCGCACGAATAGCCGTTGGAGCGGTATAAAACTGGGTGACTTTAAGTCGATCCACTACATCCCAAAATCTCCCACAATCCGGGTAGGTAGGGATGCCTTCAAACATTACCGTTGTCGCGCCATTGGCCAACGGCCCATAAATGATATAGGAATGACCCGTGACCCAGCCAATGTCCGCCGTGCACCACCAGATATCACCATCCTGATAATCAAAGATATATTTATGGGTCAGCGCGGCGAAGACCATGTATCCCCCGACATTATGCTGAACCCCTTTGGGTTTTCCCGTTGAGCCTGAAGTGTAGAGAATAAACAACGGGTCTTCTGCTGACATGGATTCCGCTTCACAATCCGGGCTGGCATTTTTCATTTCGTCATGCCACCAGGTATCCCGCCCTGCCTGCATTTCCGCTGGAACCTTATCGCCCACACGCTGGGATACGATGCAGGTTTTAACCACGACCCCTTCCTTTTCGGCCAGCTTCATGGCGTCATCAGCATTGGTTTTTAAAGGCACTGGCTTGGCACCGCGAAACCCTCCATCGGTGGTGATGAGAACTGTACAGGTGGAGTCCACAATGCGATCCGCCAAGGCCGTAGGAGAAAAACCACCAAAAACGATGGAGTGAATTGCCCCCACCCTTGCACATGCCAGCATCGCAATTGATAGCTCAACAACCATGGGCATATAAATAGAAATCCGGTCGCCCTTTTTAACACCATGACTTTTCAGGACATTGGCAAACTTACAAACTTCTTCATGGAGTTCGCGGTAAGTCAAACGAAGGTTGTCACCGGGCTCGTTCCCCTCCCACAATATCGCAGTCTGGTCTCCTCGTTTTTCCAAATGGCGATCCAGGCAATTGACTGTAATATTGGTTTTTGCTCCCTTGAACCATTCAATGCGAATGTCCCCGTTTCTGACATCGTAATTATAGTCCCGCACCTGATCCCATTTCTCAAACCAGGTAAACTTTTCTGCCTCATCCGCCCAAAATTTTTCAGGATCATTAATTGAACGGTCATACATTTCCTTGTATTGATCCATGCTCTTGATCCATGCTTTGGCGGAAACAGATTCAGGAGGGTTATAGATTTTTTCGCTCATAATATTTCTCCAACTAAACCGTTTGGCAAAACGGTGTTTTTTTTAAAGGTTACGAACAGCTCTTGCCGCTTCGGTCAAGGTCCAGAGTCCGTCAGGCTGGCTGAATTCTCCATCACGAATATTGAGCACAAAGACACGCATACGACCAGGAACCTGTTGCGCGATCATGGAAAATCCACCGCCAGAGGCGAATTGATCGCTGATATGAATCGTCTTGCCAAACTGGTCGGAATTCTCAAAACTTTTATTAAACAAGGTCAACATTTCATCTCTTGTGGGGAGCCGCCAATCATCATATCCGGCGTATTTATTTTCATTCAACCCTCGCGCATAATCGACACTATCCTGATAATTGACCCATTTCTTCAAATCAAGCATAGAATCAGTTTTACACCACATCAGGTTATGCGCCTTGGAGGTGACAGTGCCATCCCCATTATCAATAAAGCCATTTTCAAGGTTATCGGAATTCATAGATATAAAACTCGACTCAGGTTAAATAATTAAGATAAAATACCATACTTACTAGCGCGGAAAAAATATCAGCCTGAATTTTCGAATCCCCTCCCTTCATAGGGAGGGGTAAGGGGAGGGTTGGCTGGGTTTTGGTTGAAAACAATTTCTGCCATGCCCAGAAAGAAAATCAAACCCTCCCTCAGTCCCTCCCTATGAAAGGAGGGATGTTTTTTAGTAATCTTTCCCGGTTCAAAATTAACGTGTCTGAAGCTCCACCACCACAGAAAAAGGTATTATTGACCCATCTCGACTGGAACCTGCAGAGATTGGATGAAGCCTTGAAACAGGAAAGCACTGATTATTTCAAGAGTGCCGCTCTGCAACGCTTTGGTCATACTTATACCATGGCAATCAAGAGCATTAGCGGATTTGGCGAAACCGAAGATGAAACCAAAAAAATCAATGCCGAGCAGTGCATTGAACTGGCCAAGAAAAACGGCTGGATGGAAGACCCACCGCAATGGCAGGAAATGATTGCAGACTATAAATGCATCAATCAAAAGCCTGATGAACAGGAGGCAGAAGCCGTCTACCAGAAACTACCCCGCTACCAGAAGGCTTTTAAAAACCTCTATTCCCATCTGCAAAGCTTACTATAAAATCTGCTTCAGCTCATCCAATGCTCTTTTTCTATGTGAAATGCCATTTTTTTCACTGGCGGACATTTCTCCATAAGTTTGCTCATGACCCTCAGGGATAAAAATCACATCCCAGCCAAAACCATTTTTTCCGCGTATGCTGTCCGACAAAGTTCCGTTCACTTCTCCGCGGGCGATCTTCATAGTCTGTCCATCATAGACAGCGAAACAACATATTGCCGTGGCACCACGGTCACTGAATCCCTCGACCATTTTCAACATTCCAGAACAACCCACGGTCTCTTCAAACCATTTCACCAATGCACCGGGCAAGCCGTTCCAGGCACGGAACAGTAAGCCAGAGTCCTCCACCATCACCGGGCATTGCAAAGATGCGTATGCTTGAAGAGCTTTATGTCGAACCACTACATCCAGATCCGGCGATTGAACTTCAAAGAGACCTCCAACCTGAACCGGTTCAAGGATGAGATCAAGAATTTCGCTCGCTTCTCGAACCTTGTTGGGGTTTCCCGTTACAAATTTAAATTGATTCAACATAATATAAAGTTATTGCTCATCCGCCCCACATGAAAAGGGCATCACGCATGCTCGGTATTGACGAGTTATTGTACATTTGTTATATATTGACCTTTCCTACATAGTATACTGACAGCCTCACATCCATTATTTACCCAATTAAAATTAATGAAACCGTTCTTTCAGTCATTCACGTATTCTTTTTTTCTCTTATTCCTCACTTCGTGCGGCCAGATTTTCGAAGTCGATGCAGATGTCCAGGCCCGGCAAGCCCTGCTGGACCTGATGGAAATACAGGACAAGTTTTATCAGGAAAACCAGAGATATGCTACCGGCCATGCTGAAATTGAAAAATACAATTTAAAATATCATTCCGGCATCGTCTACCTTGAAATTGAGTCGGCGGGGAAGGATGGATACCGAGCCGTTTCCCTTCCTGCAGAATCGACCACCGCACGGGTATTCGCTCATGACAGCGATCAAGGTGGATTTTATGAAATGGAGGAAGACGAAGTTTCACGATATGTGCTGGGAGCGTTGAAACATATCCGCGATGAAAAGCATAAAAAAGATCTGAACGAGCTAACCGGCTGGTTATTAATGGGGGGAATGTCATTTCTGGGATTGCGCTTTTTTTCACGCCATCGATCCCCGGAAAACAATACCGCTATTTGGGCTTATATATTGTGTTTGCCTGCTATGGGTTGGGCAGTTGCCCTCTTGGGAAATGTGGAAGGCAATGTGGTGTTCACCCATAACATAGCCATGCTCACCTGGGTTGGACTGGCAATAGCCTTATTGGCGTTTGGATTAGGAAGCTCATGGCTGATAAAAAACAAAAATCCTCCATCTGCTCCCCTGATCAGCCTTTTGGCATGCACGCTACTGATTTCTCTATCGAGTGCCGGGGTCATGCTGTATATGCTTAAAACATTCGGCTGAGCCCCTTCACCCCAGCCGCAAAGCAAGAACATGAAGAGTTTCTGTTCCAGCATTGGACCGGAGTGTGAAACTCTGACCATCGCGGGTATTGCGGGGAAGTATGAACTTGATCGGACCTTCGGAAGAATTCAAAGTCAAGGCCTTGCGATCAGCAATCTTGTCTGCCGGTATTTTCATCTGATAAGAAAAGCGGGAGTTTCCCGGTATTGCTATTTCTGCAATCGGTACACAGAGGTTCAACAACAGGTCTCCACGCCTATGGGAAAACAGACTGCTCTCGCCTTTTCCATGAACTCTTAGAGACATCTGATTCCAGTCTCCGGAAGGAATTTTCACTTCAAAACGTTCTTTCCCTGACTTTAAATACAGGCTGCCACCTTTTTGCAGAATTGCCCCTGACAATTTGATGTCTTTTTGAATATCCAATTGGAAAATTTTATTATCCAAATCCTCCAGAAAATTCAGGCCGGACCGTAGTGCCGCTTGTAAGGCTGGATTTCCAGCCAGAGTTTTAAACAAGGCTCGCCATTTAGGTTGTTCTTTACCATAAGGTTCCTGATGGACTGGCAAAGCATGAGTCTTGTAATGAGTTTCCAGTTTAGCAAAAGCCCGGTTGATTTCTTTCAGTCGGGTATCACCGGTGTCACCAGACGGGGTGTTGGACTGGTTGATATCCGGGTGGAGTTGTCGGGCAAGAGAATGATAGGATTTGCGCACCCTCGGCCATTCTTCTCCGGGGGAGACATTCAGAATTTCAAAACACTCGGCAATTTGCATAAGAGCCCCTGTGGTTTTGCGCCAAACCTTGAAGTTTTGTTGACGCCTTAAATATCAAGAAGATATAAAAATATCGCCTTTTTCAGGGAGTTGCAACCGGGAAAAATCTACCGATGCCTCCTGAAATTTATAGTTTATTATTTTTCAATGAGTTATATTTATCAATAATGGAAATTATTTGGCTGAGGCGCGAGCTTGGGTTCGGCAGAATTTCCCTCATCCGTTTAAATTGTATTTGAAGCTTTTCCAGCTGGTTTTGAGATGAACTCCTCTGACACATTAAAAACACAGAATTTCTTTGGCACCTCGGAAGCCGCGCTCAAAGAACTGTTTACTGAGTGGAACGTTGAACCCTATCGGGTGCATCAGGTCTTCACATGGGTTTATCATTACAATTATCGTGATTTCAGCGCGATGAGTAATATCTCTAAAACCCTGCGGTCTCAGTTAGCCGAGCATTTTCATTTCGCACTCCCAAAAATTCAACAGCGTACCCATTCAAAAGATGGATCGATAAAATATTTAATGGAATTGGACGATGGAGCGATTGTGGAATGTGTTTGGATGCCTTCTGATTCCAGAAAGACTTTATGCCTTTCCACACAAGTAGGTTGCCGTTTGAATTGCTCATTCTGTTTGACAGCCAGTCTTGGGCTCAAACGAAATTTAACAGCGGGTGAAATCATCGGCCAGCACATCGCTATCAACGAGGAACTCGAAGAGAAAGACCAGATCACCAATGTTGTTTTTATGGGTATGGGTGAACCTCTGGATAATTATGGGTCGGTTGTCGATGCGTTGCGCCTCATGGTCTCCCCGGAAGCCATGAAGGTTTCAACCCGAAAGGTAACTGTTTCCACCTCCGGGCTGGTTGGAAAAATGAAAGCCTTTCAAGAGGAAAACCTGCACATAAACCTGGCTATTTCTCTCAATGCCTCTGATAACACCACCCGCGACCGGTTAATGCCTATCAATAAAAAATACCCTATTGAAGTGCTGATCGATTGCCTTAAAAAATATCCTTTGAAACCGCAAAGGCGACACACCATCGAATATGTCCTGCTGGAAGGCATCAATGATTCTGATGAAGATTCAAAGAGGCTGGCAAAATGGTTGAAGGGGGTTCCCTGCAAGATCAACCTGATTCCTTTTAATTCTTTTGATTCCTCTGAATACAGGCCTCCCTCTGACCAGAGAGTCCTGGCGTTTCAAAATTATTTGATCGAACAAAATTTTTCTGCATTTATCAGGAAAAATCGAGCTACGGACATACTCGGCGCCTGCGGGCAACTCGCTACACAAGCAGCCAGCGTGACGCTGGATTCAATAGGCACCGCTGGCTAACCATCGTCTTATAATACTTCCATGAATAATCCCGATCTGCAAAATCCTGAATTGTCCATTGTCATCCCTGTTTATAATGAGAGAGACAACCTTATCCCACTGGAAGACAAACTGGAAATAGAACTTGCAAAACTGAATCTGAGTTATGAAATTATTTTGATTGATGATGGCAGTAGCGATGGCAGCGCTCATTTGATTGAGTCCATGCAGAAACACAATCCACGCATCAGGCTCATCCAGTTCGGCCACAACCATGGACAGTCGGCAGCATTTGCAGCCGGATTCAAAACCGCAAGAGGAAATATTTTTATCACGCTTGACGCTGATTTGCAGAACAACCCCGCCGACATCCCCCTACTCCTTGAAGAGATGCAGGATTATGATGTGGTGTGCGGCTGGCGTCATAAAAGAAATGACCCGTGGATCAAAAGGGTTTCCTCAAAAATAGGCAATGCAGTGCGGAATAGATTAAGTGAAGAGGAAATTGCCGATACCGGTTGCTCTCTCAAGGCCTTTCGCCGGGAGTGCTTCGATAATGTTAAGCTTTTTAAAGGAATGCACCGGTTTTTCCCCACTTTAATGAAAATGGAAGGGTTCCGGGTAACTCAGGTCAAGGTCAGTCACCATCCGCGGCTTCATGGGGTATCAAAATATAATATTCGAAACCGCCTGTTTTCTTCTTTTCATGATTTACTGGCCATCCGCTGGATGAAAAAACGAAAAATCAATTATGATATTATTAAGGAGGATTGAATGACAACAAGCCAATGGTTGATCATTGGATTTGTGGGACAAGCCCTTTTCGGTGCTCGTTTTATTATTCAGTGGATTGTTTCCGAAAAAAAGGGCGAAAGCACGATTCCCCTCGCCTTCTGGTATTGCAGCATTGGTGGAGCCGTAGTGCTTTTGAGTTATGCCATCTATAAAGAAGATCCCGTATTCATTGTTGGGCAAAGCCTGGGCAGCATTGTCTATGTCCGCAACCTGATACTCATCGACCGCAAACGAAAATCCATGGTGGGAGCTGAAAATGAGCAACTGGAAAATTAGAATAGCTGGCTTGATACTCATGGTTCTGGGCGGATTCCTTTTCGTCTGGTCTGTTAAATACATTCAGTCTGAGTGGCCGCAAATTTTTGTGGGTTTACTCTCGGTGTTCAGCACAGCCATGGGTTTTGCCCTTCTCATCATGCCCACGGACTTATACGCAGAGGACTCCACAACAGACTAGCCACATCTTTTTCAATCACACCTTCCCAAACCGCCTTATTTTTCCTACTGAAAAAGTTAGACAAGCCTTTAGTTAGCAACAGTTTTGAAAGTTCTTGACTTTACCCAACCTGTATGATATTTCTCTACATTCTTTAAGTCCTTTCAACCTAAAAAACAGGTTAAAAGTTTAGGGAGCAGAGGTTTTCCATCGTTGGGAAACGGGTACTTACCGCCTACTTCAGGCCTTTCATTTAAGTGATGATGAATCAATCTCAAAGTTCTTTTAAGAGTACTTTTTTCAAATCCCTCATCTGCATTATCTTTGTTTATATGTTAGGGCACTTAACCCCTTTCCTTCCTGCTTCTACTAATTCCCTCTTTGCAAATCTGAGTTTTCAGTCCCTGGCATACGCCCAGGAAGATGAAGAGGATGATGAGGAAGAAGAAGGCGATGAAGAAGGAGAAGGAGAAGGAGAAGCCGAAGAAGAAGACCTCTCCTATTTAACCGATATTGGACCTGCTGCAGATCACGAGTTTGAAGAATTCTCGTTTCTGGGCATGAGCAACCGCAAGTTCACTTGGGCTGCGGCTCAGCTTCATATACTATTCGCCTCTTTCATTCTGGGATGTCCCATGTTCGTGGTCATCATGGAAGTCATGGGTGCCCGCCGGACACAGGGGGTGCGTAAAGCAATTATCCTCTCAAACGTGTTTTTAGGAGTTCTTATAGGTGTTGTTGTCGGAATCACGGGTGAGGTCATAATTGGAATCCACCATGGCGTGTTATATGGCCTGTGGGCCTGTGCCTTCGGGGCTCTAATAGTCAGTTTCCTGAATTATTTCCACCGTTTGATGAATATCCGCGCATCTGCCTTTGTTGGAGCGTTGTTTGGAGCCCTGATTTCCATGGCACTGACACCGGTCGAGCATTATGAGGTCTCCGGCATTATTCTCGCTGTGGTTAACGGAGCGATCGGCGGCTTGATCTCCAATGGCATCATGTTTGCCGAATCCGATTACAAATTTGAACGTCTGGCTCATGAAATCACCAAGGTAATTGGTATTTGTTATAGTTTCACGGCACTGACGGGAGGGCTCTTTCTCTTCGTTATGCTGGTTGCCTATCAGGATTTCATTAGTTATCTCATATCCTCGTTTCCGACACTCTTTATGGTGGCCTACCCCACCCTGTTTATTCTGGAAACGGTGGTCATGTACATATACGTTTACTCCTGGGATCCCCTGAACAAGTCCAACAAAAAAGGGCGACATATAGTTACGGGTGTAATTCTCAATGTTCTGGGTCTTTCTCTTCTAGTAGCCCTGGATGGTCCGGCAACCTTCATGCAGACACCGCCCAAGCCTCTTGACCAACTCCTCAATATAAGCGAGTGGGACAGAATTGCCAATATGGCATGGATGCCTCTGAACTATCACAGACTGGTCGGTAACGGCACTTTTGGTGGATATATGGTTTGTATCATTGGTGCCTATATGTACCTGTGGTCAGACAAGACAGAAGAGCGGGAATACTATGATTGGGTCGGATACATCGGCAACCTGATCGGCGTTGCCATTATGATTCCCCTGCCGGCAATGGGTTATATTTTTGTCCGCGAAATTTATCAATATGATGCCACCATCGGCATGTACATCATGTCCGATCGAGAATCCATGTTCATGCTGGTGCAAGGACTTCTGGTCGGAACCATGTTCAGCGCCAGTAATATTTATATGTGGGTCAGTATGAAGCGTATTGAAAACGCCGAGCGGTTTTTCCCGGCCATGAGGTTTGGGTTCATATTGATTGTGATTTCGGCAACAATCTGGTTCACTCCCAGACGCTTTTTTGCCACCATGCTACCCGAACCGCATATGAATCCGGATATGGTTTTACCCGATAATCTGGCCTTTCTGGCGCTGATGATTTCAAAGAATACAGCGGCGTTCTGTCTGGTGACCGTTACTTTCATCAATTATATTTTCTATACGATAGCCACCAAAACCGGAAAAGTACATTACGGTAAAATTAATCCACTCGGGCCGTATGTGCTCATTTTCCTCGGTTTCGCCGATATCTGGCTGATGAGTTGGATGGGCACCATTCGAGAACTATCGCGGATGAACTGGCATGTCTATAAAGTCTTTAAGGATGTGACGCCTGAAAAATTTGCGCCGAGCCTGGCTGAGTCAGGCTTTCACGTCACAACATTAGTCTGGACTTTTTTCATCCTGATGACAGCCATTATCTGGATCGGAATCAAGTATCCTAAAACCAAAAAGAAAGAGATCGCGCCTACGCAAGCCTCACCGCAAATGGCCGAATAAGATTTTTCAGGAGCAAACGGTTAATGAAAATTGATTTTATCATTGTTGGCTTAATTGCCGCGTTAAGTGGTCTGTACGCACTTTTCAGCACTTTTGGAGCTTTAGGGGCAGGTGCCGGGTTGGCGGTGATGATTACATATGCCCTCCTCCTCAAAATCAAATCCAAAAAGACACAAGAAAAAACTCTTTTCCAGAATATTCGCTTCAAGCTCCCAGTCACCATCGTTATAGCTGGGGGTGTTTGGGTTCTGGCTGGCAAGTTTAACTTTCCTGTCTGGTGGCAAATAGAATTTGTATCTTTCGTTTTTGTGGGTTTCTTTTTCTTCGCGCTTCTTGACTGGAAAACCCTCAAACTGGAAAAATCTAATTTTGACTCGGTCAAGCGTCTTCTTGCTACCTACGCCCTCGCCTCCGGCATATTTATTGGCGTGACCGCACAACTGCCGCAGTTTGACCCCGAACTTGAACTTGCCAAGCTTAACAGGCCTCCTATTGTGTTGACCGGGTTGGCGGGGCCTGAAGTCATCGCCGCTGGACGCGAAGTGTTCGAGAACAACAAATGTTTCAACTGTCATAAAGTGTTCTGGGAAGGCAATTCAGACCGTGGCCCCAACTTGGGTAGCAAACAAATTGGCCTTTACTCCGAGGATTATATTAAAGGTCAGATCCTCGACCCTCGAGCAAATCAAGCTCCGGGTTTTGAGGATCCAAAATCCAAAAAAGCCATGCCAACTTATTATGGCGATGACTTGAGTGAAGACGAATTGCATGCCCTGGTGTCTTATTTAAAGACCCTGCGAGACCCGACCCATATGCCGGTTGAAGGAAAATTCCCCAATCAATGGACTTGGTGGGACGATAAAGACGTCCTTGCCGAAGGTAAACAGGTGTTTGAAGGTGTACACCCTGCGACTGAAGGACTCAGTTGCGCAGTCTGTCATGGCAAGGATGGCACTCCTATGATGACTGGAGCACTTGATTTTAGAGATGAAAATAACAAAGACACTGATAAAATTGAAGGTGATCATACCGACAAACTGTTAAAAGACTGGCCGGATGATCTGTGGTACCGCCGTGTTACCCGTGGTGTTCCCAACACGCCTATGGCGCCTTGGGGAATGATTTTTGAGCATCTTTATCTTTGGAAGGCTGAGGCCTATGCCCGAACCTTCCATGATCCTCTGGATAAACGCACAGCCAAACGGCCTGTACCACCCATCCCCACCAAAGAAGAGATAGAGAGCTGGACAACCAAAGAGATGTTCCTCGATCCCTTGCTCTAAAATAATTTTAAAATTCATAAAGCCGATCCCGTTTAACGGGGTCGGCTTTATTTTTGCCTGATCGACAAAACCAGTACGGGTTTGCTAGAATGGTGGCACTGTTAAGTTTGTCCCTCTTTGGAGATTGCAATGAGTAAAATTGATGATTTTATAAAAGATAACCTGCTGGAGGATGGAACCATCCTTCATCTTCGCGATAAATACATAGGAATCCGTGGATGCATGGAGCTTGCAACTAAAGAACAATTAAAAACCGTGAAGCAACTGATTGTTCCAGGAAACCAGATTGCCGATGAAGGCCTGGAGGCCCTTGCCGACTCTCCATATCTGGGAAACCTTGAGGTTCTCAACATCAACCACAATGATATTGGGGATGACGGTGCCGTCGCCCTGGCAAACTCAAAGAATTTACCAAAATTGAGGGAGCTCACCATGTTTGGCAATGTGGTGGGGGATATAGGGGCGCAGGCTTTTGCCAATTCTCCTACCAGCAAGCAATACATCAAACTGGATCTCTATAAAAACCAGTATAGCGAGATCGGTTATAAAGCTCTCACCGAATCAGAGAACCTGAAAAACTGTGAAGAGCTTGAAGTTTATCGGGATTAAATGAAAAACAGTTTCAACCCTTTTCATTCCACTGAGCAGTATCAAAAGTCTTGACCTGCAACGCGTGGATAAGCTTTGGAGTGCCGGTCATTTCCTGATCCAAGGCTTTGTGGACCAGTCTCACTCTGTCCATGACATTGAGGTTTTCAAACTGCGGCGACACGACAATGATGGAATAATGCCCCCCTCCTCCGGCGGCTTTATGTCCGCGATGTTTGTGACTTTCATCCAGAATCTCCACATATTCTGCAGAGAGTTTATCTTTTAAGTTAACATTGATGATTTCAGTAGTATCCATATGATTTAAAGGTCTTTTTTATATTGTTAAATATTATTTGGGGGGATTAGATCGAAGCCCAATATCCGGAAAATCTTTAAACTGGGTGAGGTTATCCTGAAATTTTCGAAAAGCCTCATGTTCGCTTTCATCCATCAATTTTGTCCGGCAACGAGCGCAAACCGGTATTTTATCGGGGTCGCAATTTCGAATCCTGTTTTTGACTCCGCATTGCGGACAAGGTATGATGGCTAAATCGGGATCAGTCATAATTCATCTTAACAAACTGGCAGCTAAAATTTAAATAGTGCTTACAATTATTTAATAAAATGTTTTTTTTTCAACAACTCGGCCACAACCAGAAAATACCCTTCACGACCAAGTTGGCCTTGGTTTTCTGGATCATTCTGACATTGGCCCTTTTATCCTTTTTGCGTTCGGCATATTTTTAATCGCCTTGATGGTTGGTTTGGTTTTATTCACCACCAACCTGTTCCAGAAAAAAAACAGGCCTGGTTCCATCCCACATCCCCCTGCTGATTTCCAAACCCGTCCTTACTCTTCACCCCGAAATATCAAGAGCGACGATGATGTCATAGATATTTAAAGTCGGTGGTTATTTCCTAGGTCTTTTATAGATATGGGTGGCCTCTCCATAAAATGCTTCTGCGCTTTCCATTATTGTTTCAGAAAGCGTTGGATGTGGGTGAATGGAATGCGCCAAGTCTTTTGCTTTCAAACCACTGTCGACAGCCAGAACACCTTCCCCGATTAATTCACCAGCGCCAACCCCTGTAATCCCCATCCCCAAAACCTGTTCTGTGCCGGGGTCAAGAATCAGTTTAGTCACGCCATCCGGTCTACCAAGAGTCTGGGCTCTTCCTGACGCCCCCCAAGGGAATTTAGCGACTTGAACCTTTCTATTATTATTTTCGGCTTCAGTTTCGGTCAAGCCACACCAGGCTATTTCTGGATCGGTGAAAATTACCGCAGGGACACTACGCACTTTTCGACTGAAACCCTCATCGGATAGAAACTCGACGACTTCTTTTCCTTCTGTAGATGCTTTGTGCGCCAACATGGCTCCGCCAATCACATCGCCAATAGCATAGATGGAGGGCTCACCAGTTTGAAAACGTTCGTCTACTTGAATAAAGCCCTTATCATTTGTCTTAATCCCGGTAGACTCCAGACCAATATCCATCGTATTGGGTTTTCTACCTACAGCTATTAAAACCCGATCATAAACAGCGGTAACCACATCTCCATTAAATTGGACCGTGACCTGATCATCTTGTACCGCACAGGAAACAACCTGAGTATTCAAATAAATATTCTGGAATTGAGATTTAAGCCGGGAAAACAAAGGCCGGACCAGGTCACGATCGACGCCTGTCAATATATCACCGGTCATTTCCACCACCGTCACCTGGCTGCCCAGCGAGGAATACACCGTGCCCAGTTCCAAACCAATATATCCACCACCGACCACCAATAAACGTTCCGGGATGTCTTCCAATTCCAGTGCTGAGGTCGAGGTTAGAGACCGGTCGCCGATTGCGGAAAATAAGGGGGGGCAAACCGGCTGAGAACCTGTTGCCAGAATACAATGATCAAAACTCATCCTATCACTATCGTTGATGACAAGATTGTTTCCATCAAGAAACCGTGCCCTCCCATTTAAAAACTCAACCCCACGCTGCTTGCAAAGAGAGATCAGGCCATTGGCCATTTTATTAACGACTTCACTTTTCCACTCTCTGATCCGATTCAAATTAATTTCAGGAGCCGAAAATTTAACACCACAGACCTCGGCATTCCGAGCTTCCTCTATCAATCGTGAAAGGTGAAGCAGCGATTTCGATGGAATACAACCTCGATGCAGACACACACCACCTGGCTTGGGGTTTTCATCAATCAGGGTAACGTTCATTCCTCGGTCGGCAGCAAGAAAAGCAGCCGCATACCCACCAGGGCCAGCACCGAGAATGATCACTCTTTTTTTATTCATAAGCATAAATTATTTAACGGTGCCTTTTACGACTCAATTGTTCCCAAACTCTCGGCTCGGCTTTCGAACCCACTTTTCCAAACATATAATGAAATAGTCTTTGGGCATCCTGCTTGCCAACATATTTAGCAACAAGCCTGGAGATAACAGCCTCTTCCATCTGCAAAAATGGTTGTAATTGTTTACCGACCTTTTTCACAATTTGAAGATTGCTAAAGTCTGAAGCGGGCTTGCCCTCAGGAACAAGCTCACTACTTTTTTGGTTAATATTTTCAGAATCAGTACTATCCGTTTTATTGAAAATCGACCTTTTATTCAAGTCTTTAAAACCAATAAAATAGGACAGAGCAAACCCGGACTCAGCATCATTTAACAATTCAAGATCGGCTTGAACCATTGCAATCAGGCTTGTCGAATCAACCATGGAATTGCAAACACCCCATTGCCAAATATCTTCATCAACTGGAACCAAGACCTCAAGGTCGGCAAGATGGCGTAAAAAAGATTCAGTAACCTCTTCACTCAAATCATCAGGAACAATAAATTCCATAAAAAATCTTACCCAGTCAGGCAACCCCATTCTGCTCGAATAATTGTTTTTCATAAACCATCCTTTAGGACTTCTATAAACTGGCACCACTGATGTTTTTTTATTGCGATTTATATCTATCCAAACGTTTTTGAAGCATTCCTTTCCAGTCATCTGCCAAAGCCGGAAGAGAAATCAATTCCTGCATGTGTTGAATATTTGTTCCACCCTTACGCAAAAGCGCATTGGCCTTTTCAATGGGGAACCGGCCTTCATGAATTCTTTTTATGAGTGCCTCAGGTTCCACCAAACCCGACCTAAGAACCCGGAGATAATATCCACTAAAACCGGTTTTTTGAACACTGCACGCCATACTCTGATCATTAAACACTTTATTCAGCTTATGACAAGGTTGGCGAGGTTGTGAGACTTCAACCTGAGCCGATCCCATCTCAAAAATATCACCAATATTAATAGTTTCTTCAGACATACCCGACACACTCAGGTTTTCTCCAAAAGAACCCGGTAAGATTTTGCGCTGAAACTTATCAGCCCAATAAGGAAAATGATCAGCGCAGTAGACACATACGGCCTTGTCTTCCCCACCATGGATTCGGGTGTCGCCAACACCGTCCTTCTCAAACCCCGGATAATCCAGAAAAACAGGTTGGGAAACAGGCTCTTTAAAAATTCCTGACCTGATTTTTTTGGGGCCTCCATCGAGGGAAACACGGGCGGGAGATGCAATATTAAGGGAAATAATCTTCAACTCGTTACGTCTCAAACTCCCCGACAGGGAAAGTCGATCAAAAGCGATTTATTTAAGCGCTGATTTATAGTATTGGTAGCAGTCTCTGCCATTATTTTTTGCCAAATAAAGAGCTTCATCAGCACACTTTATCAGTCTCTTCAAATCTGTTGCATCATCGGGATACAAACCAATACCTATGCTCAGCGTTATATTAAGTTCGTGCTCACCAATAATAACAGGGGGACGAACCGTATCCAATAATTTTTGAGCCAGAGTACCAGCATCTTCATGGTTGGAAATTTCCGGAAAAAGAAGAATGAACTCATCTCCACCCAAGCGAGCTACAGTATCCTGTTGTCGCAAACATTTCTTCAACCTGTTTCCCACCTCCTGCAAAAGTTTGTCTCCAACATCGTGCCCCAGGGTGTCATTGATTTGTTTAAAGCGGTCAAAATCTATATATAGCAAACCCACGAGACCATTATTTCGTTGGGCCTGGAGCAATGCCATTTCTAATCTATCATGCAATAGAATTCTGTTGGGCAATCCTGTCAGGGCATGGTGATAAGCCATGTCCCTCATGGCACTTTCAGTCCGTTTTCTTTCCAATTCCGCCCCGGCCCGTGCCGCGAATATTTTGAGGATGGAAAGAGTCCTTTTTTTATCGAGCATGGGTTTGTCATCCATGACTGACAAATACCCTAAAATTTTAAATTGCGCGTCAAAACAGGGTACCCCCGCATAGCTGACAATTTTCGAGTCCAGCATAGTATGAAATTTTGGGTAAGCAGTTACAATATCTCTTGGATGAAATGCCAGCATTCCCGCCAGAACTTCTTCCCCAGGAGTATCTAATGCATTAAAGATTTTTCTTTCAACAAAATCATTGCCTCCCCATCCCGCGAGAGTCGAGCACTGAAACTCCTTAATATCAACGGTTTCATTGACAGAAGCATATTTTACGGGAAGCGCTTTTGCTAAATGTCGAACCAAGGATCGAAAAAACTCATCGCCAACCCGTGAGGATGTTCCTTCAACAATATCCCTAAAAGCTTCTTCCTCAATCTGGCGTTTAATTTCCCCACCAATACTGGCAACAACGGCTTCTAAAATAGACTTCTCATATTCCAGCCAAAGGCGGTCGACATTTTTGCACCCCAACGCCACAAAACCCCAATAGTTAGAACTTATTTCCAGTGGAATTAAAAACAAAGATCTTATATTTAAATGTTTGAATATTTCTCCTGGGAAGTTGGACCCCTGCATTTCACGGGTTATAACAGATTGTTTCTTGATCAGAGGTGGCAAAACTTCTTCTATTCCCAATTCCGCATAACTCAAGTTCTCAACCCTTGGGTTAATACCCCTGAAATCTTTTTTATCGACCCAGGTAAACGCAAGGCTGCACATAGGTTTTTTTTCAGAGTCAGGAGAGTGATTAAAAATAAAGGCCGCGTCAACATTTGCAGCTTTCCCCAACTCCTCCAGAGCCTGGCTGATTGCAGAATGGAAATCCGGAACCGTCAATAATTTATGGGTTGCCCTTGAGACTCCCTGCAAAAGTTCACCTTGAACCTTAAGCGACTGCTCGGCTATTCCCCTTTGTATTTTCTCCTTTTGAATCTTTAACGCGGATCGTATGGAACCGGACAGGACCTCAACAGTAAGCCTTGACTTCATTATATAATCCGTCGCCCCTGCCTTCATCACTTCAACCGCCTTCTCCTGATTTCCGTGTGAAGTCAGAAATATTACCGGAGTAGCAACATTCCGTTCATTTAAATGTTTCTGTATTGAGAGGCCATCCGCTTTTCCTAATTGAAGATCCAGAATAAAAATATCGTGTTCACAGTTATCTATGAGGGTGATTGCATCTTCACTTTTCATTGCATAGTCCAAAATCAATTCAGACTCCGGAAACCCTTCCTTCAACATCTCTTTGACTAGAAAAATATCGTCTTCGTCATCATCAACAACGAGTACTCTTAGTGAATTATTTTTCATAGTTAAATGGGGAGAAAGTTGGCTGTATAATAGTTACGAAAAAAGCGATAAATTGCCTTTGGGGATACGATACCCGAATTAACCGCGAATATCAATGCACGGTTCAGGGCATCCAAAGATATAAGAAGTAAGGGCTTAGGGCGCTTTTAGCCAACCCAAGGTTTAAATTAATCATATTAAAGGTAGGGGGCTGCGGGGAAATGGAGTAAAGGTTAGATTTATAATCACCTTGACGCTGATAGGTAACAATTTTCAAATCAGGATTTTCAAGTTTAAGCTTTATCCTGTCCACGGTGTCCGAGAGATAACCAACCGCATCAATCAGGTTCAGGTCCATGGCCTGTTTCGAGTCAAAAACACGTCCATCAGCAAGCGGCGTCACTTCATTTAAATCAAGCTCTTTTCTGTTTTCAGCGATGAGGGTGACAAAGCGGCTATGAAAATTATCTATCGTTTGCTGAAAAAGCTTTCGTTCCTCATCGGTGAAAGATCGAAACGGAGACATGAAATCCTTTTTATCGCCGGATTTTACAATTTCCCAATTCACACCTATTTTTTCCATCAAGTTCTCCAGGTTGACCTTTAGCGCTATCACGCCAATACTGCCAATCAAAGAAGTAGGGTGTGCAATAATTTCATCCCCAACAAGAGCTATGTAGTAGCCACCGGAAGCAGCAATATCCATAACATGAACATAAACAGGAATTTCATGTTTAATCTTATAAGTCACCAACTCATGAAAGATGATATCGCTGGAGGTCACCGTGCCGCCAGGGCTATTAATCTTTATTAACAGAGCCTTGATATCTTTATCCGTCTCCGCTTTAGAAATAATTTCTCGAACCTGCTCCACCATACCTAATGCCGTCGTAGCACCTGTGAAGGCATGTTCTTTTTGGTTGTTGATCACACCTTGTAAATCTATCAGCAGTACTTTCTCGGCCCCCTCCCCCTCCAACACGGTTTCTTTCAAGGACCCCATGCTCGGGCCGAGTTGAATGGACGCGCAGGCACCGTTAAAAAAAACAGCCAAAAACAGAACCAATGCATAATGAATAAGTTTAGAGTTTTTCAACATTCTCAAATATTTCTAAAATTAACGTTAAGCCAAAATACCCCAAAAAGGTTCCAGCACATTCTGGAAGAGTGCGGAATCCGTCTCAGACTTAAAGATTTTATCAAGATTTTTACGAATTTTCAGAATGACGTCATCATTGCGCTTTTCTTTTTCCAGAATGGCCTGCTTGACCAAATCATGCAAACAGAGAACGATTTCTTTAAGGTTTAAGTTCAATTTTGCGGCACGCATTTTAATTTCCTTGCGTTGATCGGCAGAACGCCCAGACCAGACAGTAGCTTCAACAGATTTAATTTCCTTTACATACATTTTGATGATTTCATTTACAGGGGTTAAAGCCCCACCATCGCAACCGGAGTCCTTAAGTTTTTTACAGAGGATTTGCAAGTTCTGTAGCGGATCAATAACCTGCAGATCAATCAATGCCGTTACATCCAAATCATACAATCGGCTCAACTCGGAAGGTTGAATTTTCTCAGAACCTTCAATTTCAGTCTTCAATTTCTGTTCTAAATTTGACACTTCCGTGTCCACTGAAATTTTAGCCGCATCGAGGCTTTGTGAAACCCTTCCATCAAATTCCTCCACACTCCTTCTTTGCAAATGAACATCCCGGTATTTCTTCTTTAAATCCTCCAGAATACACTCAACCTCCGTATTCCAACTGGCTTTCAGTTTATTGGCTCTTACACTTTCAAGGGGCACCATGTATTTAAGTCTCACCTTTTTTTCGATGGTGACAAACCCTTTTATAAGAGTGCGTATCAATCGCTCATAAGAAACGAACTGGGCCTCCAAATGTTCATCAGAATGTTTCTTATTGGTTTTGGTGAATTTAATATTGTTCTTTTTCAAGCGAACTGCATTTTCAGCCAGGAGGGATGTGCATTTATCCCGCTCCATGATATCCAGGGTCTTATCCAGATCTTCCATAAATTAATTTTCAAAAATAGTGTTAGTGAGATGATGCATTAATCCGCGCTTTTGGCACAACGACACCCTATACCATAATAATCCTTGGCGTCACTATCTCCATAGCGGCTGGATGATCGAAGATAAACGGGAAGGCTGTTCCAGGCACCTCCACGAATAACGTGGTGTTTCCCTTTTTCTGGCCCTTGGGGGTTTTTATAGGGTGCTGTCCTGTAATATTTTTTATCATACCAATCATAAACCCATTCGGCAACATTACCACCAAGATCGTACACTCCTTCAGGACTTTTGCCCTGCTCGAAACTACCGACCGGGGAAAGCACAGTACCTTTTTGTATAAAACAACAATTCCCGAAATTGGCCCGCTTGTCATCAGGAGGCTCGTTACCCCAAGGATAGTTTAGACCCTCAACACCTTTTGCCGAACGTTCCCATTCTGCCTCCGTCGGCAGACGCTTACCTTTCCATTCACAATATTTTTTGCAACGCTTCCATTGAAAACCAAAAACAGGCTTGTTCAGCATGTCAGGCCGTGCCTTGCGGTCAACCCATCCAGTTATGGTCGGATATTGCCGGGAGTTAGCGGCCAGATATTCCTCAAAATCCTTAAAAGTCACTTCATATTTATCTATATAGAACGAATCCAGATAAACTTTATGGCGGGGATGTTCGTTGGATTTCCCTTCCTCATCAGGACTGCCCATCTCAAATTCTCCCGCAGGGATAGGAACCATCTCAGGATGAGGGTTGGCCTCCGCCTGAGAAAACAGGACCATCCAAATGCAAAAAATCTGTTGCAATATCTTCATAATTCACACACTCATCTCACTATTTATTGAGCCTGCAAGGCTAAACGTTTATTATAGAATGTAGAGCAAATATCCAGCAGACCCACCCTTTCTCCCAACCCTTTTATTTATGCACATCTTAAAACAAATTGACCGGTTTCTGGAAAAAATTGAAGGCCACCTGATCGTCCTGATCTTGAGCCTGATGATTTTACTTTCGTTCGGTCAAATGTTGCTGAGGAACCTGTTTGATATGGGAATTGTATGGGGAGACACCCTGCTCCGTCAATGGGTGCTCTGGCTGGGATTCCTGGGAGCCTCGATAGCCGTCAATCATAACAAGCATATTTCTATTGAGGTCTTTTCTAATTTTTCGTCTCTTTACTGGAAACGTATTATAAAAGCTTTCACCAGATTTTCAGCCGGCATCATCAGTGGTTTTCTGACTTGGGCGGCCTGGTCATTTATGCAATTTGAAAAAGATTCGCAATCTGTTCTTTTCCTGGATATTCCGGTCTGGATCTTCCAGACTATTCTGCCCTATAGTTTTATGATTATTGCCATACGTTTTATAATAAGCGGCTTTGAAACCGCTTTCATTAAAAATGATTCCGAGCAAACACTCAAATGATCGCCCTGGGAATCATTCTACTAGCCCTTCTGGGCGTACCCCTGTTTGCAATCATTGGGCTTTCAGCCCTGGCTTCTTTTTATAATGCTGAAATAGATTCTGCGGCAATCTTCATTGAACTATACAGAGTAGCCAGCAATCCGACACTCATTGCCATCCCTCTTTTCACTTTTTCAGGATTCATTCTCGCTCACGGCAAAACTCCAGAACGTTTGACGCGAGTATCCCAGTCCATTTTTCGCGGTGCGCCCGGTGGCATCCCCATGGCAATCCTGATTGCCTGTGCTTTTTTCACGGCCCTTACAGGAGCTTCCGGCGTCACCATCATCGCCTTGGGTGGCCTGCTCTACCCTCTATTATTAAAGGAAAAATATGGCGAAAATTTTTCCCTGGGCATGATCACTTCATCAGGGAGTCTGGGGCTTTTATTCCCCCCTTCCCTGCCACTTATTTTATATGGCCTCGTTGCCCAGGTTAGCATCGACAAGCTATTTATTGCCGGTATTGTGCCGGGCCTGATCATGATACTGATCGTATCGGTCTTCGCCATCACCCGCAGCCCCCGATCCTCCGAGAGTTTTAACTGGCCCGAGGCTAAGTCCGCTCTGATAGATGCGGGTTGGGAGCTACCGCTGCCCTTCATTATATTAGTGGGAATCTATGGCGGATTTTTCACCGTCACCGAAGCCGCATCTGTGACTGTGGTCTATGTGATTCTGGTGGAAACCCTTATCTACAAAGATCTGGACGTTTTTAAAGATTTGCCGCATTTGATGAAAGACAGCATGGTTCTGGTTGGCTCTATCCTCATCATCCTGGGAACGGCTATGGGGTTCACAAACTACCTCGTGGATGAACAAGTGCCCATGACTATACTGGCAACCATGCAACAATACATCCATGATCCTTTAACATTTTTGATGGTATTGAACGTTTTCCTTCTCATCGTGGGTTGCATGATGGATATATTTTCCGCCATCATCGTGGTCGTTCCGCTGATTATCCCGATTGCGCAGAGTTTTGACGTTAACATGGTGCACCTTGGAATCATTTTCCTGACTAATCTGGAAATTGGTTATTCGACACCCCCGGTAGGCATCAACCTTTTTATAGCTGCCACCCGTTTTAACAAACCCATATTAAAATTGTATCAAGCCGTTTTGCCATTTTTGGGACTACGGTTAATCGGGCTTATCTTGATAACTTATATACCCGCAATCAGCCTCTTTTTGGTTGATTGGGTTTCCCGGTAATTGAATAACATGAAAAAGAAATACCATCACACCTTGAATGATGAAACGGTTTTTTACACTGTTTTTAAAAGCCCAATAGGATTAACAGGTCTGGCGGCAACGCAAAAAGGCCTGATCCGACTGGCCAACAAAGTACCCAGCGAAAAAGCTTTTGAAATACTATTGACCAACAACCTTGGCTTTCAAACTAAAAAAGATCCGAACCATTTCAAAGCCATCGTCGAGCAGTTTCAAAAATATTTTAACGGCGAACTGAAGACCTTTCAATTCCCCTTGGATTTAAGACTGGGAACACCGTTCCAGCAAAAGGTTTGGAAATGTCTTCTCACCATCCCTTATGGATCTACCCGCAGCTACAAGTGGCTGGCCCATTCCATTGAGAATCCCAACTCAGCTAGAGCGGTTGGCAATGCAAATGGCCAGAATCCACTTTCCATCATCATTCCCTGCCACAGAGTGGTCCGTGAAAATGGCGAACTGGGAGGGTATACAGGAGGTATCCAGACTAAGCGTTACCTGCTGAAATTGGAGAAGGCGATTTAATGGCCCTCTATAAAACCAGAGCCATCGTCATCAAAAGTATGAACCTGTCTGAGTCCGACCGGTTGGTCACTTTCATGACCGAGAACCACGGTAAAGTTAAGTGTGTCGCCAAGGGAGCCAGAAAAGCCAAGAACCAGTTCTGGGGTGCCTTGGAACCCATGTCCCTGATCCATCTAATTTATTTTGGCCGCGAGCACCAGAGTCTTTTCCGCCTCAATCACTCGGATATCATCGAATCTTTTCATACAATCCGTGATGACTTCGACAAACTTTATACAGGCGTCTATTTTCTTGACCTGATCGATGCCATGGTCCTTGAAGGCCACTGGGACCCAAAAGTTTTCGCCCTGCTTTACCAGGCACTGGCGGCGCTCAACCAACAGACCGAATTGGAGCCTCTGCGCCGGCTGTTTGAAATTCGCCTGCTTGCATTATCCGGCTATAAACCCCAGTTGGAGCATTGTGTCCTTTGTCGAAAAACACCACAAAACGGTATGATTCCCTTCAGCTACGCCCATAACGGAATCCTTTGTAATTCATGTTCCAACAATGCAAGGATTGACATACAATTCAGCATCGGAACAAGAAATTACATAAAAAAATTATTAGATGTGGAAATCAAAACCTGTGAAAGGTTAAAATTCCCCAAATCTCAGACAGAAGAAATCGAGAAAGTGACGCATCGGCTGGTGCTTTCTCATTTAGGTCGTGAGTTGAAGTCTTACCCCTTCATTAAAAATATGGCAAACCTTTAGTAGGAAGTCCATCATGGAAAAAAAACAGATTCAAACATCCCAGGCCCCATCAGCAATAGGCCCCTACTCTCAGGCCATCCGCATTGGTGAGTTTCTCTATACTTCCGGGCAGATTGCTCTCAATCCGCAGAACATGGAAATGATGAACAGTGATATTGAGGAAGAAACCGAATGGGTGCTCAAAAATGTCGAGGCGATTTTAAAAGCCGACGGCCTGAGTCTGGCCCATGTTATTAAGACCACGGTTTATCTAACCGATCTGGGTGAGTTTGCCCGAATGAATCAGGTTTACGAGAAATTTTTTGCAGAAACCAAACCGGCCCGCGCCTGTGTGCAAGTCGCGGCATTACCCAAAGGGGCAAAAGTAGAAATTGACGCTATTGCTGCGGATTAGCTCCGCAGGGGTAAAAACAAATCCCCCCAACCCCTCTTCGTAGAAGGGGGAGCTTTAATGAACCCCTCTTCTCCGAAGAGGGGCTGGGGTGATTTAAAAACTCTCATACAATATGCGGGCTAAAATAGTTCACCTCAACCTGGCAAAAACATTGTGGCAAAAAAATCAAACGGAACAAGAAACTTTTATAGATTTATGATGCTGATCGGGGTTGGCGTTATTGGTGGCCTGGGCTATTCATTCATCAGTGCTGCTCCAGACTTTAGAACGTCCGAATACCATAAGGCCTCTCTCCCGGCAGAACAGTGCATGCAATGCCACATCCAGGGAGTGGAGAAAATCCCCATCATGCCTCACCGCCCGATGGGCAACTGTACAATGTGCCACACTCCTGACCCGACCCCCGGAAAGTAGTCCAAATATTAAACCCATAAAAACCGTTTGATAAGAGGAGTATTATGGCGAGAAAACGATTTAGTGCAGAGCAAATCATTGTAAAGCTTAGAGAAAAGGAAGAACAACTTAAGTGTTGAAAGCGAAAACCGCAAGGGTTGCTGAAGAGTGGGACCTCGAAGAGGCCATGCAGGTGACTAAAAGGCTGGGCAATAAATGGTATGAGCGATGTTTACTTACAAAATAAACCTGAAAAAACAAACAGCAACTTCCATCAACGGTATCACGTTCAGACTGACTGAAACGAATTATTACTGTGCAACAACATTTTTAGAGCAGGTGAGAACAGAATCTTCGCTGTATTCAATACCATAGAACTCAGCCATAAACTTTATCGACGAACTTGACCACTGGGGTTCTGATTCCACAGTTTTACTTAGAAGGTCCGTTTTTTTTCTTTTTTTATGTTCCTGATTAGCTTTGTCTCTGGCAACTTTCATTATGAGTTCCTCCAAGGTGGATGATCGAAGTTACTTGGGGGGCCTCAATGGGGCCTCCCTGTTCTTGATTGTTTTCGGGTAAAACGTGGCTTCCGAATATCACTGCAAAGTGAGGCAATCAAAAATAACGGGTCCAAATAAAACCATATAAGCTATTGATTTATTTGATATTACGATATTATTGGCTTGGATGCAACCTCTAATTGATATTCCAAAAAGGCTGGACAATAGACGTTGGAGAAAATCTTACAGGTATGTTGATTGAGACTGGGATGGCTGTGAAGCATATGATGGTGGGAAGAAAACTTACCCAGGCTGTAGAAATACCTGAACTGCTTCCTCAAACTCTTTTTCCACTTGTTCTTTAATATTGGGGAAAGAAGAATCTTTTGGCACTTGGATTCGTTTCGCAGCAAATTCATCCATAATCGGGATGATGGTATTTTCTTCACCTTGAAACCCCAAATCCAAAGTATTCGCAATTATATCTGCCACATGAATCATTGATGCTTCTAAGGAAAACTCCATTGCCTCGGCGGGATTATGGTGAAACCTTGCAGTTGCTACAAGGGCCTTGGGGAGGTTCCATATTTTTAATAACAGACCTCCTACATCGGAATGATTAAAATCAAGTACTTCAAATTCTGCTTTATGTAAGGTTTGACCTTGGGATTTTTTTCGTAAAGAAATTTCCAAGACTTTAAAGGGAAGTTTAAGGCAGATCACTAGACGACCAATGTCATGGAGTAACCCTGCCACAAAAAACCGCTCCGAGTTAACTTCTCCCAGGGTCAAGGCTAAATTTTTTGCGGACAATCCACAGGCAATACTGTGCTTCCAAAAGGATTCCATATTTAACGAGGTAGGTGGAATGTTCTTGAATTGATCCATCACAACAGTGGAAAGAACAAGATCATTCAATTGTTCCCTTCCAACAATACTAATGGCATGAGAAATGGTTTCAACTTGCTGAGGAAATCCATAAAAAGCACTATTTACGATTTTCAAAAGGCGGATGGTTAGTCCGGGGTCATTGTTGACTATTTCACCAATTTCCTCGAATGAGCTTTCTGGATCGTCGATTGCTTGTTTAAATTGATAAAATATTTCTGGCAAAGAGGGAATCTGGGTGCCTTCTTGAACTAATTCCTGAATATCCATCAGTGACCTGCTCCTGTAATTAGCACCATTTATATTCGGAAAAGCTATAGCACAAAGTATTGATTTATTTGATATTACGATATTATTGGCTTGGATGCAAGCTATAATTAATATCCCAAGAAGGCTGGATAATAGACGTTGGGGAAAACCTTACAGGTGATTTAAAAACTCTCATACAATAGGCGGGCTAAAATAGTTCACCTCAACCTGGCAAAAACATTGTGGCAAAAAAATCAA
>JACKQG010000156.1_pt5 | contig 66489 bp, 56 predicted proteins | sample 8237621 | NCBI WGS metagenome assembly JACKQG01 (sample SAMN15677084, study PRJNA649215) | marine metagenome | biome: marine; feature: Black Sea; material: saline water; isolation source: suspended particulate matter (SPM) from the Black Sea western gyre | collected 2013-06-09/2013-06-10 | depth... | reverse complement strand
CTTGCAATCTGAAGTGCGTAAAAACAATAGGTTATTCACAAATTACTGTTGATAACCAATAGGTTATAGGGTTGTTAAGGATCGACTAATTAAAGACATTGGATAGTCATACGTTTAAATTTCGCCAGAATCACACCTTCCAGAGGTTATTTCTTGTTCATTGGCAAATCGATTCCAAAGCCCCGCTTACTATCCTCGCGTTTAAGCATTACTGCAAATACTAATCCAAGTAAACCTAAGATGGCAAACATTATAATCGCAGAAGTGTAATTTATGGTTGTTGGATCACCGGGATTTGTTGCATCCAATATTGCTCCTGCTGCAATTGGAGTTGCAAATAAACCCAGGTTTTGAATTGAATACATTAAGCCGTATGCTGTACCCATTTGTTTATAATCAACGAGTTTAACCAATGATGGCCACATTGCTGCCGGAATAAGTGAAAATGCAATTCCAAGAAGAATCATAGGTACGTAAGGATATATGTTGGTAAATGCAAATCCCAAATGAACAACAAATAACACTAGCGATCCAAATATCATGGAAGAAGCTGCCCGACCATATTTATCAATTAAAAAACCAAACAAGGGAGTAAATAACAGAGTGCCAAGGGGAAGCAGCGAAGCAATTTGCCCACTTTTTTCGTAACTCATCCCAAATTTATGCAAGAAAAAATCGGGTGCGAATGCCATAAATGGAAAAACTGCTGAATAAAAAGTAACACATAAAAGAGCAATGTATATAAACGTTCTGTTGCCAAGGATGTTAAATATGTCAGCAAGAGCAAACTTGTCTTTCTCAGTTTTTATGTCAGGGTTTTCTATTTGTGAGTTTAATTTAGTGTCGAACAATATATAAATTATCATTGCGAGCAATCCAATGCATACTAGTATGGCCGCCAGCCAAATTGCAGTACTTAGGTGTTTTCCTCCATCTGCTATTACCGGCGATAGTTGTAAGGCAGCAAATGTGCCCAGGCGACCAAAACCTACTTTTAAGCCAAAGGCAAGGGCAAGATCTCTACCACGAAACCACTTAACAAGAATTTTGCTAACCACAACAATACTTGTCTCTGCCCCAAGTCCATAAAAAAATCTGCCAACAAGCATCATTTTTAGTTCAGGTGAATAATTGGGCAAAAATGATTGCATGAAACCATAGCCAAATGCACCTTCGTTGTAAAATTCGGAAGCGCCATAGGCAGTAATGGATGCGCCGAGAGCCATAAAAAACACAAATATAAATCCCGTCCGGCGTATGCCAAGTTTATCAAGGATAACGCCGCCTATTACAGCCATAAGTAAAAACGTATTTGGTATTGAGTAAAATGCAACAAACAAACCATATTGAGTGTTTGTAATACCAAACTCCTTGGTCATTAAATCCTTCAGGGTTGAGAAAGCATCGTAAAAGTAATAGTTAACAGAAAGTATTAACCCTACTAATAATAATATTCCCCAGCGTGCAGCTGCATACTCGTTTAAAGCCTTTTTAATATGATCCATCTTGCATTTTTTATAAGCCGGTAAAAATACTATTCTCTTTGTAACTAATCAGTTTAAGGACAATCTTTGTAACAATAGAGCTACTATAAACAATTTTTCCTTTGGGTTACCTTTGTGAAATCCTTTGAGTTCCTTTGTGGTTATTTTTTTTACCACGAAGGGTCACTAAGGAGAAAATATAATGTGTTATTGTAAATAAAATTAAAAGAACTATTGCTTTTTTTTGACACTGATTAGTTACTTCTCTTTAAATGAAACACATGAAAAGATTAATAAAACAACGATGCAAAACCCGGTGTCTTTTTTATGGCGCTGTATTCACTCATTGGCTGTCACTATCAGAATAACCTGAGTAATTTCTTTTTTATCAACTTAAATAGTGTACCGCTCAAATAATAAACAATCGGAGCAGATACCAACCCGGCAATCAAATCAACTGCATAGTGAGCTTTAATATATACAGTAGCCAAAAGTATTAATAAGAATAAGGGGACGATTATCCAGAAAAACCAACGGATATTACTATAACTAATATAAAGGAAGATGACTACCATTCCGATATGAGAGCTGGGGAAAGCCCCTGTGGGATGTTCACCATAATATTGAACCAGTTTTACAGCACGGCTAAAAATACCGGAATCAGGAATTTCTGAAAGGGGTGGTGAAAAATAATATTGAGGACCAACTACAGGTAAAACAATAAAAACAAAATAATAGATTAAAAAAGAACTGATTATCATGAAAATAACTTTCTCAACCAAAGCCGGTCTTTGAATAAAAAATGCCAGGCTTAAACCAAATGTTAGTAAATAGTATGAAAAATATCCAAAATTCATTAATTCGCTAAACCAATATTGTGGAACCAAAACTGAAAACTTAAGACTAGGTTGAAACCCAAACAATGCCTCTTCCCATCGATAAATTATTGGATCTAAATTATCGATAAAAATAAGATGGTTAAGCTGAGCTGTTTCTCCATAAAAATAGGTAAGTAAGATAATTGGATAAAATAAATGAATGAATTTTATTGCTTTATTGTTAAGTTTGGAGTTAACATAAATCACTGCCACGACAAACAAGAACAAGAGCGCCCTAATAACCATTGGCATCAATATTTTCCCTGTTATACCCTCAAAAATTAACATGTAAACCGCCGTTACTACAATATAGTAAACAGTAATTACATCGGTGGTTTTAATATTTTTTACAAACTTATAGCCAGTCATTTTTCTTATACCACTTTATTGTTTTAGTCATTCCTTCTTCTAAGTAGTAAGCCGGAGAAAAGCCCACATCCCTTTTAATTTTCGAATTATCGCACAGCCAGTTCAATTGCTTTAATTCTTTTACTTTGTCACGGGTCAGTATTGGGGACAAAAGTGCAAACCTCCCAAGTATTTCATTATAAAAGGCAATCAGACGAACCAATGAAACAGGCAGTACTACAATCCTTGTTTTTTTGTTTAATTCGGATTTAATTATTTGATTGACATTTATCACCGAATATGCTTCACCATCAGATAAATTATAAACCTCCCTTGATAAGTTCGTCACAATTAACCTTATTAAAACATCTGCCAAGTCTTTCACATGAATAAAGCTTAACATTTGTTTTTGGGAACCAATATACAGCTCAAAGCCTTTGTTAATTGCTTTAATCATGTTGAAAAAATTCTTTTCATGTGGGCCATAAACTATTGTAGGTCTAACAATAATCCATGAAAGCTGCTTTTGAGCCATAATAAATTGTTCCGCTAATAACTTGCTATTCCCGTAATGAGTTACAGGATGAGGGCTGTCATCCTCGCGAATGGGCACAAATGTAACAGCGTCACCTGGACCAACTGCCGCAATACTACTAACAAAAATAAATTTCGGTGGCAGGCTGGATGAAGTTGCCAAAGCTGTTATCAAATTTTTTGTCAGCACATAATTTACTGCATAATAATCAGCTTCCTTTAAACTTTGGGTTACTCCGGCGTTATGGATAACAACATCAATCTCACCATACTCTTCAACAACGCTATTAAGTTCTACCATAAGCTTTTCAGTTTCACCCAAACTTAACATGACAACAGGAATATTTTGCTTCTCCAGCCAATTGATATTACTGCTTATGCGTGCTGAAGCAATAACCCTAAAACCAAGACCTATGACTTGTTCAACAAGGTGGTGCCCTATAAATCCTGTTGCTCCGGTTATGAGTAAGGTTTTCACTTACTATCACTAAAATTATACTGATAAATGCGGTACTTTTTGTACACTCTACCATTTACATTTTCGAGCGCGCGGTTCATCATTAGGTTGTTTTCAAGTATCCAGCTTGCTTCTGCTTCTTTATAACCTAACTTAAGTGCTCCTTCAAACGATTTGGCATATAGGCAGGCGTCAATTCCCGTTTTTCTGTATTTCTCCAGAATGCCAAGAGTAAGGACTCGCAAGCTTTTTACTTTTTTCTTAAACCCAATGAGCTTGAGAAAGTTGAATGGTAGCAACCTCCCATTTCTTATTTTAATAATTACTTCATTGATATTTGGTAAGCATGCAACGAAAGCGATGGGCTCGCCCATATCCTCAACAATATATACCAAATCGGGGCTGGTAACCATTTTTAGCTCCTTAACAAGCTTTTCAAATTCAACCGGAGTCATGGGTATAAAACCCCAATTCTTCTCCCATGCTTTATTGTAAATATGAAGAAGTTTAGGTGTTTCTGCTTTAATATCTTTAAAGTTAACCTGCCTGATTTTAATACCTCTTTTGTTAAGCCTCTCCTCAATTTTTTTTGCTAAACCCAGCATGCGTTCCGAAACCTCATCACGAATTAAATGATAACTTAACAGATCCATTTTGGGGGATAACCCATAATTAATAAACAAGTCATTATAGTACGGTTTATTGTGCACCATCATAATGTATGGAGGTGTATCAAATCCATCAATCAAAGTTCCGCACTGATCGTTAGTGGAAGGGTTCATGGGGCCATAAACACCATCAACTCCTTTTTCCCGAAGCCAATTAAGGGCACTATCAAAAAGCGCATTGGCCACTTTTTTATTATCCACACATTCAAAAAAGCCGAAAAAGCCAAAATTCTCATTCCAATGCGCTACATATCTCTCATTGGTAATGGCAGCAATTCTCCCTGCGACTTTTCCAGTTTCATCGATTGCCAAAAAATATTCTGCTTCGGCATGTTGAAAAAATGGATTTTTTTTTCGGTTTAGCACTTCGCGCTGGGCAATTCTAAGTTCAGGAACGTAGTTTTTGTCGTTCTTATAAAGCCGGTATGGAAATCCCAAAAAGCGATTAAACAACTTTCTCCCAACAACTACTTTAATAATTACCATACATATAGTTTAGAATTATTGGTCAAATATATTCAATTTTGAGAGCTAAACGAAATATTGAATATTTGTTATTGCCAATTCCGAAAAATCAATTACTTTTTTTATACCAAATGAAAAAATATATACATTTGAGAAAAATAAATAACTAATATCAAAATAGCAATTTTGATATTGGCAAGGCTGTAGAATGAACAGCAATTTTTGTTTAATATTGAATCGATAATTTAAATAATACTTTTATGAAAAGAAAACAATTTGCATTTATTATTTTGATTTTCAGCCTTTTGGTGCTCTTTAGCACAACTTCGTGTGAAAAATCCTGCTCAGGAATGGGTACATTGAAACTAACAAACAAATCGCTTAACACCGTTCAAAAAATAATGATTGATGGTGTTAATCACGGAACCATTGATCCCGGTGAGGAAAAGGAAATTTCTCTTGCTGCCGGCGAACATGATTTCCAGCAAGTGGGTATAAGCGGCGGAACCGGCTGTAGTGCCGCAAGCGTAATTATAATTGAATGCGAAACAACGGGTTTTTCCTGCAGTAATTGATTTTTCCTCAATAACTACATTTGTTTCCAGTACTAATTGTTTACGATTTTATTAGGAGCGGAGTTTTTCAGATTAACCCGTTTACTATACAAGCCTTCTTAGCTCAGTTGGTAGAGCAGCTCACTCGTAATGAGCAGGTCGCGGGTTCGAGTCCCGTGGAAGGCTCAACTAATTGTATTTCACTTCATTTTTCTTTTGAAAATAATATTATGTTATTTTTGGTAATTAATCAGTGTCGCAACTGAAAAATCAAGAAATAAATACCGATAATCCCCTTCTTGAAGGGGTGCAGGGGTAGGTTTATAAATAAATCTCATTTATTTCTTGATTTTTTATCAGTCGACTACATTTACTGACAATATTGATTAGTTTCGATTTTTGTTTTCTTTCAATACAATATGGCCTATTATTTAAAGATATTTAATGTCCTTTTTATTTCAACGGTAAAATACTTTTACACGCCCTTTTATGCATACATGATAGGATTGGATTTTTGGGGTACATTAGTTACAATGATTGTTGGGGGAATCTTAGGATTTTGTATTTATTACTATTTAAGTAACATAGTAATAGTTTCATCAAGGCATTTAAAACCTCTGCTTAAAACAATTATTCCTTCTTTTATTCAATATCATTATAACCGGTTTAAACATAAACGTAAATTAAAAAGATTAACCAAGAAAAAATTTACCCGCAGAAACCGGATTCTTGTTAAAATAAGCCGAACATATGGAATGTACACCATAATTATTCTTACACCAATTCTTATTTCCCTGGTACTGGGGGCTTTTCTTTTGCGAAAATACTATGGGGACAGGCATGAAGCTATTCCGTTAATGATTTTATCAATAGCCGTTGAGGGGGCAATACTTGTTGTTGGTTATTGGTATTTGATGGGGGATCTTTGAGTGCCTAGAGTTTGGAGTGTAATAATAAAATATATTAACCTTATAAATTAATCAAAATGGACAATAAAGAATTCGGAAAGATATTGGAAAACAGGACAAAACTGTTCGCAATTAGCATTATCAAATTATCGTCATCTTTGCCAAATACCCCTGAAGGCAACGTAATAAGAAATCAGATTACTAAATCGGGTACAAGTGTAGGAGGAAACTACAGGGAAGCAAATAGGGCAAGAAGCAAATCAGATTTTGCAAATAAAATTAAGATTTGTGAAAGCGAAGCAAGTGAAACTGTTTTTTGGATTGAAATAATCGAAATATTAAAATGGCCTGATGCAACAAAAGTGCAATTACTCTTGGGCGAAGCCAATGAAATACTCGCTATTTTTACATCTATTGGGAAAAATCTAAAACGCTAATCTGATGTACCTAGTCCCAATAGCTATTAGTACCAGGCACTCCAAACTTTAGACACTCTATGCACCTAAAACCCCGGCACCCTCCCTGGTGTATGCGGGACTTTCATCCTATCGAGTTCCTTCTCTATTTCTACAATTTTTGCGTTAATGTTATTTAACTCTTCTAGTATTGGAGGAAACTCTTCCATAAGAATATCATAGTTCATTTTTTGCGTACTTGTAGGGGCAGAGGTTGACTGCCATGATGCATAAGTAATTTCACTAAGCCTTTCACTAAGAGGCACTTCTTCGGGAGGAACTTCCTCTGAACTGGCTTCGGCCGGGGTGCCATTAAATTCAAATTCAATTTTCTCAAGTTCCAGATTAATTTTTTGAGCATGGTTTTTCATCTCAATTGTAGCATTATCAGCCGATTGTAAAGCTTGTTGAATATAAGAAGTTTTCACTGCAAGCTCATCACGATATTTCATCGCTCCCGACAATACTCTCGACAGCTCGGATACTTTCTTGTAAAAAGCCTGGGCATCATCAGGTGAAGGTGCAGGAAGTGTTGTATTGTTCAGAACAACCGTGTTAAACTCAACAGGGCCGGCCAGCTCCTTTATTTCGCCATTATGAAACATTGACATGGCTACTGAGTATTTTCCAGGCAATGCCCGAAGATTGGTTCTTTCACTTTTAAGTGGGTCGAATTTATCACTGGATAATCTTACAGGACTTGTACTTTTATATCTCAAATCCCAATTAATTCTATTAATGCCGGTTGAAGGTTTTTCATAAATTTTTCGAATAACATTTCCTTCTTCATCATTAATAGTGAACACTAAATATGGTCCTGTTTCATTTTTTTCTGCCTCAAGAACATCTTTATTTGGTTGTGGAATTGGATTTCCTTCTTTAAACAACTCCTTTTCTTTTTTCAGACGAACTGATTTAAGTGATTTTGGAACATCCTTTAGATAATATGTGAAAACGGCACCAAATTCAGGGTTTTTAGCCTCATAATATCCAGCTCCAGTGCCATAACGCCCTCCTCTCTGCGGGATATACATGAGGGCATCTTTAACAGGAAATAGAATCGCATCATCCTTTTCAAGTGATTCTTCAGTCACCTGACGCAATGGTGTATAATCGTCAATTATATAAAATCCACGCCCGAAAGTAGCAATAACGAGATCATTTTCCCTTTCCTGCACAACAATATCACGAACCGGAATATCCGGTAATCCGTCGTCAAGTTTCACCCAATGGTTACCTTCGTCAACAGTAAAATATATACTAAACTCTGTTCCTGCAAATAATAGGTTTTCTTTAACGGGATCCTGAACAATTGAATGAGCGCTCTGGTCATTAGGAAGGTCAGAAGAAATAGATACCCATGTGCGCCCTTTGTCGTTACTTTTAAGAAGATAAGGTTTGAAATCATCACTTTTCATATTATTGAATGAAGCAAAAACCACATTCTCATCAAATAATGAAGGAAAAATATCGCTAACATATGTATACTCCGGAACGCCTGGAAAAGTGGAGATTTTTGTCCAGCTACCGCCATCATTTTCACTAATCTGAATTAAGCCGTCATCTGTTCCAACATATAAGAGCCCCTCTTTTAATTTCGACTCGGCAAATGAAACAACTGTACCCCATTGCGATGTTGATACATCTTTAGCAACAGCATCGGCAGGCCAATATTTACCCATTACCTTAAATTGGTTTCGGTCTTCGTTACGGGTTATATCCTCGCTAATAACTTCCCATGTATTTCCGCGATCATCGCTTCTGAAAACTTTGTTAGCTGCAATGTATAATCTTGTTCCGGAATGAGGGCTAAGGAAAAATGGAGTGTCCCAGTTCCACCTGTAGGTCAATTCATCTTTTCTCGGAGTTGGTTTAATTTTTATCCTCTCTCCTGATTTTTTATCATATCTGAAAATATTTCCATATTGATATGCTGAATACACAATATCAGGATTATCGGGTTCAATTGCCTGCCAAAAACCATCACCGCCAAGGGTAACAATCCATTCATCGCTTGCAACACCTCCCGATTTAGTGTTTTGTGACGGGCCGCCCATGCTGGCGTTATCCTGAGTACCTCCATAAACCCAGTAAAAAGGCTCGGTATTATCAACATTTACGCGGTAAAATTGAGTAACCGGCAAGGTTGTTTTATGAAGATATGTTTTCCCTCCGTCCCATGTTTCGTAAATTCCACCATCGCCACCAATATTAAAATGATTTGTGTTTATGGGATCGATCCACAAAGCATGATCATCAACATGACGATTGCTTAATCCAACATTTTCCCAAGTTTTTCCTCCGTCGACAGAAACTTTCGACCTGGTATCTAATGAATATAATTTATCAGCGTTAACCGGATCGCAAACTAACTCACTATAATATTGTCCGCTGCTGTAATAATCGTTTTGTTTTGTAAAAGATGCTCCCCTGTTGGTTGACCGATAAACACCGCCCTTTCCATTTGAAGCCTCAAACATTGCGTAAACAATATTTGGATCAACCGGTGAAACAACTATTTCCATTCCTCCTTTATCAACATCGGGAATCCCGTTTTCAAGTTTTTCCCAGGTAATTCCTGCATCTTTTGATTTATAGAATGCTGATTCGGGGCCACCACCGATTTTAGTAAACTGGCGTCTTCTTCGTTGTTCTGCTCCAGCGTAAATAACATCAGGGTTACCGGGCTCAAAACTCAGGTTTGCTACTCCGGTGTTTTCGCTAACGAAAAGTACTTTTTCCCAGGTTTGGCCTCCATCGGTTGTTTTATAAACTCCTCTTTCTTCTCCCGGCCCCCATGCCGAACCCTCTGCAGCCACATACACAATATCGGAATTTCTTGGGTCAATAAGTATTTCGCCTATATGACGAGAGTTTTTTAATCCCATGTTTTTCCACGAACTTCCACCGTCGGTTGTTTTATAAACGCCATTGCCATAACCCAGTGCACGTTGGTGATTGTTTTCTCCGGTTCCTGCCCAAACCACGTTACTATTGTTGGGGTCCATAGCAAGTGAACCTATTGAATATGCTCCATGTTTATCAAAAATGGGCTCAAACGTGATTCCATTATTAGTTGTTTTCCAGATATTTCCTGATGAAACAGCAACATAGTAGGTGCTGAAATCATCGGGGTCAACCGCAAAGTCGGAAATACGACCCGACGCGAATGCAGGCCCAATGCTTCGCCATTTGAGACCTTTAAATGTTGAGGCCTCAAAACCTGTCTTTTTTTCTTCATCTTTTTTCTTTTTAGCTTCGGTGGGAGTAACCCCAATCAATAGAATTAATAATACGATTAGTAAATTTTTCATGATGAAATGAATTTGTTTATTGATTAAATTAGCGATAAAAGTATAAAAATCGAATTACTTGTCTTAAAATTTTTTATTATCCTGAAATAGTGATGCCGCTTTTCATTGCAAATATTAATCCTGCTGATATTGCAATGAAAAATACAGATAAGATTAAATCCGTGGTAGTAAATTGTTCAGCCGATAAATACTTATATTCAGGAGGAGGGGCTTTGTTAATCGTTAAAAATGGGAATAACAAAATTATTAACGGTAATGTTATCAATAGTTCCGATAAGGAAAATGATGAGCCTGCCGCTAGACATGTGTACATAATAACAAGCAGCCATGGAATTAAGAATATTGTAATGAAAAAAATTATTCGGGGTTTAAATAAAAATAGTTTTTGGTGAGAGAAAGAAAGCATTATAAGCCGCCCGTTCATCATCCCGATTTTATACATAATAAATGCCGAAATAATTGACATTATTATCAGATAAATATTGTCAATATTCATCACAACAGCAACCTCATATGTGCCCGCCCCTATTATAGCATCTTCTATTAATAAACCAATTGCAGTATTGAAGGCAAATACATTTAGCCAAAACAAAAACAAAATTACCGATGCAGCTTTTTTAGTCCGCAGCATCAAAATAAACAGAAAAACAATTCCCCCAATAAACGCAGAAATTGGCTTTGAAAGAAGTATCGTAACCAAAGCATCGCGCGACCAAATATGGCTGTTGGCTTCTGTAGAAAAACTTATTCCATCAAGGGAAAATGATGCCGGCACATCGAAATCGTATGCAAAAAATAATGAGGCATAATTTGAAAAGAAGAAAACAAAAATATAAGCACAAATAGCTGAAACAATTGAAACAATAGATGTTTTTGCAAGATTAGTAATATTCATCATTTCGAATTTGATTTTCAGATCAATTACATATTCACGTTATGAAATTATTATACAAATATACTATTCTGTTATCTGCTTACCTCATTATATCTAAAACAATCTACAAGATGATCGTTTACCATCCCGGCAGCTTGCATAAAAGCATAACAAATTGTTGTTCCAACAAATTTAAATCCTCGTTTTTTTAAATCTTTACTCATCGCATCCGACTCTTTGGTGCTAACAGGAACCTGATCCATTGTTTTCCAGCTATTAACCAGAGTATTGCCTCCGGTAAATTGCCATATGTATTTGTCGAAACTACCATATTCTTGTTGAATTTCCCAAAAAAGTATGGCATTAGTGATAGCTGATTTTATCTTAAGCTGATTTCTGATGATCCCTTTGTTTTGCATTAATTCAGAAATCTTTGCCTCTCCGTAATTTGCAATTTTTGATGCATCAAAACCATCCATTGCCTCCCTGAAGTTTTCGCGCTTTTTTAATATTGTCGTCCAGCTCAATCCCGCCTGAAAAGCATCAAGCACTAAAAATTCAAATAACTTATTGTCGTTATGAACCGGCACACCCCATTCATCATCGTGATATTGGATATCATGTTGCCTGTTGCCAGTCCACGCACATCTATTGAGATTTTTCACTATACTCAAAATGACAGTTTTCTATAGGTTTTGCAAAGGTTTCACATTACAAATCACAAATATACTGAATAAACTATTCTTTATAAAAAAGATGCAGTCTTAAAGGTTAATTATTTGTGTAGTCCTCCTGGTTATTGAGGCTCTGAACAGTTTCAACGGTTTTGAAAGGTATATCGTCGATATACGGTTCTTCGTTAAACTCAAAATTTTCTTTCATCGCCTTCAAATATTTGTATTCGGCAGATATTTCTCTTGTGTCAAATGGAATATCATCTATATAATTTTCTTCTTCAAGGCTATAATTTATTACACTTGCTTTTTCATATCTATAATCAAATGAATTAGTAGCATAAGGTATTGTATTAGCTTCTGTAGTTTGTGAAATTATTAGATATGTTGCCGATGCAAAAATATATGAAGACAAAACTACTATTGTAACCATAGCTAATGTTGATTTTTTTATTAGAGTTTTCATTTTCTCCAAATTTTAATTGAATCTGTTTATGTATTTTCTATTATCATGCCAAAAATTATACCGCCCTTGTTTGGTGATAGTTACAAACAGACCTCAACACCTTCTCATAATTATTAATGCAGATTAATGAACATTTTTTGTGCGTAAGCGAACACTGCTTAAGATTAAAACAACGGTTGTCGCCATAGTAAAATTCCTGTTAGTTGTATGATTTTGTAACTATAGAATATTGTTGCGGAGTTGGAAATAAAACAAAGTGTGCATTTGGTATAAGACCAAAAAAGGGTAATGCCATGGACAAATTCGCCTTATCTCTTTTTATTACGTTTATTAAAACTTTTATCCCCTCTTGTTTGAGGCTTACTATATATTTTCTTTTTCCTCAGATATGACCCTCCCTGGTTTGTTTTCTTGTTTTTCTCTTTCTTTTCATGAAAGGCAGTTTCTATATTATCTGTTTTTGTACTGCGGTTGGAATTAATCTCTGCGATTTTCGGCCGCTCTTCAGGTGTTAATTCTGCTGAAATTTCAACTTCTAAAGGAAAATCAACCTGTGGTATTTTGTAAGCCATTAATGTTTCTATCTCTTCTTTTGCTGCGGTTTCTTTTTCGGTATAAAAGAGAATGGATTTCCCCAGCTGCTCAGCTCTACCCGTCCTGCCAATACGATGCATGTAATTTTCCGGATAATTAGGTGTATCAAAATTGATAACATGAGTGATTTTTTCTAAATCTAATCCACGCGCCATCACATCTGTAGCCACTAATATTCTATTTATTCCTTCGTCAAGTTGTTTAACAGATCTAAATCTATAATTCTGTGACTTATTAGAATGTATTACACCAGTTTCTGAACCAAATGATTCTTCTAAGGTTTCAAATAATCTATCTGCGGTTTTTTTATTTGATACAAACACTAATACTTTACTATATTCATTTTTATCAGCTAATAAATACTTTAACAGATTTACTTTAGTATAAAAATTTGGGGCATGGTAACATTGTTGAGCAATATTATGTAAAGGAGTGCCGCTTACAGCAATTGAAATTTTGGCAGGAGCGATAAAAAAATCATTAATAAGTGCATCAACTTCATCTGTCATAGTAGCTGAAAACATTATGTTTTGTCTGCGATTAGGTAGAATATCAAAAATATTTGTTAATTGATGGCGAAATCCAAGATCCATCATAACGTCAACCTCATCTATAACTAATTTTTTAACTACTTTTAGCTGTAAAATAGCACTTACTGCTAAATCATATAATCGTCCCGGTGTTGCAACAAGAATGTCGGTTCCTTGAGCAACAGCTTGCTTTTGAGTATTAATGTTTACTCCTCCATACACGCCTAAAACACGGACATTAATATATTTGGCAAAACTTTCTATCTGCTCAACAACCTGTAATACCAATTCACGAGTTGGAACTAATATGAGTACTCGTGGGTTAATTTGCTTCGAAAATTTAAATTCCTGTAATATAGGAAGCATATATGCAAGTGTTTTTCCGGTACCTGTTTGTGCAATTCCAACAATATCTTTCCCTGAACGGATAACAGAATACGCTTCTTCTTGAATTGGTGTTAACTTATCAAATCCTAATTCATCAATAGCGTCATGAAGTTGTTTTGATAGATTTAAATTTTTAAAAGTACTCATTACCATGGTCTTAATCGTTAGCCGCTTGCCCTATAACTATTACTATTTCACCTTTAATGACGTTATTTTTGAAGTAATCCGCTACTTCGGTCACGGTTCCACGAACTGTTTCTTCGTGTATTTTAGTTAATTCACGTGAAACTGACACTTGCCTGTTTGCACCAAAAAACTCACCAATCTGCAAAAGCGTTTTTAACAATCTATGTGTAGATTCGTACAAAACTACAGTATATGGAAACTGAGCCAGCATTTTTAGTCTTGTTTGGCGGCCTTTTTTGTGAGGGAGAAAACCTTCAAAGAAAAACCTGTTTGATGGCAGGCCAGAATTAACAAGAGCAGGAACAAAAGCTGTTGGTCCGGGCAGACATTCAACCTCAATGTTTTCAGAAACACATTTGCGGACCAATAAAAAACCGGGGTCGGAAATTGCCGGGGTTCCTGCATCGGTTATTAACGCAATTGTTTCGCCATTGGCAATTCGCAGGGTTATATCGTCTATCACTTTATGTTCGTTGTGTTGATGATAGGATGTCATTTTTGTTTCAATATCAAAATGTTTGAGCAGTTTTCCGCTGTTGCGAGTGTCCTCAGCAAGTATAACATCAACCGATTTCAGCACCTTAATCGCCCTGAGCGTTATATCATCAAGATTACCAATTGGTGTTGGGACAATTATTAGTTTTGACATTGTTATGAGATTAGACTGTTTCTTTTACAAATTAAAAATTACTCAAAATTAGTTGTGACTGGTTTTTTGCAAATCCGTTCAATTATCCCTGGACAAACCTGCCAACAGCCTAAACATCCATTGTATGCTGTGAACGGGAAATCATCGGGGGTATCATAGTTAGTATGATATTCGGTGAGTTCTTTCCCTCGTGTGTAAATAAATATTGATTTTACACCTTTTTGAAAAAACGGACAATGATCGCTGTTACAAGATTCACCTCTTGATTTTATTTCCTTTAGAAATTGATTTTCATCGTTAATGGCATACATTTTTTGCATTAGCGTATCGTACAGAGAGCCGTTGACAACTGTAATACCATCACTTCCACTTCCAACCATATCAAGATTTACAACATTACCACCATTTGACACATGCCAGTTTGGAGTTTTTTCGGTAAGTATGGTAACTGATTCAATGCAGGGAATGGTTTTTCCGTAGTTTGTTTTTGTGTTTTTTTCATTAATGAAGTACATACCTTGTCCTCCAATATCATTCATTGCCATTATTAATGAATCTTGATTTGACGCAAGGTGGCTAAGATTGTGTATTTCATATTCGGTATCAACTGATGAGGCCGAAGAACTAATTACATAATCCTTGCCTGGTATTAACTTACAATTGTCAATAGCAACTATTAAACGACCTGGAAATGTGTTTATTGGGAATGAATACCTTTGAAAATAATTACCATTGAAGTTTTTTAATCCGTGTTGCTTAAATTGTATTGCGATAAACTTTGCAGCCTTAACATCACCATTTTTAACATAACCCCTGCCATGAAATTTTTCCTTTGATAATTCGTTTACAATATGTCGTGCATAAACAACATCCTGAGCAGATGAAATGACTACAAAAAACAGGCTTATTAATACTGCAATGTATTTTTTCATGCGCTAAATTTTCTGTCAAGAATCTCTTTGAGTCTCAAATAAGCATCATTGTCATCAGACCACTGCAACTGTATTTTTAATTCAAAAAGATAAGTGTCAACACCCTGTTTAGTAGTCAGACCGTTGATGTCATCCAATATACTATTATACCTGCCCAAATCACCATTAAATAATTCATTGATAAAAAGAAACTTTTCGTTAATCCCTATTGCTTCTCTAATATTTAATACTTGTGATTTCTGCATTTTATCACCAATATTTGGTTCTTCTTTTGAATGATATTTTTCCGCTATATGATGGTCTGTGTTAACCGAAAACAAATCGTACGTTGATTGATGTAGTTTGGTTTGTTTTTCCTCAACCTCCACAGTTAATGTTTCCCTTTCATTCTTTTCTGATGTATGATGTATGGCCGGTTCGGCTGGCGGACTTGTTTCATCAGATTCAGAAATTTGAGGTTCAATAGCAATCTCTGTTTCTACAATTTCATTATGAGGATTATCATCTATTAGATTTTCCACAGGTTCTTCGATATTCACATCAATGTTTTGCCCCCTGCTTTCAACAACACTTATATCAACTATATGACTTTCCTTATGCCCTTTGTTTTTATCAATAAACTGTTCCAGTTCAAAAACCAGCGCGTACAACTCAGTCGTTTTCTGCCGAAGCATATCAACATCCAATGGGTGAATATTATAATTGCTTTTTTTTAGCCTGTTAACGTGTGCTTTAACAGTATCAATATGAGTTATCAGTTTAATTATTATTTTTTCTTTATCCATTCTTTAAAAGTTCATTATTTTTGTAATTCTCAAAAGTAAAAAGAATATCAATATTTAGCAGATGTTTCTTGAAAAAGACAATATTAAATATATTAAATCGGGGTGGATTGAAGTGGTATGTGGTTCCATGTTTTCCGGAAAAACCGAAGAATTAATCAGGCGGTTAAAGCGGGCAAGGATAGCAAAACAAAAAGTGGAGATATTCAAACCTGCTGTTGACACACGTTATGATGAAGAATCTGTTGTTTCTCATGATTCGAACTCTGTAACATCAACCCCTGTTCAAAATGCCTCCCAGATCCTTTTTTATGCCGAAGATTTTGAAGTAGTTGGAATTGATGAAGCCCAATTTTTTGGAAACGAGCTTGTTACTGTTTGTAACGAGCTTGCTGCCAAAGGTAAGCGGGTTATAGTGGCAGGCCTCGATATGGATTATCTGGGCAACCCCTTCGGGCCAATACCAAACCTGATGGCGTGTGCTGAATATGTTACTAAAGTGCATGCTATCTGTATGCGCTGTGGCAGCCTGGCAAACCATTCTCACCGTACAATTAAGAACGATAACCTTGTGGTACTTGGCGAAACTGATGCATATGAACCTCTATGCAGGAGTTGTTTTCAATTGGCTCTTAAGGAATAAACTCATTGGTTTATTGTGACTTACATAAAGTGCTATTTTTTATGAAAAGAAGACCAGGCAAACTTAACCCTCACATTTCATTCACCAATTTTATTATTTTTGCGATTCATTTTTAAAACAGAAAAACATGAAAAATTTATTTTTAATAATTGGATTAATATTAGGCTTACAGTTAATATCACAAACTGAAAAGCCTGAAACGGTAGCCGTTATACATACAACGCTTGGCGACATTACTGTTAAGCTATATAACGACACGCCACTTCATCGCGATAATTTTATCAAGCTCGTTAATGAAGGATGGTATGATGACTCTCCGTTCCATCGAGTAATTAACAATTTTATGATACAAGGTGGTCACGATAAAAACGGGAAAGTTGATCCCGGCTACACAATTGAAGCCGAGATTCTGCCTAACCATTCTCACAAAAAAGGCGTATTGGCAGCAGCACGCTTAGGTGATCAGGCAAACCCGGAAAAAAGATCCTCCGGATGTCAATTCTATATTGTTCAGAACCCGAGAGGCACACCACATCTTGATGGTGGATATACCGTTTTTGGTGAGGTTATTATAGGCCTTGATGTTGTTGATAAAATTGCTGTAGTACAAACAGGCAGGGGTGACGTTCCTGTTGAGGCTGTCACAATGACGATAGAAATAGTAGACTAATGAAAGAAAAAATCGGCACCTTACTGGATGATGTGAAGGCATTTAAAGCCGAAAACATAGAACAGTTAGAGGCTTTCCGAATAAAATATTTAAGCAAAAAAGGTGTAATTGCAGCCTTGTTTGCCGACTTTCGAAATGTTGTGCCCGAACACAGAAAAGAAATTGGGCTGATGATGAACGGGCTAAAAACAGCAGTTCAGGATAAAATTGTTTCATTAAAGGAAAGCCTTGAAAACATTACGGAAACTGCCGTTAAGGCCGACCTTTCGCTGCCTGCCTCAGCACCATTGGGAACTCGCCATCCTCTATCAATTGTACGTAACGATATCATCGATATTTTTTCACGTATTGGCTTCACTGTTTCAGAAGGTCCTGAAATTGAGGACGACTTTCATAATTTTTCAGCATTAAATTTCCCTGCCGATCACCCTGCCCGTGATATGCAGGACACTTTTTTCATTGAAAAAGATCCCGATATAGCACTTCGCACTCATACATCATCAGTTCAGGTAAGGGTTATGGAAAATAGCAATCCACCGATTCGAACAATTTCTCCCGGGCGTGTTTTTCGTAATGAAGCAATATCTGCCCGTGCTCATTGTATTTTTCACCAGGTTGAAGGATTGTATGTTGACACAGATGTTTCGTTTGCCGATCTTAAACAAACCTTATACTATTTTGCAAAAGAGCTGTTTGGCGAACATACTAAAACAAGATTTCGTCCTTCATATTTTCCATTTACCGAACCCTCAGCAGAAATGGACATTTCGTGCAATATCTGTGGCGGCAAAGGTTGCAACATTTGTAAATATACCGGCTGGGTTGAAATTTTAGGCTGCGGCATGGTTGACCCCAATGTGTTGGATGCTTGTGCTATCGACAGTATTAAATATACCGGTTTTGCCTTTGGAATGGGCGTTGAGCGTATAACAATGCTCAAATATCAAATAAACGACCTTAGGTTGTTTTTTGAAAATGATGTACGGTTTTTGGAGCAGTTTAAATCAACTATTTAGAAGGTTAAACAACTAAACATCAACAATTTCAGCGTCTTCAACGTCTTCACTAATCCATTGCCCTAATTTTTGCTTTGCTTTATCTTTAACTTCGGGAGTTATATATTCGCGGGCTCTGCTAATAGCGTAGGTTAAAAATGCTATATCATCTGCAAAACCTATTGCTGGTAATAGGTCGGCAACTAAATCAGTAGGCAATATTAAATATCCAATTGCGGCCATAAATACCAGCCTGACTTTTAATGGTATTTTTGTGTCGCTAATAAGTATTACCATAATAAGCACTGAAGAAACAACCTTAGTCCCTATTTTTTTTCCTACAAACTTGATCTTGTCGAGAAGATCCAGCTCATTATAATGCTTAACATATTGTTGTATCTCTTTTATCGACTTCATGTAAACAATTAACGAATTTTTAATGAATTTGTTTCCTTTACAGAAACTTGTTGTTATCATTCCGTCTTTTTATATACTCCAGTTCATGTAACTCGTTGGTTTCAATCAGCAAGTCCATGTCTCTGGTTTGTTGCATGTTAATACCAAACACCGCACTTATGTTTGGGGTTTTTCTTAATCTGCCCGTTACGGACATTATTAACTCTTTGCTTGCCGTGCTTTTTATAAGCAAAAAATAATCAGCAATATTTTGCGATTGGACTAAGTTACCGCTCTCTCCTTTGTTTCCGATTAAATAATAGATAGCCCCATTTATCTTGTCATGAAAATAATACCACGAAAAGCTGTTTTCGCCAACTAAAGGAGGGGCAAAAATTAAATCCTCATATTTAATTAGGTCAATGTTCAAGTTAATATTTATATGATAGCAAAGGGTATAATCTTTTAAATGACTTACAATTGCAAGCATGTGATAGTCTTCAAAATAATCAATATCTCTTGATAACTTTTTTGGCATTCTGTACTTATTTTATAACAAAAGTAATAATTAATTGGGAGTGTTGTGATTGGGTTGTCATTGTTATCATGGTTGTCGTTGTTTATTAATCGAAATCCGTCAACCTGACAACTTGACAACCTGACAACTTGATAACCTAACAACCCTACAACCCTAACTCCACAAAAAAACCTGATCTATGCGTAAAACACAACAATTATAATTCATGTAAAATAATATCTACACATAAATCCGCCACTCACCGAAAATACTACGCCGTTCACCTAATATTCATTTACCGGCGTTGTTTCTAACTATATTTTTGCCAATAAATAATTTAGAAAAAACAAAAAATATATAACAATGAAAACACTAATAAAAAACACATCGCTGCTAGTTATTCTAACAATACTATTCTCGATAAACCTTAGTGCATCAATATACAATTTCACAGATGAAACATATATTGATGACATCCCTTTTAATACAACAGAAGTACTTAGTGATATTATAACTGAGCAAAATTTGGTTGCTTTTGATTTTGAAGAAGAGTCATATATCGATGACATCCCTTTTGACACAGAATGTATTTCCATAGATTGTTTATATCAAAAAGCCATAATGGTTGAATTTAATTTTGAAGACGAAGGATATATTGATGATATCGAGTTGTAGATACCAAGAAAAAAGAACAAAGAGTCAGGAATAAGGAGACAGCCACTAAGATTAATGACTACCAATCTCAATCACAAATAAAAACATTTTTCACACCCAATATCAAATAACTAAAAAATAAGTTCTAATTTAACCATCTTTTTAAAACCAGCATTACTGCCGTATGAACATATCTATACAAAGGTTAAGTAAAGTATATGATAACGGCCGACATGCTTTAAGCGACATAAGCCTTGAGATAGGAAGTGGTATGTTTGGTTTGCTCGGTCCTAACGGTGCCGGAAAATCAACCTTAATGCGAATATTGGTGACCCTAATGAAGCCCACCACTGGTCGTGTGTTTTTAAATGGTAAGGATTTTTCAAAAAACAGAGCTGAAATCAGGGAAATGCTTGGTTACCTGCCTCAGGATTTTAGGTTTTTTACAAAGCTGCGCACATGGGAATTTTTAGATTACGCGGCAAGACTTTCGGGAATTAAAAACAAAAAGGAACGACTCCAAAAAGTTGACATGTGGCTCGAAAAGGTAGGTCTTTTTGATGTGCGCGAACGTAATGCCGACAAACTTTCCGGAGGCATGAAACGCCGTCTCGGAATCGCTCAGGCGCTAATTGGTGACCCAAAAATTCTTGTTGTTGACGAACCAACAACCGGCCTCGATCCGGAAGAACGTATCAGATTTAGAAATATCCTGTCGGATATAAGCAGGCATGATGCAATAATTATTCTTTCAACTCATATTGTTGGCGATATATCAAGCATTTGTCAGGGTGTGGCTTTGTTAGATAACGGCAAACTAAGTTTTAACGGTTCCCCGGAAAAACTGATTGAGAAAGCGGTAGGGCATGTTTGGCAAATTAGTACATCAGGTACTGATTATGATATACTTAAAAATAGTTATCCCGTTATCTCTACAATTCCAACTAATGATGGGTGGGATGTTCAATTTGTTGCAGATAGCATTGGAGATATGAATGCCGTGGAAATTGAGCCTACTCTCGAACATGCATATGTGTATTTTATGGAATATTTAAGTAATAATAATCTGACCAATGATATCAATTCATAAATTACTCACAGTTGCTATTTATGAGATGCGCACCTTACTGCGGGGTTGGTTTTTTAGAATCTTTGCAGGCCTGTCAATTTTATTCATAGGTATCTTTAATATTGTTGCAAACATTGTAGAATCCGGAGCACCATTTATTTACAGAGCTTTACCAGCTGCATTACCTTATACAAACCTTCTTATTCTAAACCTTGGCCAGGCCATTGTTGCTGTTTTTCTTGCTTCTGAGTTTTTAAAACAAGATAGAAAAAACGACACCGTTGAAGTTATTTACGCTCGCTCGATGACAAACGCCGAATATATACTTGGTAAAGCTATTGGAATTTTATCCGTATTTCTTTTCTTAAATATTATAATCCTACTTATAGGAGTTGGCTCGTCGTTTTTAAGCAGTGATGCTTCGCCGGGAGTTTTTGAGTATTTGTACTACCCTCTTCTTATTAGTATTCCAACATTAGTTTACATTCTTGGCCTATCATTTTTTCTGATGATAATAACTAAAAACCAGGCCGTAACTTTTATACTACTATTGGGTTATATAGCCGTTTCGGTATTTTATCTGAACACAAAATTTTATCATTTATTTGACTTTATTGCTTACCAGGTGCCAATGATGAATTCAACAATTGGCGGTTTTGGTAATTTTAATGAAATTTTAATCCATCGGGGTATATACTTATTGTTGGGGCTTGCTCTTATTATTTTCACAATAATAAAACTTGACCGGCTGCCGCAATCAAAAAAATTTACTTCATTTCCGATTTATCTTTCATTTGTGTTTCTAATTGCCGGATTTACTACTGGTTACAAATATATTGATAACAAAAATGACATTATTAATTTTAAAAATGAGCTCATAAGTTTAAACAACAAATACTTTAACTATCCGGAGGCAAGTATTGATTCGTGCAAAATAAATCTGTTACACTCTGGCAAACAAATAGAAGCAGAAGCCCAACTCGTAATAACAAATAATCACGATCAAAACATCGACACGCTAATCTTTAGCCTTAACCCATCACTTAACGTTAATGTTTCAAAAATTAATAACAGTGATGTGCCCTTATTTAGGGAAATGCAGATTCTTAAAATTGTTATACCCGGTGGAATAAAGCCCGAAGAAACAAAACAGCTAACCTTAAATTACTCCGGAACCATTGATGAAAACACCTGCTTTCTCGATCAAAGCCTAAATAATTATTCTGATAATTTCTCTTTTGAGATATTCAGGATTAGAAAGCGATATGCATATCTCACTAACGAATTTGTACTACTTACCCGTGAGGCGCTGTGGTATCCTTTAGCAGGAGTTGGATTCTCATCAGAAAACCCTACAAGCCATACTCCCGGGTTTACAAATTACTCGCTTACGGTTACTACCGACTCAAATTTATATGCTATTTCACAAGGTTCGATTACACGACCCAAGCCGGGTGTTTTTCAGTTTTCTGCTGACATGCCATTGCCGCAAATAAGTTTGCTTATTGGTGATTATATTAATTACTCCGTTTGTGTTGATTCGATCGATTACACCCTGTTTACTATTGACGGAAATGACTATTATACTGAATATTTTACCGATATCAGCGACAGCCTTCCTGGCATTATCCGTGAATTGAAAAACGAATATGAAACTCAAATAGGTTTTGAATATCCTTTTAAACGCTTTTCGCTTGCAGAAGTGCCTATTCAGTTTGCACTAAATAAACATTTATGGTCGTTATCAAGTGATGCGGTTCAGCCGGAAATTACATTCTACACCGAAAAAGGTGTTGTACTGGAAGAAACCGATTTCAAAAAACGCGAGAAAAGAACTGAAAGGAGTATGAAAAGAAACAAAGAAGAAGTTTCTCCGGGTGAACTGCAATCACGAATATTTAAGCGTTTTGTGAGAGGCAATTTTATGGCACCATATAGCGAAAGGTTCATGTTTGATGGGATGGACAGAAACACCCTGTCGCTGTTTCCCAATTATGTTACTTTCGTTACTTCGCTCGACTCGGAACATTGGCCTGCCCTTAATTTGTCGATGCAAACATATTTAAAAGACCGGTATGCCAACCCAATTTCTTCATATAGGTGGTTTTTTACCGATCTTAGCAAAAGTGAGAAAATAAACCTGGAGTTAAAAGAAACACCACTTTCTGACCTTTCAAAATTACATGATAAAGATGATGTTGATGAAGAAAGCATTTCGCTTTACGATTTAATTATTGCAAAAGGCGATTATTTCTTCTCAGTATTGCAGGCCCGTTATGGTGATGAAAAATTTAATTCGCTTCTTAACAGTCTTGTGATATCCAACAAGCATAAATCTTTCAGCCTATCCACCTTCGACTCATTGAATCTTAGCAACTTTAACGAATCGGTAATTAATAATGTAAACAATTGGTATTATGAACATAACCTGCCCGGTTTTATATTAAAGGACATGGAAACCTATAAGGTTATGGTTGATGAGCACACGAAATATCAAATTAAATTTAAAGTCGCTAATCCTGAAAATACCGATGGTATTATAACTATCAACATTGATTTATACGATCCAAACAAACAAAACAATGAAAGTGATGACCCTCCTGATTTTTCAAAGAAGATATTTATTGCTGCCGGTTCAGCAAAAGAAGTAAGTTTTGTTTTTTCTACAGAGCCAGTAAGAATGAACATATACACACACATTTCGCTTAACCTTCCCAATAACCTTATTTATGATTTTGGTTCATTTAACGAAACAAAGAAAGTTGTGGTGATTGATGGGTTAACAGATTGTGAGCCTTTTGATAACATATTGGTTGATGGTGAAATAATTGTGGATAATGAGGATAGTTTGTTTAACTACCTTCAGGAAAGCAAAAAAAGTTATATAAAGGAGCTGATCGATGAAAAAAAGGACCCTGGGTATGGATACTCTGGAATAAGGTATTGGAACCCGCCATCCGAATGGAAACAGGTGCTTAGGTCGGGGTTTTACGGAAAATATGTGCGCTCTGCTATGTATACTAGTAGCGGCCATGATGAACGATTAGCCATTTGGACTGCCCCTATTAAACATGACGCTTATTATGATGTATATTGCCATGTCGAAAAAATAAATGTTAACAGAAGGCGTGAGACAAAAAAAGCCGATTACAATTTCAGGGTATACCATGAGGGTGGTTTTGAAAAAATACATTTGACCGATGGCGATCTGGAAAATGGGTGGAATTATCTTGGAACGTATTTTATAACACCTGCAACGGCTATGGTTGAATTAAGTAATAAGTCGGTTGGGACAATGGTTTTTGCCGATGCTGTTAAATGGGTGGAAAATAAATAAGATGAATGATTGTAACATCAAAAAAATAACAAATGAAAATTGTGAAACCATTAATATTAACGTGCCTGTTTTTAAGCCAGGGATACATGTTTTCTCAGAGAACATTAACGCTGGATGAATCTATGGAAATAGCAGGCCTAAACAGCCCTGCCATTCAAAAGTCGAGGTTAAACATGGAAAAAAACAAGGAGTATTTGAAGGCACAATTAGCCTCGCTGAAGTCGCGATTTTTCCTTGATGTTACTCCGGTAAGTTATTCGCGGGAGCAACGATACGATGAGCGGTTTTCCGAATGGTATACATCTGAAAATAAAGGTGCAGCAGCCAGTTTTGTCGTCTCTCAACCTATTAAACTTACCGATGGTTTGTTAACCATTAGAAACGATTTTGGGTATCAGGATAACTTTTCGGAAGCCAACAACACAACTTATACCGACATGGGATTTAACAACTACTTTTATCTGCAATACGACCAGCCGGTTTTTACATATAACAGGCTAAAACTCAACCTCGACAGGATAAAACTAAATCTGGAAACAGCAACCATGGCTTATGCAATTGAAATGTTAAATATGGAGTATCAGGTTAACCAGGCTTTTTACGCTGTTTACCAAAAACAAACGGCGGTTCAAATTGCCGAAGAGGAGTTTGCTAACCAAAAGGTAAGCCTCGAAATTATTAAAAGCAAGGTTGAGGCAGGTTTGTCGGCAAAAGAAGAATTGTTACAGGCTGAGCTTAATTATGCCACAAGCGAATCGAATGTTGATAACAACAGGGTTGATTTAGAAAATGCCAGCGACCAGTTTAAGCTACTAATTGGCATGTCACTTTTTGATGATATTCAGGTTGAGTCGGATATTGATTTCAAGCTTATTTATGTAAACCCTGAAAAAGCAATCGAAAACGGCCTTAATCAAAGGCTGGAGTTAACACAAAGAAATATCGACCTGAAAATGTCGGAATTTAATCTTACCGAAACTTCCTCCGAAAATGAGTTTCGGGGCGACATAAGTCTGTCGGTTGGGGTTATGGGTAATAATGAGTATTTTGCCGATATTTATGATAAACCCACAAACAGCCCTTCTGTAGGAATTACTTTTTCAATTCCTTTGTTCGATTGGGGACAAAGACAAGCAAGAATAAAAGCTGCAGAAATCGACATCCAATCCAAACATATTGACCTTGAGGATCAAAAAAACAACATCATTATTAATATTAGAAAAACATACCGCAACCTGCAAAATCTTGTCTATCAAATTGAAATCGCACGGCAAAATGAGAAAAACGCACAACTAACATACGAAATTAACCTTGAAAGATATCAAAATGGCGACCTTACAAGCATCGACCTTCAACGATTTCAAAACCAATTATCGGATAAGAAAACCCGCCTTGTAAATGCTCTTATAAATTATAAACTCGAAATAATAAACATGAAGGTTCAGTCGCTGTGGGATTTTGAGAAAAACATATCTTTTATTCCACAAGAACTTCAGGGAAATTTATCAACCGAAAATTAAAACATACTCATATGAAACAAATAACAATTATAGTGCTAATAACCATTATGCTTGCATCATGTGATGATGAAAGTAAGGATTTGAATAGAGATATTTCGGTGCCTGTGTCGGTAATGGAACTAATACCCGGCTCTCTTGAAGAGTACATTTCAACAACCGGTACAGTAAATCCGATGAAGGAAGTCACACTTAAATCGGAGATAAGCGGAAAATACAAGCTGCTAAAAAATCCGGCAGCAGGTAAACCATTTGTCTTAGGCGATTATGTTAAAGCCGGCACGGCGATCATTCAAATTGAAGATGATGAATATGAAAACAGCGTTAAAATTTCATCTTTCGAGCTGCAGCTCGAAATTTCGAAACAAATATTTGATAAACAACAATCGCTGTATGAAAAGGGCGGCGTTACTTTAAGCGAACTTAAAAATTCAGAGATTGAATATATTAACTCCACGTATGCCTATGAAGATGCTCTCATCAAATTACACAAGATGAAAATAGCTGCTCCATTTTCGGGTATTATTGTCGAGTTGCCATATACAACTTCAAGAACAAAAATAGATGCCGGAACCACCATGGTTAAGCTAATGGATTATAGTAGTTTGCTCATGGATTTAAACCTTGCCGTGAAAAATATTGACATTGTTGAGGTTGGGCAAAGGGTAAGGATAATGAATTATACAATTCCTGATGATACCCTTTCGGGGATAATTGCTCAGCTGTCCCCGGCTATTGATCCACAATCGCGATCATTTAAAGCAGTTGTAAGCGTTAACAACTCTGAGTTATTATTACGACCGGGAATGTTTGCAAAAGGTGAAATTATTGTTGCCTCAAAAGACAGTATTATTGTAATTCCTAAAAACATCATATTATCAAAACAACGTGGGCATACAGTGTTTGTGATTGATAAAGGACTGGCACAGGAACGTATTATAACATTCGGGCTGGAAAACCCAGAATATGTGGAGGTTGTTTCAGGACTTGATCTCAAAGAAAAACTTGTTACAAAAGGCTTTGAAACATTGCGTGATCGGTCAAAAGTAAAGGTGGTGAAATGACAATCATTGACTATTAATGACAACCATGACAACAACGATAACATTGACAACACCCACAACATATAATTCCAATTTTTCATGAAAAAACTTACTCAGTTTTCGGTAAACTATCCTGTAACCGTTTCGATGATGGTAGTTGCGATTATCCTGCTGGGATATATCTCCTTTAGCAGGCTTGGGGTTGACCTGTTACCCGATTTGAATGCCCCGCGTATTTTTATCGAAATTACTGCCGGCGAAAAACCTCCCGAAGAAATTGAAAAACAATATATTGAAGATATTGAAGCGCAAAGTATCAGGCAAAAAGGTGTTAAGCAGGTTAGCTCTGTGTGTATGGTTGGATCGGCTCAGGTAACTGTTGAATACGAATGGGGTAATGATATGGATGAGGCTTTTCTGGATTTGCAAAAAGCCCTTACAGCCTATAGTCAGAATTCAGATATTGATGAGTTTACAATAAGTCAGCACAATCCAAACGCCACTCCAATAATGATTATCGGGATGATTAACCCCGAAATAACAGATATGGATGAGCTTAGGCTGGTGGGTGAAAACTATATACGCAACGAGCTTATTAGATTAGATGGAATTGCTGATGTTGTTTTAAGCGGCACAGAGGAAAAAGAAGTTCTGATCGAAACAAACAAATATCTTCTGGATGCATATGGAATAACTGCTGGGCAGATTGTTCAACAGATACAAAATTTAAACAGGAACGTCTCAGGGGGTACCATTGTCGAAATGGGAAAGAAATATATCATTAAAGGCGTTTCGCTTATTGATAATATAGATGAACTTAATGATGTTGTTGTTGCTTACCTGCAATCAAATACTAATCAAAACAATTCGGCATCAGCCATTGATAATATTAATGAAAGAATACCTGTATTTCTTAAAGATGTAGCAAGTGTTAGTTTCACAAATAAAAACCCAACAAACATTGTTCGTATAAACGGGCAACGCTGTATCGGGCTATCGGTATTTAAGGAAACGGGTTATAACACGGTACAAGCCGCTGACAATCTTCTAACATCGTTGGAGACAATTAAAAAGGCACTGCCCGGGTATAAATTCGAAGTAATTCAAAATCAGGGACAATTTATCAGTATAGCAATAGATGAGGTTGAAGAAACTGCAATTTTGGGTGCTTTAATGGCCGTTTTTATTCTATATATTTTCCTGCGACGAATAAAAGTAACAGCTATTATCAGTTTCGTAATTCCTGTATCTGTTATAGCAACATTTAACCTAATGTATTTTAACGGGTTAAGCCTTAACATAATGACACTCGGCGGATTAGCCCTTGGGGCCGGAATGCTGGTAGATAATGCGATAGTTGTTGTAGAGAATATTTTCAGAAATATGGAGTCGGGGATGTCGGTAAAAGAAGCTGCCATCAACGGAACTGCGGAAGTGGGGGGAGCTATAGTGGCATCAACATTAACGACTATCGTTGTGTTTCTACCAATTGTTTATTTGCATGGAGCTTCCGGAGAGCTATTTAAAGATCAGGCCTGGACAGTAGCGTTTTCTCTACTGGCTTCTTTATTTGTTGCCATTTTGGTTATACCCATGCTATTTAATTTTGCTTATGGAAAAAGATCGACAAACAAAATAACTAAATCTGTCAGGGTAGGCTGGTATGGCAGAGTGCTGTCTAATATTCTCAACTTTAGGTTTATCGTAATCATTGTGGCTGCTTTAATTGTGGCACTTACAGCATTAATACTCCCTTATGTGGGAAGTGAATATCTTCCAAGAGGAGGCACTGGCGAATTTAGCATTGATATAGTACTAAAAGAAGGTACTGCTCTTGAAAGTACGTCAAAAACTGTTGAGGCAATAGAAACGATGTTAAATGAAGCCTTTTCTGATAAAATTGAAACTATATATTCTACTATCGGCAAGGCAACAACCACTTCTGATAAATCGGTTTTTAAAAATGAAAACACCGCTGTTATTAAAATTAATATAGCAAATAATGCTCTGAAACAATCTGAGGATATCATCAAAGCTACAAGTGATATGATTACACTGATTCCTGATGCCGAAATTTCTATTGTTCGCGACGAAACCGCTTTAATGTCGACAATGGGAGCCGAAACTGCACCGTTAGTAGTTGAAGTAAAGGGTAAAGACCTCAAGGAAATCAATAAGATATCTCTTGATATTAAAGACAGCCTGAACAGACTGCCACTTATTGTTAATGCGAAAACAAGTATTGAAGAAGGTGCTCCTGAAATCGACATAATAATCGACAGATACAAGGCCGGAATTAACAACCTAAGCGCAGAAAATATCAGCTCACAACTTACCGATATGCTCATGGGTAAAAAAGCCGGAAAATATGAAAGTAGTGGAGAGATGAGGGACATCACCGTAAAAATGCCTGACATCAATAGGTATGAGTTCAACTCAATTACACTTAAAACTGATGACGGAGAAATACCTTTGTATGAAGTAGCAAGTATTAAAGAATCTGTATCACCAAAGCAGCTTATCCGCCGAAACCAAAACAGGATAGGTAAAATAAGTGCTGATATCGACAGGTCGGTTCCTTTTGATATTGTAATAAAAAAAGTAGAAGAACAAATTGCAAAGACAGATTACCCTCCCGATTACGAAATAAGTATAATTGGCGAGGAAGAAAAGCGTCAGGAAGCTATGTCGAATTTAGGTTTTGCATTGATGTTATCAATCATTTTGGTTTACATGGTTATGGCATCGCAATTTGAATCATTAATTCATCCGTTTACCATATTGCTAACCATACCCCTGGCTGGAGTTGGTGCCATATGGGCGTTTTATATACTGGGAAAGCCTCTAAGTATAATGGCATTTATTGGTATTATAATGTTGGCCGGAATTGCTGTTAACGATTCAATTATACTTGTTGATGCAATTAACAAATTCCGGGAAACTGGTAAATCAATACGCGATTCGATAATTAGTGCCGGAGAAAACCGCATTAGGCCTATTATTATGACAAGTATTACAACCATCCTGGCCCTGTTACCACTCACAATTGGTATGGGCGAAAGCGCCGCACTTCGCTCTCCTATGGCAATTGCTGTAATTGCAGGGTTAATAAGCTCAACCTTGTTAACGCTGGTTGTAATACCATGTGTATATTATGTTTTTGAAACAGGAAGGGAAAAGGTAAGTGGTAAAAAGGCGTTTTCCTGATAGATATGTTTTTAAACTAACCGCAGATGAGTTTTATAATAAAAAGGAAAATACTAATCACCATGCTCTTCACCGCGCTTACCATGCTTGGTTGGTTTTCGTATAAGCAGCTTGCTGTTGAGCTCTATCCAAATGCCCAAATTCCTTTTCTGTTTGTAAATGTGGGAAGCGTACTGGAGGTTGACCCCGAATATATGGAGAAACAAGCCATAATCCCAATTGAAGGGGCAATTGGAACTTTGGATGGTGTTGATAAAATTGAATCTACTGCAGGGCAGCAACAAGGAACAATCAGGGTTTCGTATAATAAGTCGACGAACATAAAGTTTGCATATTTAAAACTGATTGAAAAAATTGATGAGACAAAAAACAATCTTCCAGAAGAATTTAGGGTACAGGTTTTCAAATTCGACTTGGAGCAGTTAAACAATATGTTTATGACAATACAGGCCCGTGGCAGTGGTGGTGTTGACAGAGTACGGCAGGTTGTTGAGCGGGAAATTATAAACAAGTTTAAAAATATAAACGGCATTTCAAACGCTGAGATTTTTGGAGGAAGAGAAAAATCAGTTGATATAATATTGAAAGAAGATGTTTGCAACAGTTATAATATTACTCCTGCAAATGTTCGCACAGCTTTAAATAACAATAGTCTTGCCAGAACTTTTGTTGGAAAGGTTACTCAAAATAGCCAATTACATTCGGTAAATGTTGTTTCGGAGTTTGTTAATCTTAACGACTTGTATGAAGTTGTTGTTATTGAATCGGAAAACGTCAAGCTTAGAGATATTGCCACAATTAATTTTGGATTAAAAGAACAGGAGTCGTACAGCCGTGTAAACGGAAAGGAGTCGGTAACCATACAGCTAACGCGCGATTCGCAGGCAAACCAAATTGAACTTGCAGAAATAGTTGAAAAACAAATAGCTTTAATTAATGAAGAGTTTGGCAGAAAAGATATCGAACTGGTTATTCAAAACAATTCAGCCGAAATAATGGAAAAAAACATCGACCTCATTATTCAGCTTGCGCTCATAGGAGGTTTACTTGCCATATTTATCCTTTGGGTTTTTCTTCGAAATTTAAAACTAGTAATTGCGGTTGCACTGGCAATTCCCATATCGGTGTTTACAGCGTTTAACTGCTTTTACGCTTACGATATTACGATCAACAGCTTAACCCTTCTTGGTATGGCGCTGGCAATAGGCATGTTATTGGATAACAGTGTTGTTGTTCTTGAAAACATCTATCGCCTGGCTGCAAAAAATGTTAACATTGGCACGGCTGTAATTCAGGGGACAAAAGAAGTATCACGTTCAATAATTGCAGCAACCTTAACCACCGTTACAGTATTTCTGCCATTTGTGTTCTCATCTAACTTTTTTATAGGATTATTGGGTAAACATATAGGTGTTTCAATAATTTCAACATTACTGGTCTCATTAGCCGTTGCACTGCTTTTCATCCCAATGATATCTTATGTTTTTCTCAGTTTGAAGAAAAGTTCAAATTCAGCTATTTTTCAGCGCATATCGTATCATAACAGGTTAATTCAAATATATCTGGTTTTTCTAAAAACGAGCATGCGCAATCCGGGGAGGGTGATTCCTGGTGCATTGGGCATATTTTTCGTTACCTTGATCATAAGTCTGGGCATAAGTACTTTTTCTACAGAGGAGCCGGAAATAAAAGACCTTAAACTTTATGTTACAATGCCGGGCGGAACAACCCTGGAAAATACAGACTTATTTATTGCCGAAGTTGAAAAAAAACTTGACAGCCTGCAGGAAAAGAAAGATATACTAAGTCAGATTTATGAAGAAGAAGCAGTAATTACTGTTACACTATCTGATAATTACAGGGATATAAGAAATCTGGACATACCGGGAATTAAAAACGACATTATCGAAAGCTTAGAGGATTTTAAGCAGGCCCAATTCGATTGGGATCCGCCAGTAACCGGAGGAAGATTTGGGAGTGGTGGTTTTGATGATGACGACGGTATGGCCCGAATTTTAGGCATCGGTACTCAGCAGGAAAAAATAATAATCAAAGGCGAGGACTTTGATCAAATGTTAAATAAAGCACATGATGTAGAATATTATTTAGGGAGGCTGACTTCCATAAAGAAAATCAACATCCGGCTACCTGAAAAACGCCCCGAAGTACAATTGCTTTTCGACAAACAGTTAATGTCGCTGTACGATATTCCAATTACTTCTGTGCTATCAGAGCTTAATTCATTCCAGCCCCAATTTTCAAGCGGTGTGCTTTTTAAACAAGACAATCAGGATTTTGATATTCAAATAAAGATGCCCGATATTGATGAAAATATTACAAATAGAAATATTCATGACCTCAAAACTCTTAATGTTAGGGGGAGTGGCGGTTCATCTTTTGAATTGCAGAATATCAGCGGTTTTAACTTCACCACCGGCCTCTCAACAATTAAGCGCAAAAATCAGGAAAAACAAATAGAAGTAGTATATGAATTCCTGGATGAGGTTAATGATGAAAACGACCTTCTAACCGCCTCAAGAGCTGAAGTGGACGACCTTATTGAAAGCCTTGGGATTAGTTCAGGAACAATAATTGAAGTCGTTCATGAAGATGATGAACTTGGAGAATTCGGCTTTTTACTTTTAATGGCGGTGCTATTAATTTACATGATACTTGCTTCAGTTTTCGAATCATTCACCATGCCTGTAGTTATGATGTTTTCAATTCCACTTGCCGCAATTGGGTCGTTGATATTGCTGATTCTTACTGGCACATCAATAATGAACGCTAATGTATTTACAGGATTTTTGATACTGCTTGGCATTGTTGTTAATAACGGTATAATGATGATCGATTATACCCGCGTACTTCAAAAACGTGGTTACAGGGAATCAAGAGCCTTAATGACGGCAGGGTTGGCAAGAGTAAGGCCGATTCTTATTACTGCCATTACAACAATAATTGCATTAATCCCTCTGGCCATTGGAAAAGCCGAATATGTTACCCAGATTGGAGTTCCTTTTGCAATAACAGTTATTGGCGGACTGGCTTTAAGTACAATGTTAACCCTCGTTTTTATCCCCACTATGTATTCAGGTCTTGAATCGGCCATTAGCTGGATGAAACAACAACATATTGCAATTAAAATATTACAGGTAACACTTTGGGTTATTGGCACCTATTTCATCTACATGGAAGTCGACAGCAAAGTATGGCAATTAATATACTTTATTTTGCTGATGATATCCGTTCCTTCTGCAATATACTTCATAAAAACAAGCCTCAGAAAAGCCAGCGAAAAGCTAATTGCAGATAATCAACTGCTATACATCGAAATACGAAATATTGTAAAAATTTACGATTGGGATAATCGCTTTATGCGTGAATGGAAATCGGGGTTAAATATTAGAAAACGGCTTGGCATTCAGGATTCATCCTCCTCAACAAATATTTTTACTCAGCTTATTTGGCAACTGCCAGTAATTGGATTCTCCTACTACTTCATCTATTTCCATATTGAAAGTGGCTTTTGGTATTTTATACTGCAGTTTATTTTTTACATTCTCGTTTTAGTTTTCTCTTCTGCAGCAACGATTTTCTTTATGTCAACAAAACGAAGTCGCTGGTTGCAAATAATATACAAGTTGATATATGCTGCCTTTTACTGGGGATATCCTGCCATAGCATTATATAGCTACTATGATATTTACTCGATAGCAGGGCTGGTTATTCCAACGGGCGTTATTTGGTATCTTGCCATAGCAGTAAATTTTACAGCCAATAACCTGCACAAAAACAATGTGGATGTTAATCGTGTAACCGGTTTGTTTAAAGGCATTAGAAAAGCTTTTTACAGATTTGTGCTGGTGATTCCTTTGCTTGGCAAGAAAAAGAAACCATTTAAAGCTGTAACTGGTGTAAGGTTCGAAATTGAAAACGGCATGTTTGGGTTATTAGGCCCGAATGGTGCCGGTAAGTCAACGCTGATGCGGATAATTTGTGGAATTTTGGAACCCAGCTACGGGCAAATAACTATCAATGGAATCGACCTGAAGGAAAAACGCGAAGAGCTTCAGGGGCTTATCGGATATCTACCTCAGGAATTTGGAATGTACGAAAACATGACTGCCTGGGATTTTCTCAACTACATCGGTATTCTAAAAAAACTCTACGATAAGGTTAATAGAAACAATAGGGTTGAATATGTACTGAAAGCTGTTCATATGTACGATAGCCGTAATGAGAAAATTGGTTCATTTTCGGGAGGCATGAAACAACGTATTGGTATTGCGCAAATATTATTACATCTGCCGCGGATTTTAGTTGTTGACGAGCCCACTGCAGGACTTGATCCCAGAGAGCGAATAAGATTCAGAAACTTATTGGTTGAATTAAGCAAGGAGCGCATTGTTATATTTTCAACTCATATTATTGAAGATGTTGCAAGCTCGTGTAATCGTGTTGCAGTTATGAAAAAAGGGAGCGTTGTATACCTTGGCAAACCAATTGACATGGCTGATATTGCTGAGGGTAGCATCTGGACGCTTAATTTGCACATTAGTGAATTCGAAAAAATAAAAGACAACTTAACAATTATATATCACATCCGTGAAAAAGAAATGATTAAGGTTAGATGCTTAGCCGATGAGCCCCCTGCAGAAGGAGCACAGTCGGTTAAGGCAAATTTGGAGGATGCGTATTTGTATTTGCTTAAGAAGAATGGGAATTAGTAGTTAGGGTAAAGTTACCTTTAATAACTATGTTAACGTTGTCATTATGAATGGATTTGTATAGGCCATGTGGGCAGTGAGTGAAGAATCTCAATGGTTAAATTAATTAAATAGAGATCCTTCACAATCGCTAAGTATGACAAAAAGAGGGGTGCTTGGTTTTTAAAAAACTAATTTATCATAATAAACTAAATCAAATGATAAAGAACAAAATACATCTTGCAATAAACATGGTTAATTATAACCTAAAGATAATATTTGCCAACAAGTTTATTTACTTCATGATAGCTGCTGTGGCATTCTATCTGCTAGTAACTGCAATTATGCTTTTTTCAGAAGGAACTCCGGGAGAAGAAGATATCTACAGCACTCTTATTTTTCCGGGTTTGTTAATACTGTTTTATCCGGTTATATTCAACATACAAAACGATAAGGATTCGCGAATGCTCGAAATTGTGTTCAGCATACCAAATTACAGATATAAAATATATCTGCTCCGGTTCATTATCAGCATGCTATTATTGGCTGTTGTTCTTCTTTTTATGACCCTGTTTTCAGTAATAGCAATTATTCATGTTCCGATATTTTATATGGTATATCAGGTAATGTATCCGCTCTTGTTTCTGGCGTGTTTATCATTTTTATTTACTACTCTGGTTAAAAATGCCAGCGGTGCAGCGGTAATTATGGTTATTATCGGTTTGTTTTTTTGGATTATGGCCGAACCTTTGGCACATAGCAAATGGAATATCTTTTTAAATCCCTTTAACATTCCTTCAGATATAAGCTATTCGATATGGAAAAACATCGTTTTTCAAAACAGGGTAATGTTGGTAACTGGGTCGGTAATTTCAATACTATGGGCCTTAATTAATCTTCAGAAAAGGGAAAAGTTTGTTTAAAAAAACGGTTCGGCCAACAACCAGGAATAAAGATATGCAATTACATTTTCAGCACCCTGATTTCTGTTGACATTGAAAGTTTCAAGTCCATCGTTACACCCGTGAGTTTGGTAATCGTACAGCGGAAGATTTAATTCGTTTTTACCTAAAAACCATGAAAAAGACAGTTTTAGTTTATCGATTATTTCCTGTTTGTAATTTACTTTATGTGCACAATGGTACATTAGCACCATAGCCATGGCATCTATGGGTTGTTGTGCGAACTCATGTGTATAATCATCCGGCTTTAACCACCTATCGTTTCCTATGATCGTAAGGTAATTATTCTTAAAGCATTGTTTTTCAAGAAAATGTCTGGTTTTTTCAGCCACTTCAAAATATTGTTGAATGTCAGTGATTTCATACGCAAGATAAAGCGCTGCCGGCAGTAATCCGTTGTCGTATGTAAGTTCGGGCTCAAACCACGTCCACCCATCACGACTATGTTCATTTACTTTTTCACAAAGCTGATTCGACAACGACACCAACATTTCCACAAAGTTATCATGATCAGGATACCGTTTTATGTAATGGTATAATCCCAATATACAATTGGCATAGCCACGTGCATAAACCAGCTGATCAAGATTAGTTGCGGTCTTAAAAAACAGTTCTTTCGATGTTTGTAACAATGAGTCGTTGGGTGCATATCTGATGACATATCCCAAAGCCCAAACAGCTCTTCCGAACGCATCATCGGAGCCCCTTTCTTCATCAGTACTACGGCAAAACGATAAATAATTAATAAAGCTGCCATTAGGATTTTGCATATACATTATAAAAGAAAGATATCGGTATATTAGCTTTAAGTATTTTTGTTCTTCGAAACGAACAAACGCCTTGGTGGCCACTATAAGACCCCGCGTATTATCATCTGTACAATATCCGGTTCGATAATCTGCTACCGACCCGTTGGCATGTTGCACCAGTCCGGTTTTATCTGTAAGCATCTCAAGATGAAAACTAATAAACTTTGGAATAGAAAAATTAAAACTGTCAAAAATCATTTCCGGGATAACCGTGACACCTGCTTGCAATATTTGAACAAACACATTATAATACTCAAGTCCTATTTTAGGCCATATAATTTTAGTTCCGTAATTATAGGCATTAGTTCTGAGCCTGGTCATCTTACCAGGATTGTCAAGGAGTTCAATTACTATTTCAGTCAAAGCCTTGTCATCAGAAAAGTTGAACAATTTCCCTCTTCCGTTTGCCAAAAGTGTTTCGGCATGCCAGTAAGGTGTTGAAATAACAGCGGCTCCTCCGCTAACTGCATATGCAAGAGTTCCACTGGTTATCTGTGTTTTATTTAGATAGGGAGTAACATAAATATCAGCTCTTTTTAAATATTGCATTAACACTTCTTCACCAACATATTCATTAATAAAACTGACATGATTTTGCAGATTAAACTGGGATGTAAGCTCCTCCAAAAACTCACGGTATTCTTCACCGGAATGTGTTACAACATGTGGGTGTGTTTTTCCGAGTACCACATATAGAACTTCAGGATACTTATTGATGATTGCCGGCAAAGCCTTTATAACTGTTTCGATGCCCTTACTTCTGCCAAGCAGTCCAAAAGTTAGCATGATTTTCCTGTCTTTCCAATCGTCTGGAATTATCCCGACAACATCTTTTAGCTGGCTGAAATCGGGAACCCCATGTTCGATAACCTGAATTTTCTTTTCCAGAATATAAAATACTTTTGTAAGAAATTCAATGGCAATTGGGTTCATTACAATTATACGGCTTGAATATTGTCCAATTTTTATTAGTACTTCTTTCTGATGAAACGAGGGCTCTTTTAATACCGAATGTAGCGTGGTTACCACAGGGATTTTGAGCTTTCGCAATAATTCAAGCAACAATAACCCGCTTTCTCCTCCAAAAATGCCGTATTCATGTTGTAGTAGCAAAGCTGAAGCCCCCGACTGATTAATATAACCTGCGGCATCAATATATTCTTGTTTATTAAGACAGTTTATAGATCTGGTTACGATTGGTGGGTAGGGATAATTTTTCCCCTTATCGTTCATTGCAATTACATCAATACTTATTTCCAAATGCTGCATTTTAGCAGCATCCATTATTGCATTAACCAGATTCTCGGTAAAGGTGGCTATTCCGCATTTGCGTGGTGGATAATTTCCTAAGCAAATTAATTTCATATTAATGCGCTTTTGTAGCAGAGGGCAAGATAGAAAAAAATTTAATGCGAGAGCAACATATAAGCGTTTATATTTAAGTGATGAAATTTTGGAAATTACCTCTAATTTGGCATTGTATAATGTATTCCTGCATCCGGGCCCAGCGGTAAACCCAGTAACAACCATGCCACCAGCAATACAACCCAAAAGACTAGAAAAACAAAGGAATAAGGAACCATTGTAGCAATAATTGTTCCTATTCCGGCTTTAGGATCATATTTCTGAACAAATGCAATAATCAAAGCAAAGAAACTCATCATCGGTGAAATTACATTGGTTACACTATCACCAATACGATATACAACTTGCGACAGCTCAGGTGAATAACCCATAATCATAAACATTGGTATAAAAATCGGCGCAAGAATAGCCCATTTTGCAGAAGCACTTCCCATCAGCATATTTATTGACGCAGATAGCAATATGAACAGGATCATCAAAGGAATAAGTCCGATATCGGCCGACATAAGTAGGTTTGCTCCTTCAACAGCCAGAATGATTCCAAGGTTACTCCATTTAAAATAAGCTACAAACTGAGCAGCAAAAAATACAAGAACAAAATAGGTAGCCAAAGAGCGCATTGAGGCTGCCATCCCGTTCATAACATCAGTGTCATTTTTGAAGGCTCCCGTTGTAAAACCATATGCAAGACCTGTTGATCCGGCAGTAACAAAAAGCATTGCTACTACACCGCGGATTAGTGGTGAGGTAAGAATTTCACCGTTGCTTCCCCTAAAGAAACCATCTTCGGGAATAATCCCGATAAGGGATATAATTACGATGACTATCAATGTTAATAAAGCCATCCACAACCCCTTTTTTTCAATACCGGAAAGTTTATCAAATGATTTTTCATTTTCTTCAACTTTGCCAGTATACTTACCCAGCCTTGGTTCCACGATTTTATCCGTAACAAATGTGCCGGCAAAAGCAATTACAAATGTAGATGCCACCATGAAATAATAATTAGCCGTTGGATTTACTTCATAGACCTGGTCAAGAATTTGTGCTGCTTCGGTGGATAACCCTGCCAATAACGGGTCAACTGTTCCCAGCACTAAATTGGCACTAAATCCGCCCGACACACCGGCAAATGCAGCAGCCATACCGGCAATAGGGTTTCTGCCTACAGCTAAAAAGATTACTCCGGCAAGAGGTATTAGCAACACATAGCCTACATCAGAAGCAACATTCGATAATATCCCCGAAAAAACAATTATAAAGGTTAACAGCTGTTTGTGTGAATTCAATACCAACATCCTGATAATGGCACTTATCAAGCCACTCTGTTCGGCAATACCGATACCGAGCATGGCTACCATAACAATTCCAAGTGGAGCAAATCCTGTAAAATTATCAACCATTTCTAATAGAACGCGGTGGATGCCATCATGTGATAGAAGATTAACTGTTTTTACAATTTCTTTTGTTCCCGGATGAATTACTTCCCACCCTAATGCATGGCCTATTGCTGAAAACACAAGTGCCCCTAATGCAAATATTGCAAAAAGAGTTCCCGGATGTGGTAGTGCATTTCCAATTCGCTCAGTCCAATTCAACATCTTCTGAAAAATGCCTTCTTTTGTCTTCAGTTTATTCATAATCAAAAAAATAAACGGCAAAGATAAAATTTGTAATTTTATAGAATGCTTTTTTTATAAAATTGATTTTGAAGCCTAAATTTTGCAATCTTGCAGTCGTAATGAAAAAAATAACCAATGCTAAAGAAATATTAAAAGAGCTGGAAGGCTACGGAAATGATGGAACAAAGAAGATTTTTGCCAAACATGGTGTTCGGGAGCCGTTTTACGGAGTCAAGGTTCAGGACTTAAAAAAAATTCAAAAAAGAATTAAAAAGAACCATGAATTATTGGAAAGGATAGAAAAGAATATCCATAATGCCCAGAACAGAGTACGCTATACTATGAACGGGTTTGTAATTGCAATAGGAAGTTACATAGTTGAATTAACAGAAAGGGCGAAAGAAGTTGCAAAAACAATTGGAAAAGTAAATGTTGACGTTGGTGGTACGGCATGCAAAGTTCCTCTTGCAACTGATTACATAATTAAAGTAATTGATAGGGGTAACCTTGGTAAAAAACGAAAAGACGTAAGCTTTTAAAAAAAAGTTGAGTCTGAACAATTCTGATTAATAAATTTTAAAAAATGAAAAGAGTCGTAATAATAATAAGCTTTACAAGTTTAATTCTATTATTAAATGCTTCAATAATTCAAGCCCAGGATCGGGTTACAGGCCGTAATTTTGCAACACGCTCAGAAGTCATTGCTAAAAACGGTATGGTTGCTACCAGTCATCCGTTAGCAACACAAATCGGTCTGGATATACTTAAAGAGGGCGGGAATGCTATTGATGCTGCCATTGCAATAAATGCAGCTTTGGGTCTGATGGAACCAACGGGGTGTGGTATTGGAGGAGATTTGTTTGCAATAATCTGGATTGCAGAAGATAATAGGCTGTATGGTTTAAATGCCAGCGGTCGATCGCCTGAAAATCTGAATTTAGAATTTTTCACAACTCGGGGCATGACAGAAATTCCGGCCTTCGGGCCTTTGCCGGTTTCGGTTCCCGGGTGTGTTGATGGCTGGTTTGAGATGCATGACAGGTTTGGCTCCATGAGCATGGAAAAAATACTTACTCCTGCAATTAATTATGCTCGCGACGGCTTTCCGGTTACAGAACTCATTGGATATTATCTGACTTCATCGGCACGCAGATTTATAGATTATCCCAATTTTGCAGATACTTATATGCCTAATGGCAAACCTCTGAAAAAGGGAGATGTATTTATAAATCCTTATCTGGCAAATACATATGAAGAAATAGCAATAGGGGGCCGGGATGCTTTTTACAATGGGGAAATTGCTCAAACCATTGCCAGCTTCATACAATCACAGGGAGGGGTTTTGAGCGCCAAGGATTTAGCAAATAACAAATCCGAATGGGTAGAGCCGATATCTACTAATTATCGGGGCTATGATATTTGGGAATTACCTCCCAACGGGCAAGGAATAGCTGCTTTACAAATCCTCAATATTATGGAGGGAATGGATGTAGTAGAAATGGGTTTTGGTAGTCCAGAATACATACACAATTTTATTGAAGCCAAAAAGTTGGCCTTTGAGGACCGGGCTAAATATTACTCTGACCCTACTTTTAATGAATTACCGGTTGAGGAATTAATATCAAAAAATTATGCAGATGAGCGCAGGAAACTTATTAATCCAAATCAATCTGCAGCGAGATATGATGCCGGAAAATTAGAGCAGGGCAATACGATTTATCTTACAGTGGCCGACAGGTTTGGGAACATGGTATCCCTCATTCAGAGCAATTACCGTGGTATGGGATCGGGCATGGTTCCTCCGGAATTAGGATTGATGTTGCAGGACAGAGGAGAACTGTTTTCATTAGAAGAAGGACATTACAATGTAGTTGAGCCTAACAAGAGGCCATTTCATACCATCATTCCTGCATTTATAACAAAAGATGGAAAACCCTGGGTTAGTTTTGGACTAATGGGTGGAGCGATGCAGCCTCAGGGTCATGCTCAAATAGTTATTAATTTAATTGATTTTGGTATGAATTTGCAGGAAGCAGGAGATGCTCCGCGCATACAGCATACCGGTTCTTCGCAACCAACCGGTGAAATAATGATAGACGGTGGCCGGGTGTTACTTGAATCGGGGTTTGATTACCATACCATTCGTGAGCTGATGCGTAAAGGTCATAATGTGGGGTTTGATTTAGGAAGCTATGGCGGCTATCAGGCAATTTTGTGGGATGAGCAAAATGGCGTTTATTATGGCGCCTCCGAATCAAGAAAAGATGGGCAGGCTGCTGGTTATTAGCCTCGCAGATAAGTATAAACTAAAAAATGATAAACATGAATCACTTAGTGAGTAAAGTTAAAATTATCCTGATACCTCTATTGTTCTTGCAAATTTCCTGTCACCCTCCATTAAAAGATTCTCAAATTGATGAGTTTGACACTTTTAGTTTTCTGGAACACGACATCTCTCAAATTCAAATGGGATATAAAAATGGCACCTTTACTATCAAAGAAGTTGTTCAGTCATATTTGGACAGAATTGAGCAAATCGACAAACATGGGCCCTCACTCAATTCAATTATTCTGGTAAATCCTGACGCAATTCAGATTGCAGAAGAATTGGATAATGAAATGCGCGAGGGAAAAATCAGAGGCCCTCTTCACGGCATTCCAATCGTATTAAAAGACAATCTCGACACATACGACATGGCTACCACTGCCGGTTCAAGGGCACTTCAAAACTCTTATCCAATAAACGACAGCTATGTTGCCAAACAACTCAAAAAGGTCGGAGCCATTATAATTGGAAAGGCTAATTTAAGTGAATGGGCAAATTTTCGTGGTGAATTATCAACCAGTGGCTGGAGCGGATTAGGCGGACAGGCTAAAAATCCGTATGTGCTTTCCAGAAACCCATGTGGCTCAAGCTCTGGATCTGCCATTGCCTTATCCGCCAACCTTGCAATGCTTGCTATCGGAACAGAAACAAACGGATCGATTGTTTGCCCGTCACATGCCAACGGTGTTGTGGGAATTAAACCAACAGTTGGGCTGGTAAGTCGTTCTGGAGTTATCCCAATCTCCTTCACACAAGACACTCCCGGTCCAATGGCACGTACTGTAAGTGATGCTGCAATTTGTTTGGGTGCATTAGTGGGTGTCGATTCATCCGATGCAAAAACTTTAGAAAGCAGGGGAAATTTTTACACTGATTATACACAATTCTTAATAAAAGACGGTTTAAGTGGCAAAAGAATTGGTCTGTATAAAGTGCCTTTTGGGATAAATTACAAGGTTGATACATTGATGTACAAAGCTGTTGAGTTTATGAAAAGCCAGGGAGCAGAAATTATTGAGATCGAAAAAATATTGAGTGATGATGTGGGACGTTATTCATTCGAAATCATGTTATATGAGTACAAGGACGGACTGAATAAATATTTCCAATCGCTTGGATCTGATGCTCCAATCAAAAGCCTTGAAGAACTTATTGCATTTAACAGGGTGGATTCGATAGAATTAGTATATTTTAACCAACGATATCTTGAAATGGCTCAGGAAAAAGGAGATCTGACAACCGGAGAATATAAAGACGCGCTAGCCAAAATGCTAAAGGGAAGCAGAGAGGAAGGAATTGACAGGGTAATGAACGAACATAAACTGGACGCAATAATTGCCCCAACAGGTGGCCCTGCATGGCTTACAGATTTAATTAATGGCGACAGCTATCACCTAGGAAGCTCATCTCCTGCGGCTCAGGCCGGATATCCAAATATTACTGTGCCTATGGGCTTTGTTGATGAGCTGCCTGTTGGCATTTCCTTTTTTGGCAGGGCATGGAGCGAGCCGGTACTAATAGAAATTGCCTATTCATTTGAGAACGGAACAAAACATCGAAAGGCTCCTAAATTTTTAACTGATAAATGAAATTTCCACAAAATAAAGAAGTAAAGCTCAGGCCGCTTGAATTACCTGATGTTGAAAAATTAGCAGCTTTAGCTAACAACAGAAACATTAGTGTAAATCTCCGGGATGGGTTCCCGCATCCTTATACGACAAAAGATGCTAAAGCCTTTATTGAGAAATGTATTGGACAAAACCCAACCACAACTTTTGCTATTGAATATAAAGGAAACTATATTGGAAACATCGGATTAGTTTTAGGAACCGATGTTTATAACAGGAGTGCTGAGATTGGTTATTTCCTTGGTGAACAATTTTGGAATAAGGGCATCATGACAATGGCGGTAAACTTAATAACCAATTATGGATTTGAAATCCTTAACCTTGTGAGAATCCACACCGGAATATTTGATTATAATTTGGCTTCTGTGAGAGTTTTGGAAAAATGCGGGTTTCAAAAAGAAGGGGTTTTTAAAAGAGCGGTTTTCAAAAACGGGAAGTTTAATGATGAGATAAGATTTGCAAAATTAAGAACTGATCAGTCCTCTTTATAAAAATATGCCATTGCATAAAAGTTATTGACAGAAATGCAATTGTTAATATGGAGTTAGCTAATGCCACTAAACTCAAGCAGATAGGCTTTAATAAATTCGTTCAGATCACCATCCATTACACCTTGAACATTTGATGTTTCGTAATTTGTGCGAAGGTCTTTAACCATTTTATACGGGTGCATGACGTACGACCGTATTTGTGACCCCCATTCAATTTTCTTTTTGTTTCCTTCAATTTGTGCTATGGCATCTTGTTTTTTGCGGAGTTCAATTTCGTAAAGCTGTGAGCGGAGCATCTGCATCGCTTTTTCGCGATTTTGTAATTGCGATCGCGTTTCCTGGCATTCAATTACGAGCCCTGATGGCTCATGATGTAATCTTACAGCAGTTTCTACTTTATTAACATTTTGCCCTCCAGGTCCACCTGAACGGAAAGTATCCCAGCTAATATCCGACGGGTTTACATTAATCTCAATCGAGTCGTCAACAACCGGATAAACATAAACAGAAGCAAATGATGTGTGCCTGCGGTTTGCTGAGTCGAATGGCGATAGCCTTACCAATCGGTGAACCCCATTTTCGCCCTTGAGGTATCCAAATGCAAATTCACCGGTAAACTGTAATGTTACAGATTTTATTCCCGCCCCATCACCGGCCTGATAATCAAGCTCTTTAACTGTGAAATTATTTCTTTCGCCATATCTGATATACATGCGCATTAGCATTTCGGCCCAATCCTGACTTTCAGTACCGCCAGCTCCCGGATTAATTTTGAGTATGGCATCAAAAGCATCTTCTTTGTTGCTTAGCATCTGTAGTAATTCCAGCTCAGAAATTAGGTTTTCGGTAATGCCATATTGTGCATCAAGCTCCTTACGGGTTGCTTCATCCGTTTCAAAAAACTCTTCCAAAACTGTTAAATCACTCACTGCTTCATTAGCTTTGGTGAATGAACGAACCCAGTGTTTTTTTTCTTTGATTTTTTTTAGATGTTGTTCTGCTGCTTTCGGGTCATCCCAGAAATGTGGCGATTGAGTTTTTTCTTCTTCCTCTTCGATCTCCATTTTTTTTCGATCGATGTCAAAGATACCCCCTTAAAGCTTCCAGCCTCTTGTTAAGGTCTTTTCTTCCTTCTGTTGTAAACATATTTTAATATTTATAATGATCTATTTAACCCCCAATGAAATGTAATGAAGGCGGATTCGATAGCTAAATTGCCTGCAATGCAGACTTACCTCCATATAGCCAAGGCTAAATTTCTCCCTTTAAAACTTTCCATGCAAGTTCGGGTTGAAAGCCCTTTTGTTGTGCAAACTTTACCAGCTTGTTATTACGGCGGAATTCATCATTATCATCAATTTTTTTTGACGATAGCACCGCTTTTAATGTGTTGATATACTCCTCCTCATCAAGCGAGTTAAGGGCTATTTGGATGGTTAGTTCTGGAAGTTGTTTTTGTCGTAGAGCATAACTAATTTTATTTCTTCCCCATCGGTTGTTGCGCAATTTTCCAGTAGCATAAGCAAAGGTAAATCGTTCCTCGTTAATGAAATCTTCCTTTTCAAGTTGCAGGATAATCTCAGAGATAATCTTTTCACTTACTTTCCAACTTATTAATTTTGCTTTAACATCAAAAATTGACCGTTCCTGATATGCACAAAAATTTCGTGCTTTGTCGAGTAAAAAAGTATGTTCAGGTGCCATAACAAATAACTTTACTAATTTGAAAAATAGTGTAGTGTAATATCAAAAACAATTACTTCATTTGGTCGTATGCTTCCCGAGCCACTTGATCCGTATGCCAGCCCAGAAGGAATAACAAGTTTGATTTTGCCTCCTTCGCCAATTAATTGCAATCCTTCCTGCCATCCTGCAATTACTTCGTAAAGCCTAAATGTTATGAAATCACCTTCATCAAACACATCGCCGGCAAGGGAATAACCCACGTATGAAACAGTAATATGGGAGTTAACTGAAGGGTAATCGGCAGCTCCTGGCTCATCAATTACATAGTATAGACCTGTAGATGTGTATTCGCCATCCAGCTGATTATCCAGCGCATAAGCTTCAATTAGTCCGTGGTCGATTTCAGGTTGATTTGCATCCTTCTTACAAGATTGAATAATCAAAACCAAAAACACAATTGATATAAGTGTAAAAAAATGTCTTATGATCATTATTCGTTTATTTAAAACAGCAAAATTACATATTTAAGGCTAACCAGTCAATAATATATCCAAAAGCGTTTTTTAAGTTTGGCTGACTGAGCCTTTCTTTTGGATGAATCTGAATATTTTGGATTTATGTTATATCTTTGTCGTATAACAAATTATAAAATCTACTAAAATGAAAAAATTACTAATCCCGATAATGTTGCTATTTCTGGTTTCCTGCTCTACCGTTCAGATTACAAGCAATTATGATAATTCTGTTAATTTTAAAGAGTTTAATACGTTTAGCATGTATCCATGGAACAAGCACAACGATTCGCTTGTAAACCCATATGACAAGGAAACGATTATCATGTCAGTTAAAAGCGAAATGGAAAGCAGGGGGTACAAACATATTGAGCAAGGAGGGGATTTAATAGTTTCGACTTTCGTTATTCTTGAAAATAAAACCAACTACCAGGCATATACAAATCATTATAGCGGATATGCCGGATTTGGGGGAGGCTGGGGATATTATGCTTCACCATGGGCTTACGGTTATGGCTGGGGCCCGGGCTATTATGGCGGCGCCACAACAATTACAAAGGTTGATTATGTTCAGGGAACTTTAATGATTGATATTTTCGAATTAGCAAATAAAAAACTTGTTTGGCAGGGGATAGGTACTGGAGAAGTTGATAATAATCCCGCCACACGCGACAAAAGGCTCCCGAAAAATATCGGTCAGATATTTAAAAGATTCCCTATTCAAAAAACAGGTAATTAGTAGTTAGTATTTTCAGAGATAGATTTGATGCAGTTTTGTTCTTCGCGTTTTTTAAGGTTTAGGTGAGAATGGAATGATGTGTTATTTATCTCCATGTTAGCAACAAGGCTTGAAGACAGAACGCAAAGACAAATAGTGCATTACATAGCACTGTTCGACAAAAACGAGAGTAAACAAAGATAAAATAGCCAATTAGTGCTTTTAAATGCACTTTTTATTGCATCTTGCATTTTTTGTTATATTTTTGCAAAAAAAAGAGCTGTATAATGCACTTCGAAGAATTAATAAAAACCATAAAAGAACGCAGAGAAGTTATGCAGGTAACGCAAGAAGCCTTGGCAGAACTATCGAGAGTTGGCTTAAGAACCTTAAAACAGTTTGAAAGCGGAAAAGGAAATCCAACGTTGCTGACTTTACAAAAGTTAGCTGATGTATTAGGCATGGAGGTTTGTCTTAAGCTTAAAAACGTAACTCGTAGCAAATGAGACAGGCGAAAATATTATACAAGGATGAAGAAGCAGGAGTATTAACCCAACACGATGATGGTTCATTTACTTTCCGTTATCTTGATACCTGGATGGCAGACAATAAAAAAGCCGGTATTAGCCTTACTTTACCTAAAATCGAACAAGAATATCATTCACAATTTCTGTTCCCATTTTTCTACAATATGCTACCTGAAGGTTCGAACAAACAAGTTGTATGTAAACATAATCGAATTGACCAGAATGATTATTTCGGCTTATTAATAACTACTGCAAAAAGTGATAGCATAGGAGCGGTAAGAGTAATTAAAATAGAAAAACCATGAGTTTACCCGAAATAAAATATTGCCCCGGTACATTGGCTGAAGGATTTAACACTTACAGTAGAACCTGTTTAAATAGAATGTTTCAAAGTAAAAAAGTGCATCATGTACTGCCATACGATTCACCCACATCCAATCCTGAGACAGATGAACTATTTGAAGAAAACCGCAAACATATGTCCATTTCAGGTGTTCAGGAAAAATTTTCTGTTTTGCTTGAAAAAAACAAGTTGAGACTTATCAATGAAGGAGAAATTGGTACATATATTCTAAAACCTATTCCAAGTGCAGGTAAAAGACTAGACCAAATGCCTGCTAATGAGCATCTAACTATGCAAATTGCCCGTCAGGTTTATGGTATACAAACTGCTGAAAATGCACTAATATTTTTTAAAAATGGAGCTCCTGCTTATATTACCAAACGTTTTGATACAAATAAAGATGGTACAAAATTGGCTCAGGATGATTTTGCTTCGCTAGCAGGCAGAACACCTCAAACCCACGGAGTGCATTATAAGTATTTAGGAAATTATTTAGACTTATTTCAATTAATGCAGATGAATGTGCCTGCCTACAAATTGGAAGCACCTAAACTTTTGAAAATTCTAATATTCAACTATCTCTTTTCAAACGGAGATGCTCACTTTAAAAATTTTTCGTTGCTCGAAACTTCAATGGGTGATTATCGATTAAGTCCTGCTTATGACCTGTTGAATAGTTGTATTCATATTGAAGATAAAGACTTTGCACTGGAAGATGCACTTTTACCTGGAAATTTAGCTCAAGGGAAAATTGGTAAACAATTTGCCATACTTGCGGAGCAAGCAGGAATCATTGAAAAGATTTCTAATGATATTCTAACTCTGATGCTAACTCAGTCAGTAATGGTAGAAAAAATGATATCTTCATCTTTTTTGAATGAAAGCACGAAAAGAAACTACAGGCAGTCTTATCAGGGGCGTTTCAAACAATTGATTTTTCGATTGTGATACTGATTAGTTACGTTTATATTAATCGAAAAGTATGCCAGTATTTCAAATGAACTACCTCGCCGCAAGCGGACGAGGTATCGGCAAAGGGTTTCTTTTTTAATACGCCCCAAGGGGCGGGGAATATGACCCAAGAGATCCTTCGCCTTTGCTCAGGATCAGTTCGGCTAATTAATTCCAGTTCACTATCGTTCCTGGAATCAAAGCCTCACTGATTCAAAAGTAAAACGTTTAGATATGTAAAACGAGAGCCGCACGACAGGAGACTTTCACCACGGGTCTGTAAGAGACTTGGGGTGAAATTCCATTTGCCTACTCGACTGCCACCTTTGTAGCTCATTAAAAAAAAGATTAAGCTCAAATTAAATTGACAATTGAGCTTTAATTGTTATATTTGTGAGCTTAAAATGAGTTAGGATGTTAAATTATAGAGAATCAGATATAATTGAAATTATTAAGGAAAAAGGAGAATGCTCTTCTAAAGAAGTTTTTGAGAGTATAACAACCTTGGTAAGTTATGCAACTCTAAAAAGAATCCTGACAAAATTAACTGCTGCAAATTTAGTTGAAACAAAAGGAAAAGGGAAAGGCACAAAATACCTAATATCATCTTCATATGAATTAATTCAACCAATTGATATAGAATTGTATTATAAAAAGGAGATTGATGAAAGGGAAATAAAGGGGAGTTTTAATTTTCACCTAATTACAAATATACTAAACAAGTACAATATATTCACGGATACAGAATTGGGAAAACTTGCATACCTTCAGGATAATTATGTGAATAATGTTTCTCAACTAACCGAAACCGAATACAAGAAGGAATTAGAACGCTTATCAATAGATCTAAGTTGGAAATCATCACAAATTGAAGGAAATACTTATTCACTCCTAGAAACAGAAAGGTTATTAAAGAAAAAGGAAACGGCATCAGGTAAGACAAAGGATGAAGCAATTATGCTTCTGAATCACAAAGACGCCATTGACTTTATAGTTGAAAATCCTGATTACTTGACTCCAATATCAATTTCCAAAATTCAGGACATTCATTGCATATTGATTAAAGAATTAGCCATTGATAAGAATTTAAGAAAAAGGAGAGTTGGTATTTCAGGAACTAATTATCGCCCTTTGGACAATGAATTTCAAATTACTGAGGCACTAAACAGCGCTTGTGAATTGATTAATAATAAAAGAAATATTTTTGAAAAGGCTTTACTAGCGATAGTTCTAATATCCTACATCCAGCCGTTCATCGACGGAAATAAAAGAACTGCCAGAATTGTTAGTAATGCCGTTTTAATGAATAATAATTATTGTCCAATTTCATATAGAACTGTTGATTCGATAGATTATAAAAAAGCAATGTTGTTATTCTATGAACAAAACAACATCTCATCATTTAAAGAGATATTTATTAATCAATTTGAATTTGCTGTGAAAACATATTTTTAAGAGAGATAATAAATAAGCCATATAAAGAATTTGGCGTGAAGGTGTAAATATAGCCTAACTTGCTGTAAATAAACAGTGTAGGAAATTAAAAAATTGGAGTTCCAAAATCCCAACGTTTCATCCAGCAAACCGTTTTAGTAACTCTTCAACGAGTTTTGGCACCCCAACTCCGGCATTTTCGTTAATTATATTGAGGTTTGAAATTCCTTGTACCTGAAATGCTTTGGGGTCGATATAGTATTTTGGAATATTATTGCCCACAAAGTTTATAAGGCTTGCTGCCGGATAAACGACCATTGATGTGCCAATTACAATTAATATATCTGCATTTGAAACTATAGTAATTGCAGGTTCAATCATAGGAACTCTTTCTCCAAACCAAACAATATGTGGACGAAGTTGTGACCCCAATTCACATTTGTCGCCAAGTTTTAATTCCCAGTGATCTAGCGTATAAATTAGCTCAGGGTTAATTGTACTTCTTACTTTTTTTAATTCGCCATGTAGGTGTAGCACATTTGATGAGCCGGCACGTTCATGCAGGTCATCAACATTTTGTGTTATTATTTGAACATCAAATTTTTCTTCCAGTTTCACTAGCCAAAGATGCCCGTTATTAGGCTTAACTTCAAATAGTTGCTTTCTTCGTTGATTGTAGAAGTCCATAACCAATGGGCGGTTATTTTCCCAGGCAATAGGTGTTGCAACCTCTTCAACGGGGTGATTTTCCCATAAACCATTATTGTCGCGAAAGGTGCTTACTCCGCTTTCAGCACTAATTCCGGCTCCTGTAAGTATAACTATCTTTTCCATCAGAAAAGTTATTTGATTATTTTGGATAAAGATAAGAAATAATTTTGCCAGTTGATGGATTACAAAAAAAAAGTGCCCCCCGAAGAGAGCACCATATACCTAAACAAGAATCGCAACCATTAATGATTAGGCAATATTTTTAGTTCATCAAGTTAGAACAGTTTCATGTTGTCCAACACTTTCATAACACTTTTTACTGCGATTGATGATTCATCTAACAATGCTTGTTCGTCCTCAGTAAGGTCTACTTTAACTATTTCTTCGATACCATTTTTACCTAATTTAACAGGAACACCAAGATAAACATCCTTCTGGCCATATTCCCCATTCAATAATGCACAAACCGGGAATACTCTGTTTTGATCATTCACTATGGCTTCGCACATTTGAGCAGCAGCGGCACCTGGAGCATACCAGGCAGAAGTACCCATTAATTTAACCAATTCGCCACCACCAACTTTTGTTCGGTGAACAATTGCCTCTAATTTATCAGCATCTATTAACTCAGTTACTGGAATGCCTCCTACAGTTGTATAACGTGGTAGAGGAACCATAGTGTCGCCATGACCACCCATTATTAAAGCCTGAATATCAAGTGGAGAAACATTTAATTCACTGGCAAGGAATGCTCTATATCGAGCTGTATCTAGTATGCCTGCCATTCCAAAAACTTTAGAAGAGTCAATGCCTGCTGTTTTATATGCGGTATATGACATAACGTCCAAGGGATTGGCTACTACGATAACTATTGCTTCAGGGGAATATTTCATGGCTTTTTCAACTACGGTTTTAACAATACCGGCATTTGTTGAAATAAGATCGTCGCGGCTCATACCGGGCTTGCGTGGAATGCCCGAAGTAACCACAATGATACCGGAACCAGCTGTTTTTTCATAATTATTTGTAACACCAACTACTCTGGTATTAAAACCATTGATAGGGGCAGTTTGCCAGATATCCAATGCTTTACCTTCAGCTACACCTTCTATAATGTCAACTAAAACAACCTCTTTTACAATATCTTTATGAGCAATTACATTAGCGACGGTAGCCCCAACATTTCCTGCTCCAATAACTGTTATTTTTTCCATTTTATTTAGTAATTATTTAAGTTTAACTTTTTTATTAGCACAAATGTAGTAATAATTTAACATATTGATATTGTCAATTAAACAACCTGTGGCATATTTGTTTCAACTCAATATCGAAAAATTGTTAACCTGACTGTAGATTTTCAACTCCAAAAATAAGCCTTCTAACTTTGACGGATCATAAAAATAGAATTTGTAATATTGCATTAAATCTGCATAATAATGAAAATCCTAAAGAAAGTATTTCTCATCCTGCTTCTCATTTTATTTATTGGTGGAATTGCGAGTTACTTTTGGTTAAAATCAACTGGTCCGCATTATTCAGGCAATATAAGTATCCCTGGCCTTATTAACAAAGTGGAAGTAATTTTTGATGATTATGGTGTACCACACATTTATGCACGAAATTCGCACGATGCATATTTGGCTCTTGGCTATGTTCAGGCACAGGAAAGATTATTTCAGATGGAAATGATAAGGCGTGTAACCTCAGGCAGATTATCAGAATTGCTAGGTGATAAATTTTTAAACACCGATAAAACAATGCTTACTCTTGGCATCCGAAAAATGGCAGAAAAAAGTGCTGACAAATTTTTTAAGGAAATGAATGAACCTTATAAACATGAAACTCTCGCCTATCTTGATGGAATTAATAGTTTTATTGAAAATGGGACCCTCCCAATTGAGTTTAGTTTGTTAAGTTTCAAACCCGAGCCATTTAAACCTGTTGATGTTTATACAGCAATTGGTTATATGGCGTTATCGTTCACTTCGGCTCTTTCGCAGGAGCCTATAGTAACGCGCATACTCGAAAACCTTGGTGAGGATTATCTGTTTGATCTTGACCTTGATTCTATTTCAAATTCAATGCACTATTTTGAAAATGAAAATCAAACAGAGCAACTATTCGATTTGTCATCAACTGTACAAGAAGTTTTTAACACATTACCTTTACCGGTTTGGCATGGATCAAATAACTGGGTACTAAGCAGTGAACGGTCAAAATCCGGGAAAGTACTATTAGCAAACGATACTCATATACAATATTCCCAACCCGCTGTTTGGTATGAGGCATCCATGGAATATCCGGGATTTGCGATGGCCGGTTATTATCTGTCAAGTGTACCTTATGCTATTATTGGTCATAACAACAGGTTTGCATGGGGTACTACAATATTTCCATTCGACAATATGGATCTGTATCGCGAAAAGCAAAATCCTGATAATCCGACCCAGATTTGGGTAGATGATCATTGGGAAGATTATGTAACAATAACAAAAAACATTCCTGTAAAGGGGGATGATGATATTGAATTTACAATCCGCTACACACGCCACGGTCCGGTATTGAACGGTATTTACAATAATATTGCTACAATTGATGATCCCCCTATTACTTTATGGTGGTCCTTAAACAAAATGGAATCTATGGTGCTCGAAGCTTTGTACAAAATTAATAATGCTCAAAATATTGATGAGTTTGAAAAAGCCATGCATTACATCGATTTAATTGGCATGAATATGATTTATGGTGATAATGAGAACAATATTGCACTGTGGGCTGTAGGAAAAATCCCTATCAGGCCTCAACATGTAAATTCAAAAATTATACTGGATGGGGCAAGCGGAAAAGATGAAATACTTGGCTATTACCCGTTCGAGAAAAATCCGAAGACAATAAATCCCAAAGACGGATTTATTACAACCTCAAACGATGAACACCAAAGAGTTGAAGGTATACTATATCCAGGTTATTACTCCCCAGGATTGCGGGCTGCACGCATTAAGAGGTTAATAAACTCTCGCGATAAGTGGGGTATTGAAGGGTTAACTTCAATTCAGCTTGATAATACATCAGAAAAAGACACTATGCTTGCTGCACTGATATTGTCGGAGGCCGACACCAGAAAAATTGCCAGCATAGGTGCAACATATACATCTGCAATAAATCAACTTAAAGATTGGAATGGTAATACCGATGTTAGCAGTATTGGGGCAACAATATTTAGCAACCTTGTTTATTTCATTATGTATAATACATTGGCGGATGAGCTTAGTGAACAGGATTTTAGCAGTTTTGTGAATTCATTCCTTGTACGTTCAAAGATGGCTGCATTATTTTCAAACCAAAATTCAATTTGGTACGACGATTTAACTACTCCTGAAGTTAAAGAATTGCGAAACGAGATATTCACTCTTTCGCTGGAGCAAGCTATTGAATCGTTGATTGCCCAATTTGGAGATAATGTAAGTACATGGACTTGGGGAAAAGTACACACTCTTACACACGTTCACCCGATCGGTCGTGAAGAACCGATGGACAAAGTATTTAATGTAGGACCGTTTGCTAAATCAGGAGGTAATGATGTTATTGATAAAGAAGGTTATAAGTATAACAAATCGGGAGTTTATCCTGTAATCGATGGACCGGCTATGCGCATGCTTGTTGATTTTGCAGATCCCGATCACACCTGGTCGATAATTCCGACGGGACAATCCGGTAATGTAATGAGTCCACATTACTCTGATCAGGCATATATGTTTAATAATGGTAATTACCGAATTATAAATACGAATAAAGAGGAGCTTGATTTAAGTAGGGTTCTAATCCTTGAACCGTTAGGTAAATAAACTACCTAAACTTTTAACTTTTTGATTAATTATAGCTCATCATACAAATCATAATATAATCAGGGGTTCAAACTTTTTCAGGTTCATTTATCCTATTAATAATCAGTGAAATTTAGATAAAAAAGTAAAATACAAATGCGAAAAGCCCTGTAAGGAAAATTTTAGAAATAGATACAGAAGGGAATATTGATATCAGGTTATCAATAAACTTATTGGACATAGAAAAGTTTAGTGTAGATGAATCAGTTAAAATTGTAATGAAAAAATTGAGATAATAATCAATCCAATTGCCACCCACCCTTTCAAAGATATTATTGCTCTTACTGCCTTAGGTTTAGTGGTTTCAGTGCTTAAGCCTTCAATTTTATTAATTACCGAAAGAATAAACTCATCACTGGGTTTTTCAACTGATGCTATTTTTACCGCTTGTTTACAAAATTATCTGCGTCGTCGTTAATTAGTCGATCCTTAACAACCCTATAACCTATTGATTATCAACAGTAATTTGTGAATAACCTATTGTTTTTACGCACTTCAGATTGCAAGGTTTTTAGTAATTTAGAGCAAAAGCTTGCAGAAAGATGAAAGGAAATTTACCAAATCAGGGACAAAAGAATATTTTCCGTCCAGTGATACAAGAGATAGTCAATCCTAATCACGAACTTGTGATTTTATCACATAGAATTAACTGGGATACTTTTGAGAGAAGTTTCACCAAGTTATACTCTCACACTGGACAACCAGGTATTCCAATCCGTACTATGGTTGGATTATTGTTACTAAAAAGGATTTATAACTTGGGTGATGAAACAGTTATGGCTCAATGGCTTCAAAATCCCTATTTCCAATATTTTTGTGGTGAGGCCGAGTTTCAATGGGAATACCCATGTGATCCTTCTGACCTTGTTCACTTTCGTAAACGCATTGGTGAGGATGGAGCTGAAAAAATATTTCAGGTATCCGTAGAAACCAGAAAAGATGAGATAAAGACCAAAGATATATTAGTTGATACAACAGCCCAGGAAAAAAACATCACTTATCCTACAGATGCTAAACTATTACTAAAGGTAATCCAGTTATGTAACAATATTGCAAAGCAAGAGAAATTACCCAACGTCAGAGCTACAAACGTACGATGAAGAAATTGTTGTTAAAACAGCGTTTTGCTCATCATCGCAAGAAAGAAGCAAAAGCAACATTGCGTAAACTAAGGACAATAGCGGGAAGACTTGTTCGTGAGCTTGAAAGGACTTTAAATGATCTAGGACTAAAACAATATGCGGAACAACTTATCAACTGCAATAAAATAATTGCACAACAAATACAGGATAAGAATAAGATTTACAGCTTTCATGAACCATCTACAGCATGTATCGCCATAGGTAAAGCGCACAAAAAATTTGAATTCGGCTCAAAGATTTCATTTGCAGTGGTTCCAGGGGTAAATATTATTGTTGGCGTTAAGAACTTTAATGGAAATCCAAATGATACTACCACACTGGAACCGGCACTTGATAATGTTGAAAAGATTAGGGGAATAAAATTTAAGAATGTAATTGTTGATAGAGGATATAGGGGAAAAAAGGAGATAAATGGAACCATAATAGTAACACCCCGTCCTCCAAACGCAAAACAGCCTTACAATAAGGCAACTATGCGAAAAAAATGCAGAACAAGAGCAGCAGTTGAACCGATAATTGGGCATGTAAAGCATGATTGCCGAATGGCAAGAAATTATCTTAAAGGCATGGTTGGTAACGATATAAACGCAAATTTAGCAGCAGCTGGATTCAATTTCAGGGGATTACTCAATAAAATTAAAGAACAATTATTTTGGACATTATTTTCAATCCGCGAAATATGCGACCCCAGAAAATTAAACAAACATATATATTGTTCGTACGGATCGACTAATTATCATCCTCGTCACCATAAAGAATCATCCAGGCTTTTTCGGCGGCAAGGTTTTCGGCTCCTTTTATGGAGTAATCCTGTGAGCGCGAAATAATTTCACCGTCAATCTCTACGGCAACAAGATATTGCTTTTTGTGTTTTTCACCAATTTCATTTTCTACCTTAAAAACAATATTACGCTTTTCTTTTTGTGCCCATTCATTGAGTTTGCTTTTATAACTAATTTCGGATTCGATTAGTTGTTCAATATCAAAATGAATATTTACAATTCTGCCAATAATAATTTTACGTGTAAACGTGTAACCTTTATCAAGAAATAAAGCGCCAACGAGTGCTTCAAAAGCATCTCCTCCTGCTGATTTAGGTTTTGCCGAAGGCTCGGTTCCCGATTGTATTAATTGAGGCAAGCCAAGTTTTAAGGAGAGTTTATTAAGTGATGCCCTGCTTACAATTTTCGATCGCATTTCTGTTAAAAAACCCTCATTTTTAAATGGGAATGTTTTAAACAAATAATCTGCAATAACCGCACTTAGTATAGCATCGCCAAGGTATTCAAGCCGCTCGTTGTTTATGCTTATGCCATTAATTTTTCTAGTGAATGACGACTTATGTTGAAAGGCTAATTTGTATAGATGTATATTTCCGGGATAATAACCGAAAATATTTATAATAGCCTGATAAAGTTTTTTATCAGAGGAAAAATAAAATCGTAGTTTATTGCAATTGAGCAAATCGGGAAGTTTTATTTTACAAACTTCTTAAAAATAAGTGACGCATTATGTCCACCAAACCCAAAAGTATTGGTTAACCCATAGTTAACTTTGCGCTCTTGTGCTTTATGATAAGTGAAATTGAGTTTATTATCAATTTCAGGGTCATCGGTAAAGTGATTTATTGTTGGTGGGATTACGTCGTTGAGAACTGTTAATATAGTTGATATTGCCTCTACAGCTCCTGCCCCCCCAAGCAAATGTCCTGTCATCGATTTTGTTGAGTTAATATTTATATTATAGGCATGATCACCAAAAAGTTTAATAATTGCGATTGGTTCAACAATATCGCCAACCGGGGTTGATGTTCCGTGTGTGTTTATATGATCAATGTCCTCAATAGTTATTCCTGCATCATCAATTGCGGCTTTCATACATAGCTGTGCTCCGTATCCCTCTGGGTGCGGGGATGTCATGTGATAAGCATCGCCCGACAGACCAGCGCCTGCAACTTCTGCATAAATTTTTGCTCCCCTTGCAAGTGCATGCTCCATTTCTTCAAAAATAATGCCACCTCCACCTTCAGCCATCACAAAACCGTCTCGGTCTTTGTCAAATGGACGTGATCCTGTTTTGGGATCATCATTACGGGTTGATATTGCATGCATAGCGTTAAATCCGCCAACACCACTTTCGGTAATAGCAGCTTCAGAACCTCCGGTTATAAAAGCTACAGCCTTGTTAAGTCGAATATAATTAAATGCATCTGACAGGGCATTAGCCGATGATGCGCAGGCGCTTACTGTTGCAAAATTGGGCCCTCTGAGACCATGCTTAATTGAAATATGTCCCGAAGCAATATCTGCAATCATCATAGGAATAAAAAACGGGTTAAATCTTGGTGTGCCATCGCCCAGTGTATGTTCCTTTACCGACTGATGAAAGGTGTTTAGTCCGCCAATACCGGATGCCCAAATAACGCCAATACGATCACGATCGACGGACGGATTGTTCAATATTCCAGAGTCGTTAATGGCCTCCTCGGCTGCAATAAGGCCAAATTGCGCATACCGATCGTACTTTCGTGCTTCTTTACGATCGAAATACTCCTTGGCATCAAAGTCTTTTACTTCGCAGGCAAATTTAGTTTTAAATTTGGCTGTGTCAAAAATTGTTATTGGTGCAGCTCCGCTCACTCCCGCAATCAGCGCTGCCCAATAATCAACTACATTTTTGCCAATAGGAGTTATTGCTCCAAGTCCTGTTATTACAACTCGCTTTAACTCCATAAACTTGTTATTCTATTGGTGTTCTTCTATGTAGGCAATAGCATTACCCACAGTTTCAATTTTCTCAGCTTCTTCATCAGGAATTGATAAGTTGAATTCTTTTTCAAACTCCATAATCAATTCAACAGTGTCAAGTGAATCTGCACCAAGATCGTTGGTGAAGCTTGCTTCATTAGTTACTTCACTTTCTTCTACACCAAGCTTATCAACAATAATGCTTACTACTTTTGAACGTACATCTGACATTTGTATAATTTTTGGTTAAACTCGTTGCAAAGAAAGGTATTAATGCAATAAAAAACAAAAAAAAGAAAACTTTTTAAAGGTATTGATGTGCGGATATATTAATTTAAAGATCAGGATGTGCGTTCATCTTTGCTTTTGGGCATTCTGGACGCACTTTGAGTAAGTTATAAACTTATAACCTCACAATAAATTGCATTAATTTAGCTCCTTAATTCAATGAAAAATATTACACAATGAAAAACATTGCTGTTTTTGCATCAGGAAATGGTACAAATGCCGAGCGAATTATTAAGTACTTTGAGAAAAGCAGTATAGTACAAGTTAATATTGTTCTTACTAATAACAGCAATGCAGGTGTAATTAAAAGGGCACAGTCATTATTTGTTGATGCCCATGTTTTTAACCGCAATGATTTTTACAATTCAGATAAAATATTAGATATTCTTAAACAAAAAAATATCGACTTGATAGTTCTTGCAGGATTTTTGTGGCTTGTGCCCGAATCGTTAATTGAAAAATATCAAAACCGAATTATTAATATTCATCCTGCTTTATTGCCGGATTATGGAGGAAAGGGTATGTACGGGCAGCGCGTTCATGAAGCTGTTATTGAGGCGGGGGAACCCAAATCGGGTATAACAATACATTATGTAAACAAGATTTACGACAATGGACAAATTATTTTCCAGGCAAAAGTTAATATCGAAAAAAACGATACGCCACAAAGTCTTGCTGAAAAAATTCATCTATTAGAATATAAACATTTCCCAGAAGTGATTGAGAGCATTTTATTTTAATGTTCATTAGAAATACATCTTTGGCTGATATAAAAAAGCCATCCGAAAATTGACGAATGGCTATCAAGATTTCATTTTGAGTGGATGATTATACTCCGTCAATTGCCCATTTTAAATAAATTGAACCCCAGGTAAATCCACCACCAAAGGCCGACAAAATAAGATTGTCGCCTTTTTTTAATTTTGACGCCCATTCATAAAGGCACAAAGGAATTGTTCCATTAGTAGTATTACCATATCGTTCGATGTTGATCATAACCTTTTCTTTTTCAAGCCCCATTCGCCTTGCTGTGGCATCAACAATACGCATGTTAGCCTGATGAGGTACCAGGTAAGCAATATCATCTGAGGTAAGATTATTTTTTTTCATTATTTCAACCGAAACATCAGCCATTTTGGTAACAGCAAACTTAAATACAGCTTGTCCTTCCTGATAAATGTAATGCTCACGTGCATCAACAGTTTCATGTGTAGGGGGTCTAACTGAGCCTCCGGCTTTTTGGTAAAGGTAGTTTCTTCCAAAACCATCGCTGTATAATGCCGAATCAATAATTCCTAGATTTTCGGTAGTTGGCTCCAGCAAAACTGCCCCTCCTGCATCACCAAATAAAACGCAGGTAGTGCGGTCGGTATAATCAGTAATTGCAGACATTTTATCGGCACCAACAATTATAACTTTTTTATACTGTCCCGATTCAACATATCTACGTCCTGTTTCAAGGGCAAAAAGAAAACCTGAGCAGGCAGCATTTAAATCGAAACTGAATGCATTTTTAATTCCAACGAGGTCGCTAATAATAGTTGCTGTGGCAGGAAATAGCATATCGGGTGTTGCAGTTGCGCAGATTACAAGATCTACTTCATCGGGGGCAGTATTAGTTTTTTTTAGCAACCCCTCAACTGCTTTTGTGCCCAAAACTGATGTTCCCTGCTCCTTACCTTTTAATATATGCCTTTCCTTTATTCCGGTACGCGACATTATCCATTCTTCGGTAGTGTCAACCATGGTTTCAAGTTCTTTATTTGTAAGGATATAGTCAGGAACCCATGCATGTATTCCGGTAATTGCGGCATTAATTTTTGACATACTTCGTTTTTTCAAATTATTATCGCGCAAAAGTACAAATTTTTAATCCGGCATTTCTTAAGGGTCAAAAATCAACAGTTAGCACATAAACAAAAACAAAACTCTTGAATGTTTTTGATATTCAAGAGTTTATTATTATTTGACCAATTCAGATAAATTTACTCAGCTTTAGCACCTTCAACTATCAATTTGCCTTTGTAATACATGTCTCCTTCAACGTAGTAGGCGCGGTGGTAAACATGAACTGTTCCGGTAGTAGCGCATGTTGCCAATTGAGGAGCCTCAGTTTTATAGTGAGTCCTTCTTTTGTCTCTTCTGGTTTTCGAAATTTTCCGTTTTGGATGTGCCATTTCTTTATTTCTTTACGTGATTAATTTTATTCAAGTTTAATGTTTTTTAAAGCATCCCAGCGAGGATCACTTTTTTGTTCTGAGTACTTATTGAGCTGAATTATCATTTCCTTATTACATGTAGTTTTACCAAAATCGTCATCAGGATGAACTTTTTTAATAGGCACCATTAAATTTATGTACTCATAAATTAACTGCCGGAGTTCAATGTTGTTTTGGGAAGATGGTATTGTTATAATTTCATCAGAAACCTCTTCATAAATTTCACCATATTTAACAATAAGCCGGAAACTATTTTCAATGTTCATGTTAAATTTATCCAAACAACGATCACATTGCAGCTCAACATTACCTTTAAATTGAAACCTGAAATCCATCAGTGTTGATTCTTTTGTCAAATCTATGATAAGGTTCAATAATCCCTTTTCAATATCAAAGTGCTCAAAACTTCTAAAGAACTCATCATCAATTTTATAAGTGTACTGATGATCACCGTCGCATAAACCCTTGATAGGTATAATATATTCCACCATCTTTTTCACCCTACACAAAAATTGGGCGGCAAAATTACATCTAATAATTGTGATTTACAAACATAATATATATAACCACAGGGCGAACGCATCATAAATTTAAAACATTCAATAAATACTTGTTTTCCCATCCGCTTTTAGTCTTCGACCCTTATTTCCTTCGTTTTATATGTATTGATTTAATTCTGCCAGGGTTTTATTCATTTCTCTTTCTAATTCAAGTAATTTATTTACGCTTTCATAATATATTGAAAGTTCAAGAATGTAGCTAATCAAAGAGATTTCACCTTTATCCAATGCTTTTTTTAATAATTCCGAATTATCAAATGAAAGTAAACTTAAACGATAATCATTTACATTTTTTTGTAATCCTATAGCTTTTGTGTGCATAGTTTTAAGATGATTATAAAATTGTAATTTATTATCAGTAGCTATACTTTCTAAAGCGATAGTTTTTGCCTTAGCAAATTTTACTTTATTTTTGTTTTCCCACAATGGAATTGATAAACCGCCCGTTACACCCTGAAATTGTTGACCTATAACTTTTTCGCTAATGTAACCTGCTTGAAGTTTTGGTAAACTCATAGCGCGATTCAGTTTTTCTTGCTTTTGATTGATTTCAATCTCCAGTTTTAACCAACCTAATACAGGATTATTCTGTACTGCCAAAACATACCATCGTTCAAAATCGTGGGGAATTACAGGTGTTTGAAATGAAGTATCGTTAAAATAAATAAAATTACCACCATTTAAGCGGGTTAATTCAGATAATAAAGCTATTCTTTCAATCTCTATTGATTCCAATTCCTTGCTAATATTTAGCAAGTTTAATTGTGCCTTGTTGTATTCTAAAATATTTATTTCTCCAATATCGTATTTTGATTTGTATGAGTTTGCTATACTTTGAGCATGAACAATTCTTTTTGATAATTCAGATATTAAAGCATTTGTAAAAACTAAATCAAAACAAATTGAATAAGTTTCTAAAAACAAAGATTTTCTTTGCTTTTGATATTCAAACTCGACTTGTTCATTTTTCAAATTGGAAATATGATTTTTATAACTGTATGTTGTTGGAAAATCAAATGTTTGCTTAATGTTTACATCTGTACGATTACCAATAGTGGACGGATTGCCCCACAAATAGTTAAATTCAATTTCAGGGTTTTGCAGATAAATATCTGTTTTGTTTCCAATTTTCTCAGCATCCATACTTTTTCGCAATGCTGAAAGCGTTGTGTTATTATTCTCAATCTCAGTCAATATTTTGTCAATATTATTCTGAGAGATAAGATTGGAACTAAACGTAATTATATTGATTACAACTAAAATTATATATTTCATTTCTTTACGGTTTTAATGATTCCTCGATTATTTAAAATACTGTAAACTATTGGTATAATATAAATATTGAGTAAAGTTGATGTTAGCAAACCACCCAAAATAACTTTTGCCATTGGGCTTTGAATTTCATTACCCGACAAATCGCCTTGTAGAGCCAACGGAATCAAAGCAAGAGCGGCAGTTAATGCAGTCATTAAAATAGCATTTAAGCGGTCTGATGAGCCCTTAGTAACAGTTTCATTTAATGAAATACCTTGTATTTGCAATTTTTGGTAATTTGAAATCAAGAGTATTCCATTACGAGTTGCAATACCGAAAAGGGTTATAAAACCAATAATTGCAGGAATACTTAAAACACCCGAAGTGACCCAAATTGAAAACACACCGCCAATCAATGCTAAAGGTAGATTAAGCAGAATAATCCCGGCCAATTTAAAGTTTCTAAATTCTTGAAATAACAAAAGAAAAATTATCAATATTGCAAGAATTGAAGTCAACATCAAAGTTTGTGAAGCTTTCGCTTCGCTTTCAAACTGACCGCCATATTCAATTCTATAACCTTCGGGTAATTTAATATCTGCATTGATATTTTTCTGTATGTCCTGAACAACACTTCTTAAATCTCGTTCCGCAACATTTGCCGAAATTACTATTTTACGCTGTACATTTTCTCTGGTTATCGAACTAGGACCTGAAACCGAAACAATATCAGCAACCTGTTCTAAAGGCACTTTATTACCATCATCGGTGTCTATTAATGCAGAGCGGATTCCTTCAATAGTTTCGGTATAATCTTTATTCAATCGAAGCACTAAATCAAAACTTCGTTGTCCTTCGTATATATCAGATAGCTTTTCCCCACCAAAAGAAATATCAATAAATTCATTAAATTGTTCAATCGTAATTCCATAATGAGCTAACATATCTCTATTTGCACGAATTTGAATTTGAGGTATTTCAACTTGCTGATCAACATTTACATCAACCAAGCCTTCAATATTAACAATTGAGCCTTTAATTTGATTCCCGATTGTAAACATCTTGTTTAAATCGGTACCAAATAGTTTAATGGCAATATTTGCACGGGTACCCGATAACATATGGTCAATTCTATGTCCTAGTGGTTGACCAACAGTAAATGCAATACCAGGGATTCGTGCTAATGTTTTGCGAACATCAGCCATAAACTCTTCGTGACTGCGGTCATTCAAAGTGAAATTCACATCAATTTCCGCACTATTGGTTGTTTGAGAATGTTCGTCTAACTCGCCCCTGCCTGTTCTACGTGCTGTACTTTCTATTTCAGGGATTAACAGCAATTCTGTTTCAACTAAATTACCCAAAAGGTTACTTTCTTCGAGCGAAACGCCGGGCTTTGTAACCACCGATAATGTTAATGAACCTTCATTAAATTCTGGTAAAAAGCTCCGCCCAAATGTTGAAAACGCAATAAGAGATATAAGGAATAACCCAAGCGTTGAAAAAATGACAGCTTGTTTATGTTTTAAAGACCATGAAAGTGATTGTTCGTAGTAGAAAGATAATTTGCGTACCAACCATTTTTCTTTTTCATTTTTTGCAAGATATTTTTCATTTGTAAGCATCATTTTACATAATAATGGAGTAATTGTCATTGCAACAATGAGAGAAACAAATAAAGAAACAACAAAAGAAATTCCAAGCGGTTGCAACATTCGTCCTTCCATACCCGAAAGAAAAAATAATGGCAAGAAAGCCACTATAATAATCAATGTAGCATTGACAATTGAAACTTGTAATTCTTTCGCAGCGTTAAATACAACATTAAATGACGATTGTCTTTTTTCCACCGGAATTAGCCGGTTTTGTCTGAGCCGTTTATAAGCATTCTCAACATTAATAATAGCATCATCAACCAGCGAACCTATAGCAATTGCCATACCGCCCAGACTCATTGTGTTAATAGTTAATCCTAATAATTTCATTACCAAGATAGCTCCCAGTAATGATAAGGGTATTGCCAAAACTGAAATAATTGTGGTTCGGAAACTACCCAGAAAAACAAACAAGATAATGATAACAAATATTCCCCCTTCTATTAATGCGTTTTGAACATTGCTAACCGAAGTTTCGATAAAATCTGCCTGACGAAAAATTTTAGTATCCAATTTTACATCAGCAGGTAATGTTTTATGTAATACTGCAAGATTTTCTTCAATACGTTGAGTAACATCAAGCGTATTTGCGTTGGGTTGTTTTGAAATCGAAATAATAATTGCAGGTTTTGCATTTTCAGAGGCATACCCCATTTTAGGAGCACCACCAATTTTTACTTCTGCAATATCTCTGATTCTTATAGATTTACCTTGTACTGATTTTATATATGAATTGCCTAATGCATCTATGTCAGAAGTTCGGGCTATTCCACGCACTACATATTCATTTCCATACTGTCTTACAACACCACCCGTTGAATTCTGACTAATACCTTTACATACATCTGCCAATTCAGTCATCGAAACCTTATAATATTTCATTTTCTGAGGGTTTGCCAATACTTGGTATTGCTTGTAATCGCCCCCAATTATCGTAACTTGCGAAACACCACCAGTAGCAAGAATCAATGGCTTAACATTCCATTCGGCAATAGTCCGTAATTCCATCATACTTGTACTATCGGCTTGTATACCAATAAAAAAGATTTCGCCCATAACGCTTGACTGTGGGGCTAATACTGGTTGCCCAACCCCCAAAGGTATTTGCGTTGAAACACGAATAAGTTTTTCGCTAACAATTTGACGTGCTTTGAAAACATCTGTACCCCAGTCAAATTCAACCCATACAAAAGAAAAACCTTGCGAAGAAGCTGACCGCACCCTGCGAACATCGGTAGCACCGTTAACAGCCGCCTCAATTGGGAAAGTGACCAATCGTTCAACTTCTTCCGCAGCCATACCGTGAGCATCTGTCATTACAACCACTGTTGGTGCTGTAAGGTCAGGAAATACATCTACATCCATGTTTGTGGCAGTTCTCATCCCGAAAACCACCAGTAGCACCGAACAAAGCAAAATAAAATATTTGTTGTTCAGTGAGAATTTAATAATATTGTCTAACATAGCTATAGGTGATTAATGAACATGACCTGAATGAGCATCTAAAGTGCCGGTAGCTTGAGCAAGTTTGATAAGAATAGCTCCTTTAGTTACAATTCGTTCGTTGTAGGCTATTCCTTTGATTATTTCGGTTTTCAAACCATCAGTAACTCCAATTTTCACTTCTCGCTTTTCGAATAATTCCGGCGTTGTTTGCACATAAACAAAATAACTGCCTTGGTCTTCCAATAAAGCCGTGTTTGGAACAGTTAAGGCTTCGGAGTTCGTTAGTGTTTTTAAATAGATTTCGACAAAGCTA
>JACKQG010000364.1_pt1 | contig 66544 bp, 70 predicted proteins | sample 8237621 | NCBI WGS metagenome assembly JACKQG01 (sample SAMN15677084, study PRJNA649215) | marine metagenome | biome: marine; feature: Black Sea; material: saline water; isolation source: suspended particulate matter (SPM) from the Black Sea western gyre | collected 2013-06-09/2013-06-10 | depth... | reverse complement strand
TGTACTACCATTTTGAATTGTAATCCAATCAATTACGCTTCCTTGATTATCAAGCCAAGCCCCAGAACCAATTGCTGCTTCGGCTGAACTCACATATATTGATAATATAACAATAAAAAGCATTGGAAGAATAATTTTCTTCATCATTTTCTTCCACCCCTCTTACCAGTCAAGTTACTTTTATTGTTGTATGGTTTTTGAGTTGGCTTAAAGTAAATATTTGCTTCAATCATCCAAGATCCTTTTTCAAATTCAGGAATAACATCTCTTGGTAAATGACCATTCCATTTATAGCCCCCTCTAATTTCTATAGGCAATTTTGTTCTACCGTTAAATCTAAACTGAGGCCCTAGAATTATTGAAGGTGCTTGCTCTGTGTTTGATGAAGGAGGATCATAATTATCATGATCAGGCAATCCGCCTTGAAGTGTTTGTTCAAATGATTCATTTATTAAGTTGTATCTATCCCAGCTAACACCAGCAAAAATTCCTGCTGAAAAATCATTTGTGATTTTCCAAAGAGCGCCAGCAGAAAAACCTAAACTTAGTGCGTGTTCATAGATATTTTTATCCCAGCCTAATGCTGTTGGATATGAAAAGCCTGTGCTGTCTGAGCCTATATCTTTTGGTGAGTAAGCAGTTATTCCTGCGTTAAGAATTACTCTTTTGAAATCCTTTGATGCTTGTAAGTTAACATGATTTTGTGGTACTCTAGCGGAGCCAGTGTTCATTCCAGTTCCAGCTCCGAAAGCCCAATCAGAAAGTCCTACAAATAGATCAGGTGCAGGAACATAATCTCCCGGTGTTAAGTGGAATCTCGCACCATCTTCATCATACCACTTATAGACTCTTCTTTTGACTACTTGGAATCCTGTTCCACATGGTTTCTTAACTTTTTTCTTGACATCCTGCGTTTTTAATGTTAATTTGACAGTTTTTCCATCTCTCAATACACCATAATCCAATACATCTTGAATCATGCCTTGAGCGACTTTGTTCACATGCTGAAGATATGCATCTCCATAACCAGTTCCGTCAAATTCTCGTTGTGCGTTAGCAGGATGATTGGCTTGAGCATACATTTCCGCCCAACCATAAATGCTAGAACCTGCTTGTGGACCTGGTTTTTCAATTTGAATCCAGTGTCTTCCTTTCGCATAATTTAGATTGTCTTCAAGAGCAGTCGTAAATTCTTGCTCTGAAGCAGGTTGAGAAGTTTCATTCTTTGGCTTTGCTTTATTGTCAATAGATCCATTTTTTGGCGAAGCATTTAATTCTGAAATTCCAAACAATGTTGCTAAGGCAGGAATTAGAATTAACGCTCGATAAAAACCCATATTTTCGTCTGAACCCATTTTACCCTATGGTCAGAAACAGTAAGAATTTTATAAAGGTTTAGATTTTTACTATCACCTAATGAGTACTTGATGAAACCATCAGTTAGTGAACAATTTATTGTATAAAATATTTAAATCCGTTCGACTTCTAAAAAAAGATGGTTACAATTATAGGTGGTGGACCGATAGGGTGTTACACAGCAGCATTACTCTCAAGAAGAAATGATATTATAGTGTATGAAGAAAACAAAGAAGTTGGAACACCCATACAATGTACAGGCATACTCACAGACACCATAAACGAGATCATAAAACTCAAGAAAGAGTTTATTGCTAATAAAATATGGGCTACGAGAATATATGCTCCAAATGGAAAATTTGCAAAAATTCATTTCAAAAAACCAAACATAATTGTCTACAGAAACAAATTTGATCAATATTTTAGAGACATGGCAATAGACAATGGCGTGAAAATAGAATACAACTGCAGATTTACAAAAAGAAGAGAAATCTTGAACACAGAAACAAGAAGAAAAAAGAACATAAAGTATGATAAATTAGTGGGGGCAGACGGACCACAAAGTAAGGTTTCAACCAGTTACGGACTTGGAAAGAGAAAACATCTGCGAGGAGTACAAGCATTAATAAAAAAGAAGAATGATGGAGTGGTAGATTTCTTTCCACATATTGGAACATATGCATGGGCTGTGCCCGAATCAGACACCATTCTAAGAGTGGGGGTTGCTGCAGAAACAAATACCTTAGAGATATTCAAAAATTTTAAAAAGAGATATAAAGGAAACATATTGGGCTGGCAGGGAGGAATAATCCCACTTCACAACCCAAAAACAATCACTTCAACTAAAAACGTGTTTCTGGTTGGAGATGCAGCCGCACAGATAAAGAACACTACTGGCGGAGGGCTCGTACCAGGATTGACTGCTGCCAAAGAATTGCAAAGAGCGATTGATGAAAACAAAGATTATGAACATTTATGGAGACAAAAAATCGGAAAAAGTCTGTGGACACATAATGTTGTAAGAAAAACTATGAATCGATTCAACCAAAACGATTGGAATAAACTAATAAACATCTTTCAAAGAAAATCAATGAAGAAAATATTATCCGAAGAAAGCAGAGATAAACCAATTCAAATGTTGACAAAGACAATTATGAAAAATCCCTCCACACTATTATTTCTAAGAAAACTAATGCATTAATCTTCTGAACAACATCTTAAAAGCAATTCGCAAACTATTAGCACTGCTCTGACCCTTACCTTTAGAATAATCAGAATAAGTAATAGTCACAGGCACTTCTCTAAACGACAGGCCTAGTTTATGAATTTCTTCAACTATTTGAGATGCATGCTCCATTCTATCAGACGTAATATTTATAGCCATTGCAGCCTTTCTTGAGAAAACTCTGAAACCATTATGCGAATCAGTTAATTTAATACCATAAAAAAACCAGACAAATAATGCGCCAGATTTTAAGATGAACTTCCTAAGTGCAGGAGTATTGGAATCTGACTTAAGAAATCTCGAACCCAAAGCCACCTGGCAAATACCTGATTCAACAGGTTTAAGGAGATTCTTAATTTCAGAAGAATTATGCTGGCCGTCTGCATCAAAAGTAACAATAAAATCCGCCCCCTTTAACAAAGCAAAATCAATAGCTGTTTTCAAAGAAGCCCCCTGACCTCTGTTAAGAGCGTGTTGAAGAACAAACACATTTTGTTTCTTCGCAATTGAAAAAGTATTATCTGCAGACCCATCATCTACAACCACTATGTTTTTGTAATTAAAGGATTTCAAGCTCTTAATGACTCTCTCAATTGATTTTTCCTCATTATAAGCCGCTATGACAATGAATACTTTTTTCATCTTGTAATTAGTAAAACCCCCACAATTATAAATACTATCCCCAACCACTTATAATAATTCATTTTCTCACCTAAAAATTTGAGTGAAAGAAAACAAACCCAAACATAAGTTAAAGAACTTATAGGATAAAGCAAAGAGAGTCGCCCATACTTTAATGCCCAGATATAGAAAATAGATGCAAGCACAAAAAGTAGTATTCCAAACAACAATTTTTTATTCTTAACTATAAGAAATAAATTTCTGTGCAAAGTAGCAGAACCCATCTTCAAATAAAGAGACCCAAACGCACCTATGAAAGTAGCAAAAATAGAAATTAACACCGCAGTTAACTCATTCATGATCTGCACCCCAACCAATAAAACTAACTCCTAACAGTATTATCACTAAACCAATCCAATTAATAAATAATATTGGTTCATGTAACATAAAACGCGCCATGAAGAAAACCCAAACAAAACTAAGAGCTATGAAAGGATAAAGAACAGATAACTCCCCATACTTCAAAGCGATTATTAATACTATCGCACCCAAACCATAGAGAATACAACCCACAATTAGATAAAAATTAAGTATTGAAAGAGGGTTGCTTGTAAAATATGTGGTTCCTAATTTAATAAAATATTGACCAAAAGAAGTCAAAAAGGTACAACCAATAATCAACAAAATTGCAAATAAGGAATTCTTTGATATCATCACTGTGCAGAAAAGAGTAAGATTTATATAGTTTCTTAAAAGCATATAAGAGTATAAGGGGGCTTGAAAATGAGGATTTTAGTTACAGGCGGAACTGGTTTTGTCGGATCAAATCTTACAGAAGAGCTTATGAAGCAAGGACACGAAGTTATAATTACAGGTCATGACGCTGAAAGAAAACCTGCGGGCTTCAAAGGAAAATATTTGCAACCCAGCTTTATCGGATTAGACTGGGATGAAATCGGAAAAATTGATGTTCTCTTCCACGAGGCAGCAATTAACGACACAACACTCATGGACAAAAAAGAAATGTTCAGAGCAAATGTTGATTCTACTAAAGAACTTTTCACCAGAGTCATTAAAGATGGCTGTAAACAAATAGTTTATGCTACTTCAACTGCAGTCTATGGAAACTCACCTGCACCTTACAAAGAGGATGAGGGAATAGAACCTTTGAATCCTTATGCAGAATCAAAAGTTGCGGTTGACGAGTTTGCGATGAAACTGGCAAAAGATCATCCGGATGTTGTGATTGTGGGATTGCGTTACTGCAACGTATATGGTCCTGGCGAAGAACACAAAGGAAAGAGAGCCAGCATGATATCTCAACTCGCAGATCAGATGCGAAAAGGAAATCCGAAACTCTTCAAAGATGGAGAACAAAAAAGAGACTGGATTTATGTTAAAGACGTTGTGAGAGCCAACATTATGGCTTCTCAGGCAAATGAAAGTTGCATTGTAAACTGCGGCTCAGGTCACGCAGTAACATTTAATTTCCTTGTTAAAACACTTAATGAAGTTCTAGGAACTGAGAGAGAAATTGAGTATATTAATAACCCTTATGAAGGCAGATATCAGAATTACACTGAGTGCGATATGTCTTGCGCCAAGAAAAAGATCTGCTTTGTACCGGAATTCGATGCTGCAAGTGGCATCAAAGATTATTTAGGATAGAATGGCTAAAGATAAAATTAAATTCAATGCCAAAAAAACGGATGTATTCCTGAAAAAACATTACGCAATAATAATCTTAGTTCTCATAATGATTCTCGGATTATACTTCCGGTTATACCACTTAAACTATCCCGCAATTGGATATCATAATCAAAAAGAAATACATTATTTGACAGAAGCCAGAGACTTTGCAAAAGATGGATTCTTTGAACACGGATTCTTTATTCCTGAGAGAGGGAGTTATAACCATGAAAAACACCCCGACGGAATCCACGGCGATACTTTTCCAATAACCCAAATAATTGGCGCAGCAATGTTTGGCATGTTTGGATATGAACTCTGGGCTGCGAGACTTCCAGGTATGCTAATGAATCTTTTCACGATATTATTAGTTTATCTTTTCCTGAAAAAACTTTTCAAAAGAGAAGATATAGCTCTCACAGCCGCTGCATTGACAGCAATTAATCCGCTATTTGTTTTCTATTCACATAATTTTCAATTGATTAATGCTTGTCTTTTCTTTATGATGTTAAGCGGGTATTTCTTCCTGCGTTGGAAAGAATCTAAGAAAATGGTTGATATAATTCTAACCAGCGTATTCTTGTCCATCGCCACAATGAGCAAGTATCCATTCCTAGTAATAATTGTTCCACTACTGTTCATTTTTCCTTACAAAGATCTGATAAAAAAGCCAAAGAAATATTGGCCTGGGCTTGGAATTGCGATAGTAATATTCCTATTCCTAGTTGGCGGATGGTTTTTGCACGAAGTTAACCATCAGCCACAAATTGAGGGTGTTGGAGACTCTTATGAGTTCAAAGCCATTGATCCTGGAAAAATCTTCTCCGAACAATTCAAACAAAGCACTCCTTATTATTTGGCAGACAATTTCACAACGCTTGGATTCTGGTTTGCAATTATTGGATTAGTAGGGGGTTTGATAATGTTCTTCCTCAAGAAAAAGAAAGAACAGGACTGGTTCTTTATTGGATGTATCGTGGCTAGCATTCTCTTTGTGCTTATCATGGCTGGAAAACTTGCAGGACACAACTACCATTATTTCCCTATTGCACCCATAGTTATATTTTTCATGGCTTATTTCATGTTACTTGTTGCGAACACAATTAGTGGAGTTCTAAAAAAGTATAGAGTTGTGATAAAATCATTGTTTATTATAGTTCTAATATTGCTAGTGCTGACGCCTTCAATCCAAGCTAAGAACCGACAGTTTGATCAGCAATTCTTCGGATTGGACGTGGCAGGTGATTATATTAACCAAGCAAAGTCTCCAGGTGATGAAATGATTAATTCCGGACACCAATCATACGGCTTAACATGGAATGGGGATATTAAATCTACAAGAGGCATACCAACAACTGTTGAAGAATTGCAAGTGTTAGAAAGTGAAAGAAATATTCAGTGGATCTTTCTGTATGAATACCAAACCGGTAGGATTTCACAAATGAGAGCAAATCCAGAACTATGGAATTATGTTCAACAAAATTATAAATTAAAACAATTGGGATTTTTCCAAAATCAACAACAAATAAACCTAGTATATTACATCTTGAAGAAAGGAGGCTCATTTAATGAATCGGGATTAAATGATCTAGTTCAAGGAAAACAAATACTAACAAAAACGTATGAAACCAGTAAACAACAAATTACATTCAGTTATATGAATATCTAATTATTTTTTCTATCTATAATTGTAAGCACTATTGTCAAGAACAACTCTACTAAACTCAAAAATATTCTTGCTAAGAAAGAAATAATCATTGCGACTGACAAAGGAAAATAAAATGACAAGAGGAAACCAAAAACTCCCTCTCTAACTCCAAGACCTGAAGGAGTTATCAAACTTATGAGTCCAACTGACCATGATATTGCAAATAAACCTGTTAATGCAAATATGAAATTGAAAGAAACAGGCCCAATTCCTTTAATTAAAAAGTAAAGAGCTAAGCCTGTGAAAAACCAAGATATAATATACATGAATAATATTTTAAGAGAATCAACAAAAGATATGTTGAAATCAAAATCAACTTTTTTCCGACAAACCTTGGCTGAAAATCCTATTATTTTTGTTAATACCTTAGGATGAATTAGACAAAAGGACAATAACAATAACAACAGCCAGTAAATATTAAATTGCCCTTTAAATTCTGGAAGAATTAAAATCGCGAGTAAAAATAATACGAGTGCGGCATACATATCATAGAAAACATCCAAAACCATTATGAGAAATGATTTCATGAAAGAGTTTGTCTTGCTTTTCAGCATGAAGCTACCTTTCACAAAGCTCCATATCTTTCCAGGAATATATCTCATCATTAGAGAATACATTTTGATCTTGCATAGGCGAATGAAAGGAACATTTACATCTAACTTCTTCAAAACCATGTTCCAGCAGAAAGTCTTGAAGAACCACATGAACAAAAAGATTATGAAAGAGAGAACAAGATACCAAACATTAACATTCCAAGAATAATTCTTAAGCTCATTGTAGTTGGGAATAAATATATCTTTTACAATGAAAAATATTATGAAGAAGATTACCAGAAGTGAGAATATTCTCTTGACTGTTTTATTACGGCAGAATTTTTTTAGCTTGTTTAACTCCATCAAGAAGTATTTCTCAAAGTTCATTTAAATATTTTATCTACTATTTGATTGCCAGAATAGATATTCTTCTTCTAAAAAAAGATCCTATGAAAGGCATTGAAATCAAAATTTCTTCAAGCATATTGATAAAATAAAAATGAGTTGGAAGGTGCATAGACATTTTTATTCTGAAGCCTGCTTCTCTGATAAAAAATTTTAGATATTTCATCCTCATCAAACCTATATGCGCGGGGTCTTCTTTAAGTATCCAGTTTCTTTTTTTTAGACGCTCAATTATGTGAGTTGGGGAAGGAGTAAATAGGATTATTTTTCCTCTGGGCTTGAGAACTCGATAGCATTCTTTTAGTGATTTTCTAAGAGTTTCAATATCAAGATGCTCAGTGAAGTCAGCACAGATTATTTTGTCAAAGAAGTCATCTTTGTACGGCATTTTTGCTGAGTCACCGACTTTAAAGTTTATATTTAATCCGAGCTTGTTCCCAATTTCTTTCGCATTTTTTATGGCTGACTCGGCGTAATCCAAACCATAAACATCTGCTCCTTTTTTTGCACACTCAAATGAAAGAGTTCCCATACCGCAGCCAAGGTCTAAAACTTTGTTGCCTTCAACAGGTCCGAGGACATTGAATATATGGCTTAATCTAAACTTGTATACTTGACTTAGGTTTTGATAACCTTTTTTGTGCTTTGAAAAATACTCTTCATCATACAAGTGCTTTACTTCATAAGTCGTTTTCTTAGTTGCCATCTTATTTTTTTGAAGCGTAAATCTCCAAAATATCCCCCATCAAATATTTGTTGAAAAGCTTATCTAAAAAACCTTTCTTTTTTTTCGTTGAAACTTTTTTCTTTGAATCTTTAATGGACCGCATCCTTTCAACAGATCTCTTAAACCTAATATTTCTAAGAATTGCCGCTACAAAAATTGCCAAGCCTGATTTCCAAATAGCATCTTTTGAGAAGACGGATGCATTACTAGTCGTTATACTTGGCTTCAAACCTGCTTTCTTCATGATATATGAAGCGCTTCTAGGATTAAAGAAAACTATGTGGAATTGATTGTAGCCTGACCAGAACCTTGTAAAAGGAGATAACTGTCTATAAACACTATCAAAATTCGGCGTTTCAACGATTAGCAAACCATTTTCTTTCAAAAGCGAAGTCACTTTTTTCAAACTTGTAAGCGAATTTGGCAGATGCTCAATCAGATCATACATTGTTATTATATCATATTTCTTATTCGGCTTGAAATCTTCAATAGTACCATTATATATCTGCAAACCAAGTTTTTCAACACCAAAGTTTCTAGCTGGTTTGGATATTTCTACTCCCTGTACTTGAAATCCTTTCTTTTTTGCCTCGTTAAGAAAGTAGCCTTTTCCGCAGCCAATATCTAAAAGAGAGCCTGATTTTCTATGACCTAATAGTTTGTGTAGATGTTCTTTAGCTATGGCAACATCTTTGTGTTTCCTTGCTTCGCTGAACACATAGTAATCCTTATCATATAATTTCTTTAGCTCTTTTTCGGTCGGCATCGGATCAGAAAGAATAACATCACAGTTCCTGCAAATAACAAATTTATAGAAGCGAGTTTTGACAAGCTTCATCAGAAAACCGCCACACACAGGACATTTCATTTTACGTATTTAAGCACCTCTCTTGGCTTTAACTTTGTAAGGCAGAATCTCTCTGAATGAATGCACTCAACACTCTGTCCAAGGTTATGGAAGGTATGACTGCAGGGTTGACATGACATTTTATGTGTCAAGACAATTTTATTGTCTGTAAAAGGATCATTTCTCATAGGATCAGTAGGACCAAATATGCCTATAACAGGAACTTCAACTGCAGTTGCAATGTGCATCAGACCAGAATCATTTGCAATGAACTGCTTGCATTCTTTTATTTTTTTTGCAACTTTGAATATGGACTTTTCCCTTATCTCTTCAACCTCTCTTGTCAAGTATTTCTTGAGGAGCTTAAATGAATCTTCTTCGTCAGGTCCGATAAATACTCTGACAGGATATTTGAGCTTGTTTATGAGTTCTGCATAATATTTTTCAGGCCAGCGCTTCATCTCCATATCAGAAGCAGTGCTGCTACCCGGATGAATACCAATTATTGCCTTCTTTTTAACAGATCCTGCGTTTAGAACCATTCTGGGTTTGGAATTCTTGTAACCTTTTTCCAGCAAATTTAGATTTTGAATAACATCATGAGTTTTTTGCATTTCAACTAACTTACTGTTCAAGAACGAAAGAGAACGAAAATTTTTGTTTGGATAACGATGAGCATATCTTTTCTTTGCACCTGCTAAGAAAGAAATCAGATTGAAGAACCATCTATTTCCTGGAAAAACCATGTAGCTTTCATCGTAATTGGCTTTCTTTAAAGATCGTAACAGACGAAGATTAGGCAGGAGAGCTTTGAATTTGCTCTTGCTCATGATAATGACTTTTTTAACGTCATCGTTGTTTTTCAGAGCTTCTGCACCCGGCTTATTGCCGACTAGAACGTGGACTTCTTTACCTTGCTTCCTCAGCTCATGTATTAAAGGAGTGGCCATTAAAGTATTGCCAATTCCCGCTACAGATATAACTAATGCTTTCATGTTAATAGTTAGAACAACATCTTATTTAAAGATTTCTTATAATGATTTTCCCACACCAAAACGCTTGTACCAATCATAGAATTTTCTCATACCATCTTCAATATTGACTTGGGGTTTGTAACCTAATAATTTTTTGGCTTTACTTATATCTGCATAAGTAATTGGTACATCTCCATCAGGCATATCTTTATGAATAATTTTGGCCTGTTTACCAACTATTCGTTCTATTAATTCAATGAATGATTTTAGTTTGATAATTCTTGAATCACCAAGATTGATTATCTCAAATTTGAAATCTTTTTTCAGAGCCACAATTATTCCATCAACAATATCTGATACATAAGTATAGTCTCTTGCAGAAGATCCATCTCCGTACATATCAATTGGTAAACCTCTGTGAATCTTATCTACAAACCTGTAAGGAGCCATCTCTGGTCTGCCTCTTGGACCATAGACTGTGAAGAATCTTAAAGCAGTTATGTTTATTCCATACAACTCATGATAAGTTTTACAAAAAAGCTCACCAGCTCTTTTTGTGACAGCATATGGACTAATCTGGTTGTTTACAGAATCTGTTTCTGAAAATGGAACTTTCTTGTTAGCACCATAAATACTTGAGGAAGAACCAAATATAAATTTCTTGACTCCAAATTTCTTTGCTAAATCCAGTAGATTAAGAGTTCCTTTAATATTGACTGATTCGTATATGTGTGGATTACTTATGGAAGGTCTCACGCCAGCTCTAGCTGCCAAATGGATTATGGCAGTAATTTTATGCTTAGCAAATATCTTAGTTAATTGATTGTAATGAGTAATGTCTAATTTGTAGAACTTAAAATTCTTGTTTTTCAAACTGTAAGAAAGATTCTTTTTTTTAGTTTTAGGATCATAATAAGTGTTTAGATTATCAACACATATTACTTTTTTACCTTGAGCCAAAAGTCTATCACAAACATGACTCCCTATAAATCCTGCTCCACCAGTAACCAGTATCATTAAACTCGAGAAATAGTTATGTAATTAAATACTTTACTGTAGAATCATAATTGTTCTCTAATAGTATATCTGTTAATATCCTTTTTTGAAGAACTAACTAATTCACCAATCAAACCAATACCTAGAAACTGGATTCCAAGAATTATTAATAGAACTCCAAGTATCAAAAGCGCAACGTGAGATGTAAATGAGTGTCCAAAAAATATTTTGTAAGATAAAACAAATAAATCTGCAATAACCCCTAATATGAAGAAGATTGTACCTGCAACGCCAAATAAATGAAGCGGTCTCTGATTAAAGTCAGTTATAAATTTAACAGTTAATAAATCCAATGCGCCTGTTAACAATCTTTTAGAACCATACTTACTTTTCCCAAATTTTCTCGGATGATGTCTAACCTTTATTTCACCAACTTTGAAGCCTGCACGAGAAACTAATGCAGGGATATAACGATAAAGATCACCATACAGATTCAAATCTTGGACAACTTCTGATTTCATAGCTCTGTAACCACAATCATAGTCATGGAGTTTAAGACCAAAGAACTTGTAGTTTAAACAATTAAATATCTTCGACGGAATTGTTCTACTAATAGAATCTCTTCTTGGAAACTTCCAACCAATAACCAAATCTAATCTCTTTAGAGCATCCATCATTCGAGGAATTTCTGCAGGGTCATCTTGTAAATCACCATCCATAGTTATAATTGTTCTTCCTTTGCATTCCTTAAAACTAGCCATGTAGGCAGATGACTTCCCGAAGTTTCTTTGAAATCTAATAACTCTAATTCTAGAATCTTTCTTATGAAGTGATTGAATGACTCCAAAAGTATGATCCACGCTCCCATCATCAACAAACATTAGTTCGAAAGTTTTTTTCAAAGGTTTTAAGGCAGAAACTATTTTATTGTAAAGGGGCGTTATATTCCTTTCTTCATTGTAAACTGGAATTACTATGGATATATCAACTGACATTTCAAAGTGAGGATGTGAAGGAAGATATTTATATCTTTGGTTTTTAAGAAAAATTAGCGTCTATTCTTCTTCGCTATAATAACCTGAGAGTTACCAAAATGAAAAATTGCGCAAATTATTTTTGAAATAAACTCAGGCATTAAAAATAAGTTGTAAGAACGAGACGTTGCTACATTAAAATCATAATGTGTAAAAAGCTTCTTAAGACCTTTAACAGTAAACACTGATTTATGACCATATTGGTCTATGAGATAAGGAGTATATTTTTTCTTAGAATAAACACCCATACGCAGTTGAGAAGGATGAAGACAGGAAGGAGTTGAACCAAATAAAAGCAACAATCTTGCATGAATCGAAGCAAGATTTGGAGTTGTTAGTATCAACAATCCGTTTGGTTTTAATATTCTGTGAATCTCTTTTACAAAACCATCAGGATCTTGTAAATGCTCAATTACTTGACTTGATATAACTAAATCGAATTGATTTGTTTTCAAAGGAAGCTTTTCATTTAAATCTATTTTTATGGCTTTAATATTCTTAGGGCATTTAGCCAAATAATTAGGGTTATGATCTAAAACAAATAATTCTTTGCCATTAACCTTGGACGCAACTCTTAAAATTAGTTTGCCATCTGACCCTCCCAAATCAACAATCGTAGAGAAATTCCCATTAGGAACTGAGTCACAAATTATATCTTTATTACTAGAAGATCTCCTTTTTGCGTGAGCTCTGTCAACTTTTGATAAAAACCATTGCCACATAAAAAGTTATCAACAGAAAAACGTTTATAAAGATTTCCTAAGATTAATCCCAAAGAACTTTCCACACGAGAATTCTTCCACCAGTCATTGAGTTCATATCACTGAATTTCTCAAAATGTGATGTGTGTCTGCCTTCAAAGAAGAACAACTTTGTAAACAATGATTTTGATAGAGAGGGATGTGTAATTAAAGCTTTATTCATTTCTTTCTCATAGACGAGATCTAAGAATATATCTCCGCCCAAAATATATGTGTGCTCTCCTTCTTCATCAAATATAACTACATTAGCAGGTTTTGCTTCTTGAGTTGCAGCAACTAAACCAGAATTTCTGTCTATGAAAGCCAATACAAATCTGGAATTTGAAGGATCTGAAAGGTTAAACACACCAGCAGCTATACTCACTGATTGACCTTGATTGCTTTCGCCAATTCCAATATTCATATTACAAGTTACAATATCAGATTCGTTCTTGCAACCTCTTATACTTGGAGTGCCATAATTAGGCCAAGGAGCAATCCAATTATTCGCTTCCTGATTAGATGTAATAGCTTGAACTTCATAAAAATAATCAGCCGCTTTTTCTTCTGTAAAACCAAATCTGGTTGTTAGAATATCTATAGACTCTTGATATTCTTGCTTTCGAACATTATTATATATGAATGATCTGTCAAAATTCCAACTTCCAAAGTGAGACCAAACACCCGCCTTTCCAACCATATCTTCTGAAGTAATTAAGAATGCTTCTGGAGGAGAACAATGAGTATACTTAATAACTGTTACAGATTCCTCTTCTGTAAAACCTTTTTCTAATAAATATGCTTTAGCTTCAACATCATTTTTCATTATAATTTCATAAATAACATCGACTGATGTTTCAGTGTCATCATATTTTAGGTTTACTTCATCAAAGGCATTGTTCGCACCACAGTCAAGCATACGTAAGATAGCTATAGACTCATCTTCATTATTTGACATCAATAGTTTTCCAACCCAATGAGCTTGAGGTCTGTTCTGACTACCACCATCAAAAGTTACAGCTCTATCTGCAACTGCTTTGAACCAATGGCCAAAATCCCACCAAGATGTTATAATAGCATTCTCAGCAGAGTTCTTTTGTATATTTGTTAGTGTGTTCCACCAACCGTCAGTCATACTTGGAATCTCGCTTTTAGCAGTATTATGAGCTGATTTCATTGGCCCAATTAGTAATAAAAGCAACAGAACAATGAGCACAGCACCCATAATTTTCCTGTTAAATTTGAATTCTTTAGCAGTCCAGTTTGTAAGCCACGATTGAACTGTGCCAAAAGCAATTCCTAATGCAATGGCATAGGCAGGCACCATTAGTAAAACGAACCTTGTTCCTTGAGTACTAGCATAGATGGTTCCCGCAAACCAAATAGTTAGGAACAAGGCATATTTTACGTCAGTATTTCTTTTGTCTTTAAGCAAAATAATAAGTCCTACAATAACTGGGATCGCAAATATTGCTAAGTACTTTACAGGAGATAATTTTATGGCTTCCTTTGAAACTAGCAAAGCGAATACTATAACGGCTATACCTAAAGTTACAAAGTCCAATTTCGAAACATTCTTCTTCTTGAAAAGTGTAAGTATGACTCCAATACAGGCAATAAAGAAGAACAATTTACCACCAATCTGTTTTATGATGGAATTAATGGATGCAGCGTTAAGTTCTGCAACAGTAGTGTAAACATTTGGCCAAAGATCTGGCTTGGCTGCTTGTTTTATAACTTTAAATTTTAAAGGACCATCAATGAAGTTCTGAAACTGTGAGGCACCTGAAAACAAAGAGACAAATATACCTGATAATACTATGAACAACACTAACATTGTCAAAGCGTTTTTGAAATCTTTATTCCAGATTTTCTTAAACCCTTTGTATTGAACTAATGATTTTACAACTAAATAAACTAAGAATATAATTATGGCTAATAATAGAAAGTCAAATATGTACCACCAGCCACTCCAAGCAAAACTGTAAAGCCCTGTTAAGAAACCCGCACCAGCCAATAAACCCAATTGTTTTTTCCAACTATCTGATTCAAACGCCTCTATAAACAGCCAAGCTATAAAAAGCGGGAATAATACATTGTAGGGATCTGTATCAGCGAATCCTCCAGCAGTTCTTCCAATGAAAGCAGGATGGATTGCAACAATCATACCTGCAATGAATCCTCCAAATAAACCAACTTTCTTTCTTGCGATGAAGAATGCAGGAATAACTGCGAGTGCAGATAAGAATACCGGTATAAAAAAGAAGTTTGTCATCAAACTATTATTAGCAAATATGTTTACAAAGCGATGAAAGAAAGCTCCAAAATATGAATGAAAAGTATCTGGAACATATTTTCCACCAGGCCCCAATACATGTGAATCAAAATGACCATTTTCATCTACTGAATCACCATAATGACCTTTCTCAATAATATTTCTGGAGTATCTATAATAGAAATAGGGATCAATAGCCAATAAATATGTTTGACCCTCATCATTTTGGAATCTTGTCTTCATATCTTTTGAAAGACCTTCAATTTGTGCTTGCAAAGATGGACCTTGTTGCTGTAAAAATTTGCTAACTTCCTCATTGATCATTTGGTTCTTGCTATCAGTAGGAAGATTAGGATATTGAAGATTGATATTGCTAGCAACTTGACTTCGAACATTATTATAGATGTTGTTATAAGCCCAGTCATCAGTTACTGGAAGATAGTAAGAGTAAGATCTGTAATAAATTGAAAAGAAAATGGCTATGGCTATTAAGAGTATTATAATCCAAGCTTGATTCTTAGGAAATTCAAACTTTTTAAGTTTTGAACCTATGCCTGAAAAGTTTATAGAAAGATCATCATCTTTTTTCTTCTTTGTCATCATACCCCCATTAAGAAAGATGTTATGATTGATTTATATACTTTTTGATTGGCGACAAAACCCATATTTAGAAAAAGTTTAAAAAAACCAATATATTCATAAAACTAAAATGGAAATAATTCAAGTATTAGTCATATTATTTGTTATCTTTGCATATAGCAGAGTACTTCTCAGATTTAAAGACAAACAGATGAGACTTAGAGAATTCACTTTCTGGACAATAATATGGGCTGCAGTTGTAATAGTTGCTGTTTTGCCGGCATTTACAGGATGGTTATCTAACAAAGTTGGAATTGGCAGACCAATAGATATCGCAGTTTATGTTAGCATAGTTTTGGTGTTCTACTTAATCTTTAGAATGTATGTAAAGTTCGAAAAACTAGATCAAAACATAACAAAACTTGTGAGAACAGTGGCCATAGAGAAAGAGAAGAAAAAGAAATGAGCTCGATCAAAGTTCTTAGAACAACGGACAAATATATTATAGGCCCCGTAAGCTGGATAATTGGTGGGTTATCCAAACTGTTTTCCAAAGATAAATTTGATGTTAAAAGCATTGCATTTGTGAAACTTTGGGCTATAGGAGACTCCGTAACATCACTTCCTTTGATTAAAGCCATAAAGGAAAAATATCCAAAATCTAATATAACAGTTATTGCTCATAAACGAAATTTCACAGTATATGAACATCAGAGCTTTATTGATGAAATAATTTTATTTGAAGAAGAAAATTTGTTTAAATTTCTTAGAAAATTTGACTTAGTGTTTGATCTAGAACCTTATCTTAATTCATCAGCACTACTGTCTTGGTGGATAGGTAAATTTAGGATTGGATTTTCAAACCAAGCAAGATCAATTCTGTATAATAAAACCAGCCTATTTTCAAAGAGCAAACACATGGTTGAAATGTATATGGATTTGGGAAGACAAGTAGGAATTGAAAAAACAATTAGTAAACTAGAAAAGCTAAAAGTTAATAAAAAAGAGAAAGAACAAGTAGATATATTCTTAAGAAAAAATGGTGTGAAAAAGAACGATAAACTTGCAGGCATATGCACTGGTGCTGCAGAATCCGTCAGAGAAAGAATGTGGCCAAAGGAAAGATTTGCAGAATTGGCAGACTACTTAACAAATAAAAATTATGTGGTCATATTTACAGGTTCGCCAGCAGAGAGTAAACTTATCGAAGAAGTTCGAAGTCTAATGAATACAAAGTCTATAAACTCTGCAGGGAAAATTAGTTTGACAGAATCATTTGATTTGATTGAAAAGTGCAATATTTTCATTAGCAATGATACAGGACCAATGCATGTGGCTGCAGCACAGGGATGTAAGACAATTGGATTATTCGGACCAAATACTCCTGTGAGATGGGGTCCTTTCGGCAAAGGAAACGTGTCAATTTATCACAAGATTTCATGTAGCCCGTGTATTATCAATGAAAAAGGTATCATGCCAATTTGCATCAATAAAGAATTCCAGAAATGTATGAAACTAATCAGTGTAAAAGAAGTGAAAAAAACAATTAATAAACTTTCTTAATCAACTAGTTTTGTTTAGAATAAATCTTTATTATCTTATCTACAATTTTTGTTGTTGAAAAGTCACACAAATCTCCAACTAAATGAAGCTTTGCGCCTATTTCATCAAGAAGAGGTTTCTCAACACAATCCCCTCCATATCCAGCATAATTGACGTGAATATCTGGAACAACCGATTTGATAAATTCCATGGGAACGGTTTCATCAAAAAGAGTCACATAATCTACACATTCCAATGCAGCTAAAAGTTCTGCTCTGTATTGCTCAGGTATAATTGGCCTATCTTTGTTTTTGTATGCTTGAACCGATTTATCACTGTTCAAACCAACTATGAGAATATCCCCTTGTTTCTTAGCTTCTTCAAGCATTCTAACATGCCCTGCATGTAAAATATCATAACTACCATTAGTTGTAACAATTGTTAAACCAACTGCTTTAAGTTTAACACATAGTTCCTTAATTTCTTCTCTCGTTTTTATTTTTTCAACACCCATAATTATCAACTCCAAACATAATCAACACCTTTCCCAGCATAATTTGTTGATTTCATAACTACATTCATGCCTGGTGTCAAAGTAGGCAATTCATCACCAACAATTTCTTGTTTAACACGCAATACATGAAAAACATTTGTGAAATTATACTCTGAAAAGAATTCCAAGTAAGCTTGACCTTTAGCAATAATTAAATCAGCAGATTTCAAGAGCTTCTTGAAATCATCAGATACATCTTCTTCATGCAAACCAAAACAGTCACTACCTGTTGAAACAATGAGACCAAATTCGTCTAATTTTTCAGATTTTAAATCTGCAACTGTCACATCATTCAACATAGGTTTATCTTTTCCCACAAGAAAAACATTTTTCTTATCAACATGTTTTACGATGAAATCAAGTAGCAAAGTATCGAATATCATTTCTCCATTATTATCAAAGAGATAAAGAACATTTTTCGCAGATTTAATCTCGCTTAACATCTCTTCAACTTGATTAACTGAAAAATTTTCCCTTTTAACATTTTGAATGTCTGCTTTAAGTTGCTCTAAATTGTATATGCTATCCATACAAGCTCCAAAATCTATTTTGTTACCTATAATAGTGAGCATCACAGAATCTCTTATGCTATCTGATTTAAAGTTTTTAAGAAGCTGTTTCGCTTGAATATTAGAATTATCCTTAATCAACTTGTAAGGATCTGTGCCATCAATTATTCTATAAAATTCTCTGTACCAATCAGTGTGAAACTTAGTAATAAAAGGATGACACCATTTCCCTTTAACAATTCGTGTTTCAATGTATCTCTTCAACTCTCTTTTTAGAAGTTCTCTTTCTTTTTCAGGAACATTTGCAAAATCCATAAAACTACTTATAACAGATGTATGACTTTCCAAAGGTCTATCTTTAGTCTTCATTTTTCATGTAATGATTTCTTACTATTTTTAATAAAATCAATCATGCTTTCGGTTGAAGGCCCCATCAAAGGAAGAGCTTTAGAACTCATATCCTCAAATAAGTCTTTGCCAACAATCTCTTCTTTTGAATGAGTTCCTCCTTTCACAAGAACATCGGGATGGAGGGTTTGTATGAGCTTTATAGGCGTCAGTTCTTCAAAAATAACCACATAGTCAACAAAGCTGAAAGCAGACATAATCTTGGCTCGATCACCCTGGTTTAATAGAGGTCTATCGGTGCCTTTATTTGATCTTGTTGATTCATCACTATTCAAAGCAACTATCAATATATCTCCTTGTTTCTTTGCTTCTTGTAAAAATTGAATTATTCCTGCATGAATAAAATCAAAGTAACCATTTGTGAGAACAACTTTTTTCCCTTGCTTCTTAAAACCTTTAACTAATGAGCTTAATTGTACAGGAGTCACAAGCTTGTTGATGGATTCATATTCATTTTTAATTGCACTTAGCAATTCACTTCTTGAAACAGTTGCAGTTCCTTCTTTTTGTACAGCCACACTTGCTGCAAAACTACCAATTTCTAAAGCCTCACTGTGAGTTGCATTAGATAGTTTTGAAAGAGCAAAAGCTGAACTCATAGTATCACCAGCACCACAAACATCAACCACTTTTTTAGCAAAACTTGGAAGTTGAAAAGTTAAAGATTCATCCATAACGATTGCACCTTTCTTTCCCAAAGAAGCCAGAACTACTTTGCTTTTAAGATTGGTTTTAAGATTTTCAACTGCTTTCAACAAAGTTTCATCATCTGTGATTTTTATGTTTGTTGCAATTTCGGTTTCTTTCTCATTCGTGATTATCAAATCAAAATCTTTGAATTTTTTTATGTTAAGCCTAGATATTCCTACAGTTAAGACATTATTAGATTTAGCTAAATCAATAATTTCTTCCATTAATTCATCATTGATTAATCCAGTTCCACCTGTTTCATCATAATCAGCCATAAAAATAGCATCACAAGACTTAACTTGCTCTCTAAAATTTGATATAACTTGTTTTCTTGTACTTTGTGATAAAGGAGAATCATTTTCATGATCAAATCTTATGACATGTTGACTAATATTACCACCAAACAATAATAGTATCCGAGAGAAAGTACCAGTTAGTCTTTCTTTATCTAAAATTAGTCCTTGAGTATCAATACCCCTAGAATCCAAATCAGATTTCAGAATATCACCGTTGTTATCTGCCCCAATAACTCCAACGGTTTTTACAGTTGCTCCCAGTTCTTTTAATACACAAGCAACATTGCCTGCGGCCCCTGGAACGTGAATTTTTGATTTGACAATTGCTCTTGGTACGGGCGCTTCTGGACTAAATTGATCGCTTGTTGTTTCAATATATTCATCCAAATAAAAATCGCCGACTACCAAAATAGTTTTGTTTTCAAAGTCGTTCAAAATCTTTTTTGTCTTGTCAACATTTAGTTTGGTCATTTCAAACCTCCAATTGGTTCAACTGTGAACATAATTAGTTTTTCTGAGCCATTATTTTCTAAAGTTATGGATGTTTGTGGAACTATAAAAAACTCTCTGTTTTTGTCCACACTTACTTGATTATCATTTAGTGAGCCATTTCCAGACCAAACAAGTCCCGCAATTGGTTTTTCTTTTGCATTAATTGTAAGTGATTTACCACTATTTATTTCCCAACCCTCACCATAAAATTGATCAAAAAATATCTGGAATCTACGACCAAAATCTCCTTCCTCAATAATTTTTATTTCTCTTTGATAATGATCTTTAAAATTTGGATCTGTTGACACATCCCAATCTAGTACTTGGTTAATTAGATCATCTTCATCCTTTAATCCTCTAAGAACCAACTTGTTGTATTCCTCTTCCCAGTTTGCTTCAGGAATTCTATCTTCAAATTTCCAACCAACATTGTTAAAATCATCTTGAGGAAGTTGAACCTCAAATGTAACCCAAGGTCCTGGAGAATGAATAGTGCCTGCAGGCATTGTCCAACCAGAATAAGGTTTGACAATATGTGGCTCTAATAACTCATACATAGAATCATCTTTCCCAAAATGTCTTAATGTTTCTTTAAATATCTCTTTTGTAACACCTGACTTAAATCCCAATCTTGAAATGGTTCTACCAATCTCTCGATTATAAGGACCAACGTTTAAAGGTGGAAAGAAATATGCTTCGATTTTGCCAGGTTTTATGGCCACACCATCAACGATGTTCCCCCCATGGATATGTGGTGATATTGCAGGAACTTCTTTTTGATCTGAAAAACTGGTTTTCTTAGGAACTCCGCCAATATCAAGAATTTTTGTTAGAGGCCAAGATGTTTTCCAAACTCCAAAAAGTTCTTCTTCTGCAACATCTGATATTTGCTTAAGAGTGACCTCTCCTTCAATTAAACTTATGCTGGTTAATCCTTCTCCTTCTTTTTTCTCAGGATTCTCAGCTTCAACAAGAGACATTAACCATAATTCGACAGGAACATAACCCCTCTCATCAACAAAATCTTCTGAAAATTCACTATTCTTAGCAATTATATCACGACCAGAATAATTTCCCCTACAAACAAAGGTTGGTTTACTAGCAAATACAATTCCTTTCTGTAGTTCCAGGGTTTTTAATAGATATTCTTTTAAATTGGTCATCATGTGGTGACGAGAATAAAACTTTATTTAAAAAGTTTTACTTGTAAATAGAGGATTCATCGTCGACACAAAAAAGTTCACAAAAAACATTAGTTAACTATTTATATGTCACATTAGTCCTGGTAAGTTAAGATGGATAAGAAAATGAAAGTTTTACTTGTAACAGAGTATTTTACTCCAAAAATGTTTGGTGGTGGTCAAATAAGTGCACATCAACTAGCAAAGACTCTGGTGAAAAAAGGGTTAACTGTGTTTGTCCTAACAGCACATTTCTCTGGCTTGAAAAGAGTTGAAGAAATGGATGGATTCACTGTTGTAAGAACTCTAAAAACAGGCGAAAATCCAAATGCTTTCAAAGATAATCTAAGAAGATTATTTTGGTTTCAAAAATCAATCAAAAAAGAACTCCCATTATTGGATAAGAAAGAAAACTTTGATATAATACACTTCCTGAATACAACGGCCATACCAAACTTTAAGATAAACAAAAAAACATTTGCAACCATCAATGGCTACACAAACTTTTGTCCAAAAAGAAATTTATTCTACAAAGAAAAAAAAGCTTGTGAAGAATGTAATCCGGGAAAATTCGTTAAATGCATAGTTAATTCAAAATTCCTCGGAAAATACAAAATGCCTTGGTATGTAAAATACAACCCTATAATCTGGATGTCAGTTTATTCTAATCATAAAAAAAATAATAGAAATTTAGACAATGTACAAAACTATTTCGCAATATCAGGATTTACAGAAAAAATGTTGATAAAAAATGGTGTTAAGAAGAAAAATATTTTTAGAGTTCCAAACATAATAGATATTAAAGACTCAGACAAAATATTTCATTTAAAAGATAAAGGTGTTAAAATTGTGTTTATTGGTGTGCTTGAAAAAATCAAAGGAACAGAATTAGTCATAAGAGCTTTCAACAAAGTAAATGGTGATGCAAAACTCTTAATATTTGGAGATGGATCTGAAAGGAAAAAACTAGAAAAAATAGCGGGTCCAAATGTAAGATTCTACGGAGATGTTAGATATGAATTTATACCATCCATTTACAAACAGTCCGATGCAATAGTGCAATCATCTCTATGGCCAGAACCATTTTCTAGAATAATGTTGGAGGCCACATATTTTGGTAAACCAATAATTGCAACAGATAATGGTGGAAACAGTGAAGGAGTTATTGTAGGACAAAATGGTTTCTTAGTAAGAAATGAAGAAGAATTAGTAGAGAAACTAAATATTCTAATTAACAACGAAAACATAAGAAAAGATCTTGGAATAAAAAGCCGAAAAATATTTGAAGAAAGATTTGAAAAAGAAATGGTTACAAAAAAAATTCTTAATGCTTACAAAAAAACTTAGATTTTCATTTTAGATATATCACGAAGAATTTTCTGTATGTGCTTCCAAAGTTGAAAATTGAAAATAATTTCCAATGCTTAAATAGCTTGTTTCTGTCAAACTTATTCCAAAAAAATCTCATTGGCCCTCCTAAAATACAAGTAAAAAGCCACACATTAAGATTATCATTTTTCACAACTTCCAGTTTTGCCACTTTTTTGTTCTTCTTAATAACATTAACAATATCTGCATCCATTGGAAGTTGAGCCTCAGCATGTTCTGAGAGCCATTTCATATTTTTCCCAAAAGCTTTTCCTAATTTTAAAACAAACGTTTCATATTTTTTTGCTTTCTTTCCACAAGGTACACCAATAATCAATCCTTTCTTTGCAACTCTAATCATTTCAGTTATTCCTTGAGATCGATCTTTTTTGTGAACATGTTCTAAAGTATCATTTGAAATGATTAAATCAAAAGAATTAGTTTTGAAAGGTATTTTTGTCATAGAAGCTTTAATAAATTTAATTTTTGGAGAAACACCATAATTTTTTATGTTCAAAACAGTTATTTTTTTATCAGGGAAAAAAGAAAGACAACTTTCATGATTTCCACCCACATCAAGAATTGTCTCATAATTAAAACGGAGCTTCTTCATCTCGGCTGCTCTTCCCAAATCTCTTAAGATACCATCATGCATTTTAAACCATTATTTAGTCCAGCTAGGGGGAAGATTCTTAGTTATTTCTATATTTTTGAATTTACTACTTCTCTTACTACCAGTTTTTTTAGCCCACTCAGCCATTTTTTGAACTCCCTGTTCTAGTGAAAAGTTTGTCTTGTAGCCTAAATATTTTTTTACTTTTGCATGTGAAGAATATGCATGTTCAACTTCGTTTCTTGCGGGCAAGTGAATGAGTTTCTGCTTTGAATCCATTGCATTCATAACAACTGTAGTTAAACGATTCACTGTAAAAGGTTTGTCGGCCCCAATATTAAAAACTTCATTGTAAGCCTTCTTAACTTTAATAGATTTAGCTATTATTGGCGCAACATCTCCAATGTATGAGAATGCTCTTGTCTGCGTACCATCACCAAATATCGTTAATGATTTTTTCTGCATAATTTGATTCATGAAAATACCTACAACGTTCCTGTATTTATCGCCGAGGTTCTGCCCTTCACCATACACATTATGAGGTCTAAAAATTATGTAGTTCAAACCAAACATTTCATGAGCACACTTCAAATCAAGTTCAACAGCATATTTTGAAACTCCATAAGGATCTTCTGGCTGAGGAGTTGTTTCTTCCTTCATTGGAAGTTGGTTTGCACCATAAACTGCGATGGACGAAGTAAACACAAAACACTTAACATTATACTTAATAGATTCATTGATGAGATTTATACTTCCAAGCAGATTATTTCTATAATTAAATATTCTGATAAAATGAGATAATCCTTCGGCAGCATAAGCTGCTAAGTGAAATACATAATCAAACTTGTATTTCTTGAATAATTCTTTTACAAGCTTAAAGTTTAATATGCTTCCTTTTACGAACTTTGCTTTCTTAGGAACATTTTCAGCGAATCCTCCGCTTAGATCATCTAGAACTATGACATTATAACCTAACTTTATTAAATCATTTGTTAAATGTGAGCCGATAAAACCTGCTCCGCCAGTAACTAAAATATTGTTTTTAGTCATTGAATCACCTCGACATTTGAATTATTTAATGGTTTATAAACTTTACTTTTATAAGAAAAATTAGCTTTTTATCCTGTGAAGAAGTTTTTTGATTTCTGATAAAGAAAGAACTCTCAAAATAAATAATAAAAGTACATAAACCACTAATGCCACTATTAAAGAAATGGACAACTCAAGCCAAACGTTTGAATGTAAAGATGATTTGAGAATTAAAATGACTGCTGTAAAAATTACGCCAGACACTAAAGTATAAATTAAAGCTCTAATATCAAATTTCACACCAACTGATTTTTTCAAACTAACAAAAGTCCACACAGATATAATTGCAAAAGATATGAGTGTCGCAATGGCAGCACCTTCAATCCCAATGATTGGTATTAAAATAATATTTAGAACTATGTTTAGGACTGCCGCAGTTAAAAATATCTTGCCAACAATTGAGTGTTTACCAATACCTGACAAAACACCACTATTAATTCCACCAGAGACATTAATGAGTGCAGCTATGGCAAGAATTCGAAGAACATTGGCTGCAGGTTCATAAGCGGGCCCAAACAAAATCCTTATTATTAAATCAGGAAAGATGATCATCGTAAAACAAGCAGGTATCAAAACCAATGATACATATTTGTAAAGATCTTTTATACCCTCTCTTAAGATCTCAATTTTCTTTCTAGCCCAAAGCTCAGATGTGAGGGGAAGAAGAACAATTAGTAAGGTTGTACTGAAATTGGCCAATATTTTTGTTGTTGGAAAAGCTGCTTGGTAAAAACCAACGTCTTCTAGTGAAAGAAAGAAAGTTATCAGAATTGTGTCTGCATTAGTAAAAATAACTGTTGAAACAGACATTATAACCATTGATACTCCAAAGAGAGTGAGTTTCTTGAAAAGTGGTTTGGTAATTGTAGCTTTTACCTTTGTAAACTTGGGAAAATGTTTTTTGAAAAAAATAGGTGCAAATATGATTGGTAAAATAAATATGAAATAATGTGCTACGAAAGGAGCTTTAAGACCCATATTGAAAACTATCAAGAAAAGGAATGTGAAAACAAAGACTATTACGTTCTGGAGAAGTTCCATGACCGAATAATAATGCATCTTCTGAAATCCTTTGAAAGTATAACTAAGAGTTGACTGGAATGGAAAAAATATGAAATATATTGCATATAAAATTATTAGGTAATGATAATCTGGCATTTTAAGATAATGCGTTGCAAGAAAACCCGATATTAAAATAAAAATTACTCCAACAATAGCTGACAAGATGAAATGAGTCAAGAGAGTTATTATTATTGATCCTTTGACATTTGAATACTGTTTCTTAACAAGAAACTCCGAGATATACTTGACTAAGGCCTGTCCCAAACCCAATCTAGTTATTACAACAAATACAAAGAAAAATGACAAGATAGAATAGAAAAGACCATATTCAGCAACAGATAAGTTTCTAGCTAAAAGTAATCTGAAAAGATAACTCACACCTAATGATGCAACCCCTACTAAAAAAATTGTTACAGTACTACGAACCGCTTTCTTAGTATAACTCTCGACCATTTTTACTGATAGGAGACCATAATTTATTAATCTATTGAATTTAAGAAAGATTTAAAAGAATGGCTCAACACCAATAACACATGAAGTTTCACGAACATAAAATCAAGTTTGGAAAAGAAAAAACATTTGCTTGTGCCGACTGTGGAAGAAAAATAGACCTTTCAAAACTGGTGATTGGATCTGGAAAAAGAGGGTTTGACAATTACGTGAATCTTGACTTAGTAAATTTTCCTAAAGTTGATATATTACATAATCTTGATAAATATCCCTGGCCATTTCCCGATAACACATTTTCAGAAATCTACGCTAGTCATATCATAGAACATTTAGATGTTGAACAAGCCATGAAAGAGATTCATCGAATCTGTAAAAATGACGCTTTAGTTAAGATTATGGTTCCACACCACAGCAACCCATTCAAAAGATTATCTCACAGATATGAAGGATTTAATCTGGAAACATTTACAAATCATTTCTATAAAGGGAGCATCTACTGCGATGTAAACTTTAAACAACTCAAAGCCAAATTTATGATCAGAGTTTCTAGGCAATTTATGAAGGCTGAAAAATGCAAATTCTTCAACTGGATTATTAATAAAAAAAACTTCCAAAGAATATATGAAAGATTTTTCTGTTATATGCTGCCTTCGGCAGAGATACAATATCTTTTGAAAGTTGTCAAATAAAAATAGACTAATTAATAATTAATTAAAGGAAGTATTTTGAACCATTCAATGGTACTTTTCAAACCCTCCTCTAATTCAATATCTGGTTTCCAACCAAGAAGATCACGAGCACTTGAAATATCTGGTTGCCTCTTTGTAGGATCATCCTCAGGAAGCTTCTTGAAAACAAGCTCTGATTTTGAACCAGTAATATTTTTTATCAAATTAGCTAGTTGAAGTATTGTGAACTCTTTTGGATTGCCAAGATTCTTTGGACCAATATAATCAGATTCCATCATCATCATTAAGCCTCGAACCATATCACTAACATAACAAAAACTCCTAGTTTGTTTACCATCACCATAAATAGTTATTGGTTCGCCTAATAAGGCTTGTCTGATAAAATTTGATATTACTCGCCCATCACCAGGCCGTAATCTAGGACCATAAGTATTGAATATTCTGACAATTTTGATATCTGCATGCATCTCTCTATGATAAGCCATTAACAGAGCTTCTCCAAATCTTTTACTTTCATCATAGCAACTTCTTATTCCAACAGGATTAACATTTCCCCAATAACTTTCTTTTTGAGGGTGTTCTCTGGGCTCACCATAAGCTTCACTAGTGGAAGCAAAGAGAAGCGTTGCATTCTTTTTCAAAGCCAATTTAACAAGATTATAAGTTCCGATGGAATTAGCCAAAGCTGTTGAAGTAGGAAATTTCTGATAATCAATAGGACTTGCTCTAGAAGCTAAATGATAAATTTCATCAAGTTGACCTTTAATCTCAAAAGGTTTTGTTACATCATGCTTAATAAGTTTAAAATGTTTATTCTTCATAAGATGAACTATATGATTAGTGTGTCCTGTAGCAAAATTATCTACACAGAAAACTTTATGCCCTTGTTCTATAAGCACATCACATAAATGACTGCCAATAAACCCTGCTCCGCCAGCCACTAAAACTGTTTTCATCTCCCAACTCCAGCGTATTCAAATCCATAAGCACGAACTTTTTCAGGATCATAAATATTTCGACAATCAATAAGTACTTTTTTTCTCATAAGTTTTTTCATCAATTCAAAATCGGGTTCTCTAAACTGGTCCCATTCAGTTACAACTATCAATGCATCGGCACCTTTCAAAGCGTCATATGCATCAGAAACAAGTTTAACACCACCTTTAATCATGTGCTTGACTTCAGGCATCGCCTCAGGATCAAAAGCAGTAATCTCAGCATATTCATTTTTAAGTTGATCAATAATTACTAGAGAAGGAGCTTCTCGAATATCACTAGTTCTTGGTTTAAAAGATAAACCCCATATAGCAATCCTTTTTCCTTCAAGACTTGAAAAGAATTTTTTTAATTTAGGAACAATAGTTTTCTTCTGTCTTTCATTAACATAATCAACCGCACGCATAATTGTTGATTGATGACCGTGCTGTTCCAGCATTTGAGCAAGAGCCTTAACATCTTTTGGAAAACATGAGCCACCATATCCTGCTCCTGCTTGAAGAAATCTAGAACCAATTCGATTGTCTAATCCCATTCCTTTGGAAACTTCTTTGATATCAGCACCAGTTGTTTCACATAAATGTGACAGTTCGTTCATAAAACTAATCCTTGTTGCCAACATAGCATTAGAAGCATACTTAATTAATTCGGCTGTTTTTGTTTGAGTTATCATAATCGGATTACTCACTCTAGAAACAGGTTTGTAAAGGTTTGACATTATTAGTTTAGCTCTTTCAGAATCAGCACCAATAACAACTCTATCAGGATTTTGAAAATCTTTAACAGCTGCGCCCTCTCTTAAGAATTCAGGATTTGAAACAACATCAAAAGGAATTTCCTGTGTATGATTTATTTTTATTATTCTCTCAACTTTTTCAGCAGTACCAACCGGCACAGTACTTTTATCTACTATTATTTTATAATCATTCATATGCTTTGAAATTTCTTTGGCTACAGCAAATACATAATCCAAGTTTGCTTCACCACTTGCTTTAGAAGGCGTTCCAACACAGATGAATATAACTTCTGATTTTTCTATGGCTGGTTTACCATCAGTAGTAAATACTAATCGCTTCTCCTTGCTGTTTCTAAGAACAAGTTCTTTCAAACCAGGTTCATAGAATGGAATTTTGCCTTTTCGCAAAGCTTTAATCTTTTCAGCGTCAATATCGACACAAGTGACTTGGTTTCCTAAATCAGCAAAACATGTTCCAGTCACCAGTCCTACATATCCTGTTCCAAAAATAGCTATCTTCATATAGCCACTGGAGAATAACAACCCATTTAAAAAACTTATCTAAAAAATGGGAAAGCTTTATAAATAAAGTGCGGTTTTTCAGTCTTGGACGGCCAAAGCGGCGTGGTTATACCCGATCCCATTTCGAACTCGGAAGTCAAGCGCGCCCACGTTTTAAGTTGTACTGCACTTTGTGCGGGAACCTTAGAAAGCTGTCCGCCTTTTTTTCTCAAGATGTTATTCATTCAGGAGTAATTATAAAACTATAAATATGCCTATTCTCAGAATAGATTATTATGACTACAAAACCATTACTCGTTATTCTGATATTAGCTTTTGTTTTGACGGGATGTGTTACTATAGATGTTAATCACAAAATAAATTCTGACGGAACTTCTTCCATCGAAGTAATTTATAACATGTCAGGAATGTATGCTTCACTTGCAGGAATGGGCGAAGCAATGGGCGGGTCAGAAGTACCTTTTGAAGACAGTTGTCAAGGAGTTGACTTTTCTAATTCCATAATAATTGATGGAATATGCGAAACAAGAGACGGATACTTGATGGTCCTTAAAGGAAAACTACCTGCAAGTGCGCTAGTTGGATTTGAAGAAACAGCCACAGGATATAATTATGATATTAGAAGCATATATTCTGTTCTAAATAGTTTAAATTCTGCAAGTGCATCTGCTACAAGCGGGGAGTCAGACGACATATCGGATGAATTCTTATCGGACGCCAATAACAAAATGATGTTGTCTGCATTTACATACACTATAGAAATGCCAACCAAGATTGTGGATGCTACTATTGGCACCATGAAAGGCAAGAAGGTAACTATTGATATGTATGAGTTACCAGATGTTGAATCTGCATTTATAGAATCTGAGAGCGCAGGTTCTGGTTCTTTTGCGTTGGATAATCAAATGATGATTATAATTGGCATTGTAATAATAGTCATAATAATTGTTATTTTGTTGTTAGTGATAAAAAAGAAAGGACCTAAGAAGATGAAGTCTGTTAAAGGTCAAGAAACTCTTGGTGCAGTTCTTGAAGAACCATTATCTCCCACTGTTAAAACACTAATTCAATGGATTAAAACATATGAATCACAGTACAACGAAGAAGCGTTGAGAGCATCTCTAACAAAGAATGGTTATGGTAAAGAAGATATTGAAAAGGCATTCCAAAACAAATGAACTATTTTTTCTTGATTTTTGCTATAAAGAAACCTTGTATTCCTGTTTTATGAGGCCAGAACCGTTTACATTTCTTGATTTCAGGATTTAATTTATCTCCAAAAACATCCGTCAAACCAGGATCACCTATGGAAAGATTAATTTCTTCTAAACTCAAATCATTAAATTTGTTCAGCAACCAATTAATATTAAGCTCATTTTCTTCTGGTTCCAAAGTACAAGTAGAATAAACCAGCACACCACCTTTCTTCAAACTTTTGACAGCTGCTTTAAGTAACTCTTTTTGCAATCTTGCTCTTTCTTTAAATCCTTCAACAGATTTCATATGAAACCAATTCTCCTCATCTGCAAAATTACTTGAACAAGGTGCATCCAATAGTATTTTATCAAACCCTAACTTGAAGTCAGTTGCAAAACGAGCATCTTTCTTGTAAATTAATGTATTTGTTACACCAAGTCTTTCAATATTATTTCGTAAAGACTCTAAACGATGAACATTATTGTCTAGAGCCATAATTGAACCTTTGTTCTGCATATAAGCTGCTAACTGAGTTGTTTTTCCGCCTGGTGCAGCAGACATATCAAGAACCAATTCATCCGACTTAGGATCTAAAACTGCTGCGGGCAATTGACTTGCAGCTTCTTGTAAATAGTAGTATCCTTGTAAGTATTCAGGTGTTGCACCCAAAGAGAAATCTGATTCGTAAAAATATCCATTATCAAGAAAAGGAATTTTTACTAATTTTATTTTTTCTTTTTTTAATCTCTCAATCAGCACAGAATCAGAATTCTTCAAAGTATTAACTCTTAAAGACTTCTTCAAAACAAATTCTTCAGGAGCAAATATTTCTCCTAATTCCTCATATCTACGCAAAAAAATACTCATGGTTTTGCAATAATCATTTTTATTTATAAAATTTGGGAAAAATTAAAAAACCCTTTAGAAAAACCTATCTTTATGTATGATGTTTTTGGACTCGGAAACCCTATGGTGGATACAGTCATAAAAGTTGCTGAAGAAAAAGTTGGCGAATTAAACTTAACAAAAGGTTCTGTTAACTTCGTGGATGAAAAAACCGCCACAGACCTACTTAACAAATTGAAAAATGAAGAAACTGGTATTAAACCTGCAGGCGATGTTGTAAATACTATGATGGGCATTGCTAACCTTGGCGGTAAAGCTGTTTTTTGTGGAAAAGTTGGCAATGATAAAAATGGTTTGTTCATTGAAGAAACTTTGACACAGGACGGCATCAAACCAACTTTGATTAAAGGTAATGTCACTACTGGTTCTTGCACTGCTCTTGTTACACCAGACTTTGAAAGGACAATGATTACTCATTTAGGAGCAGCAATTACTTTGAATGAAGATGAAGTCATTATTGAAGACATAAAGAACAGCAAGATCATTTATGTTACTGGATATATTCTTGAAGAACCAAACCTTAGACAGATGGCTTTGAAAGCCTTAAAAGAAGCGAAGAAACATGAAAAGAAAATTGCAATTGATGTTTCTGATCCTTCTCTTGTTAAGAGATGCAAAGAAGACATTTTGAAAATCTTAGAAGAATTTGCAGATATCATAATCGCTAATGAAGATGAAGCCAAAATACTTACAGGAAAAGAGAAGGAAGAAGCATTGAAAGAAATTTCAAAAATGTGCGAGATAGCTATTGTAAAACTTGGCAAGGAAGGTGCACTGATAAGCAATAAAGGCATAATTCATAAAGTTAAAGGATTCAAAGTTGAAACTGTTGATACAACGGGTGCAGGCGATATGTTTGCTGCAGGATTCTTGTTTGGCATAACAAATGGTTACAAAGTTGAAGAAGCCGCCAAGATAGCCAATTATACAGCTTCGAGAGTTGTAACAGAATATGGTGGAAGATTAAGCATTTCTTTGAAAGAAAATATAAAAGATATAATACAACAAAAATAATCTAAATATTTTTATATGTTCAATCTTTTCTTATTTATAAGATGAAAGTCGACGGTAAACACCATAGAACAATTTGGTTAAAAGAGAGTGATAAAGAAACAGTCCAAATCATTGACCAAAGAAATCTTCCTCATGAATTCATAATTGAGGATTTGAAAACTGTAGAAGATATGATTGTCGCAATAAAGGATATGCATGTGCGTGGCGCAGGACTTATTGGCGCAGCTGCAGGATATGGAATGTACATTGCGGCGTTGGAAGCCTACAAATCAGATTCTTTTGATAAAACACTTCAAATGTTAGCCGATAAACTAATTGCTACAAGACCAACTGCCACAAATCTTTCGTGGGCTGTTAAGAGACAGATAAAAGAAATGAATAAATATGGTTCTACAAAAGAAAAAGTTGAAGCTGCTTTGAAAACTGCAAAAGAAATTGCAGATGAAGACGCAGAATTTTGTAAGAGTATTGGCGAGCACGGTTCTAAAATCATTGAAGATATTAGCAAACAAAAGAATGGCAAACCTGTTAATATTCTAACTCATTGCAATGCAGGATGGTTGGCATTCGTTGATTATGGAACAGCTACAGCCCCAATTTATGAAGCTTTCAATAAAGGAATTAAAGTACACGTCTGGGTTGATGAAACCAGACCAAGAAACCAGGGTGCAAGACTGACTGCGTGGGAACTAGAACAACACAAAGTTCCTTTCACAGTAATCGCTGATAATGTTGGCGGACATTTAATGCAGCATTCAATGGTTGATATGTGCATCGTAGGAACCGACAGAACTACATATACAGGTGATGTAGCCAACAAAGTAGGAACTTACCTTAAGGCATTAGCCGCCAAAGATAATAACATCCCCTTCTATGTGGCACTTCCTTCTTCCACATTTGATTGGAATATGAGAAATGGGGTAAAAGAAATCCCAATTGAACAAAGAGGAAATGAAGAAGTTAAGTTTGCCAGAGGATGGCTTGAAGGAGAAATAAAAGAGGTTCTCTTAACACCTAAAAACGCTAACGCCGCTAATTTCGCTTTTGATGTAACACCAAGAAGACTTGTTACTGGACTAATAACAGAGAGAGGAATATGTGACGCAAGTGAAGAAGGAGTTTTATCGTTATTTCCTGAGAAAAAAATATAAGTGACAAGGTTTATTGTTCTATTATGTCTATTTTAATTAAGAACGTTTTATTGAACAATAAGAAGAAAGACATTTTTATTCAAGATAATAAGATTTCTGAGATTAAGAATAAGATTATTCATGAAGCAGAATTTAAGATTGATGGTTCTGGCAAGGCAGTTATTCCTTCTTTTGTAAATGCTCATACACATGCAGCAATGACTTTGTTTAGGGGTTATGCTGATGATTTACAGCTTAATGAATGGCTTAAGAAAAAGATTTGGCCTAATGAGCTCAGACTTACAGAGAAGAGAGTTTACATAGGCACAAAGCTCGCCTGTCTTGAAATGATTAAGTCTGGAACCACTTACTTTAATGATATGTATTTTCGTTTTGGAAGTTCTGCACAGGCCGTTAAAGATATGGGTATGAGAGCTTGTATCAACACGGCATTAACAGATTTCCTTGGTAGATTTCAAGGAAAGATGATGATTAAGAAGAACTTAAAATTATACGAAAAATACAAGGACTTTAATCCAAAAATGCAAATATCTTCGGGTGCACATTCCATCTACACAATCTCTCAAGAGTTTTTAGAGTGGATGCGAGATTTCACGGAAGAAAAAGATATTTTAATTCACTTTCACATATCTGAAACAGAAAAAGAGGTTAAAGATTGTGTAAAAAAGCACAAGATGAGACCGGTAGAATATTTGGATAGTATTGGCTTTCTTAGTAGAAGATTAGTTGCGGCTCATTGTGTGTGGGTTAATGAAAAAGAAGTCAGGATTCTTGCAAAGAGAAATGTTCAAGTTGTTCATAACCCAGTTTCAAATCTCAAGTTGGCCATAAACAAAATCTTCCCTTATCAACTCTATAAAAAGTATGGATCCAATGTTTGTCTGGGTACTGATGGAGCGGCTTCCAACAATAGTTTGAGCATGTTTAATACCATGAAAACTGCTGCACTAATTCAAAAGTATAGTCATAATGATCCAAGGGTTCTTCCTGCCGATGAATGCTTAAAATTAGCTACGCTGAATGGATTTAAATGCTTTGGATTAGACGGCGGAATAATTAAAGAAGGAAAGTTAGCTGATTTGTTATTAATTGATCTCAAAGTGCCAGAAATGGTTCCAAATCATAATCTGGTTTCCAATATTGTTTATTCAGGAAATGCTTCTTGTGTTGATACAACCATTTGTGATGGAAAAATTCTCATGCAAAACAGAAAAGTTAAAGGAGAAGAAGAAATTTTAGAAGCAGCTAGAATCACAGCTAAAAAATTCTTAAGATGGTAATTATAGTTCAATAGTTATTTTACCGTTTTTTTCGTCTATTTTCTTTATGACTTTATGATTTTGAAGTCTTTCTTTTATTTCTTCCCAAGAAAACTTTTTCCTTGCAACATCCAACTCTGCGAGAATCATTTTTATCTCGTTATAATGTTCATAAATAAATTCTCCTTTGGCTTGGTTTTCTTCATAACTTATCCCCATTCCTTCTATTGTTTGTTCCTGTTGATTTATGATTACTTGGATTGTGTTGAGTTTCTTGTTTTTCTGATTATCGCCTTCTTTCTCATGAGCAACAATTAATCCTTCTGAGAATTTCGAATCAATTGCTTCATTGAATGTGGCAAAAGATTTATCTTTTTCTTTTGAAAGAAGTTTTAGTTTGAAAGGCATTATCTCAGTCCCAACAATTCTAGCAGATATTTTTTTAGAGAGTAATTTAGTCCATTCTTGGTACAAATTTGTTATCTCGATTGAAGAGAGTTTTTTCTTTGTTTTATCAACGCCCGCCAATACACATAACTCTTCTGCGTACAATCCACCAAGGCCGAGATTAATGGCCAGTGTTTTAACAATGGAATCTAATTCTGACTTCACAATGATTTCTTTGAATTCATCTTCCTTTAATTCTAAAGTATTTACAAGTGTTGGAGGATATTCATATTTTATACCCCCTCTAACAGTTCTGTCTTTCCATCTGTGACTCTCCAGCGCACTTATGACTTTATATTCATCATCACAAATAACTACATTGCCATTTGCAAACAACTCTATAATCATTAGGTAATATTCTCCTTTAGTTTCAAAATGAATTTCTACAATTCTTTCAAATCCTTTTTGTACAATACTTTTTATCATAGCACCAGATAAACGCTTCCTTAAAAATTTACAAAACCCCATAAGCTCTCTACCAAAATCTTCTTTGTACTCGGTTGTATAAATTGCATTAGGCATTATTCTGAGCATCTTTTTCCCTTTAGCTCTGACATGCATTGTTAGAACAAATTCTCTGTCTTTCTGATAAACTTTGTCAATTCTACCATTGACTAAATCCTGTAGTTCTTTAACAACATACAATAATTCCAAGGAAGATATTTCTGTCTTCATAGTTTAGACTAAGAGAAAACTATTTTTAAATCTTTAGAAATTATTTTTTACAAATTGCATGAGAATGGGAATATCGGCCGGAACACCAAGATTTAGCCAATAATCTTTTAACAAACTCATTTTTACCTTCTTTTGTTTAGCAAGCAGATTAACTCCACAAGTCAATTCAAATTCTCCTCTGGAAGATTTCTCTATATTTGTTAAAACATCAAATATTTCATTAGTAAACTTATACAGTGCAACATTAATTATATTTGATGGTGAAATTTCTGGTTTCTCTTGAATTTCAATTAGAAGATCTTCTTCGTGAACTAGAATTCCAAAACCTTTTGGATTAACATGCACATATCCATAAACATAATTATTATCATCTTCAAGAGGGACTTCTGCAAAATCAATCTCAGAGTACAAATTATCACCCATTAATAAGACAAAATTGCCCTTAATTTTATCTTTTAACAGACTTACTGCATGACCAGTTCCAAACCTTTCTTCTTGTTCGACAAGTTCAACTTCAAAGTTAAAACTTGTATGTTCAAAAAACGCCTCGATTTTCTCCTTCTTATATCCAACAACTAAAAAAACCTTTTCATAACCAGCCTTCTCAAGATTTCTTAAAAGGTATTCTAAAAAAGGTTTGCCATTAATTTCAATCAAAGGTTTTGGAATTTCTTTTGTTAGAGGAAGCATTCGCACTCCTTGTCCCGCCGCTAAAACAACTGCTTGTTTCATTAGTACTCAATTCCTCTCCTGGCAGAAACACCATCATCAAAAGGATGTTTAATAGACTTTATCTCACTAACATAGTCTGATAGAGCCATTATCTCCTTTGAAGCACCCCTGCCTGTTAAAATTAACTCTGTATGTTTACTCTTGTTTTTAATCAAACGTTTCAACTCATCTACTTTGATAAAGTCAAATTCCAACGCCACATTTATTTCGTCCAACACAACCAAATCATATTCTTTTGAAGAAGTAATTTCCTTAGCCTTATCAAAAGCCGATCTAACAAATCCTCTTTGTTCGGTGTCATTAAGAAAGCAATGTCTGCAAGAACCACAATCAATATCATCTCTCACATAATCAAAATATGGTGGTTTATTATCATCCAGACCTCGTAACTTCATTTGCTTTTGCTCTTTCACACAAGGTTTTCCATGTTGCTCAAAATCTACTGCTGGAAGAAAGTTTTTAGCAGCTATGAATTCACCCGTGTAAGCACCACCTTTCATAAATTGAACAACGTAAACTTTGAAACCTTGACCAACTGCGCGCATAGCTATACCCATTGCATGCGTTGTCTTTCCTTTTCCATTACCTGTATAAACATGTACTAAACCTAACTTATTTGTCATTCTACGATGCCGAACAATAAGAGAAACCACAAGAAATACAAGTAGCACATCCTTCTTGGAATTTCATTTTTCCACCACAATCCGGACAGATGTCACTTTTTTTCCCTGTAGGTTTATCAGCAACCCCTTGATTTTTCTTTTCTTCTTTCTCTCTCTTGAGATTAACATTCAGATTCATGACTTGGTTTTCTTTACTACCATCACGATAGATGGTAACTCCTTTACAACCAAGTTTATATGCCAAAATATAAACATTCTCAACGTCTTTTATACTTGCTTCATTTGAGAAATTAACTGTTTTTGAAACGGCGTTGTCAGTATACTTCTGAAAAGCCGATTGCATTTTAAGATGATATTCGGGCGATATATCATGTGCTACTACAAACACTCTCTTAATATCTTCAGGAAGCTCTTCAATGTGACTTATTGATCCTTGATTTATAACTTTCTCCATTAACTCTTTTGAGTATAAGCCTCTTTTTTCCAACATCTTCTTGAAATTTTTATCAACATAGAACAGTTCTTTTCCATCCATAACTCTTTTTACATAACTAAGAGCAAACAAAGGTTCAACCCCACCAGAAGCATCTGCAATCATACCAATTGTTCCAGTTGGAGCTATCGTTGTCCTAGTGGCGTTTCTTAATTTTAAATGTTCTCCTTTGAAGTATTTACTATTTTTATTGAAAATGCTACCAGTCCAGTTTGGAAAAGTTCCTCTTTTTTTAGCCAAGTTACAAGAAGCAATATCTGCTTCTTTCTTTATGAAAGACATTACTTCTTCAGCTTTGTTCACACCTTCATCGCTATTATATGGAATCATTAGTTTGATAAGCATATCTCCCCAACCCATTACTCCTAATCCAACTTTCCTATTAGCGCGAACTACTTTTGTTATTTGGGGAATTGGATATCTACTCATATCTATAACATTATCTAAGAAGTGGATAGCTCTGTGAATAATTACTTTAAGTCTATCCCAATCAATTGATTTGTCTTCTTCGACAAAGTTCCCAAGATTAATAGATCCCAAATTACATGCTTCGTAAGGCAATAAGGGCTGTTCACCACAAGGATTAGTACTTTCCATTTCACCTAATGCAGGTGTTGCATTATCTTGATTTATCCTATCAATAAATAATATTCCAGGATCTCCATTTCTCCAGGCAGCACTTACAAGCATATCAAAAACCATGCGCGCACTCATCCTTGTAACTATCTCTTTGGTTGCAGGGTTAATCAAATCATAATCTTGATCGCTTTCAACCGACTTCATAAAATCTTCAGTTATACCAACAGAAATATTGAAATTTGTGATTGCATCATTTTTCTCTTTACAATTGATAAAATCTAATATGTCTGGATGATCTATTCTTAGTACACCCATATTTGCGCCTCTTCTTTTTCCGCCTTGCTTAATGACTTCGGTGGCGGCATTATAAACAGTCAAAAAAGAAACAGGACCTGAAGCAACTCCTTGAGTTGATTTAACATTTGCATTTCTTGGTCTTAACCTTGAAAAGGAAAAACCTGTTCCGCCTCCGCTCTTATGAATTATTGCTGCATCTTTCAAGGTACCAAATATTCCCTCCATACTATCTTGAATTGGTAAAACAAAACAAGCAGCTAATTGTTGAAGATCCATGCCTGCATTCATCAGAGTTGGTGAGTTTGGCACGAAATCTAAGTCAACCATCATATCGAAAAACTCTTCTCTTAATTTTTTAATATCTGCATCCCGGTCATACATTCTATCTGCTTTTGCTATATTTCTTGCAACCCTCATAAACAAATCATTAGGTGTTTCAACAATCTTTCCTTGAGAATCCTTTAACAAATATCGCTCTTTTAAAACCTTCAGAGCATTAATGGTTAATTTTGATTGAGTTGGTTTTCCAATAACAACCTTCCTTTCTTCTCGAATTAAATCGTGTTTGTAACGATAAATTATATAAGCTTTCATGACACTCAGCTGTCCATTATCCATCAACGTTTCTTCGACTAAATCTTGAATTTCTTCAACTTCAGGAACCTTTGTCGAACCAAAACGAATTTCTAATTTTTCAACAACTTTATCTGACAATTTTTTTGACAGAACACCATCTTGACCCTGAACAGCAACAACTGCTTTAAGGATTGCTTTGGTTATTCTATCTTGATCAAAAGGAACTGTTACACCATCTCTTTTTCTTATTTTTTTTACTAAACTCATCTTACACCTCATTGCTTCATCAATTTTTTAGCTTCTTCTCGAAATAATTCGACATCCTCGAATTCCAGATAAACACTTGCAAACCTTATATACGCAATCTTATCCAGTTTTTTGAGATACCTCATGGCAAGATCACCAACAACTTTGCTAGATACTTCTGCTTTGTCGGCTTTTCTTAATTCAGATTCAATCTTGTCAATTAACTTTTCAATTTCATCTATAGAAACAGGTCTTTTCTCACAAGATCTTAAAACTCCTGATTTGACTTTTTGTCTGTCAAAAGCTTCTCGAACACCTGCTTTCTTTATGATTATTAAAGGATGTAATTCAACACGCTCATAGGTTGTAAACCTTTTTTTGCAGTTCATGCATTCGCGCCTTCTTCTAGTTACATCTTCAGTTGTTTCCCGAGTTTCTACAACTCGAGTATCCGCAAATTCACAAAAAGGACATTTCATATTTACACCTAAAAATAATTTTTAAATTAAAAAATTGTCGTCTAAAAATAAACGAGTCAAACACTACCCATAGGGTGTGATGTTGGGAAAAACTTTATATATAGTGGTTTGTGGTACTAATTTTATTTATATGTTTTTTTATTGTCAAGAATATATTTACGAATATACCCTATCAGAAAATTATGAAAGAAAATACTATTTGAAAAGCTTTATATAAGCAAAAAAAGCCCTCATAAAAATGAAAGGAATAGTCATAGTTGATAAAGGTTTAGAAGAAGTAGCAAGTCGAGAAATTAAAGAAGAGATAAAATCCGCAAGTAAAGAAGAAGAAACAGTTGTAATTTTTTCTATGAAAAACGAAGAAGATATTTGCAAAATCGCGTATAATTGCCAATCCATTAGAAGAGCTTTGATCTTGATAAATAAAATAAGTATACATTCTGACCTTGGAAAAAGTGTTGAGGCATTCCAGAAAGGAATTGAAACAAAACTAAAAAAATATTCTTCGAATAAGATACAAGTTGAATGTGAAAGAATTGGGACACATGATTTTACTAGTGTAGACTTCGCAAAGGAAGCAAGCAAAGCACTAGAGGAAAAAAAGTTTAAAATCTCTAGAAAAGAATCAAATATCACACTATACATTTACATCTACAAGAACAAAGGATACTTGTGTATTGATTACTCAGGAAGGGATCTAAGCAAAAGAAACTATCGCATATTTACTAAGGCAGGATCACTAAAGGGCACTCTCGCCTATGCATTGATTAGATTTGCTGATTATAAACCAGGCGAAATAATCATAGATCCTTTATGTGAATCAGGCGTTGTGCCAATAGAAGCGGCTTTGATGGCAATACAAAAATCAGTTCATTTCTACAAGAAAGAATTTGAGTTTCAAAAAATCATGCCGAACTGGCAGAAACTGTTGGACAAAGAAGACAAAAAGATAAAGAAAAAAATTGTAAAAATATATGCTTATGATAAAATGTTGAGAAACATTGATTCCACAAAAAAGAATGCCAAGATTGCAGGGGTGGAAAAAAATATTAATTTTTCTAAAACAGAAATTGAATGGTTAGATACAAAATTTGAAGAAAGATCCGTTGATAAGATAGTAACAAAGCTACCATCTGAATCAAAGAAAATGCCTTCGAAATTCGTTGAAAAGATGTATCAAGAATTCTTTTACCAAGTAGAATATGTATTAAAAGCTAAAGGTTTAGCGGTTGTTTGTACGTTAAGAAATGATTTATTAAAGAAAGAAAGCGAGAAAAAAAACCTCCAAATTATTGAAGAGAAAAGGGTTTTTTCAGGTCAACAAGAATATACTGTTACAATTTTTAAAAAAGTTTATAAAGAATAAAAGTCAAAATAAAGTAAAATGTTCTGGGGTGAAAAAATTGTACTGCGACATGTGTGGTGCTGAAGGTCAGCTTTATAGAACAAAGATTGAAGTCTCATTTCTAAACGTTTGTAAAAACTGCGCTAATTATGGTGAAGTAATATTAAAAGTGAAAGAACCTGAGCCAAAAGCAGTAATTAAAGCTAAAACACGACAAATCGAAGAACAAGAAACTTTCGTGGTAATAATCCCAAATTATTCTTTAGTTGTAAAGAACAAACGAGAACATATGAATCTAAAGCAAAAAGAATTAGCCAAGAAGATTGCTGAGAAAGAATCAGTCATTCATAACATAGAATCTGGACACATGGAACCAAACATGGATTTAGCTAAAAAACTTGAAAAATTTCTGCACATCAGCCTTATAACCCAATACAAAGAAAAAGGTGGCTTCAAAACAACCAGCAGTGAAACATTAACTATTGGTGATTTAATAAAGAATAAAAGACAACTTTAAAAAAGATAATATAACAGAAATATTTAAAATGATCCTTGCATGTATAAACATATGTATATTACATTTCATGCCATAGTTATCTATATTCTCTCTTTTTTCGGATTATTTACATCAATAGTATATTTTCTTACAATAAAGTCCCCGGATAAAAAAGAATACGTTTTGGATGATAAATTTAGACCAAAAGTATCTATAATAATTCCAATATGGAATGAGGGGTCTGCGCAAGGAGGCAGATTGAAAAAAACAGTTGATTCTCTCCTAAACTGTGATTATCCTAAAAACAAATTGGAAATCATAATTGTTAATGATGGCTCCACAGATGATAGTTTGAAACTAGCAAAAGAATATGAACTATTTGGAGTTAAAATATTATCTAACAAAGTTTCTCAAGGAAAGACAATTGCTATAAATGAAGGTTTAAAACATGCAACTGGAGAATTAGTTGCCGGATTGGATGCAGATTCATTTATTGAAGCAGATGTATTAAATAAATTAGTTCCGTGCTTCAAAGATCCACAAGTAATGGGTGCCATTCCTTCAATAAAAATTTGGAAGCCAAAAACATTTCTTCAAAAAGTTCAATTCCACGAATTTCTAAGTGCGGTTTTTATTAGACATTTACAATCAGAGCTTGGTGCAATCCCATTAGCACCAGGAGCCTTTACCCTTGTAAGAAGGAAATTTGTTGAAGAACACGGACTTCTAAATGCACGAACAATGGTAGAAGACTTAGAACTCTCTCTCAGAATCCAGAGCCATAACTACCTCATTGAAAATGTTATAGATGCAAACGTATACACTAGCGGCGTTGTAGGATTAAAAGCCTTTGTAAATCAAAGATTAAGATGGTTCTACGGCTTTCTTATCCAAATAAAACGATACAAACACCTATTTAGTAAAGACTATGGAAACTTAGGAGTGTTCATATTACCAACTGCAGTCACGTTTGTTTTTCTAACAATCGCGCTATTCTTTTATGCAATAATCATGCTTGTTTACAACGCCACACATTGGATAAGAGGATTGTATTTAATAGGATTTCAGCTTCCAAACTTTCAGTATAGCTTTGATTTGTTCTTTATTAGTGTTAGCAATACAACTATTATACCTGTCATACTAGTCATAGTTGCTTTGGTGTTTGTATACTATATTAAACGCATATCTGGAGAAAAACAAAACATTTTAGTACCCTTTATCACTTTTACATTCACATATTGGTTGTTAGGATCATTTTGTTGGGTCTTAGCACTATATTACTATATACGGAAAAAAAAGGTCAAATGGGGACCAAATTATTTTTCCAGTTAAAATGCATCGAAAAAAAATCAAATCATCAAGATATTTCGCAGCTTTCTTTCTAACAATAATAATTTTCTTAGTGGGATTCATAATAGGAGAATATATCAGTGAACAAAAACTACAACTGGTGTATGGACTGGAGCAAGATTTGAGAATTGAATCTTTAGGAAATGAGATGTTATTCGAATTAGTGACTGAAGATTTATGTGAAAACATAAATTTAACATCCTATACTGATGAAGTTTCATCCATTGGAACAAAGCTAACATACATGGAAGGCATATATGGTTATAATGCACCACAAGTATGGTCTTTAAAGAACTATTATTCGTTACTTTTGATAAGACATTGGTTATTGGCCGCAGAGGCAAAAGACGTTTGTAAAATTGAGAAACCATTAGTTATGTATTTTTATACAAACAAAAACTGTGTGGATTGCGAAGACCAAGGATTAGTACTAACAAATGTTCACAGAAACTATCCTTTCTTCTACATATATTCATTTGAAGTGGCATTGGATAATGCAGCACTTAATTTTCTAAGAGAAAAATATGATATACAAGAACATAAACTACCAACACTTGTGATAGATGAAAAAGTCTTTTATGGTTTTCAATCAAAGGATTTTTTAATGGAATACATGGATTTAGAAAGACTGTTAGCAGAAGACAAAAAACAACATCCTTCTTGGTACTCTTAGGAAACAAACCCTCCTATATGCTTCCAGACAGTAATTTCTCCAGAAGAAAATAGTTTACTAAAATGATCACTGTTTTCTAACAAAAACAATAGTCCTTCATCAGACTTCTTCCAAACCAAGCCTTCTTTCATTTCAGGAGTTATTAAAATATAATCTATTTGACTTTCCTTTAAAATTTCCTCTGTTTGTTCTAGGTTCCGAGAATAAAATATTTTTTGCTCAGTATCTTTCAAAGCGAAGTAGTTGTCATAATCAAAAGAGTTATCATCTAGAAAACTCTTTTTTTCAGAAAAATATTGTATGAACCCTCCATATTTCTCATGGGAAAAAACCACTCCATCAGGTTGTGATTCTAAAAATCGGAGTGCATTGACTAAATCACTATTTGGATTCTCATTTATGATCTGATCTGTGTAGAGAGAAGTTGAAAATATTACACTACAAAGAACTAGCAATAAACTAAATCTCTTGATAAAAATAACAGCCCAGTTTCTTCGTAAAAGAGTTATTATTATTGCTGCTGCCAAAAAACAAATGTAGAAATTTAACACTACTTTCCCAACCACTGTGAAGAAAGAGAAAACAAAAACAATCACCAGCGATAATAAAAAGAAAGAATACTCTCTTCCACGTTTCCATGTTGCAAATAAACCTATAAAACCTAAGAATAGGTAGAAAAAAGGTATTCCTGTTTTGGCACCAAACGATGTGAAGTAAAATGACAAAGATGGATTAGCGAAAACATTTGCAAATATTTGAAATCCTTTATGATAAAAAGCAAATATGAAAAAAGCAATGATTCCTGGAACTAAATTTGATATTAAGAATAATAGTTTTCGCGAGTAAAGTTCATAACAGAGTAGTATGATAACTGCTGCAACAAAAAATTGAAAGCTAGTTACTGCAATTAGCACCATAAAGAGAATTGAAAAATAATTCTTTTTAAGATAAAAATGAAAAAACAACAGTAAGAAGAACGTTGCCAATGACAAATCATTGATTCTGGTGAATAAGTAAAGAAACATTGGTGAGAGAGCAAATAGAAATGCTGTATATGTGGCGGTTCTTTCAAGATAGAAACGTTTGGTAATGAGAAAGAAGATATACAAAGAAAGTAATCCAATGATTACAGAAATAATTATTATGCCTTGCATATTTGTAACTGACATCAAAAATCCTAAGAAGTAATTAGCAAAAGATACTTTGTGAATTCTTGATTCCAGAGGATCCCAATAAACCCCTGTGTAAATGTCTTCTGAAGCTCTTAAATTATAATAAGAACCCGAATATGAAAATAATGGATCCCCATTAAATGAACGAACAATGAAAGGGGATGATAACATTAATGCAGCTAGCAAAAACAAAACCAACATCGTTAAACTTCTTCTGTCAAATTTCATTGTATAGTACACCCAACTTTGTATATCTTAACGGATTTATTAAAAACCATGTCAAAACAATCTTCATCAACATAATGCAATTTTTCTTCATCACCAAACTTCCCGGAAAAATAGATATAATCAACGTCATACTTCATTAATCGTCTCAACGCTTCGGTTTTTAAATGCAAAGAAAAAACAGATTGAACATCTTCATATCTTTGTTGAGCATCAGTTATCAACAGAAAATCTTCATCTATGACTGTTTTTCTTTTGGCAAAATGATTAATCATATAACCTTCTTCAACGCGAGCCAGGATGATTGAAGAATTGTCTGTGTTGTTAAGCAACCAATCCAAAGCTTCAAGTTCATAATCACTAGGTACACTTTCAACAGAATTCAAAGCCAAATTGACACTAGGAATAACTGATGATAAACAAAACAGTATAAATATTCCAAGCAAAACCCATTTGCCAGACCTGGAAAATTTTGTTTTCTTAAAATATGAATATATTAATTTCATGGAATAGCCAGACAATACTGTCAAAACTATGCTTAAGAAGATGAGGCCGACTTCAAAGGGGATGGTTTTTAGCCACAACAATAATAGAACTATTAAAGCCATGCTCACCAAAAGAAAAACACTTCTTTTCTTTTCCTTGAACAAGACATAGTAGATAGCATATATACCTAAAACAACAGGTATTATGCCTATATAGTATATAACTTGAATTAAGTTTAATTCGAAAAAGAAATTAGTTAATATTTGAAGAGGAATATTTTGCCAAAAAATCAAAGGACCATGAACAAGGAACGCGTTTTTATATAATAAAAAATTAAACCATATAACAAAAAAGCTCGCGAAGAGAATTAATTCGAGCTCTCTTTTATTTACTTCCAAAGATTCAACTCTCAACAAAAGGAGATACAATAGAAGTCCGAGTATGAGTAAGAAAGCCGATGAATGAGATAATATCAGCACAATCATAAACAATATTGCCATATTAAGATGAAAACGATTATTAATTTTCATCATGAAATAAGTGATTGAAACCATCAATAGTATTACAAGTGAATAAACAGATATGTCATTCACTGTTACAAAGAAAATAGGTATGAACCCTGAAAAGAAAGCAGTAATAATAGATATGAGTCTATTTTTAGTTATATGAAACGACATCAGATAAACCGTTACGATGATGAATGATGACAAGAGATTAGGAATCAACTTGGCTGCGAGCGAAGTACCTAAAAATCCGAATAGTGCAATCAAATAATAAAATATTGGGGGGAAAAGATGACTTCTGCCACCATAGCTTAGTGGATCTTCAAAAAGAGGCGAACCATTTTCATTAATGTTCTCAATTTGTCTTAGTTCAAAATATGCCTCATAAGAAAAAATGTCTGTTTGCATAGAGATTCCAGCTCTAGATAGAAAAGTTATTAGAAATACTATTAACAATAAAATTCCGGCGACTGATCTCTTCATAAATATAAATAATAAAAAATTCTTTTAAAAGGTTTCTAATCGTCTAATCCTCCTCGGGATTATAAGAAGGAACTGCCGATTTGCTGATAATCATTATGTCACCCATGCTCTTAACGAGTTGGTGTGGAACAATAACTCCTTTTGCAGCACCGAGAACCTTATTTAAGAAAGAATTTTTAGTGGCTTTAACTCTCCAACCAAATACCTTATTACTGGTAAGTATGGCCTCTTCAATATCACCGAAGTAATCTCCGCTATCAGTGAAAACTCTCATGTCAAAAGTTTCCGTGATTTTTTTCATTTTAATCATTAGTACCACCTTCCAAAAGTTATAGAAGTTTTAAAACAAACTGATTTATATAACTTTCGTTTAGTGAAAGTAAAAAGATATAGAAAAATATATATACTCATAACAGTATTTTAAGAATATAAGCTGAGAGGTGAGAAATAATATGAATGCAGGACTTGAAAGCGTTATACTGGCCATAATCATTGGTACTTTAGCCGCGATAGTCTACAGTTTAAGAGTGCTTGTTCTAATGGAAAGAAGAATCGCCAGAATGGATATCAACATCGAAAAGATGGCTGGCCAAATCGTTAAGGAAGAGTACAAGATTGAAGCTGTGGAAAGAAACATCCAAAAACAACTTAAATCGCGAAAGAAATAATTTTTGTTTATATTCATGATAAAACATGTGTCTCTAGCCCATGGATGGTACTATCATTACAGAATCCATTCTGATAAAACAAATATTCTCTGCAATAATGGATATTCTAAATTGAAAAGTTTTCTTGAAGAAACAATGAATAAATGTCCTGATGAACATTTTGTAACAGGACCAAGATCTAGCGCGTTAAGATTTTCTCTGTCTGTGAAACTCAAAGAAGATTTAAATCACGAAGTTAGCAGATTAGCATTACAAGGATTACAAAATATGGAACAGTACAAAACTGGACATTCAAAAGTCCAAATGTTCATGTTACAATTTGATAATAATTCTATAAGTGTGGAAACACCCATCTGGATGCATAGTAATGAAATAAAAGATTTTAATAAACTATTTGGTGGAACAACAGAGCCATTATCAGGTCACATAGACTTACTTCGAGTTGAGAATGACAAAAAAGTTTGGATTTGGGACTATAAACCAAAAGCAAAGTGTGAAAAGTATGCCTCAACACAAGTATTCTTCTACGCTTTAATGATGAGCAAAAGAACAGGCATTCCACTCAACAAGTTCATGTGTGGATACTTTGATGAGAATATTGCATATACATTTAAACCAGATATTAAGATGCTAAAACAATTATAATTGACTTAACAATAATCCTTTTGTCTCAGCTAATTCTAGACTACCAACAAAAGAAGCATGAGTTACAGCTAAATCATCAATATTAAGAAAGAAGAAATCCTTTCTGTCAAATTTAATAACAACCATTGCTTCGGCACCAAACTTGTCTGCAAAATATTTCAAGTTGTGAATTTCTTCTTTAGTAAAATATTTTTTTTTGTCTTTGGTTGCTTTAACTTCTAATGCCAACCTTCTAGAACTGTTGCCAACAAGCAAATCTGGGCAAGGAAACTGTGTTGAGCCAGAACCTGCAGCCCTTATACAAGCCCAGCCATTGGCCCAGAACATATGCATCAAAGCTCTTTCTGCAGCACTACCTTTACTTTTTCGCCTCGCATGAGAAATTACCATGGTAAAAGATTGAAATGGTATTATAAATAGTTTTTCAAACCAATAAACATATAAAATAGCTTTTCTGCTTAAAAGAAGGTGAATTTAATGACTATTAAGAAAATAATTCCTTTAGCGGCCATGGAAAGGCTTATGAAGAGATCCGGGGCTGAAAGGGTGTCGGAAGATGCTAAAGAGGCTTTGAGAGATGTCTTAGAAGAGTTTGGACAAGAAATCAGTGAATCTGCAATCAAACTTTCCATGCATGCAGGAAGAAAAACAATTAAGGCAGAAGACATAAAGTTGGCAACGAGATAATCAAATTTTAAGTTTCATGAAGTCATATGCACAAGAAGAATTTGCAAAATAAGTTTTAATTTCGTCTTCTAAAACTTCAACTGTTTTGTACCGTTGTGAAAAGTGTGTTATGATTAGCTTAGCTACATCTGCTTTATTCGCGATCAAACCAGCATCCTGAGTAGTCATGTGTTTATATTTCTCAGAGTGGTCTTTCATATCAGATAAATAAACTGCTTCTGTTACCAAGAGATCAGATTTATTTGCGAGATCAAAGCAGATTTGATTTGGTAAAGTATCAAAAATAAACGTTAGTTTTCTACCTTTCTTGACAGAAGATATTTCATCAATAACAACTTTTTTCCCGTTAACGATTATTTGTTTGCCATTTTGAAGTTTTCCTAAATCAGGCCCTTCTTTCAAACCTAATTTTTTGGCTTTGATCATGTTAATTTTCCTAATATCCTTTTCTACAAAAGAATAGGCTATACAAGGAGTTGTGTGATCCATGGGCGCACATTGAATATAATAATCACTCTTATCCTTAAAGACTTCAACTTTCTTTGGATTAAGTTCAAACACCTTCAAATCTAAGTTGTTACCATCAAATACCACTGAGTCAAGTAAATTCTGAACTCGTTTCTTTGTTCCCAGAGGACCATAAATCTCTATCTTTGGAGGTGTTTCCTTGTTTGAAATAGTTTGCAGTAAACCAATTATACCCCCAACATGATCTCCGTGCCAATGAGTTACAAGAATAATATTAACCTTGTTTCTGTTAATGCCTGCAAGGTTCATTTGCCTTTGAGTTCCCTCTCCACAATCAATCAATATACCTTCAGCTTTGTAAGATAAATAAATTCCTTGGACATTTCTCTCCTTTGTTGGAACCATACAGGAAGTTCCTAAAAAAGTCAATTGCATATTCTTACTAAAAATCTAATATTTATAACGGTTTTGCAAAAATATATAAATCGACTATAGTTTATGAAGAAAATGCCTGCGAAGAAGGAAACTAAGAAGAAGCCTGTGAAGAAAAAAGCAACTAAAGAGAAAAAAGAACCATTAACTAAAAAGTTGAAAGATCCCCTCAAAGCTTTGTTTGCTCATGAAAGAGTTATTCTAGAAAGTTGTGATGAAACAAACGAACTTTATAACAAGGGAGTCTTTGGAACTCTTTTAGAAGATAAAAAATTACAATTATCATTACAAGAAGCATTATTCTTGATGGAAAAAGATAAAATAGCAACCCTTGATACAAGAAATAAAGCACTCACATTTGAAAGATTCATAAAAAGAGCATCTAAAATTGAACCAAATTTCTGGATTAGATACTCGGTTTACAAAGATATGCGATCAAGAGGATATGTTGTTAAAACAGCATTAAAATTTGGAGCTGATTTCAGGGTTTATGATAGAGGAATAAAACCAGGTGAGGATCATGCTAGATGGATTGTTTATCCCGTGCATGAAGGAAGTACACTAACTTGGTATGAATTTGCGGCCAAGAACAGAGTTGCACATTCAACAAAGAAAAGATTACTAATGGGTGTAGTTGATGATGAGGGAGATGTAACCTATTGGGAAATTAAATGGTTACGACCCTAAGCGAAACTTATTAAAACTACTTCTTCTTAGTGAAATCAATGGCTGATAAAGACGAGATTCTAAGACTTGTAAAAGAGAAAGGACCCATAATTCCCAATCAGATTAAGAAGATTCTTGGAGGCGAAACTTATTTGATAAGTGCTCTTCTTTCTGAATTAACTTCTAGTGGACTTGTAAAAGTTTCCAATACTAAAATTGGTGGATCACCAACATATTATGCTCCTGGTCAAGAATACAAACTTGAAAATCTAAAGAAATATTTGAATGAAAAAGATGGACGAACATTTGAATTATTGAAAGAAAGAAAAGTCTTAAGAGATAAAACTCAGGAAATGCTTATTAGAGTTAGTATTCGAAACATCAAGGACTTTGCCAAACCAGTAGAAGTAAATGTAAAGGGTGAAAAGGAGATATTCTGGAAATGGTATTTAACTCCTGCCAACGAAGTTGAGGGACTTATTCAAAAACAATTCAAAAGTGTGACAAACGAGCCACAAAGAGAAGAGAGAAAACCCGAACCACCTAAAGAGAATGTAAGAGAAGAAATGCGTGAAGAGAAACAAGAAATATTAAAAAAAGAGATTTCAAGAAAGGAAGTTCCAAAAGGAGATTTCACAAAAGCATTATATGATTTTTTTGAGGAAAAGAAAATCGAAATTACTAAGGAAGAAGTTATCAGAAAAGATTCTGACTTAGAACTTCAAATAGTTATTCCTAGTGCAGTTGGAAAAATGGATTATTTTTGTAAAGCCAAGAGCAAGAAAAAATGTAATGATGGAGATTTGAGTTCGGCATTTCTAAAAGGACAGCTGTTGAAACTGCCAGTTATTTTCATAACTAGTGGAGATGTCACCAAGAAAGCAGAAGACATGCTCGGAAGAGAATATAAAGGAATGATTCTAAAAAAGATATAAAATGGGCACGCCAATAACTGATATTCTAATAACAAAAGAAATAACCATTAGCGATTTAGATGGGAAAATTTTGGCTGTTGATTCTTTCAACATGCTATATCAATTCCTTTCAAGCATTAGACAACCAGATGGGACTCCATTGATGGATTCAAAAGGGCGAGTAACAAGTCATTTAACGGGTTTGTTCAGTAGAATAACTAAGCTAATGATTGAAGGTGTAAGCTTTGTGTTTGTCTTTGATGGAGAGACGCCTGAATTAAAAAAAGCTGAAAGAGAAAGGAGAAGAGGAATAAAACTTGAAGCAAACAAATTATATGAAGACGCAAAAGACCGAGAAGATGTCAAAGATATGAAGAAATACGCTTCAAGAACATCGGTACTAACGTCTGAAATCATTGAGGAATCTAAAGAGTTGATTAGGGCTTTGGGAATGCCAATTGTACAGGCACCAAGCGAAGGTGAAGCCCAAGCATCATACATGGTAGATGAAGGTGACTGTTATGCCATAGTCAGTCAAGATAGTGATTCATTAATATTTGGTGCTTGCAGAGTTGTGAAGAACTTAACACTTAGTAGAAAAAGAAAAGCAATCAACAAACTAACATACAAAACAGTTAATCCAGAAATAATATCTTTGGCTGATAATCTGAATCACCTGGGTGTGACCAGAGAACAACTAATTGTAATTGCCATGCTAGCAGGAACGGATTATAATATTGGCGGTGTTAAAGGTATAGGGCCTAAGAAAGCATTAAACCTAGTAAAGACTTATGGTGATAATTTTGATAAAATATTTGAAGAAGTTGGATGGAACGATAATTTTGACTTTGAATGGAAACTAGTTTTTGATTTAATAAAAAACATGCCCGTACATAATGACTATGAATTAAAGTGGGATCCTATCAACAGAGATGAAATTATAAGAGTGTTGGTTGAAGAACACGACTTTAATAGGGAAAGAGTTGAGAAAACAATTGAAAAATTAATGAAAGGAAAACCTGCAAAGGATCAGAAAGGATTAAGCGATTTTTTTTAAAGAGGTGAATGGAATTGGATTGGTATGTTTATGCACTATTATCTGCGATATTCGTTGGAATAGTTGGAATTTTTAATAAAAAAATACTTAATCATGAGCATGCGCTTGAGTTCACCGCATCAAGAGGTATTTTTCTAGGTGTGTTCTCTTTGTTCCTAATTCCTTTTGTAAATTTTGGTATATCTTGGAAAATATACTTGCTAATTTATTTAATCTCTTTGATTGCTTGTGTGGGATTATTATTTTTCATGAAAAGCGTTAGACACGGAGAAGTCTCGGTTGTTGCACCATTAACAAATATAAGTCCTTTATTCTTGGTCATAATTGCTTTTTTTGTACTTAATGAGATTCCAACTTCAAAACAATATATAGGCATATTTCTATTAGTGGTGGGTGCATATTCCCTCGAAGTAGGTATTACAAATAAAGGTTTTATAGAACCAATAAAAGGATTTGTGAAATCTAAAATTGTTCATCACTTATTGATTGCATTAGTGATTTTCAGTATGACTGCTGTACTTGATAAAATGATTCTTGATAAGTACGCAAGTATTATAACCTATTTATTTGTATTCACAATTTTTAAATCTATTAATTTTATTATAATTGAAAGTTATAAACATGGATTCTCAGAGATAAAAAACGATTTAAAAAAAGACTTTAAACTACTTCTACCAGATTCTATTTTACTCTTTTTTGGACACGTTTTCTATCTGCTGGCGGTGGCCGCTCCAGGTGCATCAATATCGTTAGTTATACCAATTAAAAGGATGTCCACACTATTTACCACCATCTTTGGAGGCAGTCTTTTTCATGAGAAAAATTTATTGATAAAAGTTCTTGCCTGCATCATCATGATATGGGGTGCGGTATTCATATTATTATAAAACTTTAAAAAATAGCTCTACATCTTTATTCTTATGAAAGGAGTAAAAGTACCTCTAAGAGAAGCTGAGAAAGCCAAAGAGTTCTTGCTAAATAAAGGCGCATTAGATTTTAATCATGAAATTATAAAAGAAAAAGAGCATTTAATCTACCCTATAAATAAAGAAGTTAAAAAATATAAACCCCTTGAATACAAGTTTCCAAAAAAAGAGATTAAAGAGAACTGGAAAGATTTTCTTAACAAAAAGCTAGATAAAAAAGAACTAAAATTATTGAAAACTGCTCACGACGTTGTAGGAAGCATAGCAATACTTGAAATTCCTGATGAGCTAGAAAAAAAAGAAAAGACTATAGCCAAAGCTTTGTTAGAAAAAAACAAGACCATCAAAACAGTTTTGAAGAAAGCTGGCGAACATGGAGGAGTATTTAGAACTCAAAAATTGGAATGGTTGGCTGGTGAGAAAACAAAAGAAACCATTCATAGAGAGAGCAACGTCAACATTAAACTGAATGTTGAAAAAGTATTCTTCTCCGCAAGATTGGCTACTGAGAGAAAAAGGATTATTAAACAAATAAAGCCTGGAGAAAAAGTGATGGTGATGTTTTCAGGATGTGCTCCATATGTATGTATCTTTGCTAAAAACTCCAAAGCTAAAGAAATTTGGGGAATTGAATTAAATCCAGAAGCAAACAAATATGCTGTTGAAAATGTCAAGTTGAATAAATTAAATAACATTAAACTTATAGAGGGCGATGTGAAAAAAGAAGCTAAGAAAATAAAAGAAAAATTTGATAGAATAGCAATGCCATTGCCTAAGAGCGCAGAGGATTTTCTGCCAGAAGCATTCATGCTAGCAAAAAAAGGCACAATCATACATTTCTATGACTTTGAACATGAAAATGAGTTCGACGAAACAAAAGAGAAAGTTAGAGCTGCATGTAAAAAGGCAGATGTGAAATACAAAATTCTAAAATTTGTCAAATGTGGACAATACGGCCCTGGTAAGTTTAGAGTTTGTTTAGACTTTGAGATCATTGCCGGTATCTAAAATTATTTAAATAAAATAATTATTCTAATCACTATGAAAACAACAAACAAGTTTGAAAACAGAAACCAGGGTGTTTCTGAATGTATTCCTTGTTAACCAGTTTAAACTAGATAATTCTCTAAAAGGTGGTTGTTTTCCTTGTCTTTCAAACCATTCTTAATCATAACTATATTCATCAAAAAAAACTTATTAAATTAACAAATCTTTCTGAAAGAACTGTTAGAAATAGCATAAAAAAACTTGTTTCTCTTAATTTGATTTCTGAAAACTTTGATCTCTACGATATTCGAAGACGAACGTACTCAGTAAACAAGAGTGGAGGTGATAAATATGAGCATCGACAACATGCTAAAACATACTGTGAACAGGAAGGATCTTAGAGCAGTAGGACTGGATTATGACTCCGTAGGAATTAAGCTAGAGATGCAAGCTACAAAGAGAGTTTATTTCGATAAAAAAGGAATAACTGTGGAGCTTGAAGATGGAACTTATCTAGGACTAAAGGACTTGCAAAGATATATTCAAAAGAATAAGCAAACTTCTCACAGAAGCATATTTGACACATTCACACCTTAGAAATAATTTATTTTATTTTTTTATTCTAACTTAACATCATCTTCAGGCATGTATGCAGGTGTGTGAACTAAAAATAGTTTCATCTTACCACTATAATCATAAGGAGTATTCTTAGGAACTATTATCACATCTGATTGTTCTACTTCTATGACTTTGTCGTTAATAATAAACTCTCCTTCACCTTCTAACACCAAATAAACTCTATCTGAGCTATGGGTTTTGCATTTACCATGAGAACCATCTACTTCAAAATAAGCTGCACTTGCACTTGCAAAATCATCTTTAGAATTATAAGCCCATCCATCAAGCCCTTTCCAGCCAAACTTATGTGCATCTTCTAGTTTAAATTTCATTTTAGTCAATATAAAGCGCGCTCCCTAGTTACTTCCGTTCTTCACAGGCGTTAGCCTCAGCGGGTGTTCACTCGGTCATTGCACGTATATTAATATAATAAGAAACTGTTTAAAAACTTTTAGCTATACATATGTAAATAATCTGATCCTATCCTGTCTTCTTCATTCTTAACTTTAATAATGGAGTCCAATAAGTCTTGTTCCATGATTTTGGTCTTGTTTCTCCTTATCGCACAGTACCCTGACTCTGTGCAAACAGCCTTTATTTCTGCACCTGAAAAATCTTTCATTTTCTTTATGACTTTTTCAAAATTGATCTTCTTGTCAAGAGTCATATTTCTAGTGTGAATCTTAAATATTTCTTTGATACCATCTTCATTAGGATGAGGAACTTCTATTAATCTATCCAATCTTCCAGGCCTTACAACTGCAGGATCCAATATATCATCTCTATTAGTACATCCTATGATCTTCACATTACCTAATGGTTTAAATCCATCTAATTCTGACAGGAATTGCATGAAAGTTCTTTGAACTTCTCTTTCACCAGAAGTACCAACATCAATTCTTCTAGAAGCTAAAGCATCAATCTCATCAATGAATACTATTGAAGGTGCTTTTTCTCGAGCTAATTGAAACACTTCCTTTACTAGCTTTGCGCCCTCGCCTATAAATTTCTGAACGAGTTCAGAACCAACAATTTCTATAAATGTTGAATTTGTTGATGCAGCAACGGCTTTTGCCAAGAGAGTCTTACCTGTTCCTGGAGGACCATAAAGCAATATGCCTTTTGGAGGGGTTATACCCACTTTTTTGGATAATTCTGGTTTTCTTAGAGGAAGTTCTATGACTTCTCTTATGGCCTCTGCTTGTTCTTTCAAACCACCAATATCTTCCCAGGAAAGTGTTGGTTTTTCTAGAATCACAAACTGTTCAACATTGAATTTCTTAGATGTGTGAATTTTATCTACTATTGTAAGATTTTTTTGTTCTAAAACAACTGACTCACCAGGTTTAAGCTTCTTAACAGATCCCGACACTTCAACGACAAATTGATTCCCATTTGGTAATTTAATAATGGCATTCTTTTCCAAAACGTCGATAACGTCGCCAATCAAAAGAGCAGGAGTTTTGAATTTATCTAACTCTGTCTTAAGCTGAGTCACGGTTTCTCGTAAAACCCTATTTTCATCTTCTAATCCGTTAGAATTCATAGTATAAGAGAACATAACTTTGTCGAGTTTGTCTGTTGATTTCATTTAAAAAAGTATTGCAGCAATGTTTTTAAAACTTTGGTATAATCAGCGCCTTGGAAAACTTAGAAAGTAATGCATAACCTTTTTTTGTTACGAGAACATCATCTTCAATTCTTATACCAAACTGATTATATAATCCAGGTTCTATCGTGATAACCATACCTTTTTCAAGGGTTTTCTTTGATTTTATACTCACTGTCGGCGATTCGTGAACATCAATTCCCAGGCCGTGACCTAAACTGTGAGTAAAGTATTTATCATCAGATCCGAGCTTTTTCCTAACAAAAGCTTCTATCTCAGATATTTTTTGATTTGGTTTAACCATTTTAATAGCTAATTTCTGAATCGATAAAATCTTATTGTATAAATCCAATTCTTTATCAGATGGTGTTCCAATATACACTGTGCGAGTTATGTCTGCACAATAACCTCTATATTTGACACCCATATCAATAATCATAAACCCTTTTTTTATAGCTTTATTTCCAGAATAGTGTGGTATAGAGGCACCTTTGCCAGATGCAACCACTGGTTCAAAAGAGAGCTCACACCCCTCTTTGATGGCTTCGATTTTGATAAAATCCTTCACTTCTTTTTCAGTCTTGAAATGAAACTGTTTAACTATCTTACTAAGAATATTATCTGTTATTGAACAAGCTTTTTGAATATTTTTGATTTCCTCGTCAGTTTTGGTTTCTCTTAATGTTCGAAGAATCTTTTCTATATCAACGGTTTTTGCAGTCTTTGATATAAACCTCTTTTGTTTGACTGTCATAGCAAATTCATTGATGCCAAGAATCTTCAAATTTAACTTTTTTAAAGTTGATCTTAAATCTTTATAAGGATCATCATACATAATTGTTTTTATAGATACATTTACATCTTCCAATTTGTTCACAAAAAGCAATGGTTTTCCTTTTGCAGGTATGAGTAAAATAGAGTTATCTATGTTTTGTTGTGTAAAATAAAAAAAATTCGGATCTCTAAAGAACAATAATGCACCATCTACCTTCTTCTCAAGCAGTTTTTTCTGAAAAGATTTTAGCTTCATTCTACTAATTATATCGTGTTGTTTTTATTCTTTTTGATTGCGGTAAAGACATTTAAATATAACTTCATTAGTAATGATGTGATTCCTGTTACTCTGCTCTCCGACTATGAATTCTGTCAAAGAAAGATTTTTTTAGACAAAGTTCTCAAAATAGCTGCTCCGCCAAAAGATGAAGTGATAAAAGACATCATCAGACATAAAGTCTTCGATTTAATAAATAAAGAAGAACAGACGGTGGTTGAGTCTATCAAAAAAAGACCATCTTATAGCCAGATATTGGATAAATATAAAGATTCTCATGCGGATATTCTAAGAAAAGTCATTTCTGACAATAAACAATCTTTGATAGACATAAATGCTTCGCTAATTGATTTCTTCAAGAAATCTTGGCCCATGATTGTAAGAGAATCAACTTTTAGAGCTGAAAACTTGTTTAATTTTGTAGCCAGACATGAAGTTTATAGTGAAGAATTATGGAACCAGTTGACTCCAAAGATGTATTCTGAAGTAAATGTTCAATCTGAAAACTTAATGCTACGTGGAGCTATTGACAGGGTTGAAAAATATCCTGACAAAAAACTATTGTATGAAATTAAGACTGGAAGAGCACCTGATAGAGGCGTATGGCCTTCTCATAAACTACAATTAGCCGCATATGCAATGATTATGAGAGAATTGGGAGAAAATGTCAGGGGATATTTTATTACTTATCTTGATGTAAATCAATCTCGTGAATTGATTGTTAATTCATTCTTAGAAGAAAGAGTTTTGAAAACTCGAGATGCGATTATAAACATTCTTGAAAAGCGAGAATTGCCCGAATTCACAGAAAACAAAAATAAGTGCAATTCTTGTTCTTTGAAAGAAAAGTGTTATGATAATGATTTCGTTAAGAAGAAGGTTTTTGAACTTCTCGGAAAATAGCAGTACCTATTCTTGCCATGTTAGACCCTTCTTGTATAGCCACTTTATAATCATTAGTCATGCCCATACTCAAGTATTTCATTTCTATCCCGGACAAATTTTCTTTTTGAATTTTATTGAATAAATGCTTCATCTTCCTGAAATAAGTCCTTGTTTCCTCTGGTTTTATGAATGGAGCAATGGTCATCAAACCTAAAATTTTTATATTTTTAAACTCAAACAAACTTTTCAGAAATGGGATAACTTCTTCTTCCATAAGCCCATATTTTTGAGGTTCTTTCGCAATGTTAACTTGTACAAGAACTGCCATTACTTTGTTTTTGCTTTTGCACACAGAGTTAATTTTTTTAGCAAGCTTATAAGAATCAACGCTTTGAATCATATCAAATATTTCAACTGCTTGTTTAATCTTATTTCTTTGAAGATGTCCAATTAAATGCCAATTTACTTGCTCTTTAATTAGAGATTTCTTTTCTTCTGCTTCTTGAACTTGGCTTTCACCAATATCTTTTACTCCTAAAAAAATTAGTTGATTTATTTCTCTCACAGATCTTTTTTTCGTGACAGCGATGAGTTTAACATCGGACCCTAGATTTAATTTTATTGTTTGGATAGCTTTCAATAAACTCATATTACAAACTTATGTGTCAGAGTATATATTTGTTTCTATTACTCAATAGTTATGGCTTTCAGATAGGTTTTTAAATAAGACTTAATTCTAAAAAAAATGGCCCATATCAAGATTAATAGCGTAGTTAAGCTATATACTTTATGTCTTCTGAACAACGGGCCAAAGCATGGATATGAGATCATTAAAGAGTTAGAAACAAGAATGGATAGAAACATTAGTGCAAGCCACATATATCCTTTTTTGAAATCTCTTCAAGACAACGAATTTATTTGTTGCAAAGAAATTGAAGAAAGAGAAAAGAAGAGATATTGTTTGACTAAGAGTGGAGAAGAATTCATTGAAGTTGTTTTCAATAAACTTGGATCACTCATAAATACTGTTATTGAAAAAAGGTTAACTACATGCCCACATTGTGATTGTAAAATTTATGAAGGAGGATTTATAGATCTCATCAAAAACAAAGAAAAAACTTTTTGCTGTCAACATTGTGCGCAAGCTTACAAAGAGAAAACAGTAATTATTCATTAATTATTCTTAGTGGCGAATTCTAAGTCTGATAAAAATCTTTTAATTGTTTTAGGTAAATGTTCTGGTTGAGTTCTCAAAAACTCCGCTGTTGCAGTACCAACATCGCCAGAAAATTTCTTTTTAGAAATTAATTTAATATCTTCACGAGATATCTTTTTTTTCTTCTTAATGGCCTTTCTAACTTGCTTCCATTTCGAAAAGAGTTCTTCAGCTCGATAATAAATTTCGTCTTCTTTACAATTTAGAAGAGTAGAAATTTCTGCCACCAAATCTTTTTGCTGACTAGCAACACCTATGGCTGCATTCCCACACACAAATTCAATTCTTATAACTCCGTCCTGTACTTTTGTTGATTTAAGAATTCTTAAAGATTTACATTCCCCTGTAAGATTTAAATGTGTACCTCCACAAGCTTCAACATCAAACCCTGGAATCTCCACTATTCTTAGTTTTTTCCCCGGTACTGCTCCACCTTGATAAATAGTAAAACCATATTTAGATTCTGCCACATCTCTTGACATAAATGATTTGTAAACAGGCAAGTTTTGATTGATTATATTATTAGCTAAAGCCTCTATTTTCTTAAGTTGCTCCTGAGTTAATTGTTCAAAATGAGTTATATCCAATCTAGCGTGATCAATAAATTTAGCAGCTCCGCCTTGCCAAATATGATTACCTAAAACTTTCTTGGCAGCCCCATTCAAGATGTGTGTGCCTGTGTGATGCTGAGTTAATTGTAATCGTCTTTCAAAATTTATGTTTCCTTTGATAAAATCTCCTTTCTTAAAAGTTGGTTTCTGTTCAAGTATGTGAACAATTATTCCTCCTTGTTTGACAACTTCAACAACTTTATGTTTACCTAATAATCCCTTATCATTCATCTGACCTCCCGATGTAGGATAAAATGCTGTTCGATCAAGAATTACTTTGTTACCAATAATTTTTAGAACTACACCTTCAAATTTTATTAAATCATAATAATCAAAGTAAAGTACTTCTGTATCTGGAACTCCTTTGAGATCTAAATCTAGTTCTTTTTTTGTTTGAGTTTTTTGATCTTTTGCTTCATGTCTTGCAGACACCAATGAGTAAAAATTTTCAGGAACAGAAATTGTAGTGTTTTGTTTTTTGGCTTCTTCTACAACTTGATCAGGTGTAATACCTTGACTATCATATAATTCCACTAATTTGTCATCATCTATTTTCTTTTTGATTATTTGTGAAATAATTTGCTGGTTTCTTTTCCTTGTTTCAGAATATTTTCTTTTTTCAACATCTAATATTTCATTTACTTCAGGAAGACTCTCGGACAGTTCTGGAAACATTTTTTTCAAGTAAATTGCGTGCCATTCACAAACATCATTCAGAGATACATCCCATCCATACTGATTGATAAAAGATAGCGCTCGTCTCAATATCATTCTAAGATTGTATCCACCACCAACATTACTTGGAAGTGCACTATCAGACAGAGCAACTAATAATGATCTAGAGTGTTCTGCAACGGAGTATACTGCAGACATTGGAATTATGAGTTTTTTCAATTCAGATGTTTCCACACCAACTTTTTTGGAAACTGCGTTCCAAGAAGCCTGTATATTGTCTGTCTCGTCAATGTTAAGCAAACCTGAATAAGGCACATATCGCTTCATAATTTTATCATCAACTTTTATTCCTGTTATTTGTTTCAATTTCTTTATGACAGATGGGAATATTGCATCATACATAGTATTTGTTCCTTGAGTAAACCAAGCGTTTCTTTCCTGACCCATGCCCATATCAAGAACTTTAATGTTAAGATCCTTATGACCTTTATTTGTTTGTTCATACAACATATACACTTGATTTCCAAGCTCACAACCTCTGGAAAAAAATTCCATACAACAACCAAAATTTCCTCCGCCTGCCCAAGCATCTTCATGAAAAGTTACTTCCTTATTAGGCAAACCAATTCCTTTCTTAACCCATGTATGAATATGTCTGAAAACTTCATTCTGATCCCATTTTTCTGGCGGAACAAACATGTGTTGTCCAATCATAACAAACCCCGTATTATGACTTCCTGTAATGCCAACATTGTCAACATCTGCAAATCTCAAACAAAACTGGGGCACTACAAGGGGGTTTGCGGGGGGTTTTATAGCACCAGAAATAACATATGGCTGAAAAGCTGCAATCGAAGCATTAGTGTATTCCATAGTTGGATTCCAACGTGCAACGACGGGATATCTTTTTATAGGTGTATATCCAAATTTCTTGAACATTTTAGAAAATTCAAGCCAAACATCAACATAACCAAGTTTGTTTTTTGCTGGCGAGTTCCCAATAAATCCGAATTCTTTACTACAAGCAGGATCTCCACAAACATCTCTATTAGTGGTAGACCAAAAAGGCTTTTTACAAGAAGGACAAATCTTTCTTTCAAAACCCTCTTCTTTTAATACATCAGTAGGATAGAATTTATCTGGACTCTTTGAAAATATTGGTCTGAATTTTTTCTTAATCTCCTTGTCTGGCAACATAGTATCGCTAAAAGGTAATGGATATTTAAAGGTTTTTGAAAAAATTATTTAAATGGAGTACTATTCTAGAGGTGCATGCTTAAAAGAATAGACTCTCGAAAGGCCCGAAAAAAGAAGTTTTTGATGGGCGGAGTACTAGTCCTCCTAATGGTTGTCAGTATGCTGGGCATCATTGTTGGTAATAGAGGTAGTGAGAAATGGGAATATAACGGCTTCAAATTCACAAGAACTGAAAATGTCTTTGTAACCAAGATTGGTGAACAGAGAATTGGCTTTCAGTCATTACCACAAGAATTACTGTATTTAGAACATCCAAACTCTTTAAATGAAAAATTATTGTCTCCTGTCATGTATCTTACTTTTGATCCTGATAGTGAATTACAAAATTTATTGTATATTGATTCTGTAAGAAGAGATCTTCAGATTACTATAAGTTCTTTTGTCATTGATGGCATAACAAAAGAATCAGATACATACTTTCTTCCAAAAATTACTTGTGATAATGCCACACAGTTTATGCCTGTAATATATTTTAATATTTCAACCGAAACAAGCATAAGAGAAGAAAATGGGTGTATCATAATGAATGGATACACAGAAGACTTCTTTAGATTCAGAGATTTAATTCTATATGTGCACTATGGTGTTATGAATGATGAAGAAGAGCAGTAAGAAAAGCAATGAAAGCAAAGTTTGGTTTATTGTTATAGTCATTGTGATATGCGTGGTTCTTATAGGATCTATTTATTACAGTAAGCACAAAGTTGAAAGTCAAGTTAATGCTAATAATTATCATGAATTCCAATTCTATTATGACCAGAGTAGCGAATTATGGTTTACAAAGATTGAACTCAACAAAGTACCTTACACCATACCATATTATTTTCACCCAAATGAATTAGAAGACATCAATGTAGAAGAAGATGTGGAAAACATAATACTTGTTTACAGACCTAAAAAAATTATAATCTCTTTACCAGGAGATAGCAGTTCAGACATGGCAATTGCAGGAATAGAAATTGCCAAGATAACTGGTGAAAGATATGAAGTGCTCAATATTAAAACAGTTAGTGCAGTAAATGATTTAGTTGAAGGTTTACCATATGCAACTTGTGATAATGCCAGTCAAGAAGTAGTTGTAATATCTTTCAAGAAAAGTAATAGAAACACTGTTTATGGTTATAATAGATGTATAATCCTTGAATACAAAGAAGGAGATGCCGTTAGAGTTGCTGATGCGTTTTCATACTCACTCATCAAAGTAATGTAAAATGGAACATTATTATTCTGAAGAACAAACAGCACCTTTAAACATTCAAGAGATTGAAATATGTATTGGAAATATATCTATACCTCTTTATTCTGGTTCAGGAGTTTTCTCAAAAAAAAGATTGGATAAAGGCACTTCTGTTCTTCTCAAATACATGAAAGTAAATAACAACAGCAAAATTTTGGATTTGGGATGTGGAATTGGAATCGTTGGCATTTATGTACATAAAATGTTTTCAAATTGTGATGTCTTCTTTAGTGATGTTAATAAAAGAGCAGCTTTTTTGGCAAGGAAAAATTTGAAGCTTAACAAAATCCAAGGAAAAGTTTTTCAATCCGATGGTTTCCAAAAAATAAAAGATAAATTTGATTTAATATTACTAAATCCTCCTCAAGTGGCTGGAAAAAGTGTTTGTTTTAGGCTAATAGAAGAAAGCTTTGAGCACATTACTCTAGGAGGATCATTACAAATTGTGGCCCGACACAACAAAGGTGGGAAAAGTTTATCTGAAAAAATGCTTTCTGTTTTTGGTAACAAAGAAGAATTAGGAATAAAATCAGGCTATAGAGTTTATTCTAGTCAAAAGAAGCATTGAACAATTTTAACTCTTCTACGGTTCCATTTTTAGAAAACACTAATCTCATTCCTAAACCAAGTTTTAAAACCGCAGATAAAAGAGCCATATGCTCATTTCCTGTACCTGAAGACATATTTATGGCCACTTCCATTCCAAGATTCTTACCGTGAAGAGCAGCAACAATAGAATCTGAAAGAATATCAGGTGAAAGGTTCAAATCAAGAGTTATAAGCTGAACATTTGGTTCATTAAAACGTTCTTTTCCAAACTCGTTTGTTACTAAAATAACATTATCCCATTCAGTACCTCTTATAACTTCCAAAAGATGAGCCCAAGAACCCTTACCAGTTGATAAACACGCAAGTAACGAAGTCATAAAGATAAATCATGAAAGTTTTTTTATAAATCTTTTGTGAAAACGCACGCATAATATTCGACAATAATTATCTAAAAACAAAAGTTTTAAATACTTGTTGTCCCTCAACAATGTTATAAAATCTTTAACTTTAGGGTGATAAAATGGCAGAAGAGGAGAAAAAATTTTCAAAACAACTTTTAGGTAAAACTGTCGTTTCTAAAACTGGGAAGAAATTTGGTGAAGTAGGAGACATTGTCTTTGAAACAAGCTCAGGCGAACTTATACACATGGTTCTATCAAATCCGACATCATATACTGAAAAATTGGAACTAGAAAAAACAAAAGAAGGCAACATACTTATTCCGTTCAGCGCAGTTATAGCTATAGGGGACTTTCTGGTTGTCGCTGAAGAAGATATTGTTTAATAACTTTTATAAATCATCTTTTATTCTTTCTAAGCATGGAAGCAGCTATATGGACTGAAAAGTATAGACCTCAAACATTCTCAGAGATAAAAGGCCAACAAGAAATTGTTAAACGAACAGAAGCGTTTGTTAAACAACAGAACATGCCTCATTTAATGTTTGCAGGCCCAGCAGGAACTGGTAAAACCACTCTTTCGCTTGTTGTTGCAAAACAAATGTTTAAAGATTCTTGGCGAGAGAACTTTCTTGAACTAAATGCATCTGATGAGAGAGGAATAGATGTTATTAGAGTTAAAGTAAAAGACTTTGCTAGAACTAAAGCCATAGGAAATGTTCCATTCAAAATAATTTATCTAGATGAATGTGACGCTTTGACTAAAGAAGCTCAACAAGCTCTGAGGAGAACCATGGAGAATTATACTCAAACATGCAGGTTCATCCTATCGTGTAATTACTCATCCAAGATAATTGATCCTATACAATCCAGATGTACTGTATTCAGATTTAAACCGTTAGCTAAAGAAGATATGTTCTACATAATGGATAAAATTGCTAAAGATGAATCTCTTACTATTGATTCAAAAGCAAAAGAAGCACTCTATGAGATTTCCAATGGCGATTGCAGAAAAGTAGAAAATATTTTGCAATCATCTGCAGCAATTACCAAAAAGATAGATGAAAATTTAATCTTTGAAATGGCTAGTGTAGCAAGGCCAAAAGAAGTCAAAAGCGTCTTGGAGTCATGTGTAAAAAAAGATTTTGTGAGTGCAAAGAATGAGCTTCTGAAAACAATGCTTGAATATGGATTGTCAGGATTAGATATTATTAAACAAATTCAAAAAGAAATCTGGTCATTAGAAACGGAAGACAAGAAAAAACTTGAAATGGTAAAAGAGTGTGGTGAAGCAGAGTTTAGAATGGTTGAAGGCAGTGATGAATTCATACAATTAGAGGCTCTTCTAAGTAAATTTGTTCTAATAAATAGTTAAAGGGAAAAAAGAAAAAAATTAAATGTGCTTAACTAGCACAGATGTCGCTTTTGATTCTTGGTAGTCATAATCTATAAACATATCAACAATCATTACTTTGTCAGATTTATCTGCTGGAGATAACTGTTGAGTACATCTTACAGATACTTCTCCTGTACTCATTCTAATGTCACCTGAGTAAGCAGTTCCTGTTGTTGAAGGATTAGAAAGACCCCCGCAGGTTAAACCTGAAATACCAGTATCAACAGTTAGTTTCACAATATTTTTTGTTCCTGCATGATCATTGCACATTGTTCCTTGTTGTGCAAGTAGTCCACTACCCATGTCCTTAATCTTAACAGAGAAAGCAACTGCATCTTGACCTGCTGATGATTCATCAAAGCTAACTATTTGTATTGGTGCACCAGAATTTTGAACAGATTTCTTTTCAGAAACTGTACAAACATCGTTATGAGTTGAATCCATAGTATTTTCCTTCACACATAATTTTGATGTTGCCAAAGTCCGATATTTATAACAAACATCTACGACAAAAGGAAAATCATCATTTCCTGCCAAAGACCCTTGATAATTCATCATAGGAAATGTGAAGTAAACCGGTGGAGAATCAATTTTTTCTCCATTATCAGGATTTAAATCATTCTTTAGAATCATTGAAGTAGGGTGTTGATTAATAATCTCATCCAATGTAACACTAAAGGAAATAGGATCAATTCCTCTTAGGGATATCAAGACATCGTCTGCTGCAATTTCTGTTTCGCCTCGATTTTCTAATTTAATACTCACAGTAAATGGTGTGGCATTACCATCAGTCACTTCTAGTGGTGGTTCTCCTTCAACAAAATTAACTAGTAATCCTGTTGTTCCACCTAAAAAAGTGTTTTGATTCGATGTGATAGTCTCGCTAGAGCAAGAAGCTAACAAAAATACTGCTAAAACCAACAATAAAAGTGATGTTCTTTTCATTTTTTAGACCTCCAAAACAAATATTTTTATCCCTTTAGAGTATATAAAACTTTTTGTTTTTTTACTGGCGAGTATTAACGCGCCCTTTTGATGTTAATTGTTCTTTGTAACTCTTCACTATAACCATACCATAATTCAATTACCAAAGGAGCTTTATAAGCAGATTTAGATGTGGCATATTCATAATCATAAGTACAAATAATCTGTCCCTTACCAGTCATTGGATTAAGTCTTACAATATTATCATCAGGAGTGCATCTTAGTCTTTGATCACTACCCGACATTCTAATATCTCCAAGTATTACTAAATCTGTGTTCTTTCGGGTTAATGAGAT
>JACKQG010000362.1_pt1 | contig 66720 bp, 63 predicted proteins | sample 8237621 | NCBI WGS metagenome assembly JACKQG01 (sample SAMN15677084, study PRJNA649215) | marine metagenome | biome: marine; feature: Black Sea; material: saline water; isolation source: suspended particulate matter (SPM) from the Black Sea western gyre | collected 2013-06-09/2013-06-10 | depth... | reverse complement strand
CCATGAGTCGAAGATAGGACTTTGGGGGGGGGGGGTTAAGTCGTGAGCCTCCAATTTTTCTCGGCATTGGTTGCATTTGGCGGGTGCTCCAGGGCTGAATTCAGAAATAAGATTCTCCAGTCCACAACCGCCACATTCCATCAACAAGTCAAAAGGGTTTTCCAAGTTCATGGTTTGATTATGAGTTAGAACCGTCAGGAAATATTTTTGACATATCGCCCATTTTTTCCATGGCCTCTTCTTTGGACATTTTAGTAATATCAATGCCCATTTCTGCCAGAGCCCCAGAGAAAGGACATTTACTGGCTCCACTCTTGGGTTCTTCGCCTTCAACGGCCGGAGCAGGTTTCTCAGTTTCGATTTCACCTGCTTCTGCCATGATGATCCAATGCATGGACTCAATAGTTTGTGTTTTTTCGGCAGTTATTTTTTCAAGGGATTCTTTGGTTTCAGGATGCTTCACCATAGCGGTGGCTTCCTTGTATTTTTCCAAGGCTTTTTTCTCGAATTCAACGGCTTCTCTCAACGCCGCAGCGGAATTAGACATTGTCGGGTCTCCTGACAAAATTAATGGGCTAGCTTCATAGTATTTTAAAGGAACTTCAAAAATATACCAAATCCTTTTGCTAAATAGCAATAACCTTATCTCTCCAACGGTAAATCGGCATCATATTGCGGGAACAGTTGAAACCTGACATAATGCGCCCATGAAAAAAATCATCGTTATAGGAGGCGGAATCGCCGGGTTAGCAGCGGCTTACCGCATCCAGAGAGAAATATCAGAAGGAGCCCCGCTGGAGTGTGTTTTGCTTGAGGGTGGGGATCGTTTTGGCGGAAAAATTGCCACTGAAAGGTCTGACGGATTCGTCATCGAACGGGGACCGGACTCATTTATATCGCAAAAACCCGCAGCCATTCAATTATGCCAACAATTGGGTATTGGAGATCATCTCGTATCAACCAACCCGGAAACCCCTAACACCTATGTGTACACCGGAGGCAAGCTGGTGACGATGCCGGATGGGTTGAGCCTGATGATTCCCACCAAGTTTTTGCCATTTGCCCTGACGCCTCTATTCAGCCTGTCGGGAAAAATCCGCATGGCGTTCGATCTTTTGATCCCTAGAAAAGCCGATGAAAGCGATGAAAGTCTGGCTTCGTTTGTTCGCAGGCGGATGGGGGAGGAAGCGTTGAGTAAAATGGCTGAGCCCATGCTCGCCGGCATTTATGCCAGTGACCCTGAAACCATGAGCATTGGCAGTACCTTTCCGATGTTTGTCGAGACCGAGCGTAAATACCGATCCCTGATTTTAGGAATGCTGGCACGAAAAAAAGCCATGCTTCTGAATGCCAGTAAACGCCCTAAAAGCAACTTCAGCTTGTTCATGACCTTGAAGGATGGTTTGGGAGAAATGGTCGATGCTGTGATTAACAAATCCCCCGATATTCAATTTCAGTCCGGGGCAAGAGTAGATTCCATTGCCGGTGAAGAAGGCGACTGGTCCGTACGTTTAGAGGGTGGTGGCGAACACAAAGCCCAAGCACTGATACTGGCGACCCCCGGACATATCACTGCCCGGTTTCTGCAATCGGTCACCCCTAAAGCGGCTGAACTTTTAACGCAGATCAAATATGTTTCCACCGCCACCGTGACGATTGCTTACAAGAAGGCAGGTTTTTCTCATGCTCTGAACGGGTTTGGCTTTGTTGTTCCTAAATGTGAAGGCCGTAGCATTCTTGCTTGTACCTGGACCTCATCGAAGTTTCCGCACCGGGCACCGGAAGGATATGTCATGCTTCGCTGTTATCTGGGAGGAGCCTTGCAGGAAGACATTGCCGAAAAAGATGAACAAACCATGGCCAATCTGGTCAAGCAGGACCTTCAGGAAATAATGGGAATCAAGGAAGAGCCGGTATTCTGCAAAGTTTTTCATAACCGAAAATCCAACGTGCAATACCAGGTGAACCATTCTGAGCGTATTGATGCGATCATGCAGGAGCTGCAAGAAGGTCTTTTCCTTGCAGGAAGCGCCTATCGTGGGATTGGCATACCCGACTGCATCCAGAGCGGAACCCAGTCGGCCGAGTCAGCGATTGAATTACTGATGGGAAAATCCAAAGCGGAAACCTAGCATCTAATATGCAAAACCAATAAAAAAAGGAGTTCTTCATGAAGTGGGTTTCCGCACTCTCACGACAAACTGACATTGATAGTGCTATACAAGAAGCGGCGGAATCCGCTGTCCAACAGCTTGGCAAAGATCATGCCGATTTGACTGTTGTGTTTGTTTCTCCCCAGTTTAAGGAGTTTTATGACAAGGTTCCCGAATTGGTCAGCCGCTATATCAAACCCGGCTTGCTCTTTGGCTGTTCGGGCGGAGGGATTATTGGTAATGGCGAAGAGGCAGAGCAACAGGCGGCAATCAGTATCACCTGCGCCGATTTACCCGGTGTGAAAATTCAGCCCATCCAGGTAGAGACCACCGATTTGCCGAATCAGGATACTTCCCCATCTGTCTGGCGAGAATGGCTGAAAGTGAATGTGGAAGACCAGCCTCACTTTGTATTTCTGGCAGACCCCTTTTCATTCCGAGGCGAAGAGTTTCTGGCGGGAGTGGATTTTGCCTACCCCAACAGTAAAAAGGTTGGAGGTCTTGCCAGTGGCGCTCAAGCCCAGGGGGGGAATGCTCTGTATCTTGGGGATAAAATTTATGATAACGGATTGATCGGCATCGCGTTGAGCGGTGATATTGAGGTCGATACTATTGTTGCGCAGGGCTGCCGCCCTATTGGTGAACCCCTGCAAATCACCCAATGTGAGCACAACCTGTTGAAGGAACTGGCGGGCAGGCCGCCGCTGGAAGTGCTTCATGAACTGAACGAAACTTTATCGGATGCTGATAAAAAACTGATCCAGAGTTCTCTGTTTTTGGGGATAGAAATGGATCCCATGAAAGACAATCCGCAGCAGGGAGATTTTCTCATCCGCAATTTGATGGGGGTTGATCGGGAAAGCGGAGCCGTGGCCATAGGTGCCATGTTAAGAAATGGACAACTGGTGCAGTTTCATTTGCGCGATAAACAAATGTCGGCAGACGATCTGGATGTCATGTTGACTCGTTATCTGAGGCAGGGCAACGCTGAGAATGCTAAGGGAGCCTTGTTGTTTTCCTGTCTGGGCCGTGGTCAATACTTGTACGGCAAAGTCAATCACGATACCGATATGTTCCAGGACAAACTGGGGAAAATTCCTCTGGGTGGGTTTTTCTGCAACGGGGAAATTGGGCCAGTGGGAAAGACTACTTTTTTACACGGCTACACCAGTTCGTTCGGCATTTTCCGAAAATCCCGCCAATAGCCCTGGCATTGCACAAAAGGTTGGGGGGATTTGGTTTCATCCATCTGGTGAACTATGAAGGTCACAATACTGGGTTCTGGTACCGCAGTGCCATCGCTGGAGCGCAGTTCGTCGGGCGTTCTCATTCAGGAAGAGGGCATAAACACCCTCATTGACTTCGGCTATGGAACGCTGAAACAACTTTTACATCTGGGAATCACCTGCCACGATATCGACCGGATTTTTTTCACTCACAACCACCCGGATCATATGTGCGATTTGATCCCCTTTTTATTTGGTGCCCGTTATCGTCCCTCTGTAAGAAAAAAAGATCTGGAAATCGTGGCCGGTCCGGGCTTTCAAAAGTTTTTCGATAAGCTCATGTCTGCGTTCGGGCGTTGGCTTATCCCCACGGAGTACCAGCTTAATATCACGGAGATTGATGAAGGATCGAAAAAGTTTGGCCCGCATCAAGTGACTTTCAAAAAAGTCCGGCATATCGAGATGAGTCGGGGCTACCGGTTTGAGAACTCGGCGGGAAAGTCGGTGGTGTTATCTGGAGATACGGATTATTGTGAGGGAATGATCGAGCTGGGCCGGGAGGCAGACCTTATGATTCTGGAATGTGCCATGCCCGATGAAGGTAAAATAGCCGGACATCTGGTTCCCTCACTGGCTGGTAAGTTGGCGAAAGAAGCAGACTGTAAAACGCTTTGCCTCACGCATTTTTATCCACCTTGCGATTTGGAAGTCATGCGTGAAACGGTATCCGCTCTCTACAAGGGCAAACTGGCTCTGGCTCGTGACCTCATGCAATTTGAATTGTGAAGAGAGTGAATCGTTAGCTCTTTCCTTCTCTGCGGTCTTCGATGAAATCCACCACAAGCATGAATAATCTAAGGAATCCAAGGGTCGCGAATATGCCTAGCAACAGTTGCAATAAGGGTGGCAGGGCAGTGATAAAGTTTGTGATGCCCTCAATGAGTTGTGTTGTGTCCAATGAATACCCCGCAAGTTTTGAATGAGTTTTAAATGCCACACTGAGTTGTTGCGGCAATCAGAATACCGAAGCCTGGAGCATTCTGCAACCACTCGGCGTGGGACAATGGAGTGATAGCTTGTTTAGCCGAGAGACCGATTGATGGCAAGATAAAGATATTGCTAATTATCAGCGGAGGCACTCCGCCCAGTGGAGCTCTTTGAAAACATTTTGTTCCCCACGAATTGCCGGTTAGGGGTTCATTCCATTTTTTTCTCCGGTATAATCTTATATGTAATTGCTCAATTGTGAAAAGGGATGAGTACATGCCAGCTTTATCATATTTTGTTTCAGCAATCTTCCTTGCTTTATTTCTCAGCGTCGTTCCGGTTGGGGCGGCAGGTCTTGTTGACAACCAGAATGGCAGCGTGACGGATTCCGATACTGGCTTGGTCTGGCAGAAAGGCGATTCTTTTCATGAATTGAAAAAGGGACTCAACTGGTATGAGGCTTTGGAGTATGTCGCCATAAAAAACTCAGAAAAGTTTGCTGGGCATGATGATTGGCGTTTGCCCAACCTGAATGAACTGAATCGCCTGTGGGTGTCTTCGGGAAAGATAAAAAGCAAGGACAGAGAAACTCTTGGGCTTCCTCTCGGATTTGCAGATGGAGGGAGTTATTATATCTGGAGTGGGGACGAGCGCGGACTGGATCATGCGTGGTATTTTGGTCTCGGGAATAAAGAAAATTATTTTAACCTTAAAGATCTGGCAGACATGGAGCAAGGCGTAAAAATGGTCACTGGGCGTGAGGCCAGCGTGCAATAGCTTTGTCGGGTTAGCAGTAGTTAGCTTGGCTTGAAGAGTTTTTGCTATTTACCACCGGCGGTTGACTGGTAGGAGATAATAGATATGAAACATAAAGTGCGATTTTTTCGATCAGGGATAGCGTTATTGGTGTTGGCAGGTTTTTGTTGCATTGTTTCATCAGTAATGGCGCAGGAACATGAAATGGATCATGGTGCGATGAGTCACTCTGTGCCTGGAGAGGAGTATCGGACTGACGAGGATCATGGGGCCATGGATCATGGGGCCATGCAACACGGCGATGGTTTATTCCGTACCCGCGGGTCGCATGATCAACTTGAGCAAAGCAAGCCTGTGGATATGGATTCGAAAAGTCTGCTTGCACGTGGTCGCAACATTTATTTGCATATGTGTGTGTTCTGTCACGGAGAAGATGGTAACGGCGGCGGCGAGGCGGTTGACTATTTATACCCCTGGCCGAGAGATTTCAGAGAAGGAATTTTCAAATTCCGCTCCACTCCAACAGGCACTCTTCCTCGCGATGAAGATTTATACCGGACGATCATAAGTGGTGTTCCTGGTACCTCCATGCCTGCCTGGGGAGATGCGTTGAGTCCCGAAGACACCTGGGCTTTGGTCAATCATATTAAAAACTTTGCTCCTCGATTCAAGAAAGAACCGCAGGGTGAGAAAATTGAGTTTGCCAAGGCTCTTGCATCTACGCCGGAACGGGTGGCCCGGGGCAAGGAGCTGTTTAAAAAATTAAAATGTTTTCGTTGTCACGGCGATTCTTTAAAGGGGGATGGCGAACTGGCCGAATCGCTCATGGACGCCTGGAAGCATGCTGTGTTTGTGCAGGACATCACCAACCCGCATTATTTTAAAAGTGGACACAAGCCGGAAGACCTTTTCAGAACCATCACTACTGGGCTGGATGGAACGCCTATGGGTTCCTATATCCATATTCCCGAAGAAGATCGTTGGGCATTGGTGCACTATATTCGTTCAAAACTTGTGAAGCAATTTAAAGAAGCGGAATTTGAAACGGATCTTCATTCACTTCCTGTCGGGGTGGAACTGAGCACCGACCCTTATAGTCCGGTGTGGGAGGGGGTCGCTACGACAAACCTGGTATTGCGACCGTTATCGGCGCGGCGGGGTGCGGTGGAATTCATCAATGTGGCTTCGGTGAATAATGGCGAACAACTGGCGGTACGTTTGCAGTGGGAGGACCCGACTCATGACGCATTTTCTGAATTGCATTCAGACATATTCCGCGATGGGGTGGCGGTGCAATTTGCGCTGGGGGCGGTGACGCTTCACACACACGGGCATAACGAACCGTTTTTTGGCATGGGTAATCGCAATAAGCCGGTAAATATCTGGCATTGGAAAGCCGGTCTGGAAGAAGCACTCGAAGCCGAGGACGATCTTGAATATGCTGGCGGCGGGGTGGATATGGACGCACTGATCTATGGTGGCATCATGTCAAACCCGGTTGCCAAATTAAACCCCACTGGCCTGAACCCGGTTGAAGAAATGAATGCAGAAGGATTCGGCACGGTCACACCACAACCGTCTGAAAACCAGAATGTGGAGGGTGCCGGTGAGTGGAAGGACGGGATCTGGACGGTGGTTTTTCTCCGTGACATGCTAAAAACCGGTAAATGGGATGTGGACTTTGCCCAGCGCATTGACCCGGCCCTGATAGCCTTCGCCGTTTGGGACGGGATGAAGGAAGATCGCAACGGACGCAAGGTGATCAGTGTTTGGCAACGTTTTAATATCAAGAAGCCGAAACCTTGAGTTTGGTGCTACCTGATTCAGGAAATTTTTAACCCCCCTAGCCCCCCTTATCAGGGGGGAACTGTGCATCCCCCTGATAAGGGGGACTGAGGGGGTTGCCTCTTATGTTTTATTGCTGAAAGATTAAGTATTATTTTGAAAAAAACATTCTATATTGCCGTTATCGGCTTTCTTCTTTTTTCGGTCTCTCCGTTAAAGGCGGAGGAACGTGTCGGGTTAGGTGAACTAAATAGTTTGCTTCTGCTACACCTGCCGAAAAAAAACCAAGAAATGAGTGGTGGCCCCTCCAAAAAAGTAAACCTTGGAGGTGGAGAAACCGTTTTCACACTTCCCGGATTCAAAGCCTATGGCTGTGGCGAGTGCCATGACCCGGAACAATTGCTGGACAAGTCGATTGACCGGATGCGGCAATCGCTGAGCCGTCTGGCTGAACTTTTCCCGGATCTACCTCCGTTAAAACAATTCATTATTCAGTCCTGGTCGGATGAATGGTTACGTCCCGGTCAGTTTGCCCACACCACTTTTGACACGATTCGCATTTCTCCTGCTGCAATTCTGGTTGATAGTCGGGTGTATGGTAACGCCACACACCTGCATGAGTCTTTACATTTAACCCAGCCGTTTCTGGGCATCGCCAATGAGCTGGAAGCGTATGGGCTTAATATCCGTTCGGACCCCAGGTTTCTGATTTTGAATTTCCCTTATTTTGCGGACACGGTAACAGGTTTTTTCATTGCAGAATTTCGGGACATTCTCGACCAATTTTTTGCCCGTCCGGTGAAAGAGAAGGGAAACGTTCTTGGGGAGGATATGATTGTTCCGAGAGAGGTGCAGTGGTTTTTAATGCCATTTGAACACGAGGCGAAAATAAAAACCGCAATCGAAAAGATGGAGCCGGTGTTGCAGGAAGTGTCGCGTCTGAACCGCAAGTATCCTTTTAAGGCCGCTTATCTGGGGGAGCAGACCCGCGCGGTTTCGTTACTGCTCGACATCGCGGCAGTGAAAACTCTACCGCTTCCGCCATTGGATCTTGACCCCTCATCACTCAAAGAGGCGTTTTCTATTCTGGACATACAGTTCAACAAGCTTGAGAACACCCGGCTGGGTTATCGTATTGACCGCAAACACGAAGCCTTGATGACCATGACCTATCACCTGCGCTTGAAGGACCCGGCAGTCCGGCTGGGAATCTATTTCCGCTTTTTAAAGCAAAGGTTTATTGGCGAGGATGGAGAAGTAAACCTGGTGGTGCCGGATGAGGAAGACTTTAAGTCGTTCATCGAGGAGAAACGCCGTGACATCGCCAAGATGGCGGACTCGCCTAAGCTAACCCCGATTGAGAAAGCCGGAGCTTTAAAAATGCTGGAAAGTATTTCTGCTGTCACTGCAAGAGACTGAAGAGAGCCTACCTCAAGCCGAGATAATCCGCAACTAGCCAAACGAGTTATGCCTCGTTCCCACCGGGTGTGGCCCGGAATTTCTTGATGCGCGAGTAAAGCGTGGTGGGTTTCATTTTCAGAACCTCTGCGGCACCATTTTCTCCAGTGACCCTTCCACCACATTGTTGCAAGGCTCTTAGAAGATTCTCCTTTTCACGTAGTTTCATTTCTTCATCAGTGAATACGTTGTCTTCATTTCTAGCTACTGTGGTTTTAATTTTTTTTTCGGGAGTTTGGGTCGGTAGATTTAATAAAAGTTTTCCCCCCTTCGAAAGTATTGCGGCCCGCTCCAGCACGTTTTGCAGTTCCCTGATATTTCCCGGCCAGTCATAGGCTTGCAGGTCGTTCAAATTTGCCTGTGTGATTTTTGGCGAGGGGACATTCAGTTTTTGCGAAGCGGTCGTTAGAAAGTGGGCCGTCAGGGAAGGAATGTCTTCCATGCGTTCGCGAAGCGAAGGTGCCTCAATGGGGAACACGTTAAGCCTGTAAAACAGGTCTTGCCGGAAACGCCCTGCCTGAGCGTCCTCTTTTAGATTGCGGTTGGTGGCTGCGATAATGCGAACATCGGCCTGACGGGTTTTGTCGTCCCCCACCTTTTCGTAAGTTCCTTCTTGAAGTACTCGCAGTAATTTGCTTTGCAAGTCCAAAGGGATCTCCCCGATCTCATCGAGAAACAAGGTGCCTCCCTCGGCCATTTCGAATCGGCCGGCCCGGTCTTTGATCGCACCGGTGAAGGCACCTTTGATGTGACCAAAAAATTCACTTTCATATAGTTCTTTAGGAATGGAAGCGCAGTTGACTTTAATGAGTGTTCTTTGTTTGCGCGAGCTGCGGTTGTGTATCTCGCGAGCCACCAGCTCTTTGCCTGTCCCCGATTCGCCAGTGATGAGCACATTGGCTTCGGTGGGGGCGACCAGTTCTATCTGACTTAAAATGGCCCCCAGTGCCGGACTCCTGCCGATGATTTCTCCATAAGCCTTGGCCTCCAGAACTTCCTGACTCAAATAAGCGTTTTCCAGTTCCAGTTGTTGCTTTAGTTTTTGTATTTCTTCTTCATCCTGTTTGCGTTGGCTGATGTCATTGAAAACCACTACTGCCCCAACGCATTTACCATTTTTCAACATGGGCGTGCTGGTGTAGTCAACGGGGAAGGAGGTGCCATCCTTTCTCCAGAACACTTCGTTAGAAACTTTGTAAACTTTCCCCTCTTTAAAAGCCGCATAAATCGGGCAGTCCAGATTTGAGTAAGGAGTGCCATCAGGTTTGGAATGGTGCACCATTTTGTGTTGGCAGGCACCGATCATTTCTTCTGCTGAGTAGCCGGTCATCTTCTGGGCCGCAGGGTTGATGAAGGTGGTGCGGCCCTCAGTGTCCAGCCCATAAATGCCTTCGCCGGCAGAATCGAGAATGAGTTGAGTGGGATATTTCATTGTCGCTTTTCCAATTGGTGGTGTACTTGCCACCCACTTTACACGAAAAATCAAATTTTTATTACGATATTTTATAAATTACGAAATATAGAATTATCGTGACCCGCCTCTCCACTGCCCTAACTGTATGCAAATAAAGGTTTTTATTGGCCTTCTGTTTTTTGGCACACTATCTGCTATTGAGGGTAATAAGTTTGTTAATTTTTAAACTGGAGGTTAGGGATGAGTGAGAAAAGTAAAACAGTGTTGGTGACGGGTTCTTCCAGTGGAATTGGTCTCGATGTTGCCAGGGGGTTTCTGGAAAAAGGGTTCAACGTTGTGTTGAACGCCAGAGATGAAAAGAAGCTTTCTGCCGCGGCCCGTACTTTGGGGGATGAAAGCCGCATTGCCCTGGTTGCAGGAGATATCGGCAACAAGGAGACGGGTGAAAAGATGGTGCGCACGGCGGTTGCACGTTTTGGCGGTGTTGATGTGCTGGTCAACAACGCCGGGATTTATGGGGTGAAACCTTTTCTGGAAAACACGGAAGAGGATATCGACAAATTCATCCATATCAATCTTAAGGGAACCTATTTCGTGAGTCAGGCCGCAGTGCGGCAAATGAAGCAGCAGGGCGGCGGAAGTATTGTGAACATCGGAACGGTGCTGGTCCTCCATCCGACTGCGAGCTTTCCCTCAAGCGCTGCTTTGAGCACCAAAGGCGGTGTGCACGCCCTGACCACCAGTCTGGCCAGTGAACTGGCGGTCGACAATATCCGTGTCAACGCGGTGGCCGCCGGGACGATTCGGACTCCAATATGGGGAGATTTGGATGTTGACTCTTATGGTGGGACTACGTTGATGAACCGGGTCGGCGAGGTGCAGGAAATTACCGAGGTGGTGTTCAATCTTGCCACTTCCAGTTTTGTGACAGGCGTGATCCTGCCTGTAGATGGTGGATATGTTCATGGCAGGGCTTGATTTTAATTAAAACTAACTTTAAAAAAAGGAGATCATCATGCAAAGAATTCAGGCGATTGAAACAGAACAAGCGAGTGGCAGGGTTAAGGACATTTATCGGGAAGTGGAAGCCAGTCTGGGCACTGTACCCAATATGATCAAGACGATGGCGCACTCTCCTGTTGTGGCGGAGGCTTATTTGAACTTCTGGAACCTGTTGAGCACAGGAGTTTTGTCTGCACATTTGAAGGAACAGATATCGCTTCATGTTTCTGAATCCAATGGTTGTGCTTATTGTGTGTCGGTCCATTGCGCTCTGAGCAAGGGAGCCGGGTTGCGCGATGAGGAAGTGCGAGACGGAAGGCTGGGCCAGTCGCCAGACGCTAAAACCAATGCGGCTTTAAAGTTTGCCGGTCGCATTTTGGAAACCCGCGGGGCTGTGGCGACGGAAGAAGTGAAAGAAATGCACGAAGCCGGTTACTCGGATGAAGAGGTCACCGAGATCATTGCTTTGGTGGTGTTCACTATTTTCAGCAACTATTTTAATAATGTGGTTGGGACACTCAACGACTTCCCCAAGGTTGAAGAGTTGGTTTCAAGCTAAATATTGCGGGCCCGGAAAAACTTTTTTCGGGCCCGTTATTTTTTATATGAAAGGAAAAAACCATGAAGACACCAGTCAGCGACATTGCGTTCACGCCTGCGGTGAAGTCTCAGCAGGAGCGGTTTGGCTCGCGTGCAGGATACGCCAGCATGGAAGAAAAGGGTGGCTGGAAAGATGAGGTTTCGCCAGACCTTAAAGGTTTTATTGCTGAGCGGGATTCCTTTTATCTGGCGACCACAAGTTCTGAAGGGCACCCTTATATCCAGCACCGGGGAGGGGAGAAAGGGTTTCTCAAAGTTCTGGATGAAAAAACCCTGGCCTTTGCCGACTTTTCAGGCAACCGCCAATACGTCACTCTGGGAAATTTGTCAGAGAACAACCGGGCCTTCATTTTTTTGATGGATTATGAAAATCAGCGGCGGGTCAAAGTCTGGGGCAGGGCCAGGGTTGTCGAAGATGATGCCAGCTTGACGGCTCAGGTCACCAGCCCCGACTACAAGGCGCGCCCTGAACGTGTCATCACTTTCACAGTGGAAGCCTGGGACGTGAACTGCCCCAAGCATATCCGACCCCGTTTCACGCAGGAACAGGTCGATGCGTTGACGCAACCTTTGACTGAAGAAATAAATAGACTGAAGGCAGAGTTGTTAAAGCAGGAAACCGTGAACCGGTAAACACAACAACCTGAATAACTATAATTAATTAGTGCCGGAGAATGAAATGTCGATAAACCTGGGTGTTCGACTCCCAACCCCACCGTTTACACAGGAAACAGCGTCTCAGAAAGTGCGAATGGCGGAAGACGCCTGGAATATGCGTGATCCTGAACGAGTTGCGCTGGCTTATACCCCTGATAGTGTTTGGCGAAATCGTTCGGAGTTTCTGTCGGGGCGTAAAGCTATTGTGCAGTTCCTTCAACGCAAGTGGTCGAAGGAACACGACTACCGCCTGATCAAAGAACTGTGGGCCTTTGATAATGCACGCATCGCTGTACGATTTGCTTATGAATGGCGTGATGCTTTTGGCTCCTGGTTTCGTTCGTATGGCAACGAGAACTGGGAGTTTGATGAGAACGGTCTCATGCACAGGCGTATTGCCAGCATCAATGACCTTTCTATTAATGAAAAGGAGCGTAAATTTTACTGGCCGCCAGGTCGTCGTCCTGATAATTATGAGGGGTTGTCCGAACGGGGTCTCTGACTTCTTACAGGGGAGGCAGATAGAAAGAGTTCGTCATCAAGCCGAGGTAACATTTTGCCTGCCAACTGAGCTGTTGCTCGCTGGGTCCAGCGTCACGCTGGCTAGAGTTTGCTGGCGGGGGTGACGAGAGCCGGGCCTTTGACGTGGTCTTCCAAGGTTTCCCCTTGCACTTTGTCCTGCAATTTCATCAGCGCATCGATCACCATTTCGGGCCTTGGTGGGCATCCTGGAATGTAGACATCGACCGGGATGAGGGTGTCAATTCCCATCACAGTGGAATAGTTGTCGTAGAACCCGCCGGAAACCGTGCACACTCCATAAGCAACCACCCATTTGGGTTCAGTCATCTGGTTGTAGACCTTGGTGAGAATAGGGGCCTGTTTGTGGCTGATGGTTCCAACGACCATGAGCAGGTCGGCCTGCCTCGGTGAAAACCGGGGAAACGCTGCACCCATTCGATCGAGATCGTACCGGGGGCCGGCTACAGACATGAACTCCATTCCGCAACATGCGGTGATGAAGGGATAGATAAAAAAAGAATATTTTCGTGCCCAGTTTATGGCCTGGGTCATTTGAGTTACGATTACGTTATTACCCAGACTCATTTCAGTCTCGGTTCTGTATAATCCAGCCATACCATCTACTCCCTAAATTGAGGTTTAGTCCGCATTTTAAATTATTTTCAGCAAAAAATCCACTACTAGCCGTAGGGGCAACTGCAATATCTTTTTACCCCTGCGGGGCACGAGACATGAGGTCAAATATCACTTCCGCGAAAAAAGGGTGATCTTGGTTGAATGGGCAATGGGCCGGTGTCGCTGATTTGAGCGCCAAAGGCGTGGAGCCTATTTCTGGAGTGGGTTGCCAACTGACCCTACGCCGAGTAGTTGCCTGTGAACCTCAAACCGGTGTATAATCGAGGCATCGTCAAAAGTTCGACCCAAACCGGGGAAGCCGTATTGAGTTTTAATTTGCTGGAGAAAGGGAATTATGGATTACAGTGGTAATAAGACCGCCATGGGGCAGGAAAGGGTCATGGCTGCGACCGAATCGATTGTTCGAATGAATTTGAGCAAAGATGGCAAAACCCTTGATCTCACCGCTACTTATTTGAAAGAATATGGTGCCAAGGACATCTCTCGCATGGAGTTTTTGCGACCCCTCACACATCTGGCTTTTGGCACGAATTTATGTGGTGCTAAAGGGGCAAAATATATTGCCCAGTCTGAAGTGCTGGTTAACCTGACTTCGCTGAATATGTTTTATAATCGGTTGGGCAACGAAGGGGTTAAATACATCGCAGTTTCAGACAATCTTTTGAGCTTGCAGAACCTCGTCCTCACGGATAATGAAATCACCGATGAGGGAGCCGTGGTTTTAGCGAAATTCATGCCTCTTTTTACCAACCTTGTACGTCTCGATTTGCGCCTCAACCGACTTAGGGAAGAGGGAAAAAATGCCCTCCTGGAAGCGCAAAAAATGTCTACCGTTAAACACCTGCTATTGGACAAAATAGAAGGCTTCCAAGTCAAAGGCTAGTCCTCTAGCGAGGGAAGCTAGTAGCCATGCTTTATCTGGCTAACAAAGATTTATCTCGGCTTGATGAGTTTGCTCCGCCATATCGGCCCCACGCCGAGTGGTTAGCCTGAGGGATTCAAGGCTACTTTATCGTTATCGAACAGTGGTTGGATATCCCCAAAGTCAATTCCCGCAAGGTCTACACATTGCCGTATGTCGGAACTCTGATAAATGATCTGCCATAGCCGGTTGCCCATTTCCTGGATATTTTCGAGCAGCGGGTTAATACCTTGAGGGTGCTGAATTATGGCGAACAGGTCGAGTTCTATTGCTTTCCATTTATTCTGAGTTTTAAGAACCTCGCGATACAGTTCGAGTTCATGCTCAATGAGCGGGAAGGTGCTGCGAAGAGGGTGCGCCTTTATTGAGTTGGGAAAAAGAGACCGGAACTCTTTTTCGATGCGTCCTGCTTTCCAGCTGGTGAGCAGATACCCGGTCAGGTTACCGTGCAATACCGCAATGGTTTTAACGAGGTGCTGGACCCGGTCAATATGCTCGGTGCGCATTTCGTTGATTAAAACGGCATTGGGGAAGTCCTTACTGATGCGTTCCTTGATCAGGAAAAGGTTGGCATAGAGTTCCCGCAGAACCGAATTCAAATTAGCGATGGTGACGGGGGAGTCGGGAGAACGGATTTCTTTTAGAGAGACTGTTTCCACTTCCAGGTCTCTTTTTGTCGTTTCAATATAATTGATTTGCGGGATGTTGAGTAGGCCATGAAAAACCTCCGGTGAAAAGGCCAGGTTGAAGCCAAATTGCTCCTGCACGTAGTCGCGGATTTTTCGGCATTTGACCACATCGCGAAACGTTGCGACCGTTTGCTCTAAAGGTTCGCCAGTCTCCGCAAAAGGTTCGACGGTTGCTTCCGGTCCCAGCAGTTTCTTTAATATTCGTTTAGGATCCCTCAAAGCAAAGTTCCTCAATGTTTCATTAAAGTGGTTGTGAACTTTTCATTCTATGATGAAATTGGGGATGGATACAATGTGGGTTTGAGGCAGAAATTAAAAAAATTGATACTGTTGGCAGTTGGAATTTTAAATGGAAACTGTTAACATCCCTCACTACAAACTCCGGTGAACCCCAATTCCAGCCGGAAATTTCTTTAAAAGCATGAACACCTGAGCCGGGGTGGCGGAATTGGTAGACGCAAGGGACTTAAAATCCCTCGAGGGTAACCTCGTACCGGTTCGATTCCGGTCCTCGGCACTCCCTCACGGGAGAGGAAAATAGCAATATCTTTTTTGGGCAAGAAAATCTGGTCTCGGCTGAACAAGCTACAACTCATTCCGGCCCTCGGCACCACCACCCGTGGAGGGGACTTTTCAGGCTTTTTGAGTGCTACAAAACTCCAAATGTTGGGGATGTTAACAACGGCGGCTCGCCGACCCTTACGGATCAGGAAATATAAATCCGATTTTTATCCCAGACGATTTTTTAAACGCGTCAACATGTCCATCCGTTCGTGGAGAACGGCGAAGATGATGGGCTTTTCCCCCTTGAGATACAAATAGAAAATATAGTGATGCTCGCAGCGGATGACTTGCGCATCGGGGAATTTTTCTGAAAAGGTTCGGGAGGCTACTTTGTTTTTAGTGATATTCTTAAAACACTGGCTGATTTTTCCCAGATAACTTTCGGCTTGGGCTTCGCCCCATTCCTCAATTGTGTACCGGGCAATTTCTTCCAAGTCGGCTTCCGCATCCTTGGTTAATTCATAAGGCCGCATTATTTTTGTTCCTGCCGTACATCCTCAAAAATCTGTTCGACCGACCGGGGCGAAAATTCACCCTTCCTTGCGGCCTCGATGCGGGGTTTCAAAAAATCTTCCAGTTTATTGACCGCCTCTTCTTCGGACATGGAACTCAAATCCGGGAGCTGTGGCAAGGCACGTTCAAGAACGTAATCTTTTATGGTCTTGCCTTGGAGGGCGGCGACGGCTTTTAGCCGTTGGTGTTGCTCCGGGGTGACCTCTATGGATAAACGTCGCATTATTTTTACTCCTGTATTGAGAGAATTTCTCCTTATTTCAGCTTAGCGGTTTTGCGCACAATTGTAAAGTTTGAACATTTACACATTTGTTCTTTTTAGAGCCAAGATGTTCCGGTTCGCTCAAACCTTCCAGTTCGTGCATGACGATCAAATGTTCCATTTTTTCCTCCTTATTTTTTAAGCCCGAACCATCCGGGCCTTTCATATTTTCAGGAGAGGCAGTAGCGGCAGAAAACTGCAACCCACAGGGCATAACGGAGTGAAGGAGGCACGCCCTTGCCGGTTAAAACTTCCGATGCTGTAAAACCTGAATTGAAAAACCTAGATGACTGAGGGGCGAAAAAAGGAAAAGCCCTGAAAAAAAATCTTTGAGGTATACTTTGTAAAAATCTGTTCTGTAAGTGAAAACCCGACTCCAGTGAGGACGGCTTAATGACTGTAGTGCTATCGAATAGAAATTCTCGAATAACTCGACCATCCGTGGTGGGGTAAAACCCTTTTTCAAAATAGCGATGTCACAATCACCTGAAATCGGTGGCGGCGAAGGATTTACCTTTGAAGGTGACGCGGCTGCATTTTATCTCGCTGCGTTATTAGCCGAAGCTTATGCACCTGGGATCGATGATCGAACTGTTATTCAAGTTTCGGTCCAACAACGCGATTTCGGTGAACCCCTCGATGATGTGATTGTCGACTTTGAAGATGATTCAAAGAACCCTGCTCGACTTAGCCTACAAGTAAAACGTTCTCTCACGATCAGCAGTGCAAATTCGAATGAAGACTTTCGCGAAATCATCCGAGACAGTTGGGCAACCTTTAATAAGCCTGACTTTCGCTTTAATGTCGACCGCTACGGAACGGCAGTTGGAACCATTACCCCTTCCAAAGAACGAGCACTAAAAACACTTTGCGATTTGGCTCGTGAAAGTCTGACGCCTGACCATTTCCATGCTCGATTTGTTGAGGGTGGAAACGCCAGCCCAGACATTAAAACCGTTAAGAACGATGTTGTGACTCTGTTGGAAGAAGAAAAGGGGATGTCATGTACGACTGAAGAAGTACATCACTTTCTTGCTCATTTTGTACTAATACAGTTCGACTTCCTTCGCGAAGGTTCTACTGATCCTTCTGAAGCCATTAATCGTATTCGGGATTGTCTCGCACCAGACGACGCAGCCAAGGCTTCGCTTGTCTGGTCGCGAGTAGTCCAGCTAGCACGTTCATCAGCAGGTAAATCAGGTCAGTTTAATCGCACACGACTTGTGCATTTCATTTCACCAGTCGCGCGTCTCCGTGGTGCGACTTCTCTAAGCCATGACTTAGGCAAATTGACAGAGTTAGCTAAGAGTTACACGAACCTCATTCCTGACGATATTGGTGGAACAAAGCTCGACCGAACCCAGTTATTAGAGAGTCTAGACACAAAACTCACTACGGCTCATGTCGTCCAGGTAAGGGGTTTACCGGGAAGTGGTAAATCAGTCCTAGTGAGGCGGGCAGTGCAACGTTCGCTAGAACAGGGGCCGATCCTCTTTCTTAAAGCCGAGCAACTCGAAGGGACCAACTGGATTAGCTATGCGACCTCGCAGGGCTTGTCGGGTGCGCCACTGGAACAGCTTCTCGTAGAGGTCGAGGCTACTGGTGCTCCCAATTTTCTACATCGATGCGATTGATCGCATCGAAAAAGAACATCAGCCCATCATCATAGACATAATTCACACCATTGTGAAATCGCCATTGTTAAACAACTGGCGCATAGTAGTCTCCCTTCGCGATACGGGTATTGAGGTGCTTCGCAATTGGCTGGGCGAATTTCTTGACCCCCTGAAGGTAGAGACGATTAACATTACTCAGTTGAGCGACGATGAAGCTGAGGCACTCGCTAACGCCAAACCACACCTGAGACCACTTTTATTTGGATCAGCCCAAGTGCGAGAGATTGTCCGACGGCCCTTTTTTGCAAAAGTGCTGAACCAAAATTACATGGCCGACCCCAGCGCTTCGACATTCGCCCCTCAATCTGAAATCGATTTAATTGGGAATTGGTGGAGTCGGGGAGGTTACAATGAAACGGGTCAAAATGCGCTTGAACGCCAGCGCGCATTGCTCGAATTAGCAAATATTCGTGCCCGCCAGCTTAGCCAGCCGGTTCCCCTTAGTCAGCTAACCTCACTCACACGCATTGATGATCTAAGATCAGACGGCATACTCCAAAATGCTCGCGAAGGGGTTTCCATCCGCTTTGCCCATGATATTTTTTTCGAATGGGCCTTCTTCCATATCCTTGCAGATTGCGGACAACAATGGATTGACGTTATCAAGGCCTGCGGTGAACCTCCGGCAGTAGCTCGCGTCGTCGAGCTCAACTCCCAATGGGAGTACTCGCAGGGAACAAACTGGTCAGCGTACCTTGCCCAAACGGAGGATTCGGAACTACGGTCACAATGGTTAAGAGCGTGGTTGCTTGGTCCCTTGGGAAATGCAAGGTTTGAAAATGATGAAGACCAATTCGCAACGGTCGTCTTTGCCAATGATTTCCTACTTTTCAGGAAGACGCTCGTATGGATTCAGGCTGAGAAGACAACCCCAAATGAGCTTATTCTTACTGGTGATCTTCCCCGAGAACAACGCCAACGAATCGCGGATCTCCTCGGGTGGCCTTCCGATTACGCAGCGTGGCGTCGCCTCATCGACTTTATTCTACCGCGCATTTCAGACATTCCCCAGCGGCTTTATCCAGAGGTCGTCGCCATCTTCGAGGTTTGGCAAAATGCATTAGTCAACATTCGCAACGCAACGTCTAGTTCGCTTCTGCAACAATGCGCTATTTGGTTGGCCGCCATCGACAAGATTTATCCCTTCTATAATTCTGACGAGAACTCTGAGTTTTGGAGAAAGATTTCCGACATGGACTCTTTCCGAAAATCGTTGAGCCAACTTCTCTTAAAATCATCCAAAACTTATCCGACAGTTGCAGCTGAGTATTTGCAACGGGTCACCAAATTAGAGCGCATAAGAGATGATGAATTTCATAACATTATCAACTACACACCTATCTTGGCTCAATCGTTGCCCCAGCCAGTCTTTGAGTTTGCACTCGCATTTCTACGGGAGGAACTTCCAGACGAGCAAGCCGCCCGAGAAAAGCAGGAACTTCATGATCATGCTGAGCGACGCAAAGCAATCTTGGAAAAACCGGAGGCGGAACGCACACGTCACGAGAATATGGTGATTGATGCTTGTTCTCCTTTACGTACTATAGGCGATTTCAGTTACCACGATTGGGAAAGACTGTCGATCAACGACGACCACCAAAGCTTCAATCCCCCTTCACCGCTGCGCGACCCCTTTCATTCACTATTCCAATCATCGCCTGACCATGCATTGCGTCTCCTTCGAGAACTCTGTAATCATGCGATGACCGCGTGGCAACAGTTACATCGCCACTCATACGACCGTAGTGGCATCCCTATACCGCTTGAACTAACATTTCCCTGGGGCACTCAAATTTTCTGGGGAACGAATCGAGAGTATCTTTGGTTTCGGTCAATGTTTGCGCCCGAAGCCATCGGCTGTGGGTTTATGGCGCTTGAGGAGTGGTGCTTCGCCGAGCTTGATCGCGACCGGTCTGTTGACGAGCTGATACAACAAATTGTAGAGGGAAATGAATGCATAGCCATCCTAGGAATGGCTTCAATGCTTACACTCCACACCGAGACGGTGTCTGAAACAACATTTCCACTCTTTACATCGCAAAGGCTGTTAGCTGCAGATGATAACCGATGGGAGCAAGACTACTTTTCATCAACGGCCAACCTGATGGGTTTCAAGGGTAGAACCGACAAACCCCACTTTGAAGCGGTCCAGGCTGCAAATGCCAGGCCGGTCCGTAAGAAACAGCTTAGTTGGATGGTACCCAGCTTCGTCTTTGCAACGGAGCCTTTCCGTGGCCGAGCGCGAGAAGCGATTCTAAATTTCAAGAACAATTTGCCCTACCAATACGAAGAACACCGCAACATTCAGGAGGAGCGGGAGCATCTCACAGCGCAGGCCCTCAAATATGCCGAGCTGGCGGACCCGAAAAACTATCAGAGCTACCGCACCGAAGAGGATTCAGACCAGATTGCCATTGTCCATGTTAGCCCTTCTGCTGCTGAACCTGAAAATGTTGCTAAGGCTGAAAAGGCTACTAAATACCTCAGGCAAACGGGCCTTTGGACGTGGGCATCCAAATCCTTCGAAGAAAAGGCACTGAATGACACCTATACCGTTGAAGATGCCATTAAGTTAGCCAAGGAAGCAGACACCGTTAACTTATTCGAAAACTCGAGCAACCAGAATGAAGAAGAGCGGTTTGGAATACATCGGGGTGCAGTCGCAGCGACAGCGGCCATAGTGCTTAACTTTCGAGAAGGGCGTACACAACAAGATCTTGAGTGGGCTCGTGATATTCTAAGGCGTGCAATTCGTTTTCCAGAGAAACCCGATCTAATGTCGTCCCCAGAATCCGTTATTCCCTGGCACCATGGGATTTACGTGGCGCGTGGCCTTGCAGCGGATATTCGCGAGAGGACTGCAGCGCACGGCACAGCTCGAGACCTCCTCAAGATGATTGCGCATCCACTTGAAGTCGTTTCGTCAGCAGCAATTGAAGAAGCTTGCAAACTTTGGTCTAATGACTCCAAGCTTACTTGGTCCGCTCTGATCTTGGCATTTTCTCTCTGTAGCGTTCCTTCACGCCCGCAAGACCAGCCCCGTCAATATGGTGAACCACTTCTCACTTCAAGTGAAGCACAAGATAAAGTCAAAACGGCGCTTGAGTTCTATGAGAGTGGAAGCGGCTGGGCTCCTCTTCCGTTACCTCCTCCAGCATGGGTGAAAGTCGAACCCGGAACGGGCCGACGTGGGCATCAAGTCTACGAAGATTATGATATGGGTGATGCAACTGACTTGGCCGAGAGGTGGGGTGAACCGGATGTCTTCTGGCACTCAAAGCAGGCAGCAGAAATCCTCAAGTACCTCCCTTTCGATGAAGTTCTGAACAGCGAGGCACAAAATAACCTTCTCGAATTCCTTGCCAATGTTCTTGACTGGACTAACCAGAAAAATGCTCCGCCGTGGGTGAAGCCGGGGCGTCGTGATCGGTCAGCAACCCGAATTTTTGAGTGGACGCATACGCTTGGATCGCGGCTGGGTCACATAGCTGGCCTAATCCCGCTCGCCGATTTTCAGGCCCGTTTTCTTGACCCGATTTTGGACCTTGAAGGGGACAATTGCTGGGCCCTTCTCTCACCATTCGCGGATACCTTTGTTTGCGCTTATGTGTTCGATGCGCCAATCGTTCCTGTGGACTCTATTACAATACTTGATCTCTGTCTTGAACGGCTTCTGCAAGACTCTGTCTTAAAGCGGGACACCTACAGGAGTGGAGAATTTTCAGGCTTCGATCAACCAAATCTTGTTCGCACGTTGATGTTTGTCTCAGTAGAGCGAGCGGAGGGGGCCGCCCGCTATGTGAATGGTGACTGGTCTGAAATCACCCGCATCCTGCCCTTAGTTGATCGCTTCATTCGCGCTGGCGGATGGGCGGCTTCAGTGATGGACCCATTTTTGACGCTCTCTGAACGAGCTCGGGTCAACTACCCAGCCGAAGTCTTTGCAGACCAAGTCCTCGCAATTATAGGGGACGGTCCCGACAACCTAAAAGGTTGGCACGGGACCTTCATTCCAGCGCGCATTGCGGAGCTGGTACAACACTTTGCACATCGTGACGCACCTATGACTCTTACGCTGGCGCAGAAGTTTTTACGAATCCTAGACATGCTAGTCGATATGGGTGATCGGCGAAGTGCGGCGCTTCAGCTTGGCGAGTCGTTCCGAGAGATTCGACTGCCTTCCTAGCCAGAGACGCCTATCTGCAAAAAATAAGAAGACATCTAATAGGAGAAAAAGTAAAATGCATTAGAAGCTGTATTAGGGGCTTGAATGTGGTTTAAAATCGGTCAAAACTTACACAGTTTCTTACACATACACAGGAAAATAATTTTAATTACCAATAAAATCAATAAGTTACATTATCAATAAAGGGACTTAAAATCCCTCGAGGGCGTTATATTTTACCAACGACCTCGTGCCGGTTCGATTCCGGCCCTCGGCATTCCTTACAGGAATGGTGACTGGCTACCTTCCCATTAGTTGAAACATTTCCAGTGGGCTTTAAAAAGCCTGATCAGTTTGACACTTCCTGACAGATCTATTGTCCCCAGTGCTGAATGAGTTATAAACCTTGAATGAATTTTCGTTCTATAAATTAAGTGACCTGTTATGAATATTGATGCAATACCGATAGGCGAAGCACCCCCGTGGGATATCAACGTTATCATTGAGGTTCCATTTGGTCGTGAACCGGTGAAATACGAAATGGATAAAAAATCCGGTGCTTTGTATGTAGACCGCGTCATGCACACTTCAATGCGTTACCCCTGTAATTACGGATTTGTGCCGCATACCCTTTCCGAAGACGGTGACCCCCTTGATATTCTGGTGGCCTCCCCTGTGGAGTTTTTATCCGGCTGCATCGTCCGTTGCCGACCTGTCGGAGTTTTGGAAATGAGGGATGAAAAAGGGGCGGATGAAAAAATTCTAGCTGTCCCGGTTGATGCCTTGAACCCTTATTATTCAGATGTCAAAGAATATACCGATTTGCCTAAAATCCTTCTGGAGCAAATTGCCCATTTTTTTGCTCACTATAAAGATTTAGAGCCAGGGAAATGGGTCGAGTTGGATGACTGGGAAGGTTCCGAGCATGCAGCCCAACTGATAGGAGAAGCTATTGAACGAGCATCTTCTTAATGGCGAGCCGGGACGCTTAACTCCTGCCTTTTTTTAAACCCGTACCATTCAGGTTTTTCAGGAAACATATAAAATATTGAGAGCCTCTTGTGAATCAAGAACAGCTATTCAGTGCTATTGCTATCGGGCTAACAATAATTGCCTATTACCCCTATATACGTTCTATTCTTCAGGGTAAAATCAGGCCGCATGTGTTTTCCTGGGTAATATGGGGGTCTTCTACATGTATTGTTTTTCTGGCTCAGCTTGCAGATAAAGGCGGGGCGGGTGCCTGGGTAATAGGGTTTTCCGGTATTATTTCCATCTATGTTGCTTTTTTGGCTTATATCAAGAAGTCAGATAGCACCATCACCCGAGTAGACTGGATATTTTTTGTATTTGCCATGATATCCTTACCCCTTTGGTACCTGACCTCGGATCCGTTATGGGCCGTGGTGATCTTGACGACGGTCGATGTGTTGGGGTTTGCTCCAACCTTTAGGAAGGCATATATGTACCCTCTTGAAGAGCAGTTGATATTTTTTGTGATTATGGCAGCACGTAACTTTTTTGTTATTTTAGCCTTGGAAAACTATTCGCTAACGACTGCCTTATTCCCCGCAACCATAGCGACAGTATGCCTGATATATTCCCTGATGGTGGTTTATAGAAGACGAGTGCTGGCCTAAACCTGTCGGTTTATTTAATGGAGTAGCATGACGGGGCGAGGGCTTGATTATTTTAAATCAAAACGGAAGTTTTAATCCGCCGGGTAGCGAGAGGCCGCCTTTGGGTTTTGCCAGCTCTGTTGCTCCGCCTTTAGCTTGACCCAGCAACCCGCCGTAAGCAGACCCGCTATCATTTAAAATTTTGTTTTGACCGAGCAAGCCGGAAAGCGAACCACTGGTGCCGGAGAGGACATCGCCAGTTTTTGCTTGAATGGCGGACATCAGGGAACTTTCAAATCCTTTCATTTTTCCAGCCAGGGCTTTCTTGACTGCTTTGGAGACGATCTCGGTAAGGTTCGATTTTATATCCAACTGGTAATTTTCTATTGTTCCGCTGATTTCGACAGAAATATTGATTCGGTCAATGCTTGATAACGATTGCGCGATGGTGTTAGCCAGTTCGTTGCCTTCCTGTTGGGGAATTGAAAGTGCCACGCCATCCAGTTCGGCTTTGAAAATGCCATTTAAATTATTTTCATCAATGATAGTTAATAAGCCATTGATTTTTGCCGAGCCGTCTTTAAGCTCTGCTTGACCCACATTTTTCAGGTTGAGTCCCTGCATGTCCAGAGCGATGGAGTCCAGGGATTGCGGGCCAGTTTTATCCATCGTGACGGCGAGAGCAAAGGAGTTAAAGTTTTGGTTTTTGCCCGATTGAAAGTTCAGCTTGGCGGGTTTCCCGTAGACGGTCTGGTTGTCTGATAAATCTTTCACTTCGCCTTTTACTTCCGTGTCGAAAAGAATCAAAGACAGGTCGCCATGTTTAAGCAGGAAATCGGGGTAGGGAGATGCCTTGGCGAACGAAATATCTATTCCCTTGCCGCGAACGTATTCCTGCTGTTCCCGAGAAGATTTCTTACCTTGATTTAAATAAGGGCTGATCATTTTGTATGTTTTCCAGGCCTTGTCCAGTTTTTCTTTTAACGGACCCTCCAGCATTGACCCAAGAATATTTTTTCCGCCTCCAGGGCTTAGTGAGTATTTATTTTTCAATCGTTCAAAATCTTTCTGCGGCAGATTCTTCAAGTCAGCGACCTGCTGCTTTGCCATTTGCATGTCTTTTTCGAATTCGGATTTCATTGAAGTGATGCGGTTCATTCGATCCTGAATATCTTTTTGCAGATTTTCGAATTCTTGCAAGGCTTTGGGGATTTCTGTCAAGTCTCCGCCGGTGACTTTCTTCTGCAATTCAGTCAGCTTCTGTTGGGTTTCTTTTAGAGCGTTGGGGTTGAGGTCGGTCTCAAACTTTTTCTCCCATTTGGCTTTTAAATCATCGATGGTTTTTTTAGCCCGGTTCCCGGCTTCCAGAGTCTCAAGTTTTTCGGACTTGAGAATTTCTTCTGGAGATTTTACGCTTAACCCGCTCAGTTCGCCCAAGCCGGGAAGGCTACTTTGGCTGGCGGCACTTTCTTGTCCTGCCTCTTGAGTCGATTCAGCGCTCCTGATTACTTGGGCGGGTTGGGTTCGCTTCTGGTTGAGTTTTATGCCGTGAGCCTGAAGTTCGTCGATGATTATTTTGTGCGAAACAATCTGCGCCCCGTTGAGGTCCAGTGAAAGTTTTTCAAACTGGATCAGGTTTTCCATGTTGTTATCGGGGTTGGCGATTTCAATTCTGGACAGGGCTACAGATTGGGACAATAAAGAAGTGGTCAGGGAACCTATGTCTATCTGGGTTTTTGCCACTTCGGAGCCTTTTTCTTCAATGCCTCTTTCGATCATGCCATCGAGGAACAGGAACAGGAAAACTCCCACGACACCACCGACTAAAGCGAAAGCCAGTACTCCCTGCCAGCGGAAAAGTTTCATGATCCGCCTCCCGTGACCGTGTTGAATGCTTTTGCCAGCTTGAGAGATTTAAGAAAAGGTATTTTTTCAAGCAACCCCATCAAATGCTCGCGGTATTTTCGAATGAGAAAATTGAAAATAAAAAACAGTGGCACCGCAGAGATCAGGGAGAAAATCAAGCTGCCCATTACCAAGGTGTTGTTCAGTCTGTCAAAGAGGAAAATCGAATTGCTAAAGAATCCGTTCCAGAAACTTTGCAGTCCCTCTGAAGTCAGAACTGCCAAACCGATTTGATGGAACAGGGGGTCAAGAATGTAGGCGATGCCGGAGAAAAAGAAAACTCCGATGAGCAGGAGGGCAAAATTCAAATTAATGATGAAAGCAAGAAATAGCAGGACGATGTTGTGCGGAGTCCACAATGGCATCAAGCCAATGACGCCGCCAAACGCCAGGCCGAGACTGAGCTGCCAGGGCTTTTCATTTGAGTTTAAAGCTTTGAAAACTTTTAAAACCTGTCGAATCACGGGCAATCCTCCTTGCAGACAGTATATCTGACTTTTTCAGAGGGGGAAGTGAAATACGACCCACTCCCGTGGGAGAGGGAGCTTCAATGAACCCCTCTTCTCTGAAGAGGGGCTGGGGTGATTTAGAAACTCTCACGCAATATGCGGGCTAGTGTTTTTTGTACAGGTATTTTACAGTTTCCAGCGATGGATAGTCGGATTTCAATTTTTCGAGTATTAAAGTGAGGGCGATTGATTGCTCATCGCTCATTTCATCGCGGTTTCCTATTACACAAATTCCAATGCTTGTGTCATCCAGTTCCGGATAATGAAATCCTGTCTTCGAAATGTGCCTTCCCATTAAAGTTGTGCCTTGTGTCGTGATGATGAAATGGAAACCGATTTCAGGCTCGCCTTCATCAAGGTGAGATTGCTTGATGTGTTCATAGGTGGACGAATCTTCCCCGGTAAAATGGACCAGCACAAAACGGGTGACCTGCCTTGTCTTTAAACCCGGTAAATTTGAGTCGTGATTCATAGTCTTTTTCTTCCTATTGAGAACTATATTGTATTATAGAAAAGGAAATGAATGCGCATAAGGAAAAATAGACCAGGTTGGAGAAGTATGTGTTTTTTGACAGGTAGCCAATCCATTGAGGAGGCTGATTAATGAAGAAGCGTATTTTAATTGTGGGGGGAGTAGCGGGTGGAGCGACAGCCGCCGCGCATGCCCGAAGACTGTCGGAGGAATCTGAGGTCATTATTATTGAACGCGGCCCATATGTTTCCTTTGCTAACTGTGGTCTTCCTTATTATATCGGAGGTGAAATCCAGGACAAGGAAGATTTACTGGTTCAAACCCCGGAAGGATTACGCGCTCGATTTAATATCGAAGTTCGAGTGATGTCTGAGGTGATTGAGCTTGATCCATCAAAGAAACGCATCCTGATTTGCGACCTGAAATCGCGCAAGGATTACTGGGAAAGCTATGACGACCTGATTATTTCTACAGGCGCCCGTCCTTTAAAACCACCCATTCCTGGAATTGATCGGGAGGGTCTTTTTTCTATCCGTGGAATTCCGGATATGGAGGCCATACTCCAATGGATCAGCGAAAAGAAAGCCACCGGGGCGGTAGTGGTCGGCGGCGGATTCATTGGTTTGGAAATGGTGGAACAACTTCATAGGAAAGGGTTGCATATCACGCTGGTTGAAGGTTTGCCGCAGGTCATGGCTCCTTTAGATCCTGAGATGGCCGCATGGCTTCATCAGGAGCTTGTCTCCAGGGAGGTCAAGCTGCATTTAGATGATGCGGTTGCTTGTTTTGATAACCCCGAACCCTATACGGAGCAGGCCACCGTGGTTGAATTAAAAAGCGGGGCGCGTATTCCTGCGGATGTAGTTATTTTGGGGATAGGAGTTCGACCCGAATCGGAGTTAGTAAAAAATGCAGGTCTGGAGATTGGTGACAAGGGCGGGATTAGAGTCAATGAGGGTCTCGGAACCAGTGATCCGCATATTTGGGCAATAGGGGATGCGATTGAAGTGCGGGATTTTATAACGGGAGAATGGGTATTGGTTCCTCTTGCTGGTCCAGCAAATCGGCAGGGCCGGATTGTTGCCGAAAATATATTTGGTGGGTCGATGAAATATTCTGGAACCTGTGGCACCGCCATCTTAAGGTGTTTTGATATGGTTGCGGCTTGCACAGGAGCCAACGAGAAAACCCTGAAAAAAAATGAAATACCTTACGATACTGTGCATTTACATCCTGCATCGCATGCAAATTATTATCCTGGGGCGCAACGAATGGCCATGAAAATCTTGTTTGATCCCACTGAGGGCCGATTATTGGGGGCACAAATTCTGGGAAAGGACGGGGTGGATAAACGCATTGATGTTTTGGCGACCGCTTTAAAGTCTGGCCTGACCGTTCACGACTTGGAAGATTTGGAGCTAGCTTACGCTCCACCTTTTGGCGCGGCAAAAGATCCGGTTAATTTGGCTGGAATGGTGGCTCAACATGTTATGCGGGGAGAGATTCAAAACATCCAGTGGCACGAAATCACAACTCTGGATTCTCAAATGACTACCATCCTTGACGTTCGCGATGAAGATGAGCTAGAAGAGGGGCATATCCCCGGCTCACTTCATATCCCTCTATCACAGCTTCGTCAACGACTTGCTGAATTACAGAAGGATAAGGAGATAATTGCTTATTGCCAAACAGGTCAGCGTTCTTATTACGCTTGCCGATTTTTGGCGCAGAGTGGTTTTAGAGTTAGAAACCTAACAGGTTCTTATCGAACCTGGAAGATGGCGCATATTAGATAAGTAAAATCTTGCTGGTAGAAGCGATGCTTGCCCGATCTGTGAAGAGAGGGAGATAATTGGAAATACTATTCAGTCATTTGACTTGAAAAATAGAAAGGGTTTCGAATGGAAAAGAACATCAAATCTGTTTTGGTGATTGGTCTTGGGCGCGTAGGAAGCCTGGCGGCAACTTTATTGCAGTTGAACGAATATCAGGTCACAGGTTTTGATACCAGCCCGGATGAGGATTTCCCGTTCAAAGTGATTTCTGCATCGGTTGCGGATGACGCTGCGCTGGAGGCGGCGATTGCCGGACACGATGCCACGCTCACCTGCCTGCCGTTTCATTTGAATTTGACAGTGGCCAAAAAAGTGCATCAGGCAGGGAAACATTATTTTGATCTGACGGAAGATGTCACCACCACTTCGGCTATCCGCGAAATGTCAGGATCGGCAAAAGCGATCATGGCCCCGCAATGTGGGCTGGCTCCCGGGTTTGTCGGAATTTGCGGAGCGCATCTTGCGAAGGGATTCGAAAACCTGCGCAGTATGGAACTCAGGGTCGGGGCTTTGCCACAGCATCCACGCGGACTTCTAGGTTATGCCTTCAACTGGTCTGCCGAAGGAGTGGTCAACGAATACCTCAATAACTGTGAAGTCATTCAGGATGGGCAAAGAGCTAGTGTGCCCGCGATGGAAGGACTGGAAACCATCGTGATTGATGGTGTGCAGCTAGAGGCCTTCACCACATCAGGAGGGCTGGGTACTTTGTGTGAAACCTATGATGGAAAGGTGAACCATTTGAACTACAAAACCATTCGCTATCCCGGACATGGCGAGTTGATGCGTTTTTTCTTTAACGAATTGTATATGAGAGACAGGAGAACTGAGGCAGGAGAAATTCTGGTTCACGCCAAGCCGCCAGTCAAGGATGATGTTGTTTACGTCCATGTTGCTGTGGAAGGGTGGAAGGAAGGCAAGCTGGCTCGGGATGAATTTGTGCGCAGTTATTTTCCGAAAGAGATCAAATCACGAAACTGGAAAGCCATTTCATGGACCACTGCCGCATCGGTTTGTGCGGTCATTGAGCTGGTTTCCCAGGGAAGCCTGCCACATCATGGATTTTTAAAGCAGGAGGATATATCGCTGGGGCTGTTTCTGAATACCCCGACCGGACAATTCTTTAAATAGTCTTCAACCTGAGAAAAGGTGTCTTTATTTAGAGGAAAGATTCTGGTTAAACGTAAGTGTGTACCTTGATTTCAGGGTCCAATTGATCCCGCAGATGATTTTCAATGACTCGCAAAGTGCCGCCTGTGGCACTCGGGCATCCCCCGCAAGCACCCTGATAACGGATGCGAACGATGTGTCCATCCACTTCGATCACTTCCAGGCCCCCGCCATCGTTTGCCAGGGCAGGGCGGACGGATGAGTCAAGAACGGCCTCAACAATGATGACTTTTTCATCATCGGAAAGTTGTGGGTATTTTGCCTTATCGAAATCATCAAGAATGGATGCAGAAACCTCATCATCCCCATCGGCATACTTCTCCAGGTCGGCTTCGATAATATTTTTAACTTTGTCTTTAAAAATCACCCAAAGGTCAGCGGAGATCAGGGTGACAGACACGAAATTATCCCGCAAATAAGCCACATCCACAATTTCAAGGGCGAACAGGTTACGGGCAAAGGCATCGGTTTCCAGGTAACCGCCCTCTTCAATGGTTTTGGAGCCGGAAGCAATGACTTTCCGATCCAGAACAAATTTCACCGAGCGAGGGTTGGGGGTCAGTTCGATATTTACAACGGTAAAAGCTTGCGTTTCCTGCATAGTGCTTCCTTGATAAAGTTAGTCTTTCTTTTCGAGTGTAGGATGGATTCCCGGCAGATCAGGTTCAAAATGTTTTCATTATACTTTGCCAGTCGGGGCATCACACCTTGACAATGGATTATACAGGCTTTACATTAAGTATAAATAGATATGTTTATCTTTTATTGGTTTGAATGCAAACATTTTTGTGGAAAGGGTTGAAAAATGAAGATGACCGATCCGGTAAAAAGCTTTGTGAAGAATAATTCTGCTTGTGCCTCGGTTTTTCAGGAATTGAACATCGACTTCTGTTGCGGGGGTGATGTATCGCTTCAAAATGCCTGTGAAGAAAAGGGTCTGAAAACCGATGTGGTCTATCAACGTATTATGGCGTTGAAATCCTCCCCCAGCGATGAAAAAGATATTTCGGGTTTAACACCGGGAGAATTGACCGTTCATATTCAGTCCACGCATCATGTTTATCTCAAGGAGGCGTTACCGCGTTTGACGGCATTGATGGAAAAAGTTTGCCAGGCACATTCTCCCCGGCATCCTGAGTTGAAACCTTTGCAGACAGTGTTTGAAAATTTACGTGCAGACCTCGAACCGCACTTGCTCAAAGAGGAGCGGGTGCTTTTTCCCTTGATAGTAAAACTGGAGCGCGATTTTTCAGGATTACAAATGCAGGCTGTTGCAGGACCAATCCGGGTCATGCGTCATGAGCATGACGAGGCAGGGTTGTTGCTAAAGCAAATGCGAACACTGGCTAACGACTACGTTGCGCCAGAAGATGGCTGTCAGTCTTTTCAGCTTTTGTATGAAGAGTTGAGAAAACTGGAGGAAGACACGCATCTTCATATCCATAAGGAAAATAATTTGCTGTTTCCTGCTATGGAGCGGAACGAAGAAGTTCCGGTTGGTTTCTGAGCGTTTGAAGTTTCACTTTTGCAAATGGCTAATATTTCCCACGAATATGGGGGGCGACTTCGTCAATGTAGAATTTGCTCAAGGCCTCATGGGTTTCCTTTGGCAAGGGGGGCAGGGTGCTTGCTACGCAATTATCTGCCACTTGCCGGGGGTTTTTAGAACCGGGGATCACCACAGACACGGCATCAAAATCCAGAATCCATCTTAAGGCAAACTGCGACAGGTTATCCGGCACGAATTTTTTCAGTCCATCAACGAGTTCGAGTCCTTTTTCAAAGGGAAGGCCTGAAAAGGTTTCTCCGACATTAAACTCCTGCCCGTCCCGATTGAAATTTCGATGATCGTTTTCTGCAAACTTTGTCTGTTTATTTATTTTTCCAGAGAGCAGCCCAGATGCGAGCGGCAGGCGGACTATGATGGCCACTTGTTTTTCCTGAGCTTCCTTGAAAATGGAGGCAATGGCTTTTTGCCGAAAAATATTAAAAATAATTTGTAATGAAGCCACCCCTTCTTGTTGCAGGCATATCTGGGCCTCTGCCATCGACTCCACGCTGAATCCAAATTGTTTGATTTTGCCTTCCCGCTTCAAGGTTCTCAGCCAATCGAATATCTCACCCTGCCGCAAAAGGTCGGTAGGTGGACAATGCACCTGGGTCAGATCGAGGGTTTCTATGCCCAAACGTTTCAGGGAATTTTCCGTGTGTTTACGAAACTGCTCCTGAGAGAAATTATCCGGCCAGCCCGGCCGGGGGAACCTGCCAATCTTAGTGGCAATCACCACTTCCGACGATAATGTTTTAACAAACCTGCCAAGTCGGGTTTCTGAGAGGCCTTCGCCATAGCAGTCGGCGGTATCGAAAAAATTCACCCCATTTTCAACGGCAGTAGCGAGAACTTTTTCAGCAGTGGAATCATCCACATTTCCCCAATCGGCACCAAGCTGCCAGGTGCCCAGCCCAATTTCTGAAATCTTGTTATTGCCGAATGTCCGGTATTTCATGCTGCCTCGCTAAAAAAATGATAAATTGGGGAGATGAACTCCTATTCACGTAAACGTCCGTCTTATTCTGTCGGTCATAGCATTTTTTATCCCGTAGCAAAAGGACTTTTCGTCATTTTTGCTTTAAGCGGAATTTTTGAGTCACAGGCGGCGTTGGCTGTGGACTTTAAAACCTATCTTCAGGGAGCGCGGGCTGAAATTTTGCGTCACAAGGAAATCATTCGTGGAGACCCACTGGATGCAATCGCTTATTTCGAACTGGGCAGGGCCTACCTTGCCCTGGGGAAACACAAGGAAGAAGTGGAAGCCTATCAAGAGGCGGTCCAACTTAATCCCAAATACATTGCAGCGCATTATAATCTGAGCATGGCTTACGATTTATTAAAGGATGGCCCCAACGCCATTAAGCACATGCTTCGCGCCCTGAACTTGTATTCTGAAAAAAGGAACCATGCTCGGATAAGGAATGTGCAACGCCAATTAAAACGACTATATTTAAAGTACCCGGACAGGCCAGGGCCACCGGAAAACCTGAATTAGAAGAGCACTAAGAAGAAAAGCCGGCGACATGAAAAATGGTTTACCCGTTACTAGTTTGATTTTTATAGGGTTAAGCGATTCTGCGGGTTGTTGGGGATTGAAAATAGCAATAGAATTTTTGTATAGTAGAAGTGCTACCACTTTCTTTCGCTACGGGGACGGAAGATCATCATGTTTGTCATCAAAGAATATCGCAAAGGAAAAAAGATTGTTCGCCAGGGCACTCATGGCACTAGCGCATTCCTGATTAAAAAGGGAACGGTGGAAGTGTATCAGGAGGATGCCGAGGGCAACAAAAAAGTACTCGCTCTGCTGAAAGAGAATGATCTTTTTGGAGAAATGGCTATGATTTCAGCCGGGGAACGTAGCGCATCGGTGATAGCTCTGGAAGATTGTGAAGTCGCTATTTTGACCCGAGAAAAATTCCTTGCCCTGCCGGAGACCAGCCCCGCCGTGGTCCGACTGCAGACCATTATGAAAGAACGCCTTAAAGATAAAAAATAGTTCACTAATTTCCCTTAAATTTTGCAAAAAGATTCCCCTCTGGGGTTTATGCCCAATTGCAATCCCACACATTGAAGGCTAGTATTAGGGCATGGAACGAGATTTTGAACCACTAAAAACCCGGCTTCGGCTAATTTGTGATCGGTTGGATGAGGATGAGCAACTCTATTTTCGTCCTCTCATTGAAAAGTTCAAGGGACAGACTCAGGAGTTCCAGCGCATCATGCGTGACCTGGGCAAGTTTGGAGAAAAAATCGCAGACGGGAGCAAGTTTCAAGTCTACCGCGAAGTCCAGCATCTTTTTGATGACGCGTTTCGCAAGAGTGAGTGAGCGGACATGTTGATGAGTGCTCACCTTATTGTGCGCGGTCTGGTGCAAGGGGTATGGTTCAGGGCTGGAACACGCGAGCAGGCTTTGCAACTGGGCCTGTGCGGATGGGCAAAAAATTGCCCCGATGGTACTGTAGAGATTCATGTTGAGGGAGAAAAGGAACTCCTTGAGCAATTTGTCAACTGGTGTAGAAAGGGGCCGCCTGCGGCTCAAGTCTCTGCTCTGGATATTGAGTGGGTTGAGCCTCAGGGCCTGACTACTTTTGAAATTCACTAGCCGTGCAGGCAGAGGGCAATGACTCGTGAGGCTAGCGAGAGCGGACTCGTTTTATTTATTAAGAGCTGGTTTTTTTGTGTGGGGAGGTGTTTAAGATGAGTAAAGTCGGCAATTATATGAGCACTCAAATTTTTTCAATAAGCCCCGATAAATATGCTTATGAAGCGATTGATGAAATGTATAAGAACAAAGTTAGTGGTCTTTTAGTGAAAGAGGATGAGAAATACGTCGGGATCATTACAAAAACGGATTGGATGTTTCTGGTTTTAAAGGGGGAGTGCGACCCCAAGGCAATAAAGATATCATCCGTGATGACAAAAATCACACATACGATCGATGAGAATCAAACGATTGCAGAGGTGTGTAATATTATAGAAACGAGAAAAATCCGCCACGTTCCTGTAACAAGGAACGGTGAGATTGTGGGAATGTTTTCGGTAAAGGACTTAGAGAAATACTATTTGCAGTTGCATAATAAAACCGATTTTTAAATGTATCACGACCCGGCATGGACCAACGGATGATAAGTTTGGTTGGCGAACAAGTGGTTATTTTGACTGCCTGAACACCACTTCAAGCGTCAGGGTTTTGTTGCCGCGCCGAAGCTGGAATGTGGAGCGGTCATCAAACTTTTTGTTTGCCAGTAATTCCAACACATCATCTACCCCCTCCAGAGTTTTGCCGTCCATGTTGAGTAGCAGGTCATCGGCTTTCATTCCGCTATTTTGAGCGTTGGAATTTTCCCAGACAAACTTAACACGCACACCCCCGCCTTTTTCCTGAGTCAATTGTACCCCCAGCTTAACCTTGTTATGACCGGGCACTTTGTATTCCACCTTCCATGCATAGTCTGAAGCGTAAAGCGGGATGGAAACTTTTTTCACCGTCATTTCCCGGTCTTTCAAGCCTTCTGGAATTGCGGTGATGTCGGGCAGGATGATGGAATAATTATGCGGTATTCTTCTGTAAGCGCGTTTTGGGATGCCGAATCCGTATTGAACATGAAACCCACCGGCCAGCACCACCAGCTTTTTGTCCAGATTGATCGGATCGCGTAAAAACTTTGCTACTGTCTGAGCCATGGTTTCTTCCCACAGCAATAACATGCGATAAGGTTTTTCTAGGGCTTTTGCAGTGTGGCCGCCAAACGCGGACATGGAGAAAGCCCGGTGATAGGGATCGGTATCGTCTATTTCAGGATAAAGCGTGTCGCCGGGTGCCGGGTCTCCGGCGCGAAAATGGTTTTCTACCTCGCGGCTGGATTTGAGTCCGATCAACGGCAGTCCTTTAGCTTTGGCGAATTCGAATATAGGTTGGTAGAGACCAAACCTGCCACCCCAGTCGGCGCGGAACAGGTTTTTAAATTCTTTGTGTGAGAGTTGGCTTTGGTTCCAGAGATCCAGCTTCTTCTGTGATGAGCGTCGGAACATTTCCAGCCCAATTGCCAGTGGGTATTTTTCTGCTAGCAGTTGAATGACCTGTAGCTGAACTTCATGGGCTTCGATATTATCGTGGGTTTCGCCAATGTAGATGACCCGGGAGGCGGAAATGGAGTCCATCATCTGTTCGCGGCTGACCATCAATCCGGTCGGAAGATGTAGGATTTGGCCCGCATCCAGATCTGCCAGACTTTTGTATGGGGACCCGGAATTAGGTACGGCAAATTCCTCGGAATGCCCGTCACGCGATAACAGCAATAACCAGAATAAAAACAAGGTCGCGAGAACGATGCGAATGGTTTGGGTGACCGGGTTTTGGCTCATGATTTTAGGGTCTTGACTTTAGGAGCATTATTGTTGATAATCGCAAGCTTTACATTAAGATGGCTTGCCCGCCGGAGCATTGGTGCCAGAGGTTTGGTAGCGAAGCATAATTTTGTGCCATCAAAACAGTTGTTCCCCCCTGCTAAAAAACTCAGGGAAGAAAGGAGAGATTTTTGGAAGTCACAGTCTATCAAAATCAGGTTGAAAAAGCCTTAAAAGTCTTGAAACGTCAAATGACGAAGGAAGGCCTGCTGAAGGAGCTTAAGCGCCGCAGGTTTTATGAGAAGCCTTCCGTAAAGAAAAAGCGCAAGCAAAAGGAAGCCAAGAAGAAAAGAAAAGCCGCCATGCGTCGCATGCGATCCTACAACCGGCTTTAGACTTTACCCGCCTTCAAATTATGAAGGCTGTGTATTTATTCTTTGGTGTTATCCCGCATTTTTTTCTGACGCAGGTTTTCGTAGAAAACCACCGTGCTGGCTGATGCTGCGTTCAAGGATCCCAATTTGCCTTTCATGGGGATCGCGAGCGTGACATCACAGGATTTTTTCAGCAAGGGCCGAATGCCTTTTTCCTCTCCTCCAATGACCAGTGCCACAGGAGTATCGAATTGGTACTGGTAGCACGGCATCTCTCCATCGGGCACGACACCGGCAATCCAAAATCCAGCTTCTTTGAGTTGTTCCATGCAACGGGCCAGATTGGTGACCCAGGCGATAGGTAAATGTTCTATGGCTCCCGATGAACATTTAGCCACTGTTTCGGTTAGAGACGATGTGCCATGTTTAGGAAGAATCATCCCCTGTATCCCCAGAGTTTCCGCTGACCGGATGATCGCTCCCAGGTTTTGCGGGTCCTGAATACCATCCAGAATGACAAGTGTCGGCAGGGAGCTTTTTTGAAACGCGGTTTCGATCAGGCTTTCCAGTTCCAGAGTCACGATGACGGAGAAGTATCCTGCGATTCCTTGATGCACCTGTTTTTTAAACTTATTTTGAAATGCGGACTTAGGCAGGGGTTCGATGGGAATACATTTTTCCTTGGCCAGTTCGATCACAGCCTGAATCCGTGGAGGGGTTTTACCCTGCTCCACAATCAGCCTGTAACAACGTCGTTTAGAGGCTAGAAGTGCCTCCATTACCGGGTTGATTCCAACAATTAGAGATTGTTCTGCAGATTTCATCAGTAGTTAAATATAAAAAAGGTGTAAAGGGGCGCCAGGTTTTTTTCTGGACGAAAAGCCCTGAATGAACTATAACATTATGAAAACAATGGATTTAACTAGCTAAATCCATGGGTGGTTGCTGAGCGGTTACGAACCGGTTTTGCTCCTTTTCCTCGAAGATTTTTTCTTTCCCGCGAAAAAACCGCGAAGGCTATTTTAACCTTTTTCTGCAATCCGTAAACCAACATATGCCGCTTTACCGCAAAAGGGTCATTTTTTATTCTCTGTTTACGTTGATGCTTGGGGCGATTTCCGTCTGTTCCCTGGCTTATTATCAATTGCGTAATCTGGGAGAGATCAAAACACTCGCTATAGATAAGCTGGAGGAGTTGACTCGGCGGGAAGTGAAAATAGGTGAGGCGGAGATGGATATTGTTCGCGGCCTCAGCATTCGCCTGAAAGATGTTTCGGTAAAGTCTCGGTTTGCCGAGGAACCTGAACTGCAGGCCCGCAGTGTGTGGGTGGTGGTTCGGTTGCTGCCGTTACTGGGCAAGCGGGTTGAAGTTAAGAAAATTATTGTTCAGGGGGCATCTCTCAGGATGGTCCGCGATGCCAAGGGGCGGTTCAGTTTAGGAAACCTGAGGAAGTGGATCACCCAGCCTGCCGAAAGCGGTTTGTTCAAAGTTCTAAGAGTCAGCCTCATGAATCAGCTCATGGTGGAAGATGGGGCCATACATTTTCAGGATTATTTTAACCGTTCTCCTGATGATCCTCTGCCATTGAGCCTGAAGCATATTTATTTTTCTGTGCGAAAAAGCCTTCTTGATTCTCCTTTCCAATTCAATTTACAAGGAGAAATTCCCAGCGGGAGTACACCCACCGCTTTCCAGGTTTCAGGAGCGTTTGACAACTTTTCTAAAGATCAGGGTTTTACTGACATTTCCATTAACGGCAAGGTTCGGGTCGATGAACTGAATGTTTCAAATTTTCAGCCTTATTTGAAAAAGGTTCTGACTAAAGCACCTCTCGACAGCCTGTTGTCTTTGAAGTCCAGTTTTTCAGGGAATCTTGGTGGTGCCCTGAAAACGGAAGGCACGCTGAAATATTCTTCCGACTCAAATAAAGAGCGCGCAACATTGAGAGATGCGCGTGTGCCCCATCGCGGTGGGTTAGAATACAAGATTTCCCTTGACCAGGATTCCCTTCATATTGAAGAATTGAAATCGGAGTCCGGCCCCTTTCAATTCACGGCCAAGGCTTCCCTCACGAATTTTCTGTCCAAAGAACCTTCTGTCTCTTTTGATCTGGTTTCCGATTCCTTTCAGGTTAATAAAAGCATCGACTACCTTCCGTTGAAGTTTTTCCCGGAGGAATATCATGCGTTGGTGCAGTCCCGGTTTAAAAACGGTTCAATCAAAATAAAGTCATTGAAATTTGCAGGAAGCCTGGACCAGCTTAGGGAACTGGCGCAGGAAGAAAATCGAGGTTTAATTTCTTCAGAATTTGAAATGAAGCACGTGGACTGGCAGGCCCCTTTGCCAGCGTTGCAGAATGTGACGGGGGCTTTCAGTGTGAGCAAAGGGAACGCCACTCTGCATATTGCTAAAGCCATGTATGAGAATCAGCCCATCACCAATGTGCATGGAACGATCGCGGACATCATGACGAGCCCGTTGGTGGATCTTAAAGTCGAAAACGAAGTGGAGATGAGTCAGTTCCATGGAACCCTGAAAAGGATTTTCAAAGGGCATCCCTTATTCGATTCTATTGCGGTTTACGATGAGTTTGAAGGGACTGCAAAAGTTCGCCTGGATGTGAAGGGCCCGTTGGATGATTTTGACAAGCTGGCGATCTCTGGGAAGATTGGCCTGCAGGATGTTTCGCTCAATGACGAAGGATTTGAGCCGCGACTGAAAAACCTGAATGGGGAAATTATTTACACTCATACGCCCGAGGCGGACAAGCACAAAGACGCTTCCTGGATTCCGGTCATCCGGTATGACAATCTTTCCGGAAATTTTTCCAAGAGCTCTTTTTCAGGTATGAATGGGGAGATAGGTTTTCGTAATGGAGAGCCTCTGGAAAAAATATCATCGACCTACAAAATTGTATCCAGCGATTTGCCCTATGTCCTGTCTGATAATTCTCAGGATGCTCTGGTGAGCCTGAAGGAAGGTCTGGACTTCACTTCTGGCGAACTAATTATGGAGTACCAGTCGCAGGGCAATCCAACTAAGCCAGCAACTGAAAAGGAGTGGGGCAAAATTGAACTGAAAAACTTCTCCATGAGATATCCAGACCGGTTGCAGGCGATGATAAATCTGAACGGTAATATTTCCTATGGCGATGGAAAGATAAGGTTGGAGAACTTGAATGGTCGGTATGGTGATTCACCGGTTCAACTGGAAGGGGAAATCGACCGCAGGAATATCAAGACACTGGAGTATGCTCTCCGTCTAAATTTCCCGGGACTTGTGCAGTCCGACTTGAAAGATATTCCTCTCTTCGAAGACTTGAAGTTTTCTGGTCCTGCCCACGTTTCCCTGAATTTGGATGGAAACCGGGACTCTTTCACTTTCGAACATCGGGCTGATCTGGCACAGGTGGGGTTTCAAGTGCCCGGTTTTATGGAAAAACGGCCCAACGCCTTGAGTAAGTTCAAGGCCAAAGGGAGTGTTTTAAAAAATGGTGGGTTGACTATCGACAAATGGTCTTATGAGTTGGGCGGAAACCAGGTTTCAGGAACTGTCCGAATTCCTGATCTCGATAACCCCGAATTCACTATCAGTCTGGCGGCCAACAATTTCCAGGCTTATCCTTCCCAGCAGTTTTTTCGATTTTTTGATGCAGAGATGGACGGAAGCACTGATTTTGAAATTATTGGTTCTGGCAACTTGAATGACCTTCAGGGTTCAAAGTTTGAGGGTGAGATGAAATTGAAGAAGCTGAAAATCCGCCCGAAAAACTTTTTATCGTTCTTGACGGTGGATGCCAGCTTGAAGTTTAAGGAGAACCGCTTGGACATTCGTTCGGGAAATATCAAGTCCGGTCAAAGTGGGCTCAGGTTTTCCGGCGTTTATCATAGGGGTGATTCTCCCAGCCTGGATTTGAATCTTGCCGGAAAGGGATTGGACATCGATGAAATATTTCCCGAATGGCAGGGTGAAGAAACATCTCTCATAGGCCGGCTGAACCAGTCTGAATTTTTTGCCAAGGGCAAGGGCCGGATAAGGTTTAATTTGGATCGATTGGGCTACAAACTGTTAAATCTGGATCAGGTTGCAGGAAGCATTGTCCTGAAAAACAGAGAAATAGAAATGACGGATATGACTTTTGCTGCTAACACATCGGTTAAAAGTGAGGGGAGAATGTTGATTGACTCCCAGGGTGTTGGGCATTTTGAAGGAGGCATTTACGCCCAGGATATGGAAACAAAAAACCTGTTTGGTTTTTTTGGCGATGTATTTGGAGACAGTTTAAGTGGAAAAGTGAAAAAGGTTGATGTCCAGATGATGGGCCGCGGGAAAGACTGGATGGAAATTTCTAAATCCTTGTCCGGTAAAATTTCTCTGGATATGCAATCAGGAAATATAAACTCAGACAGGCTTAAAAGAGGGGTTCGCAGGTTGTTCAGTTCGATGCCTCAATCTACCCCCTTGGAAGAGGACAAGCCCTCTCCCTTTAGACAGATTTCCGGAGATTTTGTTTCTAAAGGTGGAGTCCTTGAAACAGAAAACTTTGTGTTCGAAACCAAAAACCGGAGAACATCCATAGTCGGTAGTTTTGATCTGGTGAACGATCAGATGGATACGGTGGTTGGGGTCGCCCCTATGGCGCAACTTGACCGGTTTCTGACGAAAATTCCACTAGTGGGGAAAATCATAACTGGCGGCGATGAAAAAAGTCTGATGAAAACATATTATGCGGTGAAAGGGGATTTTAATGACCCTGATGTTAGTGCGATTCCTTTTACATCCTTGGGGAAAAAGTTGGTGGGAATCTTTCAGGCTATTTTGCAGACTCCGCAGGACATCCTGAGTCCTATCACAGACAACCTGCCCGATGCAACGCCACAACCTTCCTCAGCTCCCGCAGATAATTAGCAGATAACTGAAAAAGTCCAGATAATTTGATTCCGTAAAAATTTTTAAAGACTTTTATCGTTGAGAAATATTGACGATTCTAAATTCGTTGGGTGACTTCCCCATGTGCATGGCTAGCACCGCAGTAATGACGGCAGCATGATTGTCTTGGTCGTCGCCTGCAGAAGACGCAGTTTGGCGCCTTGAGGGTGCGGGAGGGGGAGCTTGATAGGGGATCAGTTTTACCAGACCCTGAATGGTGAAGATCAAAACAGTCAGAACGGTAAAAATCACTGCCATAGCCAGAATAGAAACGTTAACGGCTGCGAGAAATGAAGTTTCCATAGTTTTTCCTTTTAGTGGTTTTGCTGTATAGCTTCGACCACTTGGGCGATGGCAGCTTTTGCGCCGGGTTCTATAGTGCCGATTGCATCAGCAATGGCGGCATGTGGTTCCGGGACTGTATCTCCGAACAGGGAGATGAACACTCCGGCGGCCACTGCGCTACCAATGACACCCGCGACATTCGGTCCCATTGCGTGCATCAGTAAAAAATTAGAGGGATCTGCATCCGCACCCACTTTCTGGGAAACCCGTGCCGCCATGGGAACCGCAGAAACACCGGCCGAACCAATGAGTGGATTAACCCGGCCCCCGGTCATTTTACACATGATTTTTCCAAAAACCATGCCTCCGATTGTGGCAATACAGAAAGCCAACAAGCCCAGCGCAATAATTTTCAGGGTTTCAAGTCGCAAAAAAGAACTGGCGGTCATGGAAGAACCTACGGCCAACGCTAAAAGAATAGTGACGATGTTGATCAAATGAGTTTCTGCTGTTTCGTGCAAGCGGGCGGTGACCCCGGATTCGCGGAACAGGTTGCCCAGCATCAACATTCCCAAAAGCGGGGTGACGCCGGGTAACATCAAACAACAGACGATGGTCACCACCACGGGGAAAAGAATCTTCACCGTTTGGGATATTGGCTTCAACTGTGCCATTTTAATTTTCCGCTCTTTCTCCGTAGTTAAAAGTTTCATGATGGGAGGTTGGATCAGCGGTACTAGAGACATATAGGAATAAGCGGCCACAGCAATCGGAGCGAGCAAATGCGGAGCCAGCTTGGAGGCTATAAAAATGGATGTGGGACCATCCGCCCCGCCGATGATGCCGATGGCACTGGCTTCATGCATGTTAAACCCGAGGAGTACAGCGCCGATGAGGGTGACATAGACACCCACCTGAGCGGCGGCACCGAGAAGAAGCGTTGTCGGGTTAGCCAAAAGCGGGCCAAAGTCTGTCAGCGCACCCACTCCCAGGAAAATAAGAGGAGGCAGAATTTCGTGCGTGATGCCTTGATAAAAAAAGTTGAGCAGCCCCCCGGAGTCGGTGTAAGCCATCATGCTCATGGGAATGTTGGCTAGCAGACAGCCGAAACCCATGGGAAGTAGCAGAAGCGGTTCAAACTTCTTCCAGATCGCGAGATAGACCAGAACGCATGAAACCAGAATCATGATTATATGACCACTTTCCAAGCTGGAGAAGCCGGTGGTGGTTAATATCTTGGACGCGGACGCGCCGAAACTGAATTCCATCAACTTATGGTGACGAGTTCATCGCCAGTCTTTACGTTATCGCCTTCTTTAACCAGGATGGATCGAATAGTTCCGGATTGATGGGCAATGATTTCGGATTCCATTTTCATAGATTCCATAACAAGAACGGCATCGCCCTCATTCACGGCATCTCCTTCCTTGCATTTTATGGAGATGATGGCCCCTGGAAGAGGTGCCAACAAGGGTGAACCGTTTGCAGTGCTGACTGCCACCGGAGCTCCAACGGATGCTACAGGAGCTATTGCTGCGCCAACGGCCCCTCCGGTAGAGACTTCAACGGCATAATCTTTTCCATTTACTCGAACATTATAAACTGAAGACCCTGCGGCAGCCGGAGCGGCTACGGCAGCTGGTGCGTTTGCGGCAGCTGGTGCGCTTGCCTGTGCCGGGACGCTTTTTGGCTGAGGTTTTCCTCGAGTTTTAAAAAACTTCAGAGCTACTTTTGGAAACAACGCATACGTCAACCGATCTTCTTCGCTGGTGTATGCATCGCCCAGTTCCTCGCAAACTTTGTCCCATTCAGGTTCGAGCAAATCAGCGGGACGGCAGTCTGTGATCTTCCCGTCTACAGAAACTTTTTTCAATAATTCTTCATCAATAGGAGCGGGCAGTTTTCCGTAATTGCCCAACACGCACTGTCGGGTTTCCTTGGAGATTACTTTATAGCGTTCCCCCGTCATTACGTTCAAAGTTGCCTGGGAGCCGACTATCTGACTCGTGGGCGTGACCAGAGGAGGGTAGCCCATTTCTTTTCGCACACGGGGAACCTCTTTAAGCACTTCATCGAGTTTGTCGAGGGCATTTTGTTCCCGCAACTGGTTTTCCATATTGGAAATCATGCCACCGGGAATTTGCGACTTGAGGATATTAATATCCACACTCTTGAAATCGCTTTCAAACTCCGCATAGTTTTTCCTCACTACGGTGAAGTAATCGTTGATTTCTTCAAGCAATTCGAGATCCAGGCCGGTATCTCTGGGGGTGTCTTTCAAGGCGGCCACTATGCATTCCGTAGCGTAATGGGATGTCCCCATGGATAAGGAGGAGATGGCTGTATCCACTATATCTACCCCGGCATCTATAGCAGACTGCATGTTCATGCCCACAAGTCCGGTTGTTGCATGAGTGTGCAAATGGATTGGAAGCTTGATACTTTTTTTAAGTTCAGTAATCAGGGTCCGGGTCACATCGGGAGTCAGGAGGCCCGCCATGTCTTTAATGCAAAGAATGTCAGAACCCATATCCTCCAGCCTTTTCCCCATAGCAAGGTAGAGTTCGATATTATGAACCGGGCTGACGGTGTAGCTGATACATCCTTCAACGGTTTCACCGCATTTTTTTACAGTTTTAACAGCGGTTTCAATGTTACGAAAGTCATTGAGGGCATCGAATATTCTGAATATATTAATTCCGACCTCTACCGATTGTTTGACAAATCGTTCGACAATATCATCAGCATAGTGCCGGTAACCCACGGCATTTTGTCCTCTCAGCAACATTTGCAATGGGGTGTTGGGCATTTTTTTCTTGAGGGCTCGGGCGCGCTCCCAAGGATCTTCATTGAGGAATCGGATGCAGGTATCAAAGGTCGCCCCGCCCCACATTTCCAGAGAGAAAAAACCGACTCGATCGAGTTTTTCGGCGATGGGGAGCATGTCTTCGGTTCGCATCCGGGTAGCAAGAAGAGATTGGTGCGCATCCCGCAAGACAAGCTCGGTAATCTTAAGAGGGTTGGTTTCCATACTAATTAATTTCCTTCCGGAATCAGGGATACCCCTGATAGTTGATCATAATAATTCATTGCGGCTATCATCCCGAAACTCTTATGACCCACTTTCCCCTCTCGCTTTTCCTAAAAACCGGTCAGGTTCTTGCCTGGGGATTTTAGGAAAAGCCAGAGATAAAGTTCGAGCTGAAACCAAGAAGTCTAGTTTATTGCCGGGTCAAAATCAACACTTATTTGCGCCATGTCATAGGCAGAAAAAGCAGAATAACACCGTATATTTCAAGTCTTCCTAAGAGCATAAAAAAGATGAGAACACCTTTTCCCATAGCGGGGATTGTAGAATAATTTCCCATAGCCCCTACAGTGCCAAGACCTGGACCTATATTGAACAGAGAAGCCACGGTTGCCGACAAGGCCGTGGTGGGGTCCACGCCCATTGCGGAAAGAAGAATCCCGCCTAAGGCGGTAAAGCCCATGAACAGGAAGGTCAAAGCGGCAACATTGGAAAGGTCATCCGCATCAACGGTTTTATCCCCCACTTTGACATGGAAAATGGCGCGAGGGTGTACCAGGTTTTTCAGCTCCCGCATAATGATTTTTAGCAGGATGATAATGCGAATGACTTTGAACGATCCGCTGGTGGAGCCGGAGCATCCTCCTATCATCATAATAGTAACGAGAAAAAGCTTTAAATATTCCGGCCATAAATTAAAATCATCCGTGACGAAACCTGTGGTGGTATTAATGGAAACCACGGTGAAAGCCGCACTGCGAAATGCCTGGCCGGCATCCCCGGTTTCAGAAACGCGGGTGAGGCCCCAGGTTACAAACAGGATACCTGCGAGAATCAACGCGCAATAGGCCCGGAACTCCGGGTTCTTGAAGATGACGGAAAAATTTCTTCGAACCAATTGAAAGTGCAAGGCAAAGTTGATTCCACCCAGAAACATGAAAAGAATGATGATGCTCTCGATATAGACGTTGTTCAAAGTGCCGATACTGCCATTGTGTGGAGAAAACCCACCCGTTGCCACCGTGGAAAAGGTGTGGCAAACCGAGTCGAACCAACTTAAACCGGCAAATCGCAGAGCAAGAATTTCGATAAGCGTCAGAGTCATATATGTTTTCCAAAGGATTTTTGCGGTCTCGGCCAGCCGGGGCTGCGTTTGTTCCACTGTAGATCCGCCTGGAATCTCCGCCTTGAACAGGTGGAAGCTGCCGATTCCCAGCATGGGAAAGATGGCCAGAGAAAGCAGAATGATTCCCATTCCCCCGATCCACTGCATCAGGTTTCTCCAGAACAGGATGCCGTGAGGCACCACATCAATATCCTGAAGGATGGAAGCTCCGGTGGTGGTGAAACCGCTGGTGCTTTCAAAGAATGCGTCAATGAATTCCGGGCAGGTTCCGCTTAAATAAAGTGGGAGTGCGCCGAACGCAGACATCGACAGCCAGGAAACGGTGACTATGGCAAATCCTTCACGGTCGCGAAGTTTTGCTAATCCAGAGGGGAGCAGTTTCCACAATATCAGGCCAGTTGCCAGGCTGAGTCCAAACGCCCAGCCAAATGCTGAGGTCTCGGACATGAAACCTTCAATGGGAGCATCGCCGAAATACAGCGCGACGCCCATGGGCACCAGAAGCAACCCGGAAAGAAGGACGAGCAGAACTCCCACAACATTGAAGATGGACTGGATATTCATCGGAAAGGCAGGAAAGATCTCTTGCGGCCGAACAGCTTCTCGATTTTTTCGATGGTTCCGGGCAGGGCCACCACGATGACTGAATCACCCGCTTCGATGGTGACCTCGTCATTGGGGAGCAACATTTCACCTTGTCTGAGGAGGGCTCCGATGATGGCACCTTTAGGGAAATTGATTTTGCCGATCAGTTTATTGGCAATAAAAGAGTCTTCTTCCACCCCGATCTCCATCACCTCGGCGTCTTCAATCAGCTTGAAGACGGACATGACCTGGCCTTTCCGCAAATGTTTCAGGATGGCACTGACTGTGATGAGTCGTGGGTTAATGGTGATATCCATTCCGATAGAATCTAGAATGGGCAGGTATTCCGGGTCATGGGTGATGACCAGGGCGCGTTTGGCGCCATACTTTTTTGCCAGCAAGGCAGAAAGAATATTGTTTTCATCGTCATGGGAGAGAGCCAGAAAAAAATCGGCATCCTTCATGTTGATCTCGTTGAATAAGTCCATGTCGGTGCCACTGCCATGCAGAACCACCGTGCGCTCGAGTTGATCGGCGGCCCGGTGAGCTTTTTCCCTGGAAGGCTCAATAATACATACGTCACGCATATTTTCTTCCAGGATCATGGCCAACTGGGTGGATGTGGACGTGGCACCATAAATGATAATTTTTTCCACCTGATCCATAGTCCGGTTCAGCATGGGCAGAAAGAAAGGTAGAAATTCCTTGTCGATCAAGGTGTAAAACCGGTCGCCAGCCTGGAGGACATCCTGATCTTTTGGGATGACCAGTTCGCCGCCGCGAACAATAGCGACAATCAGAAACGAGTCCATTTGCGTGATATTGCGGATATCCTGAATGCTCTTGCCTGCAATGGGGGCATTTTCTGGTACGTCAAATTCCCGTAGCAGAACTTCACCCCCGGCAAATTCTGCGACGCTGACCACTCCGGGCGTTGCAAGAATTTTAAGAATGGTTTCAACAATGATCTGACCGGGGTTGATGGCATGGTCGATGAACAATTCTTCTGGAGAGAAAATTCTTTCTTGGTTGGTGAACTCCATATGGCGGAGTCTGGCAAAGCGCTTGGAAACATTAAATCGGGATGCTAGAAAACAGGAGAGTAAATTGATCTCATCTTTTTCGGTGACGGCGATCAGCATTGCGGAGGATTTGATTCCAGCCTTCACGAGTACGCTGGGCAAACAGGCATTGCCTTCGACAGCCATAACATCCAGCGTGTCAGTAATGCGCCGAATTCTTTCCGGATCCTGATCCACGATAGCGATATCATGGCCTTCCTGGGAAAGTTCCTGCGCGAGGTTGTAGCCGACTATGCCGGCACCCACAATGAGTATTCTCATGCCACCCAATTAAGTAAAGAGAACGGTTCTCAGTCTATATAATAAGGATATTCCACGGCTTTTACCACTCCAGTCATGGAAATAGTTTTATTTGGATTTATTCAGGAATCCCAGGAAATCGGAGTCCTCAGACATAAGGAGAGTGGTATCGGTTTTTAAAGAGTTCTTGTAAGCTTCCATGGAACGCATGAAAGAATAAAATTCCGGGTCTTTATTGTAGGCATCCGCGTAAACTTTGGTTGCGATCGCGTCACCTTCACCCCGAACCGACTGTTCCTGTTTGTAGGCTTCGGCGACCAGAATAGTTCTTTCCTTATCTGTCTCAGCGCGAATCTTGGTGGCTTCTTCTTTTCCTTCAGACCTGTATTCCATAGCGATCCGCTCACGTTCTGTACGCATCCGGTTAAAAATCGAATTGGCGATTTCAGGTGGCAGGTCGGTTCGCTTGATGCGTACCTCGACAACCTCAATGCCATATTCCCCCGCCTTGATGTTGGTTTCTTTAGTGACCTTGTCCATGATCGTGTTGCGAGTTTCCGTGATAATATCGTGTAAGTCATGGGTACCGATTTCAACCCGCAGCTCGGAGTAGATGATGTCATCCAAACGAGCCCGTGCGCCTTGTTCCCCGCGAACGGTTTCCAGGAATTTTAACGGGTCAACAATGCGGAACATGGTGAAGTTATCGATCAGCATGTTTTTCTTGTCCCGGGTGATAACCTCGGCCGGATTGGAATCGTTATCCAGCAATTGTCTGGAAAAAAAGCGGACTTGTTGGAAAAAGGGAATCTTGAAATAAAGTCCGGGCTCGGTAATGATCTCTTTGGGTTTTTGCAGTTCGAGGACCACCGCGTTCTGGGTCATATGAACCGTGAACATGGAGGACGATAAAATAACGATGGCGAGAACGCCGCCTATGATTAGAGAATTTTGTTTCATAACTATTTATTGCCTCCCATCAGGTTACCACCCAGAGGGAGGATAGGTAGAACGCTACTGCCCTTTTTATTTTCCATGATGAATTTTTTGACGGTAGGTAGAATTTCTTCCATGGTTTCAAGGTAAAGCCTTTTACGGGTGATATCTGGAGCTTTTTTATACTCCACGTATTGTTGTGTGAAACGTTTGGCATCACCCTCGGCTGTTTTGATGACGCGCTCTCTATAACCTTCTGCTTCCCGAACAATTTTTGCGGCTTGTCCACGCGCTTCCGGGATGACTGCGTTGCGGTAACCCTGAGCTTCGTTGATCATCCGTTCTTTATCTTCACGGGCACTGACAACATCCTTAAATGCGGCTTCAACTTGCTCAGGTGGGTGTACATCCTGAAGCTGAATGGTCACGACTTGCAGGCCGGAACCGTAATTGTCAAGGAGCACTTGAATCTGATCCTTGGCGAGAACCTGAATCTCGGCTTTGCCGGTGGTCAACGCTTCATCAATTTTTTTGCTGCCAATGATTCCGCGTATGACTGTTTCTGCGGCATCGCGAATCAGTTTATGAGGTCGTCGTATATTGAACAGGTATTTCACTGAATCCATGATCCGGTACTGAACAACGAGATTGATATCAATAATATTCTGGTCGCCGGTCAGCATCAGAGATTCGGCGGGAACCCTTTGCAAAGGCCGTCCTTCTGAAGCTCTGAATCCGATTTCTGCCCTCCGCACCTGTCGAATTTTAGGTGTTGCGGCATGTTCAACAGGAGAGGGAAACTTGAAGTGCAAACCGGGTGAAGTGGTGCGGTGGAATTTCCCAAATCGGGTGACCACGCCTTCTTCATCGGGTTCAACAAAATAAAAGGTTCCAGGCACAATCCATACGACCAACAGGAGCAGGATGATCCCCAGCACCATAGATGGTTTGAATTGCGGAATTTTGATTTGTGGAATTTCAAAAGGTGGTTTTTGTGAACCTCCACCACCACCTTTAAACCGGTCTTCGGGGCCTTTCGGCTCGTGTAAATCGTCCCAGGGCATATTTTTTAGATCACAAATAAATTAGAGATATTGTTAATCGGGTTACGCTATCAGACTGCTCAGGTCTTGTCAATCACAAGGCATCACTCGGTGTGCCCCTTCGGGGCATGCGTATTGCCCTCTTCATTAAATTTTGTGCCCTGCAAGGGTAAAACAATCGAAGGGGATATCACATGTTGCCAGCGTACAATGAGTTTTGTTGGCGAGCAAAGAGTTATCTCGGCTTAATGAACCATTGCTTGTTGTAGTGGGTCAGGCGAAGTTATAGGCAAAACATCCACTGGAACAACGTACCATATAATGAGGGCAACTTTTGCAGGGCTCGTTTGGTTGTGCTTCAAACACATGGCCGAGAAATCGGGTATGCATTTTGGTGATTGAAAGTTCGTTGATCTGTTGAAAATCCTGAACATTGCCAAGTTTCTTGTTGTGAAAGGGAAAGCAGTTAAAGCAATCTCCTTTGGGGTCGATATCCATTGGGCTGTCATCGGCACATCCAAAATAAAAATCCCGGTCTTTCCATTCTGTAATATTGGGGACGGACTGGCTGCCATGGTAGAAAAACCGTTCAACCAGAGGGTATTCGTCCTCTTCAATTTCGTCTAAAAGACAGGGCGGGAAAGAGCAGTCAAAACGGAAACACAATTGCGGGAATTCTTTAACCATATCCAGCAGCATTCTGCCCATTTTCGGATAATCTTTTATGGGTAATGCGTGGTTGCTCTGTTCCCCGACTATGGGGAAAGCCGGGCTGACACGAATTTTATATTTTTGTCCCGGTGGTAACCCCAAACTTTGATAGATTTCATCAATTTCCCAGCACTGTGTTGATAAATCCTGATCGACGGAATACAGGTTGAGGCTGAACATGAGTCCGAATCCGTTTTTACTGAGAACGGCTTCTGCGACTTCCCGGCAACGGGCATGATTTTTTTCAGAGATATTCTCCATAGTCTGCCAGTTAAGCAGAATGGAGAATTGAATCTGGCGCTCGATACTTCCTCCCCGGCCTACAGTATGCAAAAGAAGATCGAGAACTTTGTCCGGCATCAAACCATTTGTGAAAATGCCTAAAAAGGAAAAGGGTTGCATGCCTTCCAGAGTTTTGGACAGGATATCGTTAAAGTGCGGGTGCAGGGTGGGTTCGCCCCCCATGAAATTGATGAGGGAGGCATTTTTTACCCGAGGCAGAAGTTCGTTGAGAAAAAAGCCATAATCCATAGACTTGTCAGGAGTTTTGACGTTTTCCTCCATATACTCATCGGCAAAGCAGTAATTGCATTTTAAATTACAATAGCTATTTAGAATAATGTTCAGGGGGCATCTCCATCATTTGTCGGCAGGAGCAACACAACCCCGCAAGTTTAAACCGATTTAAACCTGGCTATTACCGATGGCATCAAGCAATGGGTCTGGCCTGGACGTTTAATGGTGTCGTATAAAAAAACAGGTTTCTCTAAACGTAAAGGATGTCCAAATTATGTCAGAAATTTTCTTTGAATTATAGGAATAAATAAGGTCTGATCCGATCCCTTTACGGATCGTTAAAAAGAAACGGGCTTAAATTATCTTGAAATCAATCTATTAAAGAGTCAGAATAAGACTTTCCCAAACTAATTGAAGAGACAAAAATGTTAGCTTTTGCCAAAGATATCACCCAGAGCCAGCCTAAAAACTCCAAAGAGTCTGAAAACGATGAGTTGAAACAGTATATGGAATACCAGCGAAAATTGAACCACGAGCGATTGGTTCACCATGCGCTGGATTACGCCAAGAATCACCTGCAACTCAATATTCAGAAAGCCGATGGAAATGAGAAGCAGTTGAACGAATATCTTCGCAATGCTTTTCCCATCTCTCATCAGTTTGGCAATGCGGAAAAGATCATGCTCCTGCTCAGGAAGTTGTCAAATGGTCACAATACTAGCAATAACTGGTACAGGATGAATGCTTATTATCATGCGTTGGTTTATGACAGCATGAAACGATTTTTGAAGATTTATAATCAGCTAATTTTGGATGCTCCTGATCAGGCAAAAGAATATGCTGCTTCCGAGGGGATTCAGATCGATTTTGATGACTGGGTGTATTTATATTTTCCCGATCTGGATTTTCATATTGGTCATAACCTTGGCTACACGCATTACCCCTTCGCCAAACGAAATAAAGCTATTGAAGATAAGATTGAAAAAAGTATGCAGGCGGGCAGTTCTCGGGAAGAGGCGTTGAAGTCTGTTAAAGACGATTATGAAATGGATGACACCACCATCAAGGTTTTGCTGGGGAAACCCATCAGCGCCGAAGATATGGAGCTTTTTTATACTTCCGTGGAAAATCCTATCTATGAAGCACTGACTGAGGTTGAAGATGGAAGATGGGGTGTCATGGACGGAGAATCCCTATTAGACCATTCCTATTACATGGGTTCCCATTTGAAAGTCTGGGAGTGGCGGAAACGCGAGGAAGTGGAGGAAGAGGCCGAGTCGATCATGAAAGAACTCAGCAAAACCTCCCCAAAATAGGCCACACGTCGTACCCCTTTGGGGCATGCGTGATGCCCTCTTCATTAAATTTTGTGCCCTGCAAGGGTAAAACAAGCGAAGGGAATATCACATGCTGCCAGCGTGCAATAGCTTTTGTTGCCGGAAAAGAGTTGTCTCGGCTGAACAAGCTATTCATCGTTGCCACCGGCGGCTCGCCGGTGGTCTTTTTTTTGCCCGGTTTTTTCTTTTTATAAAACGGAGGAGTTATGAAAGCTTCTAAACTGATTGTGGCAGGACTTGGATTTTTTTTGATTGTTGGATTTAATCCAATTAAAGGGTGGGGCCAGTCTTCTAATGAAGGGGAAGGGTTACAAGAAAACCGTCAAGATCGCCGAGGTGCCAGGCAGGAGAGGCGTGATGAGTTTCAGGAAAACCGTCAGGAAAGGAGGGAAGACTTTCAGCAAAAGCGTGAAGAGCGTCAGGAAAAATTTCAGGAACAAAGAGGCCCCAGGCAGGAAAGACGACAGGATCGTAAACAGTCTTTTCAAGACCGCCGCGATGAAAATCAAGAGAATCGTCAGGAACGAGGAGAGGCCAGACAGGAAAGACGGCAAGACCGTAGGCAGGATTTTCAAGAACATCGGGGTGGACGTCAGGAAAACCGTCAGGAGCGGGGCGAGGCCAGACAGGAAAGACGACAGGACCGTAGGCAGGATCAGCAAGGTCGTGGTGAACGGGGACGAAGAGAGTTTGGTCAAAAGCAAGGTGAAGAGCGAGGAGGTCAAGGTCGAGGCCAACAGGGAATGGGACAACAGCGCGAGGGTCAGGGTCGAGGCCGTTCCGAGTTTGGTCAGAGGCAAGGCGAAGAACGTGGTCGAGGTCAGAAGGGAATGGGGCAAGGGAAACAGGGGCAACGGCGTGGCGGTCAGCGTAAAAGCAGATAAAAGTGAAAACTACTTTTAATAATGCAAAATCATTTTTCCCTTTTCAAATTGCAGTCCCCGTGCTGAGAGGTAACTTGATAATTGTTCCAGGCCTTTGAGGGCTTGTAATTTTTCATGGATGGTGTTGAACCGTTTTAACCCTGCTATCGGAACCCGTTTTAATTCAGGGGCCTTGATGATTCCGAGCAGATCACTTTTAAGCCATGCTTCGACATTCAAGTTGCCGTTTTCCAGGAGGATTTTTACCCGGTGTGGAGTTGCCAACTTGAGTTTGGCGCGGGTATCCATGATGGCGGGTTTGCTCTCTTCCGGGTCGAGAAATAACAGTAATTGGTCCAGGGTTTTTGTCCCAATCCGGGTGATGGCAACTTTAACACTCAACTGATCTAGAGAAACGGGCTGGCCCTCAGCCCCGGTTTGTATTTTTAGTTCCACTTGCAGGTTGCCGTCTATTTTGGAGTCAACGTTTTTCCCGGTCGCTATGACAAGAAGATTGGAAGAGTCGATACCGGCGAATTCTGTTGAAAACTTTATAACCGGGCCCTGCCGGTTCTGGATCAGAAACAGGTTGCCTGCCACCGTCCCCCCGAGCACATCAAAAATAAATTTTTCGGTCATTAAACGATTGTCTTTGAACACCACGTCTAGTCCTATATCGTTCAGGCTTTGTCCGTGAACCTCCAGAGAGTCGGCCCGGATGATATTTTTATAGCGGGAGAAATTTCGTAGCGGGGTGAAGAACTTTTTTTGCGCAGGGGAGAATCCAACGGTTTTATCTTTCAGCCGTTCCGGGTCGAGATTCAGGGTTTTGGTGTAGGGGAAGGTTCCGCTCAGGTTGTTCAGTGCTATCCCGGAAGGCAGATGCAGGCTGAATTTGTCAAATCCAACACTCCCATTCAGGTGCAATTTTTTTCCTGCAGATTGTTGGAATATTGTTTTTGACGTGATCGTCCCTTGAGCTTTCAAGCGGCCGAACAATTCTTCTGAGTTTGCGGCTTGGGTGATGTCGAGGGTGTTTGTAGATGCGAGTTTGATGTCCAGTTTGCTCAAGAGCTCTTTGGCTTGAATCGGGCGTCGGCCTTCGATGAAAGGTCTTAATCCATTGATATGGCCTGCAAGAGAATGTTGTGCTCCACTGTTGATTAATTTCAGTTGGTGTTGTTTGATCTCCAGGCTGTTCAGGTTGCTCAAAGCGTAGCGGAATTCAAATTCGGGGCTCAGGGGGATGCCTGCCAACCCTTCCAGGTTTCCGGAAAAATTTCCGGAAATATCCCCGCCACCATCTTTAAATAACAGTCGGGTTTTGAGGCTCAAAGATTCAGCGTGAACCTTATTGTCACCCATGAACCCATTCATGAACCCATTGCTCAGGAGAACTTCCATCGAGGCCTCTGTGTTGGCAGGGGCGAGTAGCCGGGTCAGTAGAGGACGGGTGTCTTCGTTGGTGGGCAGGCTTCCTTTGGCCTTCAAACTGACGTCCAGAGTTCCACCTGCGTTTTCCTGTTCTGACTTGAAAATGTCCGGCAGTAGATTCCAGAGTGAAGCCAATTGCAATTTTTCCATTTCACCATCGATCTCGAAATTCTTTCCCCATTCTTTAAGGGTTGCTTTCAGCCGGGCGTTGACCATGTCTGGAATTTTTAAAAGAAGAGTGTCGAGGTTCACATCCCCCTTCTTCAGGTTTTGCCGACTCAAGGTTTCAAGGCTGACCGATTTTAAACCCACTACAATGTCGTCTTGATGAAAGGAAGGTTTGTCGATTCTGGTTTTTTGTGAAAGACGAACCCGGGTCAGAGATTTGTCATGCACATCCATGTTGAATTGGGAAAACCAGCCGCCGGTTTTTAATGTTTTCAGGGCCGACAGGTTTTCGAAAGAAAGGTCTCCTTCGATTCGAGTGTTTCTCACATCATCGGGCAGTAGATCTGTTTTCAGTTTGGTTTCGCTTTTAAGGTCGGTCAGGGATAGGGTGGGGCTGTTCAGGTTTGCCAGTGCAATGCGGGTGTCCATTTCAATTGGCAGGGTACCGAATCCGGGTGTTAAATTATGAAACCTTTTTGTCGCCAGCTTTGTGTCGAGTTTGAGCGTGTTGATCTTCCAGGTTTCCAGGGCTTCGGCATTCTGGAGTTCCGTGTGGAATTCCAAGTGGGAAATTCGTATTCCCTTGTCAGCGTGAAACTCCAGAGGAAAAGTAGCCCGGGTGTTCAGGTCATTGATCTTTATGGAGGGCTGTTTCAGATGAGCGGTCAGCCCTGCCAGCTCAAGCTTTGCCTGACCTTTTAACTCGACAGGTAAGAAATTTTTGTCCAATCTGCCGGTTACGGAAGTTTGAGCCTTGGCGGTTCCGTTGAAATTTCCGGCCAGAGTCATGGTGAATTTTTTAGGGAGACGGCTTACCACTTCAGCAAGATTCATGCTGAGGTTTTGCTCTATTTGAACAGAGCCTTTGCCGAAATTTTTTGCAGTTCCCGTTACCGCGCCGCTGGCGAGGGTTCCCAGTCGATAGGAAAGTTTAAGATTGTTGAGGTCGTTTTTTTTAAGATGCCCGGAACCCTCCATATGAATCGGAAGATAAATCTCCTGGGTTTCAGGGTGGTCGTAGTGCAAAGACTTTATGTCGGTGCCAAACTCCCAAAGCACATCATCCTTTCCTTTAGCGGTGAGGCTCAAAGACTGGCTCCAGTTATTGATTTCTGCCTTTTGCGCCACCGCCTTTTTCAATTGCATGTTTATGTTGAGAGAAGCATTTTGTAGCTGCGAGTTTTCAAGGGTTACTTCTTTCAACTCAATGCGGGTATTCATGTCTTTGAGTTGGATATTTTGCTCGGGATGATTCACCCACAGGTTTTCTGTCGCAAGGGTTCCCCCATTTATATTCAGGTGTGTCAGTGCAAGGCCGGAAAGCTGACCGTTGACTTTTACGGCCTCCGCTTTTAGCAGTCCTTGACCTGATAGAGGAGGGAGCCATTGCTTGCCCAAATCGAGGAGATCTTTAAGTTGGAATGAGGCCTTGTCGATCACCAGCTTGAAGGACGGGTCTTGAGAGAAACTGGCGGTACTGCCTGACATCTGTATGCGATTTTTTTCTCCCAGAGACAGCCACAGCTTTTTCAGGTTCAGAGCTTCTGGTTGCAGAGAAACTTCGGCATCCATTTCTATTGCGACATCGGGCAAAGGGCTACCCATCGGCATCTCAGTTTTCTGCAAACCAAATGCACCGGAGACGGACAGTCGGTGGAGGTCACTGGCTGAAAATTCCAAGTCAGAGAACAGGTTGGACTGAAAACTTCCATATTCGGTAGATTGCAAGCTGATATTGGGAGCGATGCCCGCGCTTATAAGAACTTTTAGTTTCAGTTCAAAGGCTTCGAGGCTGGCTGCCTTACCTCGGGCCTCCAGACTGAGCCCCTCAATATGGCCGGTGAGTTTTCCATCCTGATCCAGGCGGGCAGAAGCCTGGCGAATAGCCACTTCTTTGATGTCAATTCCTGGCAGAGGGAAAGCTGGCAAAGCTTTGCCCTTGTCGGGGGATTTTCCAAGTTCCAACAGGGGTTGAAAATTCCACACTCCATTTTTTGCAACCGCAGTCAGTTGAGGTTGATCGATCAGAATCTGGTTGATGACCAGTTTCCCTTGCAGGAGTTGGGTCAGGTCATAATCGAGAACGACTTTTTTTATTTGGGCGACCGGGCTGGATGGGGGGCCTAATGCTATGCCGTCCAACTGCATACCGCTGAGCAGGCTGAAGCCAAGTTTTTGGATTCTGAGGGGCAGTTGGAGTTTTTTAGTGAGCTGTCCTTCGGCTATTTTTCGCGCTTCTTCGGCGGGAAAATAATATTCCAGCACGAGACCGGCGGATGCGATGAGCAGAAAGATGAAAAATACCGAATACATCAGCCCGCGAAACAGGATTCTCCCAACCGATTTCTTTTTTTTCAGGGTCGGGGGAGTTTCCTCAGGCTGGTTTTCAGGAGAGGGCTCTTTATTTTTTTTGCTTCCTACCTTCATTTAACCTCAGCTTGTCTGATTCAGAAATTGTTTCAGGAATGCGGTCACCGCCTGCGCATTATCTCGAATGAACTCCAGATCCAGGGTTTCGAGCGTATCGCTGGGCTTGTGATAATTAGGGTTCCTGAAGAAAGCCGTGTCGGTGACCATGACAGCAGGAATGCCTGCGTCCCAGAATGGGGAATGGTCGCTCAAACGGACTTCCGAGAAATTTTCTCCCTGCCCCGGAACCACTAGGGTTTCCACTTTAAGAGCGGGGACAGAGCGGGCCATTTCATGGGCTAGAGCCTTTGCCAGACCTGCCGATGGCTCGTTTCCCACGACCGCTATAAAATCCCCGGTATCTGGATACTGGTTGATGTCTACATAAGGAGGATAAGACTGGGAACCGGGTTGTGGATTTTTGAAGCCCAGCATTTCCAGAGAGATCATTGCAGAAAGTCTTTTTTTTCGTTCAGGGTCGCGTTCGATAAAATGTTTGGCGCCGATGAACCCATACTCTTCCAAAGTGAAGGCTGAAAAAATCAGGGATTTTTGCAGTGGGGTATGGCTGAGAACCTGGGCAATTTCTAAAAGTGCCGCGACGGCACTGGCGTTGTCATCGGCTCCGGGTGTATCGGGGACCGAGTCGTAATGCGCTGCGAGAACAAAAAGGTCATCGCTGGTGTCTGGCGTATGCGCCAGGATATTTTGCGACCGGGTGCCCTCAAACTCCACCGTTTCCCGAGTGACTTCCAGTCCCATTGCTTCAAACTGGTTGAGCAGATATTGTGCCGTTGTCTCCAGATGTTCGGGTTGGGTGAAGGGGTTTCTTTCGCCCACTATATTTTCCAGGTGCTGGCGTATTTTCCCCAGTTCCGGTTCAGTCATGGTGGCGGTTTTTCTCTGGTAAGGGGATAGAAAAATTATTGTCCGGCTCCAGAAAACTGGGGCCTTTTGTGAATTATAACAGTAATTTTCCCGCCCGTGGCCCCTTAACGGGGGGATGGGCTATTGCTTTCTTATGCAAACAGGCGGTGTAGACGAGGTGGATATTTTTTCCGCTGACTTCCAGCAGCTATCACAAGTCATTGCCATATCCCCACCGGGCGCGGTCTGGAGCTTTAGCTCTTTACAATCATTATTGAAAGTCATACCATTACCGCATGCTTAAGGTGGAATGTTATACAGGATCGCAATTACAGGAAAACCCGGAAGCCTTCATCCTGAAGGACAGTCGTTACAAGGTGGAGGAGATCCTTGACCGTTGGTATGGAGAAGGTGCGTCTTATTTTAAAGTTAAGGCGGATGATGACAATATTTACCTTCTCAAATACGATAAACGATCAGGCTGCTGGGAGTGGGTTTTTTACCAAAACCCCAGCAAGATGAATGCCCTGCCTTACTCGCTCTCTGGAATGAATCCGTTTCGTAAAGCCAGATGGGAAGAGATGGACCCGGACAATCAGTTTCTTTCCTGAGCGAAACAAGTCCTATACAAATAGAATTTCCATACCCTATGGAGAGGTTATGAATCGTTTATCTCCGGAATTGATCCAATCCTACGCCGGACAACGCCGCAAAATGGTTGAAGAGCAACTGGTCGAACGTGGGGTCAAGGATCTACGCCTGCTGGAAGTGATGAGCCGGGTGCCTCGCCACCTGTTTGCCCAGGATTCCCTGCAACACCGGGCCTATGGCGACACGCCCCTGCCGATAGGAGAAAACCAGACGCTTTCCCAACCTTATATAGTGGGAGCTATGACGGAGGCACTTGGCCTGAAAGGCGAAGAAAGGGTTCTCGAAATTGGCACTGGCTCTGGTTACCAAACAGCTATTATTGCGGAACTGGCCCGCCAGGTTTTTACCATTGAGCGTTTGAACAATCTTTCCCGTAAAGCCCAGAATATTTTAGAAGGCTTGAACTATATGAACATTGTTTTTAAGATGTTCGATGGAACTTATGGCTGGCCAGATCAGGCTCCGTTTGATGCTATCTTGATAACGGCTTCGGCCCGGGAGATTCCTGAATCGCTGGTCAAGCAGTTGGGAGACGGCGGCCGGCTGGTGGCTCCCATCGGCGAAGCAGATAAACAGAAGCTGGTGGTGTTGAGCAAAAACGGAGATCGCGTCAGTCGCCGGGATTTAGGTGATTGTAAATTTGTTCCGCTGATAGGAAAATATGGTTGGTCGCAATAGCGTGGGTTGGGAAATAGTCATCACGATTGAAAGTGCCAGTGTCCATTCGATCCAGCGTCACACTTTCCTCGAGTGGTTAATTTTGTTTTTATTAGGGAGGGTTTAAGGTGTTTTCCAGAATCACAAAAAAAGGAAATTTTGTTCTCAGTTCAGGGGTTAAATCGACTTACACCTATGAGTATGGAGATCTGTCGGATGCCATGAACGAGGCTTATTGCGAGATTCTTCTGAAAAAACTTTTGGAATGGCAAAAGCAACACGGCAAGTTCAGTGTGGTGGTGGGCTGTGAAACTCAAGGTATCCGCATCGGTCATCAGTTATCCAAACTGATGAACCTGCCTTTCTACATCATGCCAAAAAAACGCTTGGACTACGCTCAGATCGCTGCCGCTGCTCATTCTCCGGAAACGCATTGGCTGATTGTGGATGACATTGCCACCACCGGGCATTCATTCATCCGTGCAGTGGATTATCTGGAAGTGGAAGAGAAGCCCGAGACCATTACCTTTGCCTGCATGATCAAACGAAACCCCGCAAGGCTGGATTATTCGGCAGTCCATGGCGATTCGGCAAAAGAGCAGTTAATGGTTCCCGATGAAAGGATGGATTTTATCGACAAGCGCCTGGTGTCGTTATACAGCGAAGAGTAAACGGGGCATCCTGGTCTTAAGTGCCCCTTGGGAAATAAGGTCCGGCGGATTGCTGGTTTTAACTTCTTTTGATCAGGTAATAGACCTCTCCCCGTTCATGGTAGTGGCCCGCTTTAGCGCCGGCTTTTTGCCCGGTGCCAAAAAACAGATCCCCTCGTCCGGGGCCGCGAATCGCGCTTCCTGTATCCTGATCCACCACAAATCTTGAAATGGGTTGCCAGCGTATGATCTTGTTGTTCTCGTCGAGCACAGGTTGCCGGACTTTTATGAAGGCCAGTCCCCCAGCCGGGTATATGGATTTGTCGGTGGCGATAGAACGTCCGCCCACCAGCTCTCCGCCTCCTGATCCACGCGGCCCTTCATCATTATTGAGAGAGAAAAAAATATAGCGTTTATTTTGGTAGAGGTACTTGGCGACATCCTGTGGATGATCGATGAAATATTTTTTGATGCCCTGCATGGAACCTTGTGAGGTATTGATAGCCCCATCCCGAATCATCAATTTCCCGATACCCGTATAGGAATGTTGATTGGAGCCCTGATAGCCAACCCCCTGCTGACTGCCATCGGGAAATTCCAGCATGCCGGAACCTTGGATGTGAAGGAAGAATCGTTCAAGATCGTCCTTAAGCCATGCGACCTCTAGCCCTTGCCCCTTTAAGGCACCTTTGTGGTCAATTTCCTCGCGGGTAAAACGCCGCCACACCTTGTTCTCGGTATATGATTCGCGGATTTTTTTTATCCCTGTATTGGTACCGACCAGTTGAATGCCTTTTTTATATTTCACTTGTTGCAGGCCTTGTTCGGGCATCTGGTAGATGGGGTAGCGGTAGAGATCGGTTTGTACTGGGCTGGCCTGAATGATGGGGCGGTAGTAGCCGGTGAACAATACTTTTTTGTTTTTTCCTTTGCCAACCTGATGAAGAGCGAACTCTTCGGAAATCTTTTTATTGAATTCCTCAAAAGGCAGGTCTTGTTTTAGAATTTCTAAAAAAGCTTCGAGAGTTTCTACAAGACGTCCGCACGTCAGGGTGAATGATCCCAACCTCACTGGCGTGGAAAGCTCTTGTTCAAACATGGCCTGGAGTTGGTTCGTGATGGCTTTTTCCAGAGAGGCGCGGCTCAAATCGTCGGCGAAACCCGCCAGCAGTGTTGCTGGATCGTCGAACGATTCGGAATCTTGCTCCAGCTCTTTTTCCGTTTTTTCATCTTGTTTCTGGAGCCTGTCTTGCCGGTAGTCGAAATTATAGTTTCTGGAGTCTTCATATTTTCCGGTGCGATCCGGGTAGGATGCGCTCGGGGAGCCGGGCCCTTTGGTGGAGCAGGATGCGACTAAAAAGAAAAGGCCGAGAATAATGATATGCGGGAGAGCAGATTTTTTTTTCAAAAGAGTTTTTTTGGAAAAAGATGGGTGCGGGATCATCATTCTATCTTCCGATGAAAAATTGACGGTTCATTATGATGGGTTATGTATACCCGTGCGCCACAGCGTAGATTTTTGTAAACATCCTAAAGTTCCGCGATGGCTTCATTAGCCAGTTGGTCACAGCGTTCGTTTTGCGGGTGGCCATTGTGGCCCTTCACCCAAATCCATTTGATGGTATGAGGTCGGCTCACCTTATCCAGTTCCTGCCAGAGCTCTTTGTTTTTAACCGGTTGGCGCGAGGCTGTTTTCCAGCCATTGCGAATCCAGCCTTTCATCCACTCTGTCATACCCTTTACGACATACTGTGAGTCGGTCGTTAATCTAATATCGCAGGGTCCCTTAAGTTGTTTCAGGGCAACGATTGCGGCGGTCATTTCCATTATGTTATTGGTGGTTTGCGGGTGTCCCCCCTTGATTTCCTTAATGCGGTCATTTTGTTTGAGAATGCACCCATAACCGCCGGGTCCTGGATTGCCTTTGCATCCCCCATCGGTAAATATGTCGACTTTTTTCATAATTCGGATTCTGCTAAGTGATGTATTTGTTTCGGGCATTGACCGGGGTTGAAATTCCATTTTTACAGGCATGGTCACCAGCTCCAAGTTTTCTATCCCAACTATAACACATTCTTTTTATTGAGGAAATTTGATTCCTGTGGTTTTCTGTCGATTCTTCAAAAGAAGTGGACGCAAAGCTGTGATAAATTGTTTATTCAAAATCCGGGGCGACGCAAGATGGTCCTTAGCAAGTGCCTTTAAGATTTTAGGGGTGTGAATGGAAAAAGGAAAACCAGGAAACGAGGATCCGAGTAGAGCTTCGTTTCAATGTGCGGACGCTATTGAAATCAGCCTGTTCATTGAAAAGGAAGGTCTGTTTTTTTATGAGTCGGCGGGCAAGAAGATTCAAAACCCTCAGGTGCGGGAGATGTTTTCCCGTTTAGCCGATGAAGAACGCGAGCATATTCAGACTCTGCAGGAAAAATCCCGCTATTTGCAACCAGCGATAGCGGGGCAGAACAGACCGAAAGAGCATTTGTCGCGCTTTATAGTTGAAGAGCTGAAGGGCAAAATTTTTCCAGCCTTGACGGCTTCTGCTGCGCAAGAAATTCATAACGACATGCAGGCTCTTGAGCTGGGAATTGAATCGGAAAAAAGATCGATAGAAATACTTCAGAGTTTACTGGAGAAAGAGAAAAAACTGGATGTGAAGGCCATCTTTTCACATTTGCTGGTCGAGGAGAAAAAGCACCTTTTGATGTTGCAGGATCTGAAAATGAAACTCTAACTGCCCACTCGGCGTGGAGCCAATGAGCCATAAGTTTAGTTGGCGGGCAAAACGTGTAGGCGGCTTAACAAGTCATTGCTATCTGCCTCCCCTGCAAGGGGCCACTCGGCGTACCCCTTCGGAGCATGACACAAGCGAAGGGGGGATACCACTAAAGATATTTCATGCGATCTGTTAAATTCGTGATGCGCTTGCGATTGGGTTTTTCAGGCCCTTGCCGATGTGGACAGATATGCAGGAATTGTCGAAATGTTTTATATTTTTCGAGCCTTTTGTTCCGCTAGTGACCTGTTAAGTAAGGGGGTTATGTGGTTTTCTTTGAATGAGGGCGCCTGCGGGTCTGAGGCGATTTCGGGGTTTGGAGATAATACTTAATATGGTGCGCAGTGGAGCCGAGATATACTGGGTACACGAGAAGGCGCTAGAAAGGTCAAAATGATTTTAACCATAAAGGTTTGACAACTTTTTTTGGCTGGTTTATATTAAGCACTCTTTTCTTCAAATTTAACTTACAGACGAAGGGTTATCAGAATGAGCCACTATGAGGTCAAACCCGGACCGGAGGCGTTTTTACCTCCTGCCGCTGCATCAATGGGAAACGTTTTGCCTGATCCTGGTGAAGCGCATATTGGGGGTAAAATTGTGCCTGAGGAAGAGGCATATGAAAAAGCTGCCAGAATGATTTTAGGCGCCAAAGTTCCAACTATTTTTCCGGGGCCTTTGGTTCTCTGGAAATGGACCGATCATGTGGCCGAAAAAGCTAAGGCTATACGTGAGTTGGCAATTGAAGCTCCGATGCGGATAATCCCGATGGCTGACTATCGTCCCAAGTACCCTAAGATCGAAGCGGCGGTTGAAATTAATCCCAACCATCCCAATCTGACCATTTGGCATAACAAAATCGATGTCTGTATTTTTATCGGAGTCCATTGCCATATGGCTAATTTATCTCTAAAGATTATCCGTGGCGGCACCAGTTGTTATACAATTGCAATGTGTGCCATGTCTGGGCATGAAGACGCTTGTCTTTCTTTCCGTGACGCAGACCTGACTATGATAGAAAAGCTCAAGGGTACGATAAAAAAATTGAAATCGGAGGGTGTGGAATCTCAGGCGATTCCTTTCACTCAATTTAAAATGAGTCGTTCCGGCCCGATCGTTCCGGCTTAATATGCTTGAAAAGTCTTTTTAGATTTAAGAAGAAAAATTAATCACTTTAAAGCACTCTTTATACGGGAGTAAATTTATGAATAAACAAGTGGAGCTTAAAAATAAGAGAATCATAGCTTCGAAACATGTGAAACTCGGCCAGAAGAACAAGATGAACCAGACTTATACTGATATCAATGATATTTTTTATAACTCTGAACAAACGCCCAATTTCCTGACCGGTAGTGAGGTCATTCGTGAAGCGATCAAGCGAGCCAGTGTTGGTACTTCTGTCGCTTACCCCATTACACCCCAAAGTGAAGCGGCGGCTTTGATCGGCGAAATTTATGCAGAAGGTTATCTGGATGAATACTTCCGCGGTGAGAGTGAATTTGCTGTTATGGGTCAATGTGCGGGTGCCTCTTTTGGAGGTCATCGCGTATTCACCACGACTGCAGGACCGGGTACGCTGAGAGCTATGGAAAACTTCCCCATGTGGGCGGGGTCTCGTTTACCCATTCAGGTTTGTGTGACTTGTCGAGGAATCAACTCCCCTCTGAGCATTCAGCCTGATACTTTGGAAATGCATTATCTGCTTGAGACGGGAATGCTGGTTTGGCACGCTGAAACAGCACAAGACCTTTATGATTTTATTTTGAAAGGTTTCATTGTTGCCGAGCAACCGGATGTACATGTCCCCATCGCGGTATGTTGTGACGGATTTTTCGTGACTCACACCAAGGACACGGTAGACCTTTCTCCTTTGGATAAATGCCTGACCCCCTATGATCCGTACAGAAATCCGCAACCGGTTATGGATATGGAAACCGCACCGATCCGTATGATGCGCGATCCGTTTGTTATGAAATCCAATTATATCAGTTATGCCACCCATGCCTCCTGGCAACAGGAAATCAAAGCGGCAGTTGAGCGTTCTCGCAAGCACACCATTCCTCTTCTTGATGGTTTGATTGACGAAGAAAATATAGACCGTGAGATTCTTATTGTGGGTTCTGGAACTGCAGTATCGCAGAGCCGGGAAGCAATCCGACTTCTTGAAGAAGAAGGCATCAAGGTGGGACTGGTTAAAATAAAAACAATTCGTCCGTTCCCCTATGAGGAAATTCGGCAAGCGACCAAAAACGCGAAGCATATTTTTGTTCCAGAGTTTAATGTCGCCGGATGGCTGGCTCGTGAAATAAAGGCCAATATCCCGGATAACGAGAGGGTTTATGTTGGGCCACACGTTGCAGGCGGCATGACCATGCCTTCAGAAGTTATTGTTGAAGAGATCAAAAAGCATTTGGGTATGGAGGTCGCTTCTCGAGGGACCCTTGGCTAGAGCAATTAAAATTAATTAAGTCTTTCCCAGACGGGAATTAAATATAAAGGGGAATTGTATGAGCAAGGAAAAGATCGTTTTATGTGAAGACTTGGCTGATGTCATGCCGCCGGAGTATCAGGAGTTGGTCGAAACGGCTACTTATGGTAACCAGGATCGTGGCTGGAAGGACATAGGTTCTTCCAAAGAGTTGATCGAGCAACATTCTTTGTGTGCGGGTTGTCCCGAATCTATTGCTTTCCGTTATATTCTGGCTAGTTTGCCGGCACCAGAAAATACTGTATTTGTCGGTTCCACTGGTTGTACCAGTTTGGTGTTCCCGCATGTTGCTGTGCATAATATCCATTCTTTGTTTGGCAACCAGAATGCGATTGCTTCTGGTCTGAAGCGTACTTTGGCGTGTCGCTTTCCAGATATTGAAAAAGATGTAGTTGTTCTGGCTGGTGACGGTGCGACCGTTGATATCGGGCTGGACATGACCATGCAGTCCTGGTTCCGTCAGGAAAAGTTCACCACCATTTGTTTTGATAATGAGCTCTATGCAAACACAGGTGGTCAGGAAAGTGGCCTGATGCAGAAAGGCTTTGTTGCCAAAATGGCTCCGAAGGGCAAGAGCTTTGAGAAAGTACGCCTGGCAGAAATTGCTCGAGAAGCGGGTTGTGCCTACGTAGCTGTTTTGACCGTTAGTAAGCCTAATCGGGTTGAACAGGTTATTAAAAATGCTGTTCTCGTGGCACGCGAAATTGGCCCTACGTTTGTTCAGCTTTATACGCCTTGTATTCTTGAGATTGGTAAGCAGAGCATGGAAGGTTTGGATGAAATGAAAGATTCTGAGAGCATTGGCGGTCGGTTTGTGCAGAAAGAATATATTACTGATGAAGCTCAGAAACTTCTGGATTCCATCAAAGAAGAAACCAAAGCGAGAAAAAAGGCAGCTAAAGATAAAAAAACGGTCAACGCTTAAGAAATAGGAGTGTTAAAGCTATGAGCAGGATGAATATCCGAATTTCCGGTTTAGGAGGACAGGGAGCAGTAACCGCCGCGCATCTTTTGGCTATGGCCGCTAACCGAGATGGTAAGTTTTCCATATCGAATCCATTTTTTGGTGCAGAAAAACGCATGGCACCTGCCGAAAGCTATTGCAGAATAGGAACAGAGCGTATTTATGACCGGGGTGAGTTGGTGTACCCGGATGTCATCATGGTGTTTCACGCTCAGGTTATTACCATGCAGAAAAGTTATACGGCGCCCTTTTATTCCGGGATCAAAGAAAATGGTCTGGTCATAATTAATACGCCCGCGGATCTTCTTAACGATGAAGATCGTAAAACGCTGGATGACCTTAATGTTAAGGTGCTCAATCATGACGCGACCAAATATGCTTTGGAAATAGGCAAAACTGAGCTTTCCACTAACATGGCGATGCTCGGGGCCTGTGCAGGTGTGACCAAAATTGTGTCTATGGAATCTATGGATGGTGCTTTGCAGGAGCGTTTTGGTAAAAAGTATGTGGCTTCCGGGGGAACAGCAACTCTTGATGAAGCGATTAAGAAAAAATACGCCAAGAAAGAGCAACTTCTCAAGGCCAATATGGACACCATCATCGCGTCTTATAAATTAGGCTCGGAATGGGCGGAGAAGCAGGATCTCAAACTGGTGACGGTGGGTTAATTGCTTTGAGATGGAGTCAGTCGGTGTTGTGTTTTAACCTTTTTTAAATTAGGAGAATTTTCTAGTGTATAACGTTGCTTGGGTGGATAACGAAAAATGTATCGCAGAAAAAGGTTGCCGACTCTGTATTATGTACTGTCCCGAATCGGACTGCATTATGCTGGATGCGTCTACGAAGAAGGCTATAGTGATTGAGCCTCGGTGCAAAGGTTGTGATCTTTGTAAGGTTGTTTGCAGCACGCATAATGCAATCACCATGTTTCCTGTAGACGTGATAACAGGTAAGGTTATTAAGGGTGGTGTAGAAGCCGAATCCGCTGCTTTAGGTCAGGCCTATTCAGGCTAATGCCCGTAACTGTATTGAACCCATGGCCTTTTGGCCATGGGTTTTTTTTTGCCTATTTCAGGACGATGATTTTTTTAGAACCTGGGTCTGTTTACCCTCATCTAAGTAATCAAGGGGTCTGTCACTAGCCCCAAAGCAACTGTGTTAAATGTCAAGCATTGGAGATGAGATTTTCATTCCAGAGTGTTT
>JACKQG010000361.1_pt1 | contig 66728 bp, 62 predicted proteins | sample 8237621 | NCBI WGS metagenome assembly JACKQG01 (sample SAMN15677084, study PRJNA649215) | marine metagenome | biome: marine; feature: Black Sea; material: saline water; isolation source: suspended particulate matter (SPM) from the Black Sea western gyre | collected 2013-06-09/2013-06-10 | depth... | reverse complement strand
GACATTCCCGTCCCGCTTCAGAAATGGAATATATCTTCCGCGCACGATTGTCTTCTGTGAGGACCATCTCGCTTGTTACCAATTTTTGATCCTCCAGCTTTTTTAATAGTTTGTAGATGGATGACATAGACAAATCGGTCCAGGTGCGCATCTCCCGGTACTCCACATCCTTCTCGATCTGGTATGGGTGTTTTGGTTTTTCTGCCAGCAAACCCAGTAGGGCTGCCTCTGCATTTGAAATCGTTTCTGGATCCATGTTTCCCTCCATTATTAGATGCCTATATTGTACTGATCCAATATCATATTGCAACAATTTTTTTGAATTGTTTTTTAATTTGAGAGTTCAATCCAGGGCTGGGAAAAGTTTGAACTATTTATTGGGGAGAACTAAGGGAAGAAATTAGATCCAACCCACAGCGGGGTCGGCATGATGCTGCATTGTACGTAGCCTGTACTAGCTATTTCCTGTCCAGAGGTGCACTCCCCCCGTTAGATTGATCAAATTGTCAAAACCATGTTGAGACTCCAGATATTCGATAACCCTTTTTGATCGAACCGCGTGCTGACAGATCACCACAAGATCTTCTGTCCTGGGTATCCTATCAATCGCTTGAGGAAGTTGATTCATGGGGATATTAAGTACATTCTCACCCCTGACGAAAGGGGTTTCCCAGGCTTCGCGAACATCCAGAATCCGGATATCACCCTGCTCGTGTTTATTAATAAACTGGTCTAGACTGAGTTCTTTATCCATTGCGGCAATCCTTACTCTGTTTCATATTTATACTCAATACTCATCTCGCAGTGACCCCTATATTACCCAGGTCGTAGCCTGTCTTCTAATCACCATAATCAAGGTATTCTGGAAGACCAGTGCATGCAATGTGATTCTTTTTGTCATGTTTATACCTTGTGAGGACATTCCCCCTCAGTAGATTCAGGGGTTCAAAACTTATCCCGCTTACAAGTGGAAATATTTTGTGAGTCTAAGATTTAGCAAATAGTGATGTCTGGTAGACGGCGATTAGACTTTCACATTAATTCCAGCCGCATTGAAAGGATTATTATGGAAAAAGGTATGATAAAAGTAAGTGTTCTCTATGCAAATGGAGACGGCAAAACCTTTGATATGGATTACTACCTCAACAAGCACATCCCATTGGTAGGTGGTCTTCTTGGAGATTCTGTGAGGGGTGCATCAATTGAAAAAGGTTTGGGTGGCGCAGCCCCTGGATCCGTGGCTCCTTTTGCCACCATGAGCAACCTCTATTTTGACACCGTCTCAGCATTTGAAAACTCTTTTGGTCCAAATATTGACAAAATCATGAAAGATTTACCCAATTTCACAAACATAGAGCCCACCATTCAAATCAGTGAAGTGATGTAACCTACCTGCAAAAATTACTTCTGTACCCCCCGGCAGCATTCTATGAAGTTTTTGCTGGGGGGTTACCTCTCTCCACGTCTGTTGGAATACTCTTTTAGATGAATGACTAATCTCGAATTATCATCGCTCTCCACGGAAAAGGAAGTCTTTCCAAATTTAGGTGGGCCAAATCGTCCAAATACATTGTTTGAGAATGCATACGGTTCTGTTGGTCGGCCATAACCATCTCGATTTAACTTGTCATCACCATTCAGATCCTGGAACACAGCGATGGCATACGTTCCAATGGGGATGTTCTCAAATTTGTGAGTCGCCTTGATATCTCGTACCGGTAGGTTTTCGCTGACAATGGCTCGACCCATTTTGGGAAAACCTTTTTTCTCATATAAGCCAATGTTTACTGATCCACCCCACTCAGCGACAACATCAGTGATCTCCACTTCTACCACCCCCATTTGAGCATTTAGGCTCATACCAAACAATAATGATGTGATCATTATACCTGTATTCTTCATATCCATCTCCTTTTATTAATTCGTTTACGATTCAAAGATAGACACTGGATTATCAGAGGATACTGCTCTGTGGTGAATGGGAATTATTTGGGATAAACGGGACGGGATCTAGAAATGATCAGACGAAAAAGCTATCCTTCTTGATGCCCCTGGATACGGGAATCTTTTTATCGCTCACTGAAAAATGGATGGTGTAGGCTCTGGCGTTACCAGTGATTTTGGAAATCTTTCGCCGGTTTACCATAAATGACCGATGACATCTCTTCATGTGGGGAAAGTCGGACAATTGAACTTCAATATTCTTTAGAGTCGTTCGTATGAGGCGGGTCGCTATCTTGTCTTCTTCGAGGTAATGTATATGGCAATAATTATCGCTGGATTGAACAAATATCAAATCCTCCTCATTCAGTTCAAATGAGTCGCGTTCAGAGTCACCAATAACCACGCTTTTTTGCTTTGTCTCAAGTTGATGTGCCAGGATGCCAGATTCAATTTGCTGGCTGATCCTGGAGGCATTTTTCTGATGCCTGTCATTAAGATACAATTCATTAATAAAGACCATGATGGTAAGGGGAAAGGCACCAACTGAAGCAGTGATTATGAGGAATGAGAAGATGGCACTTGAATCGATACCCTGCCCACCAATCTTCACATGGTACACATAGTTTGCCAAGGCGATTGAGATGATGTTCCCGAGACCATATAGGATATCCTTCCCCACCGTCCACTTATCTGCATCAAAAAAATCAGGGGCAATTCGTGAGCTAAGTGTGTAATTGGCAATCATGACAAAGGTGGTGATCAAGCCAAACCCCAGGACATATACTGATTTATTGGCATCTATATCTCCCAGCCCAAAGGGTTGAAAGAAGAGCAGGAATAGAAAAATGAACAACCCAAATGAAAGGGATATCATGAGCTGATCCCTGAAACGCGAGGCACGGGGATAAGGCTTATGAATCCATTTTGGTTTACGATTACCCATACTAAGTCGATTCACCAGACTGCTTTCTTGGCTTTAGGAAAGGTAATAAAATGAGAGGTATAAAGGCAATCCAACCATCCATAAACAGTACTTTTGCATAGCCATGCAGGTCAGCGTATTTACCCTGCCAGAGACTGGAATAGGAGTAGACAAAATTGTGAAGAGCCATATATCCGGTGAATTGAGTGGCGGCAACTGCTGGACTGGTTAGACCCATAAATACGGCGGTGCTGGTCCCCTGCTGTAACCCACTGGCAAAGCTGTAGGCAATAGAAACATAGAAGAAGAGATCGATGGTCACACCGGCTGTTCCCTCAGCCCCAATAAACTGACGAGCAAGGAAAAAGGTAGGGATAGTCGTCAGAACATACCAGACGCCCAGGGCTTTTCGATGCCCAACCCGGTCTGAGATCCAGCCTCCGATGATGCAACCTCCAGCGGCAAAAATGGTTCCGAACATGGTGAGTTTGGCAATCTGGTTTTCATCCATTCCAAGATCTACTTGGAGGGCACTTCCCAGAACCAGCCCGAGGGCCAGGGCTCCAAAGGGGAGTAATGAGAAAACAACCCCCACCAATGGACCAGTTCCTGATTTGAAGAAGCCCAGATAAAGCTCCTTTAAAAACAGTTTCATTTGACTGAGTATTTCCTGAAAGACACTGATACCAGATTGGATTTTTTCAGTGATGGGCTCTGCCGGTTCCTGAAGTCTTAATGTGACAAAAACCAGGATGAGGGTGAGAGCCAGAAGTACAAAGGGGAAGGAAAACTCAAAGCCAAATTTGCCGGCAATCAGTAATGCACCACTGCCTCCAATGGCTTGTCCCAGATAGGAGGAGCCAAACATAAAACCATTGGCGATCCCGCGCTCATTTTCGGGTAGCACTTTGATGGCAAGAGCATCGATGGCCACATCCTGGGTGGCAGCAAAAATATTGTGGATAATGATGAGCGTGGTAAGAAGCTGAATATTTGTAGAATAATCAAAGAAGACCACGATACCCAATGTGCCGATCATGGCTGCCTGAGCAGTAGCGATCCAGGTTCTTTTCGCACCAAAACGTTTAAATTTTATGAGATCCACCAGGGGTGCCCAAGCCCATTTTAAGCCCCACGGAGCATACAGAGAAGCTGTAAATATTCCGATCTCCGTGAGCCCAACCCCACTCATACGCAGATGGGTTGCCAGAGCTATAGCACTGAATCCAAAAGGGATTCCTTCAGATAAATAGAGGAGAGAAAACGCCAGAAGTCGGCCATTTTTTGTTTTAAGTGCGTTTTTAGATAACATGGCAGCCTAATTTAATTTGTTTTGGTCGCTGGCTGAAAATAGATGACTTAAGTCCCGATCATTTCTGATATAAATTGTCTAAGATTAGCCACCTGATCGGCAGCTTTTATTCTTCCAAGAGCTAATATTCCAAAGATGGATACGATGAGTAACCCTGATATAAAATTCAATATCCAGGCAATAATGGATGATTCCCCTACTGTCATTAGTGAAAGAGCCCACATGAGTGAGGCAAAAAATCCGACTGAACCCAGGATCACAAAAAACATTGATAAAGTAAACATTGAAGGATTTGGTCCAATGGTTTCAAATACTGTGGTCTTATTCTCATCCGTTTCAAGTCTGAGTGTCATTTCAGGAGACCACCAATGGAGCTCATCTGCCTTGACGCTCACAGAGATCAAATGGCTGGCTATTTGAAGAGTAAAGAGATTCCTCTGTGCACCTTGTTTCCCTTTCAATTTCTCAATGAGCACATCTTGTGAATCTGTATGACTATAGGTCCTGCGAATATTAATGCTCATCTGAAATCCAATCTGGTTAAGTTTTAATGATACATTTTATCATGTATGCAGTATGAAGTCAAGAGTGGGGATTGCTCTGGGGAGTATGAATCAGTAAGGCATATAAAACAAAAAGGCCTCCATCTGGAGGCCTTTTTAAGGAGGACGGCTCTACTTCAAAAAACTTATTACCAATAAGCCATTGAGCAGCAGGAAAACCGCAGTACGTATAATTATTTGAAGCGTTTTAGAATGTTTCTTTGGGTCGGTCATTTTGTATATATTCCTAATATTGTCATCAATTAATTCCAGGCATGACATATGCATTTTCCATGCCAGTGCAACACGTATTAAGAATCAATTTTAAAGAAACATTAATAAATATTTTTTTCTGTATTACTGAGTGGATAATCGATGAATTTTTGGCGCAATAAGTGAACGCATAATGTGCTTGCTCACTCATCAGTGATCAGATATCTTCCTGCAATTACAGTGACAATAGGATTTATAATGATTACAGGGGGCTGTTACTTATACCCCTGTTTTTTATGTATCTAATAGAATCAAAAAGGAGTCGACATGTATGAATCTATGGTGAATTATTGGGCAGTTCTAGTTTCTGCTCTGGTCTTTTTTGGTATTGGAGCGATTTGGTACGGTCCAGTATTTGGTAAAGCCTGGATAAAATCAATGGGCTTGAGTGAGGCAGATCTTGAAGCCCAGAAAGCCGAAGAGAATATGGTCATGTCCTTTGGGCTCATGTTTGTATCCTCATTGCTCATGGCGGTAGCAACAGCTTATTTGATAGATTATCTCCTCTATGTATTTCCAGATTCCAGTGCTGTAAAAGTAGGTTTAACCACTGCTTTTTTTGTGTGGCTCGGCTACATATTCTCATATCTCATAACCGCTCCAGCTTTTGAGAAGCGACCCTGGTCCTATGTGTGGATCAATGGCGGTTACTGGTTGGTTGGGCTAGCAGTCACTGGCCTCATCGTAGGACTCTGGCGTTAAAAGATTCGCTTATCGAGACCAGATAATGGTCGATTAATCATTCAATAAATGAGGTTGTTATGGCAGAAGAACCAAGAAATGTAGGACAAATAGACAGTATCATCAGGATCATCCTGGGTGCAATCGCCCTGGTATCTGTAATTTATCATTTTGTAGGTGACGGCTTATTCCCAATATACATACTGGTAGCCGTCATCGTTTTGGTCCCCTTCTTTTTAAAGACGGGTTTAACCAAGGTGTGTCCAATTATGAAAGCCATGGGTGTCTCTACTTATAAGGGAGACTAGGTCCGGATTTAATCCCAAAGCGGGGTATAGTCTTATACATGTATCTCAAGAAGACAGGCTCTGGTCTGTCTTCTTGTTTTTGGGGGTGCTATAATTCTTCTTGATGGCTTTGCTGAATTGATCCACGATTGATTTTCATGTCAAAATAACAGTTATCACAAATAGATTCTTCTTCTATCTTATCTCATTGTTTTAAAAACTGGGGGTTTATCTAATTACTCATTTCTGGCGAAGAATTTATCTCCTGGTATCTCTAGGACTCCTTGGTATCATGCTTTCACCGGTTCACTTGCTGGCTGGGACAGACACGCTTGTAGTAGGTGGTAGTCTTGAAGCGCAAAATTTCCACTATCTATATAAATTCACTACTGTACTTCCTGACACCTCAGGTATCTTGAGTATACTGGAAGTAGTCACACCGGAACGGCAGGCTCAATTCGTCCCCTACCACACAGAGATCATGAGAGAAACTCCTGGAATCTCAAAATACTGGCACCAGGTCACCATCCGAAACACACTTCCCTCCCCCATAAATTTTTGGTTTTATTCTAACGCAACCCACACGCTGATGTATGATGATAATGGTGCACTTGATTTCACAGTTCTGGCGGGTGGAAGAAACCTACCATACACTGCTGGACAAAAACACTTGCCTCGCAGTCTTTACCCGCACAGACAGCTCATACCGGTTCACCTGGATGCCCATGAGATCAAAACACTATACTGGCACTCATCTTTCCCAGATTTCTGGAAACGATACAGTAGATCGCTGGCAGGCTACCTGGTAAATGAACAGTATCTTCAGGAAAAACAAGAGAGGGTTAATAGAGAGAACAACAGTTTTGCCTTCGTCATGGGAATCATCGTGGCCATTACAGCTTTCTTGTTCATTTTTTACTCCATATACAGGGAGCCGACCTTTTTTGCTCTCGCCTTATTAGCCTTAACTGCTTTGACGTGGTACCTTTACACCAAGGGCCTTCTATTTACCACACTTCTTGCTTCAACTTCATCCAAAACTGGGGCCTATGAAGTTGGTGAATACATCCTTGTAGCCGTTAGGGTAGTAGCCTTCTACTACTATGTCATCGTATTCCTCAGCCTCAAAGAAATAGCCCCAGGTTGGTATCGAATTTTCAAGTGGGCTACGGTCGGTTTGGTAGGCATTATTGTAACTGACTTTCTCCTTCGATTTTTCATCTTACCACAGCAATTCCAGATTCACATTCTGGGTTGGCAAATGGTCAATGGTGGAATTGCTTTAATGCTAATTCCCTATCTGGGAGTAGGTATTCATTTAAGCATTAAAAAGGTATCCATGGCGGGTATATACTTGTTGGGCAACATTTTTAATGTTACCGGACTGGTACTTCATACTCTTTCTATGAATTTCATTTCAGGTCCCTTTCTAGCCACCATCGATCAGTGGGGCACAGCCATCATGCTGGTGACTTTTGCACTGGCCCTGGCGTTTCGCATGCGGTCAATAGAGGCGGAAAAAAAGTTGGCGGAAACCGAAGTGATCCAAATCGACGCTGATCTTAAAGCTGCTGCAGAATTAGACACCCTGAAAACGTCCTTTTTTACCAGTATTTCTCATGAGTTTCGGACCCCCCTCACCCTGATCATGAGTCCCCTGGAAAAATTGAGGGATGAGAGCACTCAACCAAAAGCCAGAGATCGACTGGATCTAATCCTGCGTAATGCGAAACGTATGCAAAATCTTATCAACCAGCTCCTGGATCTAGCGAAAGTCCAGTCCTCAAAATCGATTGTTAGAATTTCAGAGCATGACTTCGTCAGGCATGTCAGAACCATTGCTGCAGCATATGAATCTCTGGCTGAGAGTAAGGGTATACAGTTTCAGGTGCATTTGCCTGATGACGAATTATCGCTCTACTATGACAGGGAGATGATGAATAAGATTGTCAATAATCTCATGTCCAATGCTTTCAAATACTGTATAGATGGTGGAGAGATTATTCTATCGGTTAAAAAGCTCTCTGATAAGGTCGAGCTAAAAACTGAAAACAGCGGTGAACCCATTGCTTCTGAAGACCAGGATCGCATTTTTAACCAGTTTCAGCGCCTGGAAAGTACCCACCACCAGATCGAGGGATCAGGAATAGGCCTATCTCTAGTAAAAGATTATGTGAAGCTGCATCACGGTGAGATAGATGTGAGAAGTCAACCAGGAGAAAATATCTCCTTCACTGCTACTTTTCTACTGGGCAATGAGCATTTTAAGCCTGAACAGATGATCCAGGAATCAGAAGAGTTATCACCTATCGACATTGACTCTCCCCTGGCTTCTGATACAGTTGAGAGTGACGAGAGAAAGTCCCATTCAGACGCGGAAAAACCTCTGGTTCTCATCGTTGAGGACAATCAGGATATGCGGCAATTTATTACTGAGGAACTTGAGGATATTTATACAGTAAATGTGGCGGTCAATGGGAAACTCGGTCTGGAAGTAGCACGTGAATCTGTCCCGGATTTGATCATCTCGGATGTGATGATGCCTGAGCTTGATGGCTTTGGCTTCCTGGAGAAAGCACGCCAGGATCCATTATTATGCCACATCCCCATTATCATGCTCACGGCGCTATCCACGGATGAAGCCAAATTTAAGGGGTTGGAAACCGGAGCGGATGACTACTTGCTCAAACCATTTAACACCCGTGAATTACGTATCCGTGTGGCCAATCTGATTCGTCAGCGTGAGCGTCTCCGTGAAAGATTCACACTGGATCAGGCCCAGGACCTGAAAGAAGTGACTGTGAGCTCAATGGATGAAAAATTCCTGCGAAGTATTATGAATAGCATTGAAAGCAATATGGCTGACATGGAATTTGGTGTTAAGGAACTCAGTGAGCAGGTCTATATGAGTCGCTCCCAACTCTTCCGTAAACTTACAGCCCTGACCAATTTGAGTCCCACCGATTTTATTCGAACTCAGCGCTTGAAGCGAGCAGCCAATCTATTGGAGCAACATGGGGCAACGGTGACAGAGATTGCCTACATGGTGGGTTTCCAGAATCCTGCCCATTTCGCCACCAGTTTCAAAAAAGAATATGGGATTTCACCCTCCAAGTATACTCCTGGTTCATAAAGTTCCCGGACATTGAGCCTGTCGAAATGTCCATCCCTTCCCAGGTACACCTGAGGTTTCGACCCGTCTTCGCTTTTGGCTATGGTCGGGCAAGCAGGCTCAACCTCCGGAGGCTGGGGCTATCGTTTCATCCAGGCGGGGATTCGAATCCCCGCCTGGATGAAACCATTCCTACTTCAATAAAAGCATTTTCCTGGTCTGTGTAAATGGACCAGCTTGAATCATATACAAATACATTCCGGTGCTCACCTGATTACCGAACTTATTGGTTCCATCCCAAACAATGTCTTTATTCCCAGCTGTCTGAGATTCAGACACCAAATTTACCACCTCACGTCCGAGTACATCATAAATCATGATACTCACTTCAACTGGCTCTGGAAGTGCATAGGTGATCCTGGTCGAAGGATTAAAAGGATTTGGGAAGTTCTGATTGAGTGCAAATTCATTGGGTATGATGCTTTCGTCATGAATTCCAATTGCATAGGGTGATTCCAATGCACCCATATCAGGGGCTGCATAGGTGTATTCATCTGCTTGCATATTTACAAGCGTATCACCATTCCAGGTGAAAAAGGGTGTCCCCATATCAATACAGGGAGATGTTTCCTGCAGGTGGAAGTCATCTTGGTAGTAATCCACAAAACCTGGCAAGACATCCAGATTACTTTCTGCCCAGGTTACAACCTGATTGTCAGCTGAATTCACACCTTCGAGTCCATGATGGATATCACTGTGTGCGACCAGAATAGAACATGTATCTTCCCCGTAAAATTCAATCTCATCAGTACCCATATTCCACAAAATGGAATTGATCAATGTCGGGTGAGAATGATTACCTAGCGATATGCCGTACCCAAAAACATTTGCGATTGTGATATCTGTGATCATTGGACTTGATCGATCACAGTAGATCCCTCCGCTGAAGTTATCAACAAGCAAGAGATTACTGAGATTTGGGCTGGATGCAGAGCACTTAATGGCAGGATTGGCACCTCCAGCTCCAGTAATCGTCAAGTTCGAGAGCATGGATCGTCTCACCTCATTAATGCCAATGGCACCTGACCTTGAATATTGCTCTACTCGCGGGTCAAGAATAACACCCCTGATGGATTCTCCACGGATAGACACATCCTCAACCATATTCAATGGAAAGTCCTCACCATTCGTTGCAGCTGAGTAAATCCCTTCCGTGAGGTAGATCGTCCTCGGGTTTGCACTATCAGCCAGAATAACCTCAATGGCATGGCGAATAGTTTTCACAGGAGTGTTGATTAACCGCCCATTATTGGAATCATCTCCATCAACTGAGACGTACATGTCTGAATCGACCTGCTCATGTAATCCATTCAGAATATCAAATGTGAAATTGGTTCGAGGTGAAGCATGATAGGCAGTGGGCTGCATCACTGTACTGGTGTCAAGAACAACATCCATTTCACTGTATGAAACGATTTCCTGTCCACCACCATATCCTTCAATAATATTTGAGTAAATATTGCACCTGTTCTCAGTTGAAAAAAGCACACTGGAACTATCATCACAAAAGAATCCGCCACCCATACTACTAGCATTTTGTGAGATGGAAACATTGGATAATGAAATATTTGAATTGTTTATATACAATCCACCTCCAGTTCCAGAAACATTGCCTCTTAAGACCATTTCATGTAGGTTGATCTCGGAGGAATCAATGAAAATGCCACCACCCTCTTCACGTCCCCGATTGTTCAAGAAGCCGACATCCAGGAATATTGGATTAGAGTTGGTACAATATGCTCCACCACCCCTTCGAGCAACATTGGAAGATAGAGTCAAGTTGCTCAAAGTAGGATTAGCATTGCTACAAAATAGACCGCCCCCGTTTTGAGAAGCATTGTTGTCAGTTAGGTTCACCTCGGTTAAAACAGGGCTTGAGTTGACCAGGTAGATGCCACCCCCGAAATCGGCTGAATTTTCCAGGATACTGACTTCTGTTATTACAGGATCTGAATTAACGCAATATATACCGCCTCCCAAATCTGCAGAATTGTTCGAGAAGGTCACATTTGTGAGCTGTGGATCAGAGTTCTGACAAAAGAGTCCTCCTCCTGAACCATATGCTACATTTCCATTGAAGGTCACATTGCTCAAGGTGAGGTCAGAGTAATTGCATAAAATACCGCCGCCGTTTGTAGCCCGACCCCCAGTGATAGAAAGGTTTATAAGCGACACGTGTCTTGAGCTATCTATTTTAAAAATCTGGTCATCTCCACCTGCATACAGGATGACACCAGCTTCAGACTCACCTATAATAGAAGTGTAGCTCAAGAGTTCCATGGGAAAGAGTTCACCACCAGACTCATGTGAATAATAACCATCCGCCAGATAAATGGTTCCTGGCGTAAGACTATCAACTACGAGCCTGAACAATGCTTCAGAAACTGTTCTCAATGGATCATCGCTGGTTCCATCCCCTCCCCATGAGCCCTCAGGACTGACAAACACCTCGCCATATAAGTCTGCCTGGGGCATTGCGAAGATATCATTTGAAGAGTACAGAGATAGAAAACCCGATCCCACTTGATACATATTGTTGTCGCCCAATCGATAATCAATGATGTACGCCCCACCAGCTGGACCGGTTTCTATATGAGGTGTGATTTCTATCGGCGTCTCATATTCACAAATCAGGGTATCAGAGGCAATTCCACCCCACCAATAATAGCCAGGTTCTGCGGGCCAGAGAGTATTGACTGTATCTGTAATGAAGGAATCGAGCATAAACACACCTTCGGTGCATCCTGCATATGGAATGGAATCCGCAATTATCCAGCCTTCTGGAAGCAGGATTGCCAGGTGGGCCAATCCATTGTAATGGGTTGTATCTTCCATACCAATTCGAAGTATTGATGTGAAGCTTGAATCTGTACTTACAATCGTTGGTTGATCCACACTTTCAATCCAGGGGCAGCCAAACATGAGTAAAGACACCAATACAATAAGCAATGATGATCGTAGATCTTTAGGTCTCATGGTTTCATCTCCTTTGGGAGTTCCTCTTTGCCAGAAGTTAATCCAGTAGTTAGGACACCTACCTTTACTAAATCCATACATATTCATTTCGCTCTTCTTGGGATGATAAGTCAAAAGTCCAGAGGCTGAGATCTTTGGCAGGCTCAGTAACCACCTGCCAAAGCCCCAGCCCCCGGTATTCCCCCAAGCCCCTAGTTCAATAGAAGCATTTTCCTGGTCTGTGTAAACTCACCTGCATGAATGACATACAGATACATTCCCGTGCTGAGTTGTTGTCCCTGAGTATTCAAGCCATCCCATTGGATTGATTTATATCCGACGCTTTGATTCTCTGATACCAGGGTAGCTACTTCCTGCCCTAGGATATCGTACACAACAATACGGACATCTGATTGAGTAGGTAACTCGTAGGAGATTGTTGTACTTGGATTGAAGGGGTTGGGAAAGTTCTGCTGAAGTGCAAATTGTAGAGGTCTTAAGCTTTGCTCCTCAATATCGACCCAACCAAGTACTAAGGTGTCTTGCCAGCCAACCATATCACCGCTTGAGAGTTCCACACCTAACAATATCTGTGTACCGACAGTAGCATTCTCATTGATGTTTACAGAGAAATAGCTCCCTGGATTCTCATCGTCAGAAAATTCGCCTGGAGCTAGATCTGGATAAGCAATACTACTCATGCCAAGTGATGTGGACATAGTATCAACGGGATACATGTTCACTACGATATCTCTCAAGGTGTCGGTCAGACCAGCATTTTGGATGAGCAAATCGAGATACACATTGGCCCCTCCTTCAATGACTCCGCCAGATGGGTGAAGTTGTATGTAACTGTGCACCTGTAAAGGTCCATTAGTGGCAAAGACTTCTGATTGGGCCTGATGAGTAAAACCAAAATCAAGATTAACTACCTTTGAGTCCAAAGTATAGAACCCCTCCTCAACTTGGAGTGACATTGAACCACCAAATACACCATCACCTGCTTCACCATCTCCATGCATACCGTCATCAAACATTTGGGTAGAATCTACAACACCATGTTCATAGCTATTGAGAAGACCCCAAACCTCAATTTGATTGTCGAGGGGATTTGAAACCTGTGCGCATCCTGCTACGTTTTCATTTGCAACCTGAATTGTGACATCAGTAACAAGTGGAGTTTGTGAGAAAAGAAAATCTGTATTAAAGATGGCCGGTTCCATCTGGTAGGCGGGAGTGCCATCTGCCCCAACATAGGCATATTTGAGGATATTGTGTGCTGGGATGTATTCGATTTTCTGTTGGTTAAACGAAACACCTGCAGCAGCTCCCATCATATCCCAACTACGTTCAATCGTGAGATTACTATTGGCATTTAGTGAATCTTTGATGTTCGAGAAACGTGAACAGGCAGTGGGTGCGTAGAGTTCTCTAAAATGATTGGTAGCAGCCAGGTTGTTACCATTGATTACAACATTATCAACAACACTACGCTGAGTAGCTCCAGAATTATTGGTTTCAAGAATAATGGCTGAATCAGGTGACACACAAGTAACTATGGATGGATATAGATAGGTATGTTGGTCTCTCTGCCATACATAATCATCCAGATTATGTGTACCATCTCCATTCCCATCTTCCATTTCAATACAGTTTCTCCAGGTGAGCTGAGAGGGGTAAAGGTTTGTGACATTACTGTTTGAATAGAAATTTCCATCATTATTAAACACAGCAAAACCCAACTCATTGATTGCTCCATTTACATTGATTGCTCCCGGGAAAAAACTTGGCTGTATCCAGTTTAATTCATCAGCTTCTGAAGGATAATGAATGGTCAGATTGTATTGATCATTCGGATAATTCTCAGTGATCCAATCAAAATTTCGGGTAACAACCATGGCACCCCTTAATTCTGGGTCATCCTGGGTGGCACTACCCCAACTACTCAAGGTGGAACAATGTATATTTTCATAGGATGGCACACCTGACAAGGTCGGCATGAATGCATACTCGGTGAGTCCTGTCATGACCAACCAATCCAGATGGTCCAGATCGCGACCAAGGGATTCATTATAAAGAGAGTAGTCTGCGGCAACCATTCCATCGATAGTACCCACGGCTTCATCGATGTATTTCTGCTCAACTACATAATTATCAAGGAAGAATTGGCGCGCAGTGGGATAATCGATATCGTAATATGCAAAAAAGTTATCTAAAGCGAATCCGGTAAATGTTTCCTCAGCCTTTTCAGGCATGAGATATCCCTGGGCATATCCACGCTCATAGTGTGTGCCCCATAAGCGGACGACTTCTACACCATTGATGATGGAGACATCTCCATTCACCTCTTGTGCAAAAACATTGGGGATGGCCATCATTAAAATCATGGTGAGTAACATCATCTTTTTCATCTTTCCCTCCTGTTTGGTTTTTGAAAACTGTTGGGACTAAGATATAGAAATGGGGATGGCAGCGACTACCAAGGAGGTTGCAAAGACCTTTCTGTGGGTTGCATCGGGCCTAAATTGATGAAGCTGAGACGCTTCAGAGCAGTTGTGTAGACTAGTAGTTGTGCTTAAGGACCTAAGAATTCATAAGCCCTTATGAAACGACTAAGGTATTGTATTGAAAAAACTCGCCTTTATAATTCCACTGAGGAGGAGAAGGATACCAAAACTGGCGACGATGGTAGCTCCTGTAGGAATGTCCAACAGGACCGAGATGATCATACCCAACAGGCTTCCAAGCACTCCAAAAGCCCAACCGAACAAGAGTCGGTTCTTCACTCCCTTCACGAATAACAAGGCTGCTGTGGCAGGAATGATCAGGAACGAAAAGACCAGGAATACACCGGCAATTCTCACTGAGGAGGTTACCACAAAACCAAAAGTCATGTAGAATAGAAAATCCCATAGTTTTAGATTTATTGGTTTCCTCTCTTCATCGCCGGGTATTTCTGAAGTCTGCATAAACTGTTTCCGATAAATCCAGTGAAAGAGACCAATGATACTGTAGAGTACGAATGTTTTTAGCACAATTCCCGGTGTCACAAAAAGTATGGAGCCTACCAGTAGATGATTCAAATGTTCTGCTCCCTCTGCCGATTTTGAAAACAGAATGATCATCACAGCAGCTGAAACGGCATAGACAATTCCAATGATGGCTTCCTGACTCACAGCTCTGGTGAGAGATCGGGTATAAGCAAAAATACCAGCACCCAGAAAAGTGAAGCTCAAAGCCAGTAAATAGACAGGGAATGAATCGTCTGCCCACCCTAGCAGGACACCAATAGCCATCCCCAGGGCAGCAATCTGGGCAAGTGCCAGATCCACAAAGATAACCCCCCGAGTGACTACGTGAAGACCGAGATAGACGTGTATTCCAGTCAAAACCAGAGCCGCCATCAGGGGCCAGATCATCAAATCAAAATATTCTGACATCATGGGGTGAATGCCCCATGGAGAGTTTTCAGATTGTAGGTCAGCATTTTCTGGTACGTTTCAGTTCCTTTACGAGCATCAACAGATTGCGCCAAACCCACCACGGTAACATCAGTTTTGTTCACCAAAAAGTCTGGAGCCTTGCTACTAAAGTAGGGTTCCATGGCGATCAACTGGATCTTCTGCCCTTGAATCAGTTGAATTAAATGTTCAAGATGTGTGGGTGTAGGCATAATTCCAGGGTTGGGCTCGATGAATGCCACCGCTTTTAATCCGAAATATCGATTGAAGTAAGGCCAGGTGTTATGGTAATAGATGAGAGTTTTTCCTTTGAGATCTGAGAATTTTACAGACCACTCATTTTGAAGTTTATCAATGGATTCAATAAATGTCCTGAGATTTACAGCATAGTCCTGGCTATGTTCAGGATCCATCTCGGTGAGATGTCTGGCAACGGTTCGAGCAATGGCTTTACCATTCTCCGGATCCAGCCAGTAGTGAGGATTCCCATTGGGATGAATATCACCCATACTGGCATCCACTTTTCGAGTAGGTATTTCAAGGGGGATGATATTTTCAGAGCAATCCACAATTCTTAAGTCAGAATTTCGTGAACCATCAATAATCTGTTCAGCCCACTGATCCAATTCCATTCCCACCATGAGGTAAACATCTGCACGTTTCACCTTGATCATATATGAGGGCAGAACTTCTACAAAATGTGGATCCTGTGAGCCTCGCGCAATGCTCAGGGTGTTGACATGTTTTCCACCGATTTGATTGGCAATGTTTGCCAGATCAGTGATTGAAGCGACCACATTAATTTTTGCTTCTAAGCTGATACTCAGTACCAGACCGAGTAGAATTCGTGTATACATTGTGAAGCCTTTCAAAATTGGTGTGCCTTATGTGGGCCCAGTGACCAGAGTAGTTGTGCCTGGAGCAGAAAACCGGGGTTGTGGTCACCATGTTGAGCCTGCTTTACAAATATCCTGAGGACAGTTGTTTCTTCCACTGGACTGAATCCAACAAACAATCCACTTGACTTGTAGACGGATTCCTCAATATCGCTTGAATAGTCAACAATAGCTCCGACATTCCAGACCTTGTTGAACTGATAATTCAGCATGGAATAAGCAGCAATAACTTCATGAAGCTCCTCTGCGCCACCTTCTTCCACATGCGTGACAGGACCCAGTCGCAGCAGCTCATTCTGCCAGGTTATTGATCGGTACTTATTTGGTCGCCATTTATATTTAAAATCCAGGGCGGCCATATTCGCATCACTATCATCCAGCAATTGATAGGTGCTCAGTCCAACCTCCAGGTGAGACACCTCGCCAAGATCAAAAAATGATGAGTAGCGTGCTGAAAAAGCTTTGCCAGTTTCCGCATGGGTTTCTACTTCCTGCTCTTCATCGTGAGCATGACCTTCTGTGGAGATACCTTCTTGAAGATAGGCAAAGGAGAGATTGTTGTACCAGGGGAGTGGTAACAACCATTTTGCTTCCAGACCAGCCGAGGACCATTTGTGATCCCCGAGTACTTGAGCCACTGGTTCTGGCAAAATGATATAAGGAAAAAGATGCAGGTGTTGCTTATTCATTCCCCCAAACTCTGGGCGGAATTTTCCAGCGCGGAGAGCAAAACCAAGAGGAAGTCCTCTTTCAATGGAGAGAACTGCTTCTTCCAGTTCAATGGGGTGTCCATCCAGATGTTTATGAAGATATACTTCAGCGCGGGCATAAGGATTTACATAACCTTCAATAGCGATTTCAATACTGGAGGCACTCAGGGTAGTTTCTTCATCAAGATGGGTTAAGTCCAACTCTCCGATGACGCTGATGTCAGGATTCACAGTGGTTTGCGCCAGGAGTGAACCCATAAAAACAAACAATAGTAAAAAAAATATAAAGCGCATTCAAGCTCCTATTATTACAGAATTAATGATTGGCGTTAGCTATTAATTCAGCTGGAAGGAGGAGCGCGGGATTTGTCCGTGAATGTGTATTGTTGTGTGGTTCCCTGATGATCACTCGGAAGCATCTCAGGGCTATTGATGGGAAGCCTCTGATCGGCCACCAGGTCATCCTGAATGATTCCCAGAGTCAGATTTAATGGAAAGCCTTCACAGAGAGGCTGGGTATCAAAGTGCTCACTATTTTCACACTGAGTTGTGCAAAATCCAGGGGTAGCGTGTCCATAGATATGAGCATGACCCACATGCCCAATGGCGAGAAAGGTGTATAACCCCAGCACGAGGGTGAGGAAGAGATTGACTTTTTTATGAACTCTAAAATGCATTTAAATAAAGTACACATTTAGCAATAGCGGGCAATTAGAAAATGTGGTGCCACCTGGCAGCGTGGTGATGTATATATACGAGAAGCTCATAGCCCTAAAAATTGTATGGACACACCACATAGTAAAATGGTTACTCCAGCGATAGCATGGGTAAAACGCTCTGCTTTTTTCAGGTCTACCATTTTGAGCCCATAACTCGCCCCGAGGACGATAACCAACATGGTTCCAATGGTTGCGATAGCAAAAACCAGAGTCACCAGAGCCAAACCCATGGTGCTACCCGCTGAGGCTGGATACATAAGCAAGGGGATCAGCGATTCACAGGGACCGAAGACAAAGATTATGAATAGCGCCCAGGGCGAGAACAGGGCTTTGCCCTTCACCTTATGGACATGACTGTGTTCTTCTACATGATCATGGAGGTGTTCATGCTCCCCTTCTGCATGGAGGTGCACATGAGTATGTGGGCGATTCTTTACTGCATGCAGGAGACCCCAGGCTGTGTACGATAGCCCAAGAATGATGAGACCCCAGGCAGCCAGATCACCTCGGAATGATTCCAAAGCCTCCAGCTTCCCTAAAGCCAATCCAAGGGATACCCCGAGGAGGCCCAGTACGATGGATCCAGCTACATGTCCCACTCCGCAAATAAAGGTTATCGTGGCGGTTTTAATGATACTCCACTGACCAGATTTGGACATAGCCACAAAAGGTAAATAGTGATCCGGACCCAGAATAGTATGGACAAATCCGATTGATGCAGCAGCAGTAACCAGGGTTGAGATATCATTTTCCATTTAGCAATAGCTCCTTTTTGCGAGTATTAAGATAGTGATAGGAGCAGTATTTACAATATGGCAATTCTAATCACTGCAAAATAGCACAACTTTTAATTGCACTGGCAGATATGTGTTAAATGAAATTGCTCCCGGGTTACTTGGGAGTATCAGGTAATTTTAAAGCTTTGGCGTTCCTGCGGGGCGATGCATGTGGTTTTCGAATCCCACTCCGTCAAAAGATCTTGAGCCGTTTTCAGTTTGGCATCAATGGCATCATCATTTTGATCGGGATCATGGTGAATCAGATGCAATTCTTTGACCTCTGCATCATGGGCAAGTTTAGCAACTTGAGATACGGCGGAATGACCCCATTTACTTTTCTTAAGGTATTCATCATCGGTATAAGTAGCATCTGTAATCAGAATGTCGGTGCCTTGTATAAAGGCTGTCAGTTTATCCCAGTAATTTGAGTTGTATTCCCTGGTTCCTTCTGGAAATAGCTCATTGTCCGTTATATAACAAACCGATCGGTTCTTGTATTCGAGACGATATCCAAGACAGGTCCCAGGATGGGATAGCAGCATGGTTTTAACCAGAATATCGTTAATTTTGAATTCTTCTTCTTTGAGATCACGGAAATATGTCCGAGCAGCAAATTCTTTAATCCGGATTGGAAAATACACACCATCCATCTGGGCAGAGATTAACTCCCGCATGGTGACACTGCCATGTGATGCACCAAAGATTTCAAACTCATTCCCCGGGATGTATAGAGGAACAAAAAATGGGAGTGCGTTGATGTGATCCCAGTGTGGGTGAGAAATAAATATTTTTGCGTGGAGTGCCTCTAACTGCAGTCCCATGAGGTGATCAGATAATTGTTTGATACCAGACCCTGCATCAAGGATAAAGAGGTTGTCCTTGGGAAATTGGATTGAAGTGCACATGGTGTTGCCACCATAGCGTAATGAGCCTTCGCCTGGGACGGGTAGAGTACCGCGCACACCCCAATAGGTCACTTCAACTTTTTCCTCAACAATGTCCTCCAGCTTCTGGATAAATTCATCTGTGATCAGGGGTTTTGTCAAATAACCGTCAGCACCAAATGAAAGCGCTCGCTGCTGATCCTGTTCATAGGACTTTCCTGAAAAAATCACAATTTTCATGTCTGCCAGGTCAGTTTCTTTGCGTAAGAGTCGACACAAATCCAAACCATCCATCTCAGGCATCATTAAATCAAGGATGGCCAGATCTGGTTTGTCTTCAATGATTTCTCCCAGAGCCTTTTTGCTGGAAGTACTGGTCTTGACATTTGCATCGTAATCCTCAAGTAAAGCTTTTACTACCAGGAGTACATCGGGATCATCATCGACCACGTGAATATTTAGATTTTTTAGAACGGACATTGGTTCAACTTAATTTTATTGCCAATTAAGAACCAGTTAATTATGCAAACCGGATTCCTTATCTAAGTCTACACATCAATGTAGCCCCTACTTGAAAAGATAGAGGCTACATTTACTAAAATTTAAAGAATTTGCGCAAAGCAAGCCAGTCGTTTGCTATCCCATGAAGGCTGTTACTTCCATTTTTATGCATTCTTTTTATAGACATCAAAGTTGATGTCTTCTATCCTGATATTTCTCAGCATTGATCCTAGACCAATTACGATGGTCAATTGCAAATAGAAGCTCATGAGGCTGGCTACATGGGAACTCAATTCAAGTTCCTGCATACCCTCGACTGTAACAAGGAAGATGCTGGCCACAATGCTCATGACGAATAAAGACTTGATAGATGTCTCGATTTGACGCATCCGATCAGCATGGGCTTGATGTGGATCTAATTTTTTACCCCTCATATTCCTGAATATTATTCCAGCGAACAACGAATTCATGAGGGTCAGAGTCACAAAGATGACAAAGGTATCATTGCTGGGATGGAACTGAAATTGATGGATATTGTAGAAAAATAGGATACAGGCAACATACATGAAAATGGCTAAGCCAAACACAGCTGGAGAAATAAAATCGAACAAGCGTCTAGGGTTTAGTTCCGCGTATCGTGTCGCTTTTGTGTTTGTTTTGCGCATCAGTCTGAAGTTTGTAAAGCCCAATAGCTCCATGATGAGGATGGGGAGGATTTGAATCACCCAATAGGCAAATGGTATGAGCTCTGAGACTTTATTGGTAGAGGTATAGTCCCAGATAGCCATGGCCACTATGAGGATGGCGCCCATTGCCACTATGGCCAAGTTTATAACTCGATATATTCGTTGACCCCCTTGGTAATATTCAACTGGTTTCGGGTAAAGCCTGGGATAGCGATCAGGTGGATAGTTTGCTATGACTGTCCTCATCTGATTAAGAACTTGATTGGGGTAATAATAAGAGATTAGAATAATCTGACTTAAGAATGCAATGTAAAATATGATATTGTCTGGCATGACTGGTTCCTTAGCTACTACGATTTTGCATGACATTTCCAAATGCGATGCGGATTTCAGAGTCAGTGGCTCCCGATGACCTCAGGGATGCTACTGTCTCTGTCAATTTTTGTGTGACCCATTCGTTTAAGTCCACTGAACAGTTTGCCTTGGCATGAGGATGTATAAATGTTCCTCTATAGCCCTTGGCCTGAATGATGGAATCTCGTTCCAGCAAACGATACGCTTTGGCTACTGTTTTATTGTTAAGATCCAGATCATTGGCCAATTGCCTTATAGAAGGCAAAGCATCTCCTGGCTCTAAGGCGTCAGCTAGAATGACTTGTTTGATTTGGTTCATCAACTGTGTAAACAGTGGAGTTGAGCTTTCAATGTCTATGGTGATATTCATAAATTCAGATTCCTTTCTGTACCACTTGCTGTGATGGTACATGTGGCACATCCCATAAGCAAGAAAAAATTATCAACACAGATTAAATATTACTTTTGACTGGAAATGGTGGCCCTGAACAGCTACATGCGGATCTAGTTTCACTGTCTCAGCGGAGTTTTAATGTTGTACCCTGCAGACCGAAGGGTATTTTTGGTTTTTTAAAGCTATCAATTTGCAGGCTAGTGCACTCTTCCAATTGGTACCAACCCGACTTATTGAACACGACATGGAGAAAAAATGATTGATCATATCGCCACATTTGCACTCATACTGGGACTGGAGCTCGTCTTAGGGATTGATAATATTTTAGTCATCTCCATCATGGTGGGTCGTGTGGAAGAAGCTCGAAGAGAGCGGGCTCGTTATCTCGGTCTTCTTTTTGCCCTGGTCCTCCGAATCGCAATATTGGCTCTGCTCCTCGCCATTACTGGCATCAAACAATCCATTGTCTTTGGTCTATCTGTGCGGGATCTGGTCATGCTGGCTGGTGGCATGTTTCTTCTTTGGAAAGCCATTAAGGAAATTCATCACACCGTTGAAATAATTGAAGATGGTGAGAATAAAACATTGGCGGGAGCAGCAAATTATGCCAAAGCAATCAGGGATATCGTTCTCCTCGATATTGTTTTCTCCCTGGATTCTGTCATAACAGCCATTGGGCTTACACGAGAAATATGGGTCATCATTCCAGCTGTTATCGTATCATTTCTGGGGATTCTGGCTTTCGCCAAGCCCATCGGTGAATTCATTCTTGCCCGACCCTCACTCAAGATTTTAGCACTCTCATTTCTGGTTACCATTGGGGTGACGCTTTTTATTGAAGGCCTACACCAACATGTTCCCAGAACCTTGATCTATCTCCCCATGGGGTTTGCCATCGTTGTTGAAATGCTGCAGATGCGTTTTGAGCAGAACAAAAAAAACAAAGTCCTAAAAGTGAGCGAGGCGAGCTGAGCACAAGTTTATCGCCATGATCAACACCTCTGTTAAAACTCCTTTTCATATCCTGGCTAAACCTGTTGGTCCGGCCTGCAACCTGAATTGCGACTATTGTTTCTATCTGGAGAAAGAGTCCCTGTTTCCAAAAGAAACTACCTTCAAAATGGAGCCCGATGTCCTGGATTCATTTATTAAGCAATATATTGATTCCCAGCCCACCAACACCGCCCATTTCACCTGGCAGGGAGGCGAACCCACCCTACTGGGAGTGGAATACTTCCAAGAAATCGTCCAACTTCAGAATAAACACTCCGAGGGAAAGCAAATCAGTAACGCCATTCAGACCAATGGCATCCTGCTGGATGATAATTGGGGTCAATTCCTGCTTGAAAACCGCTTTCTGGTTGGTATTTCCATCGATGGCCCCCAGGCATTACATGATCAATACCGCATTGACCACTATGGTGATGGCACTTTTAAAAAGGTCATGAAAGGACTGGAACTCCTCAAAAAGTATAGGATAGAATTCAACACACTCACGGTTGTTAATCAGGGTAATCAGGATGAGGCAAACGCTATATACGATTTTTTAAAATCGGTTGGTAGTGAGTATTGGCAGTTTATTCCCGCGGTTGAGCGGATCAGACCAGACGGAACCTTAGCGGCACCCCATGAAATGGACAGCCCTATTTTAGCTGAGTGGTCTGTAGATCCGGACAGCTATGGTCAATTTTTGAACCAGATTTTCCAGCGTTGGATTCGTGAAGATGTGGGAAACATCTATGTCCAGCAATTTGAAGCTGCTCTGGCAAATGAGATGGGCAGACCTGCAGGTGTTTGTGTTTGGAACGCAACGTGTGGGCAGGCACTGGCAGTAGAGCACAATGGGGATTTATACTCATGTGATCACTATGTCTTTCCTGAATATCGACTGGGGAACGTACTTGAGATTCCGCTTTTAGAACTGGTTCATTCGCCGGATCAGCAAAACTTTGGAGCTGATAAGCGAGATGGCTTACCGCAAATATGCAAGGAATGTGAAGTTTTGTACCTGTGTCATGGGGAGTGTCCTAAACATCGATTTGCTGAGGGATTTAATGGAGACCAGGGACACAATTTTCTCTGTAGTGGTTACAAACAGTTTTTCACATCCATTCAACCCGAGCTAGGGGTTCTTAAGGAAATTCTTGAGTTAGGTCAACCAGCCACCAATATTGCGGGATGGATGGAGGAAAAAGACCAAGGCTTCCCAAATATTGATGTTGAATTGTCAGATCCCTGCCCCTGTGGGAGCAAAACCGTTTTTCAGGAGTGCTGTTTTCAGAATCACTCAGATAAATCTCCAAAATATTAAAATGATAAGATTAGCCCCTGATTCCTTATACTTTTAATAGGTTTGGCTAGTTTTTGTTAAACTTGGAATAAGGGTCTGCTCATACAGAAACGTGTGTGGGATACACCTGGGAGGCACTAACACCTCCAGGTTTACTTAAAATTTCCTCGTGGCTTACAATTTGCCGATTATTGTTTAACTGGAGAACCAGGATGAAGGTCGAATTAATTTGTCAAACTGAAGGAATTGAGAACCTACACAAAATGAGAATTATGAAATCCAGTGTTGTTCTTTTCCTCAGCTTCATATTTATAATGAATTGTGAAGATGGACCCACTGAAACCAACCCTCCCGATATCATTGACACAACAGTTACCATAGCAAAAAGTACCAAGCGAGGTCTTTCATTTAACCTCAGGAATGCTGAAGATATGGATACTCTAAAGGGCGGCGTTTCCTGGTGGTATAATTGGTACTTCAACACCTCAGCCCCTGAGGGATATTATGATGATTACCAGATGGAGTATATTCCCATGCTGTGGGGCGGCAATACATCCATTGCAGAAAGAGTCCAGGCCAGGAATTTTATTCTTGACCACCCTGAGATAGAGTATTTGCTGGTCATGAATGAGCCAAATCTGGTAGACCAGGCCAATCGAACCCCTGCTCAAGCAGTAGGGGACTGGCTCATCTACGAACAATTCATTTTTGATCTGGCCAATGATGACGGACGTGAATTAAAACTGGTTGGTCCAGCAATGAACTGGGGAACCCTGGATGGCTATTGGGACCCAGTGGTCTGGTTGGATGCGTTCTATGCAGCCTATCAGAGTTCACAGGGTCGTGAGCCACGCATAGATTATTTGGCATTCCACTGGTATGATTATGGTCTTTCCCAGCAGCTGGATAGCTTGCAAAAGTATGGCAAACAAATCTGGATCACTGAATTGGCCAACTGGAATGCCAATATTGATTCTTACGCCAAGCAGATCGTCGAGATGACGGAGATGGTGGCTATTTGTGAGAGTCGCGATGATGTTTTTCGATACGCCTGGTTTATTGGCAGGGGTGGTTTCCCAGACAACCATTACACCTATTTATTTAACCTGGATCCCGGTGACCTTAACAACCTGGGATATACCTATATCAATTTGCCTTATTCCAGTGAATGAGGACTTCTGAGGAGAATCCGTGAGAAAACTATTTAATGCTTTTATTGCTGCAATCTTTATCCTTTCAACTGGCCAGGCTCAGATCGGGGCCTTGATTTGGGAAGAAAATTTTAACGATCTAGCCAATTGGAATCAAGAATTAGGCAACGGTGCCTGGGGTTGGGGTAATGGAGAGCTAGAATATTACCATCCAGACAACGTGGCAATCTCAGATATCCCAGATGAACCCGGCAATTCTGCACTACACATCACAGCGAGGGCAGAGACCCTGCCAGGATATACAGACCAATGGGGTAACCAGCTCAGCTATACTTCGGGTAAGGTCACGACCAAAGCAAAGATATCTGTTCACTACGGTATGATAGAAACCCGAGTGCGTATCCCGAATCTTGATCTAGGAGGATGGCCTGCAGTCTGGTTATTGGGTACAGCAAATTACGCCTGGCCCTACAATGGTGAGCTGGATATGATGGAAATGGGTGCCCGTCAGGAGTTCCGCGATCTGCATGATACACATAACGGAGGGAATGGCCTGAATAACTCCACGGTGAATCAATCTGTGGGAGCCAACGCCATCTTCTATTCCGATGCGGCTCTGACCCCTGAAAATCCTTCTGGAGCTGCCAGCATTTCCTGGGATCCAGATGATGAATACAATAGACTTTATTACAATTACGACAATCCACTTATCGAGCGTTTTGTCGTCTATCGTCTCTACTGGGATGATTCGAGTTTACGCTTTACTGTGACGGATAACGGAACAGAATATGACCTCTACACTGAACCATTCCCAATAGACAGCGTTTCCAGCGAATTTCAACAACCTTTTTATCTCATTGCAAACTTGGCCATTGGTGGCGCCTTCACCGATGCCTATAACCTGGGTGATCCAGGTTCAGGAGCCCCTGTGACCATGCCCTTTCCAGCAGATATGTATGTGGATTATATCAAAGTCTACGAGTGGAATGGACAGGGCGGAGTGAATGTGGGTCCTCCTTATCCAGAGAGCGGCACTTTCGGAGTCTACACTGACACGACCCCAGTAAATGGTGAGCTTGAAGCAGGCGTCACTTCGGAAATCTACGTCTGGGAAGGAACGCTTATTGATGGAACCATCCCACCCTATGAAGGCGAGAATGGTATCTCATGGCAAACTACTGGTAGTGGATGGTTTGGTGCGGGAATCTTACCTGTTCAACCTCTAAACCTGACCAATTTCAATGAAGGAACCTTGAAATTCATGATCAAGATCCCAGCTGGTGTCACTTTCAAAATTGGGGTCATCGACAATTGGGGTAACCAGAACTATGTGACCTTCCCTGCCAACCAAACCACGTACGGGCTGGTACGTGATGGCGAATGGGGACAGGCCTCCATTCCTGTCACTGATCTCCGTGGCGTGGCTATCGATATGCGCATGCTCAGCTATGCCTTTGTTATTCTGGAGGAAAGTGGTGCAGCCTGTGAGTTTGGTCTGGATGATATCTATTATGAAGGTGGTGGTGTCTCCAATCCCCCTATCGCCAATGCTGGTGTAGATCAGGTAGTACTTGATGACGATAATAATGGTGAAGCCACGGTTACGCTGAATGGTTCCCTCAGCACGGACCGATTTGGAAACATTGACCTCTACCAGTGGATGCACAGTGATACTCTTCTAGCTACTGGTGAATTGGCTGAAGTCACAATGCAATTAGGTGAGTATCCCATCACACTAATTGTCACTGATGATGAAGGCAACACCGACTCTGATGATGTTGTGATCTCAGTGATCGACAATTACCTCCCCAGTGCCTACGCAGGAGAAGATCAGATGGTCATCGATATGGATGGGAATGGTTTGGAATCGATTGCTCTAGATGGGTCTGCCAGCACAGACAGTGATGGCGATATAGTTAGCTACAGCTGGTCTGAGGCAGGAACTGAATTAGCCACTGGAGAGCAGATTACTCTGGAGCTTGATATCGGTGTTCACCTCATCACCTTAACTGTGACTGATAATGACGGTGGTCAAGGAACCGATGCCCTCACCGTCCGGGTGAATCGCAATCTTCCCACCTCTGCGCCAGCCATTTATTACACAGGCACACCCATTGTCATCGATGACCAGGTCGATGCAACCTGGGTCAATACGCCTGAAATGGGTATCAACAATGTTACTGTAGGTGCCCGTACTGCAGACTTCCAGGCACAGTGGAAAGCCATGTACGATGCTGAAAATCTCTATCTCCTGGTGGAGGTCAATGATGAGGTCTTGATTAATGATTCCGGCAATGGCTGGTACATGGATGATGTGGTAGAAGTCTTTATTGATGCTGATAACAGTAGTGGCGGTGTCTATGATGGCATCAATGATTTTCAATTCGGCTTTCGTTGGGATGATGATGTCATCAAAATCGGGAATAACTCAGTGAACAATACGACGGGCATCGAATTTGTCCAGTATGCAACCCCAGTCGGCTACAACCTGGAAGCTAGCTTCCTCTGGAGTTTGCTGGGAGTATCACCTGATAATATTTCCATGATTGGTTTCGATGTGGCAGTAGACGATGATGATAATGGCGGAGACCGCGAGTGTGCTGTTGCATCCATCTTTACTGCAGACAATGCCTGGCATAATCCCAGTGTGTTTGGGAATGTCCCTCTCGTGGTTACTGTTGGAGTTGATGGGAATACTGAGCACGCCCAACCCAGGAAGTTCGCACTTCATCAGAACTTCCCCAATCCATTCAACCCGAGTACGTCTATTCGATATGGCCTACCTCGCTCAAGTGAGATTCATATCCTTATCTACAACACCCTTGGCCAAGAGGTTACCAGCTTATTTCAAGGTGTGCAGTCTGCAGGTAATCATGAACTCACCTTCAATGCTCAAGGACTGAGCTCAGGTATTTACTTTGTTGTATTAAGATCTGGTAGTGAACAGCTCAAGCAAAAGATACTTCTTATAAAATAAGCTTTAACGAGATACGATTAAAAAAGCCCCTCTTCCACGAGGGGCTTTTTTTAATGCTCACCCATTTCATAATATTAGGGGGTGTAATTTATCTGTCGCGTGGTGGGGGTGCACCGGAACCAGGTCCCTGCCCACGTGGTGGTGGCCTTCTATCCGGGGCTTGACCTTCAGGGTGCGGAGGTCTTCCTTCTGCTCCCATTCCTTGAGGTGGTGGTGGTTGTGAACCCCCACGCATCAATTCACCAGCTAGGTCTTTCAAGCGAGCCTGCTGTTCAGGAGTACAGAGCGCATTAAGTTCGACGAAGTGATCGTACAATGCCCGATCCATATCGACATGGATATTTGAAATATTCAGCACCAGCTCATTTGCTCGTGTTGAATCTGCCATGGGTTTGAAAGACTCAGAGATAAGAAGTTCCAGCGAATCAGCCAGAGATGACAGGAGTGGATGCGCGTTGTCAAAATGTTGTTTTCTGATATTGTGCATGGCTTCTGTCTGACTGTCTGTCAAACCCAGTTCTGATTTTAAAAAGCCTTCCAATCCCCTGGGATGATCAGGGTCATTCTGCCCTGGTCTTTTATTGATAACCATGCTGGAAATAAGTGCCAGATTCAAAATTACCAATAAAGCGATGGTAATCTGCATCATTCTTTTTTGTTTAATAATATCCAGCATTTTGTCACTCCCCTTCTTCACTTAACAGATAGGTATCAGCATAATTGAGACCGTACTGTGATGACAAATTTTCAATGTAATCCGATCGACCTGAGGCGCTTGTCTCATTGGGAACGGCGATCCAGACCATCATTATCAGATTCAATGTCACGAGACCAACCAACATCCCCGGTTTCACTACGCGGCTCCACCATGCTTCAATGGCTGGTGTATCAGGGTTGAGCTCATGCTCAATGCGATTATTGAGACGATCATAAAACCAGGGGTCCATTTCTGGTGGTTCATCCTGGCGAAATGCATCCAGTGTCAGTTTTACTTGGCCCTGGATCTCATCATGGTTGCTTTTTTTCATAGCTTCCTCAATTCTTCAACTCTTTATTCATTCCCTCAAGGTGTAAAATGTCCCGTGAGGTGTTTTTTTAAATTCTTTCGTCCCCGATGCAGCAATCCCTCTATGGCAGACACAGAGGTGTTCATTATGTCAGCAATCTCCTGATTGCTATAATCCTCATAATTGCTCAAGGTGATAGCCACCCGCTGATTCTCCGGCAATTTTGCTACGGCCCAGGCTAAAATCCGTTTTCGCTCTGCATCCATGAGATCAGTCTCTGGAGTAGAATCAGCTGCGACATCCACTTCACCTTCAGCGCTTCCGATTGACAGCAGGGCTCTTACGGAACCCAACCTGCGTTTACGATTCTGCTTCCGAATCAGATCCAGACTCTTGGTCACAGCAATGCGATATATCCAGGTGGAGAGTTGAGCTTCCCCCCTGAAATCATCCAAAGATTTATACACCTGGATGAACACTTCCTGGGAAACATCCTGGGCATCTTCACGGGATCTCAAAAAACGATAGCAAGTACTGTATACCCGCTCCTGATGTTCAAGTACGACCCTGCGAAAATCTGTTTTTGTAGAAGTTGTTTGCTTCGTATTCACTCCAGAATTCTGGTTTTCCTCAATATAGGGTCGTTCCATTCATGGGACACAACATCTTTCCGCATTCACAGCCGTGGTGCAACTGTTCTGACGTCATTTATTTCAAAACCTTTTGCTCAAAAATAAAATAAATAAAAGTGCAAGGTTTGGAATCAGTAGACGTCTCAAACAACAGAAAGAGACACGCAAAAAACGCGAAAGGAGCATATCATGAATACTAAAATCTTAAAGAGAACCATACTTCTAATGAGTTTGTTAATGATGACCAACATCGGCCTGGCACAACGCAACCAGGAGCCACCCCCACTCCCCAACAAAACCCAGATCGCTGAGATGGTTGAGGAATTGGACCTGGCTCTGGAATTAACTACTGGCCAAAGGACTCAGATCTCTGAGCTCTATTTTGCCCACTTCGAGAAGGCTCAGAAGGTCATGGACACAGGCAAAACATCAGGTCGGGATAGCCACCAAGCCATGGAAGCATTGAGGAAACATTTCCAGGCAGAGGTCAAGGTGCTTCTCAATAAGGACCAAGTCAAAAAATTCGAATCACTTCAAAAGAACCATCGTCCACCTCAACAACAAAACCGACGATAATTAGCCCCATATTAGGAAAGAAGATCATCATGAAAAAGATACTCAGCTTAGCCTTAACTCTGATTTTATTGATAGCGTGTGAAGACTCAACATCGGTGGAAGATACAACCATCGAGAATTTGCCCAATATCAGTGGCTACCCTGTCGTAAGCACAAATCAAGGGATCTATTACGACAATCAGAACGAAATATCAACACCGGTGAGCGGTGAGGCTTTCTATGGCCAGGACGCCCAGTATTCACATAACGAGGCCGTATATGTAGACAATGGCGATGGCACCGTTACAGACATGGTAACCGGCCTGATGTGGCAGCAGAGTCCAGATACCGATGGCGATGGTGACATAGATGCTGCCGACAAAGTGACCTATGATGAAGCCGTGGCCGGTGCCAGCGAACTAGACCTGGGTGGTTATACTGACTGGCGTCTGCCCACTATCAAGGAACAGTACTCTCTGATTCAGTTTAGCGGTATTGATCCAAGTGATTATGAGGACACATCCACAGACGGTCTGATTCCTTTCATTGATACTGACTATTTCGATTTTGCCTATGGTGATACCGATGCCGGAGAACGCATTATCGACTCCCAGTACGCCAGCTCAAACCTTTATGTAGACGGTGAACTGCTCTTCGGTGTAAACTTCGCTGATGGACGGATTAAAGGTTATGGTCTTCAAAATCCCTTTGGACCTGGTGACAAGACCTTCTTCGTCACCTATGTGCGCGGAAATGACACATATGGGATCAATGACTTCGTCGACAATGGCGATGGCACCATCACCGATGCGGCTACAGGTCTCATGTGGATGCAAGACGACAGTCAAGAAGGTATGGTCTGGGAAGATGCTCTAAGCTATGCCGAAAACCTGGAAGCTGCAGACTACGGTGACTGGCGTCTACCTGATACCAAGGAACTACAGAGTATTCTCGACTATACCAGATCACCTGGAACCACGGGCTCAGCTGCCATTGATCCCCTCTTTTCGGCCACTGAGATAACCAATGAAGCTGGTGAAGTGGACTATGGATTCTACTGGAGCGGTACGACCCACAGCAACTGGTCAAATATGGCAGGCAGTGCTGGTGCCTATGTAAGCTTTGGCCGTGCCATGGGATACATGGATAATTGGGTAGATGTCCACGGAGCAGGAGCCCAGCGCAGCGATCCCAAAACAGGAGATCCTGCTGATTACCCTACTGGTAATGGTCCCCAGGGCGATGCCATTCGCATCTTGAATTACGTCCGTGCAGTGAGAACCATACAATAATTACTGGTAATACCGGAGGGAATTGGTATGAAATACATCACTTTTTTCAGTATGCTTTTCTTCATAAGCATCATCTCAAGCTGTGATGATGCAGTCACTGATTCATCATTGACCATCGATGATCTGGAATTCGAGCCCACTGACTGGACCTCTGAATCCCATAGTAAAAGTGCAGATCCAAATTTTGATGAGGTCTTTGACAATTCTGCAGTCAAAAGACTAGATATCGTAATCTCTGAAAACAACTGGCAAGTCATGCTGGATGATATGACAAACCTGTATGGGGCATTTGGTGCTAGTGCCGGAGGCCCCCCAGGAGGTCCTCCAGGTGGTGGTCCCGGAGGAGTGCTTGTGGAAACTGATAATCCAATTTTTATACCTGCCGATGTCTTCTATAATGATATCCAGTGGTACAAAGTCGGCGTACGCTTTAAAGGAAATTCAAGTTTACAAAGTAGCTGGCAGTCGGGCATATTGAAGCTTTCACTCAAACTGGATTTCGATGAATTCGAGGATGATTACCCTCAGATTAACAATCAGCGTTTCTACGGATTTAAGAAATTAAGTCTCAAGAACAACTTCGAGGATCAATCCTTCCTCAGAGAGAAAGTAACAGCTGAAATATTCAGGGATGCTGGGTTGGCGGTTTCTCACACAGCTTTCTATGATTTGTATATCGACACTGGTGATGGTCCTGAATATTTTGGTCTCTATACCCTGGTGGAAGAAGTGGATGATACGGTGATCGAGACCCAGTTTGCCAGCGTTGATGGCAATTTGTATAAACCAGAATATACTGGTGCCAGTTTTGAGGAAGGTACATTCAGTGAGTCTGATTTCACCAAGAAGACCAACGAGGATGACAATGATTGGTCAGATATTCAAGCGCTTTTTGAAGCACTCCACGCCGATACCCGATCCAACAATCCTGAAGCCTGGCGGACTGATCTTGACAGCATATTCGATACAGATGTGTTCCTGAAATATCTAGCTGTCAATACTGTGGTCCAAAATTGGGATACCTATGGACGTATGACCCATAATTATTACCTCTATAACAATCCAGATAATGGAAAACTGACCTGGATTCCCTGGGACAATAATGAAGCATTACAGGATGGTAAAATGGGTGGCTCCCTGAATCTTGATTTTTCAGATCTCTTAAGTGGTAATTGGCCTTTAATTGAATACCTGTATGCAGATGATGTCTATCGGAATAAGTATGATACATACGTAAATGAGACCAGATCTACTGTTTTTGCCCCTGGGAACATTCAGGTGAAATATGCTGAATATGCAGCATTAGTAGAACCATCTGCTGTCGCGGAAATAGCGGGCCTCACCTTTCTTTACAGTAGTTCAAATTTTCAGAGTGCGATTTCTCAATTGAATGCACATGCAGATAATCGTGCCAGCGCTGTAGATAACTACTTAAACTAAACGAATATTTTTTGAGGAAGACAAAATGAAAAAGTTATTCAGAGAGTTCCAACCGGTGGTCCTTAGCCTCCTGCTCCTATTGATGGGCAGCCAAAGCATACTCGCTCAGTCATATAAAATCGTGGATACAGGTCAGGCAACCTTCTACAACAACCAAAGTGCAATCAGTGCACCTCAGCCAGGTGAGTCCTTTTATGGCCAGGATGCCTCCATCAGCGGCCACCAACCCGATTATACTGACAATGGAGATGGCACTGTCACTGATAATGTGACGGGTCTCATGTGGCAACAGAGTACCGATCTCAATGGTGACGGGATCACCAATGTGACTGATAAGCGAAGTCAAGCTGAGGCTGAGGCTGGAGCAGATACCTTCAGGCTGGCCGGTTATGATGATTGGCGCCTACCCTCGATCAAGGAGGCCTACTCCCTATTTATGTTCAGCGGTGAAGATCCCAGTGGTTATGAAGGGACGGATACTGAGGGACTGATCCCTTTTGTGGATACCAATTATTTTGATGTGGCCTATGGAGACACAGATGCCGGTGAACGCATCATCGATGGTCAGTATGCCAGTACTACTCTGTATGTGGGTACAACTATGGGCGGTGATGCCACCATGTTTGGAGTCAATTTTGTGGATGGTCGTATCAAGGGCTATCCCACAGGACCCATGCCTGGTCAAACAGAGGACAAACAGTTCTATGTTCTCTATGTTCGGGGCAATGAATTGTATGGTCAGAATGAATTTGCGGACAATGGCAACAACACGGTTAGTGATGTAGCCACCGGTCTCATGTGGATGCAAGATGACAGTCAAATCGGTATGGACTGGGAGGCGGCTCTGACCTGGGCTCAGGCGAAAAATGCCGAGAGTTATCTTGGTTACAACGATTGGCGATTGCCCAATGCCAAGGAACTCCACAGCATTTTGGATTACACTCGTTCACCTCAGACAACTAACTCAGCATCCATAGATCCTATTTTTTCCTGTACAACCATAACAGATGAGGGTGGGGATCCAAATTATGCCAGTTACTGGTCCAGTTCCACCCACGCCAATATGAACAACGGTGCCTGGGGTGCCTATGTTTGCTTTGGTGAAGCTCTGGGTTTCATGGCAGATCCATTCCCACCGTTCAATGTTTCCTTACTGGATGTTCATGGTGCTGGTGCCCAGCGCAGTGACCCCAAGGCCGGATCAGCTGAAGATTATCCCCAGGGTCATGGCCCTCAGGGTGATGTGATCCGCATAGATAATTTTGTAAGATTGGTTCGTGATATCCAGAGTTCAACTGGCCTGAATGATGATTTAGATAATGAGTCTCCCAAATCATTTTCTTTGGAGCAGAATTATCCCAATCCATTCAATCCCTCAACCACGCTCGAGTATAGTCTTTCCGAGCCAGGATACATTCGGATCGCTATTTATAACACCCTTGGACAGGAAGTGACACAACTTTACCAGGGGCTTCAGATCCCTGGTAGGCATCAAATTCTATTTAATGCCGAAGGATTTAGTTCAGGAATATATCTTGTGGTTCTGGAGAGGGAGTCGACTCAACTCAAGCAAAAAATTCTGCTACTTAAATAAGACTGTATCCAAATGAAAAATCCAGCCCCTTCACCCTGAAGGGGTCTTCTTATAACCGCCCACCGATTTTTCTTTCCGTTGAACGGCGTTGACTAGATTTTAAACAACACCCCTATATATTCCTGACATTATTGAGTTCGAGGGGAGTTATGGCATTTTTTATAGATCGCGAAAGAATATTTCAGCCGAGTCGAGTCAGGATCAATTTTCTCATTCTGGGAGGATTGGCTTTTGTCCTTACAGAATTGTTCAGATTACGCTTAAGACCCCTCATCCGATCGCTTGAAATTACCGATTTCGGCTTCACTGATACTATTGGCAATAGTGGTGGAATCATCGTTCAGATATTTCTAAGTCTGGCTATTATCAATCCTACAAAAATCCAAAGCTATAGGCTGGCTACCTTTTTCTCAGGTGGATTTATCCTATATGAATTTGCTCAACCCTACCTGCCTAAAGGAACCTTCGATTGGTATGATGTCCTGGCAACTGTCGTGGGTTATTGTATTGCTATAATCTTATTAAAGCTAGTATGGAAAAAACATGAAAAAGCTGTTTAAAATCCTCGGTGGATTCCTGGCCGGGATCAGTATCCTGATTGTCATGACCTGCTCCTGGTACGTTATCAAATTCTATCCCCGCCATGCTGACGATCTGGAGTTTGGCAACCCAAATTTCTCTCAAAAGATCCTCATCGCTACTCAGGGAAGCACCTACAAAAATGAGGTGGTCCAGCGACTGGCAGAGAAACTCAGGGCTCGCGAGGTATATATCAAGGTTACTGATGTTTCCAATCTTGATTCAGTGGATCCTGATTCCTGGGCCGAGATTATCATCTTAAATACTAGCATTGCCGATAGGATGAATACCCGTGTCAGTCATTTTTTAGATATGGTTGGACCCATTGAAAATATCCTCGTCATCACAACTTCAGGAGGCGGTGACTTCGTACCCCCAAATTTGGAAGTTGATGGTATTACCACAGCCTCAAGGTTGAACGAGACTGAGAAAATGGCCACACGAATATTTCAGATGATTTAAACCAATAATTTTCCATTTTCCTGTAATTTGAAACTTGATTTATTTTCTGAATTAAGTAACTAGAACCCTGGGCTTGATCACAACAAAAAGGGATTATAAAGCGATGAAACGGATAAGTTTTTTGCTAGTTGCTGGTATGGTTTTTTGGGGGTGTTCACCCATCGATGAAGATTCAGCCGGGGTTCAGAAATTTTCAACCAAAAACAAGATTGTTTCAGTATATACCACTGCTGAAAATACAGATTTAAGACTCACTCCCACAGGGACAAGCTCATTTGAACCTGCAGAACAGGCCAAGGAAACAGAAGTTTCCATTTTTGTTAATCCTGAAAAATCCTTCCAGACCTTCTGGGGTATTGGTGGAGCGCTTACAGATGCTTCAGCAGAGGTGTTTGCAAAATTGCCTGTTGAACAACAGGAAGCATTTTTGAAATCCTATTATGATGTGAACGAAGGTATCGGCTACACTCTTGCACGAGTGCCTATCCACAGTTGTGATTTCAGCAGCGCCAGTTTCACCTATATTTCTGATACGGACCAGGAGCTAAGGACTTTTAGCATTGATCATGATCAGGAATTTCGCATCCCTTTCATCAAAAAAGCCATTCAAGCTGCTGGTGGTGAGCTACCCCTTTATGCCAGCCCCTGGAGTCCCCCACCCCATATGAAAAGCAATGGTGAAATGCTCCATGGCGGCAGTTTGCTCCCTGAGTATTATGACTCCTGGGCACTCTATTATACCAAGTTTATCAAAGCTTATGAAGCTGAAGGCATGCCCATATGGGGTATTACCCTTCAAAATGAACCTATGGCTACCCAAAGGTGGGAATCTTGTATTTACACAGCTGAACAAGAGCGAGACTTCCTTAAAAATCATCTTGGACCCACAATGGTTCGTGAAGGATTACATGATAAAAAAATTATTGTTTGGGATCATAATCGCGATCTCATCGCCAACCGTGCCCATACCATCTTTGGCGACCCTGAAGCATCTAAATACGCCTGGGGAATTGGTTTCCATTGGTATGAGACCTGGACTGGCAGCGACCCCAACTATAATAATCTGAATAATGTGACTGAGTCCTATCCCGATAAAAAGCTGGTCTTTACCGAGGGTTGTGCAGAACGTTTTATTGATGGTCGCTATGAATATTGGCCCAATGCCGAACGTTATGGTAACTCAATGATTAATGATTTTAATCATGGCACGGTTGGTTGGACTGACTGGAATATCTTATTGGATGAAACGGGTGGTCCAAATCATGTGGGAAATCTTTGTTTTGCTCCGGTTCATGCTGACACCAAAACAGGTGAATTAATCTATACACCGACCTATTATTATATCGGACATTTCTCGAAATTTATTCGACCTGGTGCCAAACGCATCAGCACCTCGGCCAGCAGAACCCATCTGGAGAGTACTTCATTCCTGAATGAAGATGGAAAAATGGTCACAGTGGTCATGAACCATACTGATGATCCCATTGACTATAAACTCTATGTAGGTACCAATGCAGTCAGGGAAAGTATCCCAGCTCACGCCATGCAAACTCTGCTCTATTGAACAGGACGATTCCTGCAGACACCAGTGGAAATATTTTAGGTTTTTGCGGCTTTGACCTTGCTTACCAGCAGGGATATTCCGGCTACGATCATCCAGAGCACAAGTATGTATAATAGAATAACTCTGATGATGTAGCCTCCACTTATGGTGTAAACAACCATATTGGACAAATCAGGGATGCTAGAGGATGCTATCAAAAATACCAGGGTTGGGATAATATCCAGGATGGCAATTGATATAGCCACAATTGGGAAAATAAAGGCAGATTTGGCCAGACGGGTCCCTTCGGGCAACTGACGAGCCAGCATTAAGCTCAAGGCAAAGAAGGAGAGCATGAAACCGGTCATGGATATGAGATTCAAGTTAAAGGTCCAAATAAAACCCTGCAACTGACCCAGGTCCTCTAACTTCAGGAAAAATACTTTAAAGACTGATGCATCAAATGAAAGCCAGACCTCATTGAACTCGGCCGTATCAATTCCCATTTTTCCAAATAGTTGAATGATATAGGTATATACTGGAACGAAAATCAGCAAACCGAGAATAAGTATGTTTCGGTTTAGTTTTTTGGTTGGATTGTTCTTCAAATAGGTAAGCATGAGTCTCCTCCCCAGATCATTAGAAATCAAATTTTAACATCTGGACAATCTAAGTATTTATCTTTATTCTGTGATATATATTCTTTGTCGACACCTTCGATTGCGTCTGAAGGAGTTGACATTTCTGGATTTTTTGATCACTTCTAGGGGCTAGACAATAGCGTGAAATAATTCCCCTTTGAAAAGGGGCAAATTTTGGGACTTGATATGCAGGAAATCGATTTATACCCTCCATTAAAAACGTATCTGGAAAACCAGGGGTATGAGGTAAAAAGCGAGATCCTCAATTGTGATGTTGTGGCGCTTCGCGAGGATGAAGCTGCCGTCATCATTGAGCTCAAGCTATCATTGAATCTGACCATCCTGCTTCAGGCTGTTGATCGCCTTAAAATCTCTAATACTATCTATATCGGTGTCCCTAAAGGATTAGCCGTCTTAAAGAAGCGGCGCAAACAAATCGTAAAACTCATGCGTATGCTGGGTCTTGGTCTTATTGTGATTGATCCAAAATCCAGGATAGGAAATGTGGATGTCCTCTGTGATCCCGGTGAGTACAAACCGCGACAGGTTAAAAAACAGACCCAGAGATTGTTGAGAGAATTTCAGGAGCGTGTGGGCGACCCCAACAGGGGTGGAAGCAGTATGCAGCGGGGCATTATGACAGCTTATCGACAAAAAGCCCTGGCCATCTCTGGATATCTTCTGGAGCATGGGGCAACCAAGGCGGCCATCATAGCCAAAGTCTTGCAAGAGCCCAAAACGCGCAACATTCTGTATGATAATGTCTATGGCTGGTTCGATCGTTTAGGTCAAGGTGTCTATACACTGTCTCCTCGAGGTGAGGCTGAAGTACCGGATTGGAAATCAAGAAGCAACTGACTTCCCGGAGAATATTCAATTATTACTTGCTATTTATCATTGATTGTGCTTTGACTTTATTGTAGATTCCCCCGAACAAAGGGGGTTATATGCACAAGAAAATATTAATACTTACCTCTCTCCTATTGCTCATTCCTGCCTCACGCTCCTGCGCTCAGGATTCTCTCTATACAAGTATTTCAGGTGATACGTTGACTATTCATCATGATGAGACAGAGCGTAATTGTGCTGCGCTTTTTACCTGGGATGTCAATATTGTAGACAACCTCATTACGGTCACCGAGGTGGATACAGGCGATCAAGCCTGGTGTATGTGCACCTTTGATCTCGAAGTAGGTCTGACGGGCTTAGATCCAGGGTCTTATCAGATTGATGTGTGGAGTAATGATATTGGTTCGGATCCGATTTTTCATGGATCACTCAACCTGGACTGGGGGAATCTTTCTACTACTGGACATGCAGAATCTGACTGTCTGAATCTGCGCGATGATACATCCTTTGTTGAATTGTCTGTGAGCGGAGACACCTTGAACCTGTTCTGGAACACACCAATGCTCAATTGCATTTTTATGCCGGTTTGGAGTGGTTGGCTGGATGCAGATACATTTCGTGTTGCCATGGTAGATACAGGACCTCCTGTAGATTGTATCTGTCCCTTCGAGGTTGAGGCCTCATTCGCTTCATTTGCACCAGGGACTTACACCCTAGATTTTTGGAATGGGGAATACGGTTATCCGCAATTCAACATTTCTGGTCTCCGTGATGGCCTGGCAATCTCAGGCGAATATCAGAGTCCCTGCTATAACATCACCACAATTTCTGAGGAGGAAGACATTCAAAAACCTGACCAAGTGCTGGTGGATGTTCAATCCTATCCCAATCCCTTCAATTCTCAGACAATGATTACTTATCGAGTCCTGGATGTAGTCGATCTGAGCATCCAAATTTACAGCATTGAAGGTTCCTTTGTACAGACAATAGCCCGGCATTCACAGACCCAACCGGGTAGATATAATATCTCCTGGTCGGGGATTAATGCTTCGGGAGAAGCTGTTGGTTCCGGGGTTTATTTACTGGTGATCCAATATGGTACTGAAAGTTCTGTGAATCGTTTGCTGCTTCTGAAGTGATAAGCAACCAGTTTCCCGAGGCTACAAGCCGACTAAACTGGTTACAGATTTACACAGGATCTCCAAACCAGCTTGACTCACTTCGTTCGTTGAAAGCTGGTTTGGATGATCCAATTGGGTTCATCATAAATGCTAAATATTTATTCCCTAAGCGCGGCCTTGGTGAACATATACTCAGGTATATCTACACCAAACTTGATGTCTTCAATGATGTACAGAGTACCCTGGCCTTTGGCCATGACATCCTTAAAGAACATTTCCTTGGGATACCAACGATCGGCAATCTTCATCACTGAGCGAATCTCAAAGTTTTTCAAGAGGGTCGTACCATTTTTGGCATAACGCTCTTCTTTGAGAGGTAGATACCGAGTTTTGTCGACCCATACCTTGCGTTGAGCATAGGCAACATCTTCTATACCTTCCTTAACTCGAAGTCGGAGAACATAACAGGAACGATCCATAAAGACTTCTTCGCCCACAACAGCTGCATCATAAAGATCAAGCAATTTGCCATTGTCTACCATATCCTCATAGGAGAGATCAGAACCGGAAACGCTCTGTCGTAACATGTGTCCACTGATCTGGATAACTCGATCAGCCTGTGGCGTATACATCCACAAGACATCTTCCAGACGGAGCATCTTGACGCCTTTTTCACGGGCAGGACTGAGATATTCAACCAGAGAAGTAGTTTCACCTTTGGACCAGCTGCGAGAGGTAATCCGAGTCTCGCGACCGCGACGATTGGTGATGACCATTGTAGCTGTGGCTTCGGCAGATTCAGTGACCATCTGTTTATCAATTTTACGCAGGATCTCCGCAGCATCTGGCTGGGCCATGAGCATAGCAGGCATGGCGCCTAAAAACAGGTAGGGTAATAAGTTTCTCATGTTTCTAATTCCTTAAAAAGACTGGCTGTATCACGTTTGAAAATCCTAAGACCTGAGAGTCCAGCTCCCAGAAGCGTTGCAAATACACCAGGGAAGAATCCTATATAGAAAGCCGGCACTGTAATTCGAGCACGGATGATTGTAGGCATTAGCATTTCGCTATCCCCCATCATATCGCCAATGTTGAACCCGACCTCCTGGAGCCAATATGAAAATCCCAGGCCAAATATGGTCCCAACAATGGTGCCCATAAGAGCAACTCCGAGACTTTCAATTATGAGACTACGATATACATGCCCTTTAGATTCGCCAACGGCTAGTCTTAGTCCCATTTCACCGTAACGTCGAATGGCACCCATTAGCCCTGTGTTCCAGAGAACAATACCCATGGCGAAGATCATTATAAAACTCATGATACTACCAGCCTTGCTGGCATACCCAAAATATTCCCGCAATCCAGCATCATCCAGCATTGGAGTCATCAGGGGACTAAAACGGTCTGCAGAATCACTCCTCGCCGCATTGAATTCAGCTGTAAGTGCAGATGCGACCAAATCGTCATAGTTAGACGTGTTGGTGTACCCCAGGATTTCTGAGCTCCAATCCCCCATATCCAACATAGCTTTTACATCATTGATATCAGCCAGAAACATTTTTTTATCCATAGGGGGTGTGCCAAAATAGATAATCCCGGAGATATGGAAATTGTTCAACACCATGGAGCCATTGACAGTTGAACTGATGAGCGTCACATCATCGCCTGCATTAAGGTCCATCTGATCAGCCAGAGTCACACCCATCACTATATCGCCTGGCTTCTGGGGAAGCGTTCCCTCTTGCAGCCCAGCTCCAAGATTCCAGCGATTTCGTTCTGCTGTATCAGCTCCGAAGAAATCGATTCCGACCCCGCCTGCACCCACCTGTGCGCGAGTCTCACGATTTTCATCAAAGGCATCCAGCAAGCCACCAAACTTGACTCTCTCTGACCACTTGAGCTGTGGATATTCGCTTCGAAGCATCTCCATCATACCGGGACCGTCTTCCAAGGCCAAATCATTTGGTACAACATCTTTTTCTTCGTAGTAAGCTCTGGAAGTGATTTTCACATGACCTGATTCATACATGGCCGCATTATTGAAAAAATCATCAAAAATACCTTTCATGTATGTGAACATAAAGACCGTTAGCATTACACCCATGGCTACCACAATACTGGGAAGCAGACTGCGATGCCTATCCCGAAGCATACCTTTCATCAGGAATCTGAACATATTATTTCCCCCTCAAAGCATCAGTGGGTGTGAGCTTTGATATTTTTCTGGTAGGCAGATAACTCACGAGAACTACAGTGAGAAACAACAGAAAGGTTGTACCTATGAGTAAATCTGGTCCATACCTACCGTAAATGACATTACCCAAAGCCATACCATAATCATCCATCCCACCGGGGATAGCATAGCCTTTGGTGGTCATTAGATAAAAGAGTGGTGATCCTAAAATAAAGCCTGCAACAAAGGCAATAATTCCGTGTAAGCTGCCTTCGATGGTGAAAAGTCCAATCACCTTCGCACGTGTAAGCCCCAAAGCCATCAGTGTACCCATTTCCTTTTTACGCCTGAAAATAGCCAGTACCTGTGTATCAAAAATGGCCAGGAGAGCAATGGCAAACAGAATTCCATACATGACATTCCCACCAAAATTCTTTGATTTTATCATGTCATTCATGTCTTTCATAAGGAAATCCAGATCACGGTAAATCCAGGCCGCACTTGCAGGTGCTCCTTCAAAAGGCTCATCAAGTGCTATAACGGTGGCTTGCCCCTGCAAATTTGACATCGCTTGTAGTTCGTCCAGGGGAATCCAGATTTGATTCCGGTCAACGGTTTGAACCACCGTGTTCATGATGTGCACGATCTCAACTTCTCGAGCATCAAAAGTACCTTGGGCATCACGCCAGCGAACCGTGATCAGGTCACCAACTTCCAGACCACTTTTATCAGCCATTTTCTGCCCAATAAGGGCTGGGGTCAATCCTGTTGCCCCCATGACAATTTGGTCCGTTGGAAGATCCATAACCTCTTGTTCGGGGTGAATCCCTTTCACCATAATGGTCTGCATCCTTCCATCAGGGTAAATAGTCCCCTGCCGAATAAGGATTGGGGCAGCTTTGTGCGTAGCAATTAACGCATTCACTTCCTCTGGAAAGGGTGCATGTGAATCCTCGATAGTGAGTGGATCAGTGGCATCATATTCACTATGCCAGATTTGTCCACCATTGCCAAATTCGATATTGGTCATGGCATCATTCAACTGATAGGCCATCCCATCTACTACTCCCTTACCCCAAATCATGAGGATAAAGGCCATGGCCAGCACCAGGACATTGAGCCAGGTCCGTAAACCGGCTCCTACCAGATTGCGCCACGCGAGTTTAAATAACATCATAATATCCTCCTCCAGCTCAGCTGGTTTCGTCGGATTGAATACTACCATCCACCAGGGTCACCTTACGACGCAGGTAACTAATGACCTTTTCATCGTGGGTGGCAAATACAAATGTTGTCCCCAGGTCTTTGTTCAATTGGACCATGGTTTCCAGAATGTGATGACTGTTTTTGGCATCAAGATTCGCAGTCGGTTCATCAGCAAGAACCAGCTTTGGTTCTTTTACCATGGCTCGAGCAATTGCCACACGCTGGCTTTCACCACCACTAAGCATTTTTGGTCGGCTATCGGCCTTATCGGCAATACCAACCCAATCCAGTGCCTTCATCACCATCTCTTTGCGTTCGTCGGTGCTTTTCCCAAGCAGGAGGAGAGGAAACTCAACATTCTCAAACACCGTATAAACCGGCAGCAGATTGTAGGTTTGAAAAATAAATCCCATGAAGGCGCTGCGGTGTTTTGCTGCCTGAGCACCAGTAAGAGTTGCCAGATCTTTGCCAAGTACTTCAACCGTCCCCTCGCTGGGAGCATCCAGAGCACCGATGATATTCAGTAGGGTGGTTTTACCGGATCCTGATGGTCCCACCAGGCCTACAAATTCACCAGCATTCACATTGAGGTCTACTCCCTGTAATGCTGTAAAAAAACCAGTACCTACAGGATAGCGTTTCACGAGACCTTGCGTTTTGATCAGTGTGCTATTGTCCATGTTGATTTCCTTTTAGTTCTTATTGAAATATCAATTAATGATTAAATGCTATGTTCAGTTGTAAACCTGTGCCGCTTGGTAAGGACATCCCGCTGCCAAAAGTGAATTCAGGCATATCGTATAGTGCGAGATAGAACAGCCAATTTCCCGATGTATGTTGCCACCCCAGCATAGGGATAGATTGGGACTCAAGTATTGGAAAATCAATGATATACAGATAGAATGTCAATCCATCTGACAATCCTAGTGTATAATTTCCGGTTAAGGCAGTGGTTCTCACCTGCCAGGGCATGTCATCCCCTGTACCTCCCTGGTAGGTTGTGGCTATTTCAAGGGCTGTATAAAGACCATTACCCAGGCTAAATGTGTAGTCCATCCCAGCCATCACTGACAGAACATCCCTTTCCCAGGTGGGATCCTCGACTCTGGCAAACATCATTTCAGACCAGAGCCCGACCATAGCATCCACCCGGATATCTCCAGCTATTCTATTCTCTTTGACAACACCTGCTTTGGATACGTCAAGGCTATGCAGCGTCAGACCAAGGGTTCCAGCTGGAATGGGGTATTCCAATCTTCCACCCACATCCCAGGGCCAGGATTCAGTATCGCCCCAGTAGCTTCTGTGTTGATCAGGCGCATCCGCCATGGTCCAGAGTCGAATATTGGCTCCATTTTCAAAATAGTATCTACCCATTGCAGCCCAGACACCAGGCGACAATGCCAGGGGATCCCGGGGATCCAGTTCATCAAACCACTGCAATACTCGTAGCATACGGGCCGGGCCAAAATTGATCTTCTGCAGACCAACTCGAACCTGAGTTTTGGGAGTGTCATAGCGTAGGGTGAAACGATAAAGGTCTCCATCCATATCAACTAAAGAATCACCCAGGGAATAGTTATATACATCTACTGCGGCATCAAAACCAAGCCTGTTGGATGAGCTGGCCTGATAATCCAGGCGCAGTTGTGGAATATAACGCATTGTGGTTGGACTCTCATCAAAGGGGCCTGCAAACGAGCTGGCATGGATGACAGAGGCCTGTCCTTTCCATTGAACATTGACGGTATTGTCTTCTGCGAAAACAAAGGAAAGGGAAAGTAGGATTAAAAGGATATGGAATTTCAATTTACTTGTCCTCAGCTGGAGGTCCCGTGGTTCCAAAAAACAAGAAATTCATAAAATCCTGTGATAGCTTTACCATATCGTCATTATACATGGCAAGCATGTCCTCAGATCTTGCAATGGCAGACATTGAAGTCCACACATGAAGCAAGAAATCTACTGAATAGCCAGAATAGATCTCGCCACTCCTTTGACCATCCTCTAAAAAATTACGCATGGCAGTCATGCTTTGACCCATCCACTCTTGCATAAAGCCCTGGACCAGTTCATCTCCGTTCAGCAAGCTTTTATAAAATACTGGTGTGAAGTGACTCACCGCTGACTCTTTCATGGCAATCAAGGCCTGCATTTTTTCCTGCAGGCTTGCATCAGCTACTCTGATCCTATCAAAGACTTCCATTCCCAGCTCTAAACGAACCGTCATATAGTCGTCCAGTACTGCAAATTTGTTCTTGAAGTATTTGTAGAAGGTTACTTTTGAGACGCTAGCCTCACGACAGATCTCTTCAACACTCACCCGATCATATCCAAACTGCATGAAGAGGTCTTCAGCAGTACGAAGGATGTCTCCTTCCTTTTTGGGTCGATCTTGAAAGTCTGGTAATTGGACCTCTGAGAGTATTCGTTGTGGCATATAATGAACGCTTTCCGTTTTATTGTTAACTATACGTATGGAATATCGACATAAATATGTACGTGTCAAGAACTTTTTTACGTTTTATATTATTTAATCCATTATTCGTTCATTATGAATACATTCGTAAATCAACTAATACCAACCAAAATATTTTTCAGTACCTTTAACTGACTCCATGTGTAACATGTTTTGAATGAATATTTTAGGCATATCGGCTTTTTACCATGACAGTGCGGCCTGTTTCATCAGGGATGGGAAGATCGTTTCAGCTGCCCAGGAAGAACGCTTTACCCGCAAGAAGCATGATCATGGCTTCCCCGTTCATGCCATAGCGTATTGCCTTAAGGAAGCTGGGATTGAGAAGCAGGATCTGGACTATGTCGCTTTTTATGACAAACCTTTTCAAAAATTTGATCGCCTGCTCAGCACCTACCTGACCTATGCGCCACGTGGGTTCGCTTCCTTTATCAAAGCCATGCCGTTATGGCTGAAACAAAAGCTGTGGATCAAAGACTTTATTGCTGATGAACTGAAGTTCGATGGAATAATTCTTTTTCCAGAACATCATCAGTCCCATGCAGCCTCAGCATTTTTCCCCTCCCCTTTCAAGGATGCGGCCTTTCTAACTGTAGATGGTGTTGGCGAATGGACCACCTCCAGCTATGGACTGGGTCAGGATAATAAAATCCATATCCTGGGTGAGTTGCACTTCCCCCACTCCCTGGGTTTGCTTTACTCCGCGTTTACATATTTTACAGGATTTAGAGTTAACTCAGGTGAATACAAACTCATGGGTCTGGCACCCTATGGGAATCCCAGGTATGTCGATATCATCAAAGAAAAACTTATCGATCTTAAGGATGATGGCTCCTTCAAAATGAATATGAAGTATTTCAATTTTGCCGCTGGTCTGACAATGACCAATAAAAAATTCGCCGCTCTCTTTAATGGTCCAGCTCGCAAACCTGAATCAGATATAAGCCAGAGGGAAATGGATATTGCCCGCTCCATCCAGGAAGTCAGTGAAGAAATTCTACTAAAAATGGTCCGGCATGTTCATAAACAGACCAACAAATCGAATCTGGTTCTTGCCGGTGGTGTTGCCCTAAATTGTGTGGGAAATGGACGCATCCTCAGGGAAGGTCCCTTTGACAATATCTGGATCCAACCTGCCGCTGGTGATGCCGGTGGCGCTCTGGGAGCTGCCCTGTTTACCTGGCATCAGTATCTTGATCAAGCCAGAGAGCCTCAATCCCAAAGAGATAGTCAGCAGGGATCATATCTTGGACCAGGCTTCTCCGACGACGCCGTAAAGTCTTATCTGGATTCCAAAAATATTCCATATCATCATCATGAAGACCAGATTCTCTTTGCCACGGTGGCGCAACTCATCGCCGATGAGAAGGTGATTGGTTGGTTTCAAGGCCGCATGGAATTTGGTCCCCGAGCGTTGGGAAACAGAAGTATTATTGGAGATGCAAGGTCAACCAAAATGCAGTCCACCATGAACTTGAAGATTAAGTATCGGGAGAGTTTCAGGCCCTTTGCACCCAGTATCCTTTGCGAGAAAGTATCTGATATATTTGAGCTGGAAGAAGAGAGCCCCTATATGTTGTTGGTGGCTCCAGTAAAGAAGGAGTTATGGAAGGACAGCGATGAGAGTCAATCAGGATTGGCTATGATTAATTCTCCTAGATCAACGGTCCCGGCAATAACTCATGTGGATCAATCTGCCCGGATACAAACAGTCAACCCCGACGACAATCCCAGATATCATGCACTCATCAGTCAATTTTACGAACTCACAGGAAGTCCCGTTATCATTAACACATCCTTCAATGTGCGTGGGGAGCCCATTGTTTGCACACCTGAAGAAGCATATACCTGTTTTATGCGAACAGAAATGGACCACCTGGTCCTGGGAAATTACTTGCTCAACAAGTCTGAGCAACCCGTCCTGGCAGATGATGTGGATTGGAAAAGGCAATATGAACTCGATTAAATTAGGACTGGGATCATGCTAAATCAGGAATTAAAGCTGATCTGGACTGGTACAGACCATGGAGAATTTCGCAAATTTGGAAAAACCATGGGTGTTTTTCTAATGCTCCTTGGTCTGGTTATCTATTTCCTTTCCCTCAATTATGCACTTCCTTTGGTCTCAATAGGAGCTATAATCTTGCTCCTGGGACTCCTTGTCCCGAGTCTTCTAAAACCCCTTTTTATTATCTGGATGAGCTTGGCACTAATACTTGGGTTTATTATGACTCGAATTATCCTTGGGCTCATCTTTTTTCTTATATTCAGCCCTATTGGTCTGGTATTCAGACTCATCAAAAAAGACCACCTGGATGAGGCTATTGATACTGATGCTGCATCCTACTGGAGGATAAGAGACTCCAAACCATATGAACCTGGTATGTCTGAGAAACAGTCCTAAGCTATAGTATGAGCAAGCTGTCCATAGCCAGGGAATTCATCTTATTTCTCCGCGAAAACAAAAAGACCTGGATGATCCCCATTGTAGTCATGCTTTTGTTTTTGGGAATTATCATTGTTGTGGGTCAGGGTAGCTCGTTGGCGCCCTTCATTTATGCCATTTTTTAAGTACTTGAGATTTTCATGAGAAGTAAAAAAATCCTCTTCAGTATTCTTGCGACACTCCTCCCTGTTGCCTTTCTTGCATTAATTGAACTATCCCTATGGATTGTAGATGCCTATCCGCAACCTCCACTTTTTTTCGAGATTACAGAAGGGGATACATCTTATACTCAAATCAACTCCCAGGTGGGTGAGCGCTATTTTGACAAAGCCATCATGCCAGTTCCAAATCTGTATCCACAGAAGTTTAGTTCTGCAAAAAGTGCTGGAACTATACGCATATTTTGTCTGGGGGGCTCCACAACGGCGGGCTTTCCCTATGAAATGACCACGCCTTTCCCAAAACAGCTTGCTCTTCTGTTGGAAGCGGATTATCCCGACAGAAACTTTGAAGTTATCAATATGGGCCTGTCCGCCATCAACAGCTTTACTGTGGTGGACTGGATTCCTGAGATACTGAAGCAAGAACCTGATTTGATCCTGCTTTATATGGGTCACAATGAATTTTATGGCGCCTACGGTACTGGATCAACCATATCTCTTGGCCATGATGGAAGAATTGTTCGTCTTGTTTTAAAATTTCAACAATTTCGGGTCGTTCAGATGATCAACTCCATCATCAGAGGTTTTGCTGATCCTCCGCCTTCTGAAGTCAATCCAACCCTTATGGAGAAAGTGATAGATAATAAATTCATTGAAACCAACTCCATGCTCAGGATTAAAACACGGGAAAATTTCTCAGCAAACTTAGATGTAATCCTTACAGCATGTAAATCAGCCGGTGTACCAGTAATCCTGAGCAACTTGGTCAGCAATATCAAAGATCAAGTGCCCCTGGATGTGACTTCAAACCCACAGCAAACATCTAGCAAAGCTCACATGCTATATCTCAAGGGTCTCCGCGAATTTCGACAAGGTGATACAACTACTGCCCACATTTCACTTACCCGTGCTAAAAATACTGATCAGGTTCCTTTTCGTGGGAACGATTATCTCAACGAGATCCTCCAGGTAAAAGCCGGCCGGTTTTCTCATCCCATCGTTGATATGAAATCCGCTTTCAGGCGTGCTTCCAGTTCGAGTATCCCTGGCAATGATTTATTTTGCGATCATCTACATCCCAACCCCACTGGTTACCATCTCATGGCACGGGAATTTCGCAAGGCAATGGATAGAACCGATTTACTACCCATGAGTCCCATTCAGGATACGACCATGCGACCCATACTGGTGACGGACCTTGACTGGGAAATAGGTGCCTTGCAGATATTCAAGCTGCTGCAACGCTGGCCCTTTGGCAACACTGGGGTTGATTACGCCGACTATACTCCCCATCACAATGAGGTGACTGTCCAACTGGCCAAGAAATACCTGTTCGATCATCATGTCTGGGGCAAAGCCCATAGTGATATGGCAGACTATTACCTCAAGTTGGGTGATTTGAATATGGCTTGCCAGGAGTATCAGGCAATCGTTGAAATGTATCCTGAAAAAACTGAGTATTATACAAAGTTGGTTGAATGTGCCAAACAAGCTCGTTTGTGGGAGCTGGTAAAACAGACTTGCCAGAAAGCACTAACCACAACTACGTCAAGAGGGATGTTCTATTACAATCTGGCTATATCACATCGAATGACTGGCGACCTAGTACTAGCAATGCCCCTTATTGAACTTGCTCTTAAGGCTCCTGAATTGACCAGAATTCAATCTGCAAATGTCCGTTTTACCTATGCACGATTTTTGCTCGAGGTTCAGAAACCCTCGGAGGCTGCATCGGTATTGACTGAATTGTTAAACGACAGCCCGGATTTTGTCGAAGCACGAGAGTTGCTCAACAGACTGATGAATTAATTTCTCGACGCTATCCCTATTGGATCAATGCTAAGGATTTCTTCTAAGCGTTATATCTCCAGGTCGCATACTAAAATCAAAAAAGAAATTGTTGGCGAGATGAAAATCGCCAATTGTGGCATCATCATGAACTGCCTTCAAGAGCAGAGTAATGCGTTCTTTGTGAAACTCATTGTTGGGAAATATGTGCCCCTGGATACTTCCTTTTATGCTATAACCATCATTCCAATCATCAACTTCAATTTCTGCATCAACTATTTCCGCATTGCCCACAGAACCAGTGATTTCCATATCCGCTGTAACTCGCAACGTGAACCGAACGATTCCAAGCTCGGTACCCAAGTTGACATTGTAAAAATTTCCTTCGCCTTGCCAGTCACCAATGAATTGGCCCAGGTTGGTTGTGTCCCCTTGTCCCATTACCTGAGTACAAAGACATAGAAAGAGGGTTGCTATAAATTTTGATCTAAACTTCATTTGAACTCCTCAAGGGTTTTGGAAACCAGAACTCCACCTGAGGTGTTTCAGGATTCATCCTCAACAACTCGGTTTCGAAGTAGAATGATCCCACTTACCAGAAGTGGACCCATAAAAAGAACGATGACCATTCCCCGGCCTTTTTCAAGAGGATTGGGACCAAATATTTCATAGAGGTGAAAGAAGTAGAAGAAGAAGGCTGACACTACGATCAAAATCACACCAGCAATTTTGGGCCATTTCTTGGCGACATAGGCCAGTAAGAAGAAGGGAGCTGCCAATAACGACTGCATGATAAGGGCTATTGGATCAGTAAGGTTTCCCACGATGTTAAATATCAGCCATACCCAACCAAAGCCGTAAAGAACACGTGAAACCGTTTTCTGGGGACCCCAGTACGATAGTAAAGAACTGAGAAACCAGGTGAACCAGAGTATGGCAAGAATCAGTGACACTGCAACCTCAGGTTCTTCAACATTTCGCTCACCAGATCGTAAATAGGAAACCAGCAAAAAGGTGAATAATCCAGCCGTTAGAAAAGCATGGTAGCCTGCCTGTCGATCAGCCCTTCGTTGAAATTCATCCTGGTCATTCAACACGCCCATTTCTCTCAAGATCCCTGGACCAAAGGTGCCCAGAGCTGCCAGCGACAAAAAAGTCCAGCTGATTTCTGAAAGTCCAAAACCGAGGAGAACAACAACACCGGCAAAAAGGGTCGCATGAGTGGGCTGCCAGTCAAAACGGCTAAATAATTTGCTTATCATCTTCCTACTCCTCCAATTCAAACATTTCTTCTACTGTGACTCCCAGAACTTGTGAAAGACGTAGTGCCAATCCCACAGATGGTGCGTACCGACCTTTTTCAATAGAGAGAATTGTCTGGCGAGTGGTACCTACTTTTTCAGCCAACTGTTCCTGGGTTAAATCCCCGGCTTTTAGTCGGCAGAGCTTCAAATTATTTCGAATATCATACTTGGGCCTCATACTCCAATATACAATAAACTATACATAATGGAAAGTTTATTTTACTTTTTGTCTTGCTTTGCTCTCTCCGTCACCATATTTTCCAATCACATCAAAAGATCACTTTTGATAAACCTTTGGAGGGAAACACAATGAGGTATTGTCTAACGCTTGGTATTATGATGACGATCTTGATGTCCTGTAGTGTCATTGATAAAGGCGCACAAAAATTATTTTTAGAACGTTCCGGACCATTCGAGGTAACAGTTTATCCCGTCCATGTAGTGGTTTCAGAAACAACCTCTGCAGATACATCCCTTCAAAAGGAGCTTGTTCAATACCTGAATGATAGTGGATTGGCCAAAGCTGTAGCTTCGGGGGGCGATGTGGATATCCCATTTGAATGGGGAGCTAATCAAGCAAAGATGTATCGCAGAAGCGCAGAAGCCTTTGCTGCTGCAGTGCAGCTTGATAAACCGGCTACATCCTATGCCCTACTTATAGAAACCCTAAGTATGGGGGTGGAAAACAACATGGGTGGTGTGCATTTCTACCTCGTTGATACTGCAGGTAAAGTTGTTGCCGGGACACTTTCAAACTCCCATTGGGAGGAATTTAAATCCATATCTCCCAAAGATAGAAAAGCAGGTATGCAAGTTGCATATACGCTCCTGAAAACACTTACCATCGAAACACCTTAATCACTTAGCCATCCCCACAGATATTTCTGCTGGGGATGGCTGATCTCCAAGCTTCATTCGAGTAACCCTCACTTTTTCATTCATCTCTTAACCTTTTTACTTCTATAGCGTCTCAGTTATGTTGTCGGCCAATTGAAACAATCATCGCTGGCCAATGCTCGGTCTCGATTTGATAAAGGAAATGTCCATGCTTCGATCCATAAAACTTACCCTCCCTTTGATATATCTAATCCTAATAACATCCACCCTTATTGCTCAACCTCAACACGGCCAGGGCAGAGGCGGTGGCAGTAGACCCAGTTCAGGCATTGCCGGAAAAGTCCTGGATGATGTGTCTGGAAATCCCATTCAATACGCCAATGTCATGCTCCACAATAGCGATACTGAAGAGGCCATCACAGGAACCATAACTGGTGAAAGAGGACGATTCAATATCACTCCTGTCAAACCGGGGCACTACTTCCTGACCATCAAATTCATGGGTTATGAACAAATGAAGATAGATAGCCTGACCATTACCATGGCCACGCCCATGGCCATGATCGGACAGGTCTTCCTGATTCCAGCTACTGTATCAGGCGAATCTGTAGTGGTTGAGCGGGAGCGTACCACCATGGAATACAAGATTGATAAAAAAGTGATCAATGTTGGGCAAGACCTTACCTCCAGTTCTGGAACAGCTGTTGAAGTGCTTGAAAACGCCCCTTCTGTTCAGGTAGACATCGATGGAAATGTGGAGTTGAGAGGCAGTAGCAATTTTACTGTGCTCATCGACAACCGTCCTTCTATACTGGATGGAAATGAAGCTCTCCAAACCATTCCTGCCAGCACCATTGATAACATTGAGATCATCACAAATCCATCAGCAGCCTATGATCCAGATGGTGTCTCAGGCATCATCAACATCATCACCAAAAAGAGTAAGCTGGAAGGCATCAGTGGGATTGCCAATCTGAATGCAGGTAGCCTGGGACAATTGGGTGGAGATTTTCTCATCAATTATCGCAACCACAATTACACGGCCTACATCAGTGCCGCTTATCATACTCGGATTTATGAAGGTCAGGATTCCACTCTTAGTGAAACAACGATTGGAGATACAGTTTATTCTGTGGGTCAACTTGGTGATAATCGCTTTCAGCATGGTGGCTATCGACTTCGCACAGGCATTGACTTCAATCTTTCAGACAAGGACATATTAGGCGTCAAGCTTTCCTATGGATCTAGAGGATTCAGTAGATCAGGTGAAAATTCATTTTCTGAGTATACGAACTATTTTGTCGTTCCAACATTATCTACTTCAGAAGCCTTATCTGAGCGTGGAGGCGCCTATTATGGTCTGGGTGCCAACTATGAGCATCAGTTCAACGGTCCTACACACCGCCTCGCCATAGATGGTCGCTACAGTATTCGAAGATCAGATGAGGAAAGCACAACTGAACAATTTGATATAAATGGGAACCAGATCAGTGGAAAAATCACCACTGAAGAAGGACCAACAAATCGTGGTCGCCTCGAGATTAAATACGAACAGCCCTTCGCCAATGACGGCAAGTTGGAAGCCGGCTATCAAATTCGTTCTGGACTTTCAGCAGATGAAAGTGGACTGCAGACATGGATTCCAGGAACTGGTGAATATGTTACGGCTACCACCTATGACTATGACACAGAGTATAAACGCAATATTCAGTCTCTGTTTGGGGTCCTCTCGACAAACATTGGTAAACTGGGTGTGCAAGGTGGCTTCCGTGCCGAATACACCTTCAGAAACATCGCCGTTATTGATAGTATAGATTTTGAAATCGATCGTTTGGATTATTTCCCAACCCTTCACTTATCATACAATATCACGCCAACTAAGAAGTTCATGACCAGCTATTCCAGACGGATTCGCCGTCCGCGAGGCTGGTTTCTGGAACCATTCGAAACCTGGACAGATGCCTATAATGTGAGAGTAGGTAACCCCGGGCTGTTGCCTCAATACATCAACTCAGCTGAAGCTGGGTATATGCAGTATTTTGGCAAGAACATGATATCTGCTGAGGTGTATTTCCGCGAGACCACCAATCTGGTTGAAAGGGTTCAAAGTGTGTATTCAGAGAATGTTATTTTGCATACTTTTGACAATGTGGGAAATTCTCTCTCTGTAGGAAGTGAAGTATCACTTCGTCTCATGCCCTTTGAGTGGTGGGATTTTAATCTCATGGGTAACATCTATCATTACGAAATCAATGATCAACCAGCCAGCTTCAACCAGAATATTGAAAGCGACAACTGGAGTCTGCGTTTTAACAATAATTTCACTGTCAATAGCTTGATCAAGTTGCAGATGAATGCCATGTACAATAGTGCCTCCGTTACGGCTCAGGGTGAAAGAGAAGCCATGTTCTTCCTGAATGCCGGTGCTCGTTTGAACATTATTGAAAATAAGCTAAGTGCTTCAATCAATGTCCGCGATATTCTGGATACCGGTGACCACGAGTTTACCAGTAGCGGTGACGGTTGGTATCGATATCAATCCTCTGATAGAGTGGCACCAATCTTTTCAGCATCAATTAAATACATTTTCAACAATTATCGTTCCAGGGACAGAAACGGGAATGGAGATGGAATGAACGGTGGAGAAAGTGCTGAAGGCGATGATTTTTAGATCACCCCAGTACCGTAGAAAGTATTTGATATGAGTATGAACTCCATTTATCATCTGATGTGATGATGAGAATTATAAATATGAAATCTTTGTTTCAGGATTCCGTGGGCGCACAAGCCCATGGATCAGCATATATATGTGGAGAATGTTATAGGTAGACCTATTCATTAACACAACCCCTTAGAGGTATTTAAAGCCCCGCTGATCCCCAGAGATAGCGGGGCTTTTTTGTTTCAGGAGATATAACCAAATAACCAAATAACCAAATAACCAAGAAAGGGATTAGAGATGAACCTGAAAGACATGGTAAAAGGAGGACAAAAAGTAAGAATCAGTTTTTATAGCCGAGGGAGTTTGTGGTACATCACAGAAAGTGGTTTCGAATTCCCGGTACCTGTAGGAGACCGAGCTGAAGTTGGCAATGCCACCTTCCTCGCGGAGGATAAAGCCATCTATTTCATGCGCTACATCCGAAAATACATCCAGTTTCTGGAAGACGCACGCACGGAAGCACAAAAAAGATCCTAGCAATACAAGAAGCTATCCTAAAAGGGTGGCTTCTTCTTTATTTAAGAACAAGGAACACCGATTGATGATTGAAGAAGTTGAGACACAAACCTCGGCCTTCGAAAATCGTTAATCCTTGTTCGATATTCAAAAGAGGTCCTCCCAAAAGGCGTAGCTTCTATACCTAAGAACCTGCCTTCGCTTATCAGCTTCGACATGGCAGGCAAGGAACATCCATTAAAGATTGAAGAAGTTGAGCAAGCTTCAGCATTGGAACCTGCTCCTCGCGGGTCGGATGAATGGATACCAACGCATTCTTTGCTTCAGCTTATCAATAAGGTGATAGACAAAATGGAACTGTATTCAGATCTTGACAGTAGTCTCGGAGGTAATTGTTAAGACTTTCGAAGGTTAGAGTATACATAAATTTGTGGTAAAAGAAAAAAGACGACTTCAAGTTCTGAGACAGCCTCTTGTATTTAAATCTTCAAACCTGTTTTTGAAATTTTATGTAGAAGGAATTACCACCCCGAGATCTTGGACGAACACCAACATCGGCATTGTGTGCCAGAGCAATTCGTTTTGCAATGGCCAGACCAATTCCATCGCCAATTTGAGATTGATCCAATTGTACGCCGCGCTCAAATATTATTAATCCTGCATCTTGTTCAAGCGTTTCACCCTCATCTTTAACTTCAACAATTATAAATTCATCCTCCCTTTTAGCCACGATAGACACTTCACTACTATTCCCGGCATATTTTAGAGCATTGCTGAGGTAGTTATTAAAAACCTCTACAATAATTGGATTTGCATAAACTGACATATCTGTAGGGATGGAGGTATTTGTTGTTATACCTTTTTGAGCGAACGCTTTTTCAAACTCTTCCAGAGCAGAACGGATGATTTTTGAGAGATTGAGTTCGCTAAGTTCGATAAATTAATTCATCGATATTTGAGTCAGGGCTCGCGCATTTGAAATTACTTCAATGAGTCTGAGACTACTCGAATTGATAGTCTGTATCATTTTATTCTCTGGCGATTCATCTCTTAACATGTCCGAGATACCATAAATCGCATTGACGGGATTCATAATATCGTGATTGATAATATCTAATAGAAGGGACTTGAATTCGTTCTCCCATTCAAGTTTCTCAGCCAGGTCTTTGTATTTATCATTTGATTTTTGGAGGGCCTCTTCGTGGAGGATGGATTGTTCTATATCCCTATCTACACCTCTAAAGCCAATAAGTTTTCCCCCTTCATCAAATAGTGGTTCCCCTGAACTTTCTAAAATTTTCAAGTCACCATTTTTATGTCGAAATCTGCCCCTGAAATGCTGCCAGGGGACACCGTCTTTAAGTTCGGTGTTAAACGTGTCTATTTTTTCAGGAGTGGCAAGTTCAATAGGCCAGAACATGCTAACGTGTCTACCAATGAGTTCCCTGGCTTCATATCCCAAAATAGTTTGTACGGCATTATTGGAATAGGTGTGGATTCCATTCACATCCATTTCCCACACCCAATCTGTCAGAGAGTCAAGAAACCTCCTTAACTCAGTGTTCACCAGACCGTCATTTTTTAGTTGGGACATGATGCAATTAAAATAAGGTAATTATCCCTGAGTGAAAGTGTAGAAGAACCTTATAAATCGGGGTGCAACAAGAGGACATGAATGGCAAATTCGAGGTCCCCTTCTTTGAGAGCTACCTTCGCTGCAATCTCAATATCCTTCTTGGCCTGGACAGGATTGGAATCCAGTTCATCCATCCCGTGAAGAAATAATTTGGAGTATTTCGACGAAGGTTTATCTGCTCTTACCCTGTTGATATATTGTTGCAGTTCATCCTGATTTGGTAATTCTTCTAATGAGCCCAGTTTGCCAAGGTCATTTCCCGTGAGGATGCTTGATTCTCTAATAAAACCTGGTAGCTGATCAATACCCATCCCCTGTCTTGTGGGTTTATTCACAGTGAATAGAGCGGCTCCTGAAGCACGTGTATAGTAATTGAAGCCATTGCGTCCAATAAGGTCCAATGCGTCTGGAGTCATTTTCCCATCTTCCATCACCGCTTCAGAGACATGGAATCTCAGCACACGGCACAAGACAAGGTTTCCAGATCCCTTGGTACCGCCCAGAGGTATGATCTGCTCAACCTTACACTCCATATGGAAGGGGGAATTTTTAACACGTTTCGGCCGAACCACTTCAGACTCCAACGTTTCAAAACCTGCTTTGGTGAATTCGCTTAGTTCTGGACCATAAGCGGTTGAGGCCAGGCTGACTTGCTCAATCAAATCAAAGGGGACAGCGTGGACCACACACTCCGGTATCTTTTCCAGATTCAAGAGTGTATCCTTGGCGGACCCATCCTTGCCGCTGTAGGCTGGGGAAAAAGCGATATAAGGAGGATTTGCGCCAAAGGCGTTAAAAAATGAAAATGGTGCGAGATTATCAATGCCATCTTCCGAGATGGTTGAAACCAGAGCTATGGGTCTTGGGCTCACCCCGCTGAGTAATAAGTTGTGAACCTCTCGGAGGGGCTTTTGTTCAGGATCAACGCTGATAAACCCTCTAGATGTTGTCTCATTCACAGCAGTTATTCCTTATGAAATCATTTTCTTCTTGGCCAGAAGTGAGTGGTCCGAACCACTTGATACCATGGTATTATTTAAAACCCCTAAACCATCAATCCTGAGTTCGATTTCATCAAGGGGTGCTAGCCAGGTGGGAATAAATTCTTCACCAGCTTCGTCGGCTTGAAGAGCGGCTGTTCCATTTAATTCCAAATAGCAACCACTTCCCACAGTCCCGGAGCCAATGACATCTCCAGGATAGAGTTCCACGCCATAGGAAGCCCGCTCAATAATTTCAGCAAAGGTCCAGGTCATATCCTTCATATTACCATCTGAGATCTGGGTTCCATTGTGGTAAGCCTGCATACCCAGGGAATAGGTCAGCCCAAAATCTGTCTGGATTTTGAATTCTTCCAACTCATCAGGTGTGACCAGCCAAGGACCAATCGATGTGGCAAAATCTTTTCCTTTGGCAGGACCAAGATTGAGTTTCATTTCCTCCATCTGCAGCAGTCTGGCTGAAAGATCATTCATGATGGTATATCCAGCGATATAACTGTCTGCGTCCTTGGACTGAATATTTTTGCCTCGTTTGCCAATCACAATGGCCACTTCAAGCTCAAAATCCAGCTTGTGCTCATGATCCGTTTCAACTTGAATATCTCCACCACCGAAAATGGCATTATGGTTTGTGAAATAGAAAATGGGATACTGATCAAACTCGGGGATCATGGGAACCCCACGATTTCGGCGTGCTGTTGCAACATGTTGACGAAAGGCATAGGCATCCCGACAGGAGGGTGGATTGGGAATGGGCGCCAGTAACTCAGCATCTTTTACCGTCGAAACGCCCAGACCGCGTTTGATCCGCTGATCCAGAGTTTTGAGGGTCTCCATTCCTGCCTCTTCCAGATAAAGGAGTTCCAAAACCGTTTGGGGTAATTCAACACCGATGGTCTCCCCACCTTTTTGAATATCGTAGACCTGCTCTTGTATCAAGAGTCCACTTCTATGAGAGTTCCCTGATTTATACGAAACAATTTTCATTTCTATATCTTCCCCTGATTCAAAATTATTTGATAGACTTCTTCCATGATGTCGACGGCAAACTCCGTTTCATCCATGGTCCCAGAATTTACCCTGATTCCATTGGGTACACCGAATTTATCCACATGACGTACAATCAATCCGCGATTGGCACATTCCTCGGCAAATAGAGCAGCATCGGATTCCGTGGGCATTAAGGTGAGGATGAAATTGGTGTGGGTTTTGACTTGAGGAATACCTATACGGTCAAAATTATCTTTCAGCATATTAAGTGACCGTCGATTCAGATCTATGGTCTTTTGGAGGAATTCAACATCATCCAGGGCTGCAATTCCAGCCTGTTGGGCCAGAAGATTTGGCTCAAAAGGTAGTTTAACCTTATAGAGTGCCTCAATGACTTTGTCAGGTCCCACTGCAAAGCCAATACGTAAACCTGCCAGGCCCTGTGCTTTAGAAAGGGTCCTCGTGATTACCAGATTTTCATAATCATACCTGACCCCATTGGGGTAATCCTGAAATTCGCTGGCATAATCCGTATAGGCTTCATCGAGAATCACCATGATATGATCGGGAACTTGAGCCATAAAGGCTTCAAATTCCTGACTTGAAAACATGGTTCCAGTTGGATTGTTAGGGTTAGCCAGATAGATCATGCTGGTTTTTTCGGTGATGGCTCCTTGAAGGGCCTGGAGATCAAAACCATAATCCTTGAGCGGTAGTTTGATAAGTTTACGTCCGGTTTTGCTGATAGAGACATAAATGCCAATAAAGGTGCCCTCGCAAGTAATGATCTCATCACCCTCTTCGGTAAAAGCGGAGACGATATAAGCTAGAAGAGAATCTGTGCCGTGACCGCAGATAATGTGATTGGATTGGACCGAATACTTCTTAGCGATGGCCTGCACCAGGTCATAGGAGGCCGGATCGGAATATCGGTTCAGACCTGAGAGAGCTTCTTCAATGGCTTTCAGCGCCTTGGGGCTTGACCCCAGGGGATTCTCAGCTGAAGCCAGTTTCACTATACGAGTAAGATTCTTCTCTCTGGCTAGTTCGGAGATGGGCTTCCCCGCTTTATAGGGAATTAATTGTTCGACAAAGTGTGGTATTTTAATCATATCTGTTTATAACCATGATTTTGGATAATTATTGTCTTGGGACTCGTGAACCTTTACCGTTGGTTTGAGAGGCTCAAAGGTATCGATCATAAATGCATATTCATCAGTTCGCTCTTCACCAACCGATGCTTCAGTTCTACCTGGTTGTGGACCATGGGGAATACCTCCAGGATGCCAGGTCAGTGAGCCTGCACTGACGCCCTTACGTGACATAAAATCTCCATCCAGATAGTAAAGCACTTCATCGCTGTCCACATTGTTGTGGAAATATGGAGCTGGAATTGCTGCTTCATGGAAGTCAAATGGACGCGGCACAAAATTACAGATAACAAATGCATCTGTGGTATATAGTAAATGGACTGGTGGTGGCAGATGAATGCGTCCCACCTTGGGGTGATAATCCTTGATGTTGAAACTAAAGGGATAGAGATATCCATCCCACCCCACCACATCAAAGGGATGGTTGGGGAGAATATGTTCTGAGTATTGAGCGTCCATTTTTACAATCAGTTTGAATTCACCTGACTCATCGATGGGGTCCATGAACTCTGGTGGTCTAAAGTCCCTTTCACTATAGGGAGCATCCTCTGTAAGTTGCCCATATTCATTACGGAAATGCTTAGGGATATCAAAGGCGGTAGTGGACTCGACAATCAATAGTTTATTGTTATCAAAGTCATCGAATTCCATGGAATAAATCGTACCCTTGGGAACAACAATCTGGTCACCGGGACCAAATGGATTCGCGCCATATGAACTTTTTAGCACACCTGAGCCATGATGTACAAAAATCAGCTCTGAAGCCCTGGCATTTCGATAAAATATATCAGAATTCTGGGTGACTTTGGCTGTGGAGATTGAACACTGGCTGTTCTCCAATAGTTTTTCCCTGCTGTGGATGTAGTCGCCACCACAGGGGTCTTTATCAGTATCACAATGTGTATAAACTACAGGGGCATCATCCAGAGTTTTGGGACCTTCAATCGATATTTTTCGTATCACCTGGGTGGCTGATGGAAGATGATGATGATAGAGGTTCGAGTATATACCCGAGAAACCTTTGCTGGATACCAACTCTTCCCGGTACAACGCTTTCCCATCTGCTTTATAAAATGTGGTGTGTTTGACTCTGGGAATCTCACCTAATTTATGATAAAATGGCATACCCCACTCCCTCTATTCCTTGATAATTATTATTCTGCCACATCAATTTGACTATAAATTTCCTCTTAAACCCTGGTCTTCTTCAATGGCTTCAAACAAGGCTTGAAAATTACCCTTCCCAAATCCCTGGGCACCGGCCCGCTGAATAAACTCAAAGAAGAATGTGGGTCTGTCTCCAATGGGTTTTGTGAACAACTGGAGTAAATATCCACCTGAATCATTATCACAGAGGATTTTCAGTTTCTGGAGTTCATCAATATCCTCTTTGATGTTGATATCTTCTCTCGCTCTCAATGTGTCATAATAGGTGTCAGGTACATTGAGAAATTCCACACCATTCTCTCTCAAGGTGCGAATCGTATGAATAATATCACCGGTTTGTATGGCGATATGCTGAACTCCCGTTCCGTGATATTGTTCAATATATTCCTCAATCTGGGATTTCTTTTCCCCTTCGTAGGGCTCATTGATAGGATTCTTAATCGTTGATTTTTCAGAACGCACCACCTTTGATAAAAGAGCTGAATATTTTGTACCAATATCTCCCTTTTTAAAATCAATAAAGGTTTCAAAATTCATGGTGCGAACATAATAGTCGGCCCATTTGTCCATTTCATTTTCACGGACATTCCCCACGATATGATCAATACCAATCAAACCTGCATCCCCTGAGGTCAATTGGATATCCTGGATTGGTTTGTCATAACCAGGTAGAAATATATGCTTGTAGTTGTCCCGATTGATGTAGACCAATTCAGTATCATCGTACAGACGGATAGCTGCTTCTGTGATGTAGCCATGCTCATTTTCAATTTTTTGAGGTCGTCTTTGAATAACGGCACCCTGTCTGACAGCATGATCAAAAATTTTCTCTACATCGTCGACTTCAATGGCCCAGCGTTTCAATCCATCACCATGGAGGTTGAGAAAATTCGATACCTCAACTGTGCTGGGTTGCAGACTGCCTGTAATGACAATCTTCAGATCGTTCTGGGTGAGATAATAGGAAATCCTGTCTCGACAGCCCGTCTCAGGTCCAGAGTAACCCTCTATTTTCAGCCCGAGAGCTTTGGCATACCAGTAGGCCACCATCTTGGCCGAGCCTACATAAAACTCCACATAGTCATACCTGCGGATTCCTAATGAATCAGACATTTCAATTCCCTCTATGTTCATGAGAGGCATCGTCCATGAGATGCTTCATTCCAAAATCAATTAAATGTTTACTCCTAGGAGACCTCTGCCCCTGTTGATCCAGATAGGTCGTCAGTGCATACTCTAGCTCACTTCCCGTGTCACAGAGCTCAAGTATTTCCAATACCAGCAACCAATCCTCTGGATGGTCCTTCTTCAGCTTTATAAAAACATCCTTAAAATCTGCTGATGCTCTGTCTTCGCGAGCAAGTCGCACTTGACCATACAACTGCTCCAGATTTTTCAATTTTTGTGATGGCTCCACCTGAATAGTCTGTTCATCTGGTACTCGGATTATTTGATCAAAACTCTTGGGATCTGCTGGACCAGCGTATGCAGATACAACATCTCGGCCCACAGCCATATCATAAATACCCCAGGCAGGAGCAAATAAAATCTGGTCACCCAGAGTAACAGTACAATTCTCAAAGCTGATGAGAACAATCTTCCCTTGTAAATTTCTTTTACCGGTAACCACTTCTCCTTGAACCAGGACACCACTCTCAAATTCGATTGAAGTCTTTTTACCTTCATAAATGTCATAGGCCATGAGATCTCTGGGACTCATGTCTTCTATGGCAAGATTCACCCCTTTTAGCTTCCCAAGTGGAGATCCAAAGCCTTCATGATGATAGGCTTTGCCATGACCTACCAGTTCTCGATCTCGCAAAGCGAGGGCCGTCTCACCAATGGTTCGGACATAGGCGGGCTTGCCTTCTATGGTGATTACATCATCAAAAACACCAGATATTTGTAATCCTGTACTCAATTCAATCGTACCGAGTCGTTTTGACCCCACCAGCTTTGCGACACCTTCGAGACCACCTTTACGCAGCGCCATTTTATTGGCCAATTCTTCGAGGACAAGGCTGAGATGAGCAAAATCGGGGGTGATATACAGATGGGGTTGTGGTTTGGTGATATCAAAATCCTGGTAGGCTGCCTCGAGAGTATAGGGTCGTTTTTCAACTCGATCGCTGAGACATCCGCTGCTCTCCCCAATGGATGACAACAAGCCGGCACCATAAATTTTTACTGCTTCACCAACCTGGATTAATCCATACTCAACTGTCCACCAGTGTAGGTTACGAATCAAGGCCATCTCGCTGGGTTCACCCATATTCATCTGGAGATCGCTGATGCGTTTTTCAGCGATGAGTACTTCCTCCCGCCTGGTTCCTGGAGCTTCCTTGATGATTGAGAGGTGTCTCACAGCTTCATAGAGTTGATGATCTTTATTGCTACCGATGGCCTTGGAGCCCACTTCGCCAAAACGTCTGATATACTCTGCATATTCAGGATTGGCAATGATTGGGGCGTGACCGGCGCTTTCATGAATAATATCAGGGGCTGGCGTATATTCGATGTGTTGGAGCTGGCGGATATCGGCAGCTATCACGAGGACATTATACGCCTGAAACTCCATAAAGGCAGCCGGTGGGATAAAGCCATCCACTGATACAGCAGCCCAACCAATCCTGGCAAGTACTTCATTCATGGTCTCCATATCAGGAATATTATCTACTGAAATGCCCGTCTTAGTCAGTCCATCCAGATAGCTGGGATGGGCAATTTTCTGGAGGTGACGAACATTCATACGCATAACAAAACGCCACACTGCCTGATCAATAGTGCTATAATCGCTATAAATTTGAGGTTTGATGAATTGTTTTAAGTGGACAGGCAAATTGTCCAGGATCGTATTCCCCATGTCTGGCATTGTTTTAACCATGAACTCCCTGTAGCGCTATTACATACTTGTTGATGCGCTATAAATCGATCGCTAACCTGTTATTATCAAGTGACTTTATCCCCACTTATGGATTGAAGAAGATAATCTCGAAGCAGGGGTGTACAAGATTTGATTTGAGATAATTATTGTCCTGTTACAATCTACTCCCATTCCATCTGGTTTCACACAAATGGTAAGCATACTCTGGCAATTTGCTAAGGTGGGTGGACTGATTTGGATTGGGTGCTCAGCCCTAAGAACTTTTCAGTTCATCAACCAGTGGAGGGCATGGCTTCTCTTATACCAGGCATAACTAACTTCTGGAAAATTCCATCCATTCTGGCAGGTGAATAGGGTTTATTATTATCAAACCACCATCGGAGAAGCGTAAGTAGTACACTGGCTACATGATGACCCAATAGGGATAGTGGAACCTCTGGTTTTTGTTCCGTGTGAAGCCATTTCTTCAGTTCTTCTTCGACATGTATTCCTAGATGCTTCTGTATCTTCTGAATCATCAAATTAATGCCCCGACCTCCCATGATAGCCTTATGAAGCAGGAATTCCTCCTGTGCATGCTGGAAGAGTGGCTCAGTTGATAGTATTTTTTTGTGATCACAATGATCGGGGTGTTCCAGCGTAAGAATTAGACTATGGAGAATATCATCCATCCCACTGATGAGTAATTCTTCCTTATCACGATAATGGGAATAAAAAGTGGATCGTCCCACATCAGCACGATCGAGAATATTCTGAACAGTTATGGTATCATAACCCTGTTCAGTCATTAGTGACATGAGGGCTCCTCTTAAAAGAGTCCTGGTCCTTGTCACCCTTCTGTCAGTCCTACCTTGATCCAATTTTGTGCCCTCACTTTCCGAACAATTTCACAGGATTGTTCAGAATTGAACAAATCAGGCGGCTTGTCTGTTGACATACCTTTTTCTCAATAATATACTATTTCCGAACAACGTGTTCAGTAATGAATTGTGTGTTTTAGAAAAGGAGCAAATAATGAGTGCACATAGTCCAGCCCCCACAACAACAGGACAAACCATACCATGGGCATCCCTGTATGATACGCTCGTCGGGATCATGTCCTTGGGTAAAGCAAAAAAATTACGTCTTGAAATAGCTGCTAAAGCACCCTACAAATCAGGGGATAAGGTGCTGGATGTTGGTTGTGGAACTGGTGACCAGGCAATCTTAGCCAGTGATATTGTTGGAAATGAGGGCGCCGTGTTTGGGTCAGATGCTTCCCCGAAGATGATTCATATTGCACGCTCAAAGGCTGAAAAGTCGAAGCTGGATTTGGATTTCCAGGTGGACCTCATTGAAAACATCTCACACCCCGATGAAATTTTTGATGTGGTTATGAACAGCTTGGTCATGCACCACCTACCAGGCGACTTGAAGATAAAAGGGCTTAATGAATTTTATCGAATTTTGAAACCAGGAGGCTCAGTATATATCGTGGACATGGAGTCGGTTGATGGAAGCCTCTTTCAGCGATTGGGCGATTTTGTAATTCACCTTCATGGGGGTAACAAGAAACTGAGAGACAATGTTCAACGCCTCACCCCCTTGCTAAAGGATAGTGGATTTACTGATATTTCTACAGGTCGGGTAAATCGACAACTCGCATATATATGTGGAAAAAAATAATCAAAGGATAATTCTGTGACACGTCAAGATCACCATCACATGGATCAGCAGGAGAATGAAACTAAAACATGGCGGGTATTTACTCTGACCTTTATCATGATGTTTGTAGAAATCGGAGCCGGGTATATCACTGGTTCTATGGCTCTGTTGGCAGATGGCTGGCATATGGGAACCCATGCTGCCGCCTTTGGAATTGGTATTTTCGCTTATCGATACACCCGACGAAATATTGGAAGTAAACGTTTTTCATTTGGACCAGGTAAGGTGACAACCCTGGGAGGTTTTGCCAGCGCAGTTGCCCTGGCAGTGGTGGCTCTGTTCATGATCATAGAATCTATTGAGCGATTTATTGAACCTGTTTCAATTCAATTTAATGAGGCCATTATTGTGGCTATCTTGGGATTGATGGTCAATGTCGTTTCAGCCGTATTGTTAATGGGCACTTCGCTCGAGGATCACACCCATAGTCATGATATTGAAGATCATAACCTGCGCTCCGCCTATTTTCATGTGTTGGCAGATGCTCTCACTTCAATCCTGGCTATTGGTGCACTGCTCATGGGAAAGTATTGGGGCTGGCAGATGATGGATCCCCTCATGGGAATAATTGGTGCTATAATCATCCTTAAATGGTCAAAAGGTCTGCTATCGTCTTCGGCTGAAATCCTGCTAGATCGGGCTGCAGGGAATGAGATGGAAGCGACAATTCGTCGAGAATTTGAAAAAAGAGAAAAATCTGTTCTTGATCTTAAAATGTGGTTTGTGGGACCCAATGAGACGGCGGCAACAATAAAAATAACAGCGACCAGGCATGCAGAACCAGATTGGATAGAAGGAATATTGAAGAATATCCCTGGATTATCCTATCTCAATGTTGAAACGGTTTTGAACAAAAATTAGTATTTGATGAGCCACTCCCACCAAGACGGCGACAGCCCCCCTGGTATGCTCTGTTGATTTATCCGGGATAAGGTATGATTTGAGCTGTTCGGGGGATAGAAAAAGCCCTCAAGTATCGAGGGCTTTCGGAAGGAATAGTTTTGGAATCAGGAGT